>Ga0207670_10000382_pt1 | contig 25518 bp, 20 predicted proteins | sample KBSS23HmetaG_FD_184339 | JGI IMG/M metagenome (GOLD analysis project Ga0207670, IMG submission 184339) | Switchgrass rhizosphere microbial communities from Kellogg Biological Station, Michigan, USA - KBS S2-3H metaG (SPAdes) (version 2) | ecosystem: Host-associated > Plants > Roots >... | reverse complement strand
CGCTGGAACACCTCTTCCTCACCCTTCTCGAGCGGCAGGTAGTAGAGGCGCTCCTCGGTGATGACGACGAACTGGGCGAGGTTCAGCGCGTACATGCCCTCGCGCACGATCTTGCGCTGCGGACCGCGCTGGCCGCCCTTCTGCAGGAAGTCACGCACGTCCTGGAAGTCGTTCGCCGTCGCGTTGGTGGCGAGCACCTGCGAGGACGGCAGCGGCTGGCCGTCGCGCGCGTAGACGTAGCCGATCTTGCCCTGCGGGATCGTGACCAGCGGCACGATATGTACGTCGAACTGGATGGGCAGCAGGTAGTGGAGTCCGCCGCGCAGCAGCCCCGGCTGGAAACCGGCTTCGCCCTTCAGGGCGATGACGCCCTTGTCGAGCGAGCCCATCGGGCTGATGCGCATCTCGACGATGCCCACCTTGTTGTTCGGAATGAACCGGATCCCGGCGAGCAGGAACAGCACGACGAGCACGCCGAGACCCAGGAGAACGAGCGGGACCAGGGAAACGACTGCCGACATGACTCCTCACCCCTGTGGGGTCTGTGCGCGGTCCGCCCGGAAGGGGCCCGCGGCAGGCCCAGGCGGTTTCCAGCGCACGTTTGTGGCGCCGGCGGGGATTTCTGTGACTGCCGGCGCTGCCGCTGGAAATCACGCTAGCGCGGGGGGCCGGCGATGCAAGTGGAACCGGTCAAGTCGTGATGGATTGCGGGGTTGTTGCGGCACCACTGGTACCACGACGGCGCGGGCGGGCCCGCCCCGAGAAATGTGCCGTTCAGGGGTGGGAATCCGCGGATCGCGTCCGTCACATGACCCATGGGCGGCCCGCCTCGCACGGGGAGCCCGGTCGTGCCGAACGCCTCCGCTGGCCCCCGCAAGCGTTGGGGGATGCTTGCGCACCGGGTCAGCGGCGGGCGTTGAGCGTGGCGGCGCCGGTGCGGGGTCGCTCGGGTGCAGCGCCCGTGCACCGCATCGGTCGCCCCACGCGGCGGATATCGTCAGTGCGTCGCGGCGCCCAGCCCGAGTTCTTCCCGCGCTCGGTCGCCCAGCGCGCCCTTCCGGTTCGCGAGTTCCCGAAACGTGCGGTGAGCGTCCGCGGAGTCGCGCAGCGCCTGCTGCACGATAGCGAGGTTGATCCGCGTCACGTCGTCGCGGCATCCGGCCTCCAGGGCGGTTCGCAGATGCTCTTGAGCGCCCTCCCGCGACCTCGGGTACTCGAGCGCGGCCGCGAGCGATCGGCAGGCGCAATCCCGGGGAGCGAGCTTGACGAGATCGGTCACGACGTCGAGCGCCGCTTCGCGGTGTCCATCGGCGAGCAGCGCCGACGCGTAGCGGAAGCCCGAGCGCACGTGCGCGCTCCCCGCCGGCGCGCTTTCGAAGACCCCCTGCAACGAGTCCACGAGCCCGATGGGGGTGCCATGGTCGGTTTCACCGCGGAACACCCGGGTCGTTGTCCCGCGAACGGTTTCCGCGCCGGGGACGAAGAGCCCACGCGTTTGGTCTCTGTGCGCCGCCAGCTCCTGGGCGACTGCCGGCGGCAGTGATTCCGGGGCGGTTTCCGGCGGGCGACCCAGGCGGACGACCAGCACGACCATCAGCGCCACCGCCGCCGCGACGGGGGCGAGGCGCCACAGCTGGCGCGGCCACCGGTTACGGTTCGCTGGCGCGGGCCGGACCGCATCGCGCGCACGCGCGAGCACGTTCCCGGGCGGCTCGAACGCCTCGCGCTTCGCGAGCCACGCCGCTCGGTACCGGACGGCCTCCGTATAGGCGGCCATGCACGATCGACATTGACTGAAGTGCGCGAGCATCGGCTCGGCTTGGTCGGGCGGCACTCCGCCTTCGGCGAGCCGGGCGATGTCCTCGGGAGCGACGTGTTCCTCGGGAGCGACCTGTTCCTCGGGTGACATGGGGGAGCGTCCTCGTGCAAACCGGCTTCTGATTGCGGTGGCCCTGAGCTGGGCCAATCGATCCCGCGCGCCTCGCCGGTCTCGGCACGCGGGGCGGCTCCAGAGCCGTGTTCACTCTTCCGAAGGCATGTTGCCCTGCAATCTCCTGCGCAATCCGCGCACGATCCGGTCCACGAGCGTATAGGCGCCGCGCGGATCCGCGAGCCCGAGCTCTTCTGCGATCTGGTGCGCGGTCCACCCGCGCTCGAACCGCAGCGAATAGACGTGCCGGTCCTGGGGCGGAAGCTCCTCGATCAGCTCGCGCACGCGCTCGAGCACCCGGCGCGCCTCGCGTTCCATGATGTGGTACTCGGGGCGATGGGCGCCCTCGAGCTGCTTGAACTCTTCGCGCACGTGGTCGAGGTACGCGAGCAGCCGGCCCGACGCCGCACCGCTCGATTGCGCGTGCAGGTCGTACGCGATCCGGCGCAGCGAGCGGTCGTCCACCTCGCGCTCGATCACCTGCAGCGAGGAGAGCAGGCGCTGGTGCGTCCAGGAGCGGTCCGTTCGCTGCAGCTCGACGAGGACCTCTCGAACCCCACGGCCCTCGACGTAGTACATGCGGAAGATGTCCTGGTCCGCAGCGCTCAACCGCCGCAGTCCGCGCGGGAGGGCACGACGGCCGAAGCGCCGGCGCAGGTGGTCCACGGCGCTGCCCCGCGCCACGAGCGTGAGCCACGTGGAGAGCGCCGCACGCCCCTCATAGGTCGCGAGCTTGTGGTGGTAGAGGTCGGTGAGCAACTCCGCGAACACCGCATGGCCCTCCTCGCGCTCCCGCTGCGGCAGGTAGCGCCGGATCACGGCCCAGAGCAGCCCCGTGTATTCCTCGAGGAACCGCTCCCAGGCCGCGCGCGAACCCGCCAGGACATCGCGCACCAGCGCCACGTCCTGGCTGTGATCGGCGACCACGGGGGCTGCCGGATCCCCGGGCGAGGCACCGGGGTAGGTGCCTCGGGGTGGGACAGGCATGGCGCGCCTCAAGGTCCTGGCGAACGTGCTGCGACAAGGGGAGGCATTGGCAAGAGTGCGGCGACTCCGGGCTCGGCCAGGTGCGAGCGCGGGGCACCACGCCCCGGATAATGGCTTTCGGGTTATTGGACGGACGCGGACGGGAGATTACGAGGTGGCTGATTCCGCTTGGAGACGGGCCGGACCGCGGGCGAACATACACCGCGTGCGTTCGTCCACGTTCGCCCGCATCCTGGTCCTTGCCACGGCGCTCGGGCTGATCACCTGCCGCGAGCAGGATCGCGTCTCGGCGATCCTCCGTGTGGCCCCGGTCCTGACGCCCGAGTTGGCGCGACACCTGGTGCTCGATTCGGACGCGGAGTTCCAGGCTTTCGCCAGCTCCTCGGGCACGCTGGATCTTCGCGATGCCGTCGGAGCCTTCGAGGGGCTGGTACCGGTGGCTCCCGCGGCGGATTACGAGCGGGCCTACCACCTGGTTAGGCCCTACTGGGGACGGGCCGCGACCGCGCTCGAGCAGCGTTTCGGGATCCGTGCCTACGCGCGCGATCTCGCGCACCGCGACTCGTTGACGGTGGTGGAGCGCTGGAAGGTCCGGTCGTTCCCGCTGCTCCTCTTTCCGCCGGACTCGGCGCGCGTCAAGCCGCCGGACAGTCCCGCGGCGGTCGCCGAGCTGGTGGCGTGGTGCGAGGCGGGAGGGCACTGGCGGCAGCTGCAGATGCTCCGCGAGTGGCTCGCCGGGAACTGCCACGCGCATGGCGGCCGGTACGACGAGGAGCGGCGGCACAAGGGTGAAGCATTGGCGATCATGCGACTCGAGGGCGACGTCGTGAAGAGCTGCCAGCTTGCGGGCGAGCTCATGCACATCGATACGACGCTGTCCGCGGCCCAGGAGGATGCGCTCCTCGATAGCCTGCTGGCCGAATCCCTGCGGCACGGGATCGTGGACCAGATCGGACGCTTCTACTCTTTCAAAGCGACGGTCGCGAAGCGGCAGGGACGGCTCGTGCTCGAGCGCCGGTTGCGATTCCAGGCCCTGGAGGTATGGGATGGGATCGCGAACACCGCCGGTCGGTCGCGCCCGCTCCTCGAGCTGACCGGGTTCTTCATGGGACTCGACTGTTGGGACGAGGCGGGCGCGCTGGCCAGCCGGGGCGAGGCCCACATCGCCAAGTTCCAGAAGCCGTTTCGCGACATCGCCATGATCGACGTGACATTCTTCCGGGCTCAAGCACTGGCCCGCGACGGGCGAGAGCGTGACGCCCTGCCCATGCTGGAGCGGCTGGATCCTGCCCGGATGCGCACGTTACGTCCCGTGCTCGCGCCGCGCATTTACTCCGAGCTCGCAAGCGTTCACGAGGCGCTGGGTCACGACGACGAAGCTCGCGCCGCTCTCGAGCAGGGCATCGATTTCTGCCTGGACTATCCGCTCCCGTCGGCCATCCCGCCGCTGCTGGCGCAGAGCTCCAGGCTCCTGGTCCGCAGGGGCGCACCCGACTCGGCACTCCGGCAGCTGCAGTGGTTCGACGCCCGCTTCCCCAAGCTGGAGCTCAAGGCGGCGACTCACGTGGAGCTGCTCGGCATCCGAGCGCAGGCGCAGTCGCGGGTGGGCGACCGATCGGGGGCGCGCGCGAGCCTCACCCATGCCCTGCAGACGCTGTGGACCTGCGCGGATACAAGTGACGCCGGTGCGGAGTCCTACTTGGCGCTCGCGGATCCGCCCGGACTGCGCGAAGCGTTGTTCGAGGTGGCTTCGCATGCTCCGGGCCCGACGTACCGGAGCGAGCTGGCGCTGCAAGGCTGGGTGCGCGAGCTCGGTGGTCGGGCACGCGGCGAGCCCGCAACGCGTTGGGATTGGTCCGCGACGTCGCTCGCACCGAGTCTCAAGCCTGGCGATGCGCACCTGCTGTTCGCGTTCGTGGGCGGCCGGCTGTGCCGCTGGACCGCAACGCCAGGCGGCGTCTCGCTGGACACACTGGCGGGCGACCCCGCGGAGTGGCGCCGGCGCGTGAGCGCACTTCGGGAGTCCCTGGCTCGACCCGGCGGCGAGCCGAGCGCACGAGCGTCGCTCCGCGCGCTCGCGCAGGAGCTGCTCCCCGATCGGTTGCGTGCGGACCAGCGGCTCCGCCGGCTCTATTGGACCCCCGCGGGTCCGCTGGCCGCCATTCCGCTCGAGGCGCTCGACCTCGGGTCGGGAGAGCGCTACGAGCCGCTCGGCTCGAGGCTCGAGGCGGCCACGCTGCGCGGCGCGGCCTCGGGACGTGCGCCCGCGACGGGCGTCTCCGTCCTCGCGGCGCCCGAGCTCTCCGACGCCGAGCTGCGGCTTCATCCCGGGCTCGTTCCGCTCCTGCAGTCCGCCGCCGAGGCCGAGGACGTGCGCCGGGCGTGGCCACGCGCGCGCGTCCTCACGGGCGCCGCGGCGACCGAGGCGGACGTGCTCGCGAGCTGGACCGACGCCGGACTCATCCACGTCGCCGCGCACCTCGTCCGGCTGGAGGAGATCCCCTACTACGACTTCATCCCGCTGGCGCCCGACCGCACCGGGACGCGGGACGCCACGCTCGAGGTGGCCGACGTGCGCCAGTGCGACCTTTCCCGTTGCGAGCTCGTCGTGCTCTCGACGTGCGCGAGCGGCGTCCCCTACGTCGGTCGCCGGCGTGTGGGACCGAGCATGGCGGACGCGTTCCTGGATGCCGGCGCTCGCGCGGTGCTGCGCAGCCTGAGCCCGGTCGAAGATGGCGAGGCGCGGCGCTTCGTCGGCGCGTTCCTCGATGCGTGGCGCGTGAACGGCCATGATGCCGTCGCGGCCGTACACGCGGCGCGGCTTCGGCTGTCGGCCCATGATCCGGCGTGGGACTCGCCGGCGGCATGGGCGACGTGGTCGGTGGCGGTGAACGTGCCGTTCCGCGAGGTGACGTCGGAAACGTCACCGATCGCATTCGCGGGACGACATCACCTCCACCGTGACCACGACTGATACTTTCGGTTCGCCCCCCGGGGACTCAGTTCGGCGCAACGCGTGACGACGTGAGCTGGATGTCCGCCTGCGCCCACGCCTTCTGGAAGCGCGCGCGTGTATCCGCGGCCTCCGACTTGTGGCCCTGTGCCTCCTGCGCCTGGGCGAGGCCGAAGAGCGACCAGCCGTTCTCGGGGTGCTTGCGCAGGTCCTGCCAGTAGACGACCTCGGCCTCACGCGCGCGGCCCGCGGCCAGCAATTCCGCGCCGAGTGCGTGCCGGGGCGGGTAGTGCCATTCCTCGGGCTCGGTGTAGACGAGCGCGTCCTCCAGCGTCACGGCGCGCTGGAAGTGAGCGATCGCCGACTCGTGGCTGCCGCGCGCGGCGTCCAGCTCGCCCGCCAGCATCTCGGGCGCCACGCCCAGGATCGCCTTCGCGGTGTTGGGCGAGAACAGCGTGAACTCGAGGCTCGTGTCGGCGGCGATCGCCTTGACCGTGTCGAGCATCTTCGCCGCCTCGTCGCGACGGTGCTTGCCCAGGAGCGCCAGGCCGCGCGCGTACGCCCACGTGCCGGTGAGGAAGCGGTTCGAGGGCGGCGGCGCGGGAACGGCCAGCATCTCGTCCCACTTGCCGAACCGCGTCAGCGCGTACCACGGCGTCACGCGGAAGCCGGCGAGCAGCGGGATCGCCGCGAGCGCAGAGTCGGTCACCTGCGCGGCGGTCTTCTTCGCCGCGGCGATCGCCACGCTCGAGCGGCCTTGCATCGTGGAGGCGAACCACAGGAAGTGGATGTTGTGCGGGTAGTACGCCATCGGGTAGAGGCCCTGAGCGCGGCACTGCGTGATGTAGTCCTCGTCGGCCACGATCGCCATCTCGTTGCTCTTCGCAGCCTCGGCGTAGCGGCCCACGCGCTGGTAGATGTGCGACGGCATGTGCACCATGTGGCCGGCCGCGGGCATGAGCGCGAGCAGTCGATCCGCCGCGGGCTCCGCCTTGTAGGCCTCCACGGTGGGCTCGAGCAGGTGGATGTAGAAGTGGAGCGCGCCGGGGTGGTTGGGGTCCTTGGCCATGACCTCCTCCAGGCGGGCGCGAATATCGAGCGTTCCGGGATACGGCGTGCCGTCGCGCCGCCAGTAGTTCCAGGGCCGCAGGTCCATCGCGGCCTCGGCCCACAGCGCCTGCGCATCCAGGTCGGTCGGGAAGCGCCGCGCGTGCTCGCGCATCGCCTCGGCGTACGCGGAGTCGCACGCGGTGCGCCGCTCGGCCTTGCCCTCGTAGCGCTTGGCCAGCGCCTCGATGTAGCCGCGCTCGCGTGCGGACGCGCCCGAGCGCAGCGCGAGCGCCTGGCCGATCAGCGCCAGCGCCTTCGGTTCGTCGCCCGCGTCCATCGGCGCGTTGATGTTGGGTCCCAACACGAGCGCCTGGCCCCAGAACGCCATCGCGCAGCGCGGGTCCAGGCGCGCCGCTTCGGCGAACGCGCGTCCGGCCTCGGCGTGGTTGAAGCCGTACGTCAGGTTCATGCCCTGGTCGATGTACTTCTGCGCGTCCGCGGACTTCGTGGTCACCGCGAACTTGTGGCTCCCGAGCGATTGCAACCTCGGCGCCATGCGGCCGTCGGCCGCGGGCTGCTCCGTCTTCGCGTCCTTCGCGTAGTGCTGGTGCACGGTGGTCTGCGCCCACGTCGTGGTCGTGAACAGCGCCAGCATGAGGATGCTGCGGGACAGTGATCGCATGTCGGCCTCCGGGAGGGTCGGGAATCCCGGGAGGTTATACAACGCCGCGGGATCGATGGGGAGTACGCGTGGCGCCGCGCGCCGTGACGCCCGCCATTGAACGGGCGTGGCGCGCCGACTATGCTGCTCCGTCCGCACCGCCTGCCGCGGGTGCCCCCGCCCGCGTGACCCCTCTCTCCACCGTTAGGAAGCCATGGGACGCATTTTCGAGACCCGCAAGGCGACGATGTTCGCGCGCTGGGACCGCATGTCCAAGATGTTCGCGCGCATCGGCAAGGAGATCACGATCGCGGTCAAGAAGGGCGGCCCGAACCCGGAATCCAACCCCTCGCTGCGCCGCGTCATCCAGAACGCGCGCGCCGCGAACATGCCGAAGGACAAGGTCGAGAACGCGATCAAGAAGGCCTCGGGGCACGATACGGCCGGCTACGAGGAGATCCTCTACGAAGGCTACGGGCCTCACGGCGTCGCCATCCTCGTCGAGGCCGCGACGGACAACACGGTGCGCACCGTGGGCAACATCCGCCATCATTTCACGAAGGGCGGCGGCAACCTCGCGAGCTCGAACAGCGTCCAGTTCCAGTTCAAGCGCATGGGTGTGTTCCGCCTGAACCCCGTCGGGCTGGACGCCGAGGCGCTGGAGCTGGAACTGATCGACGCCGGGCTCGAGGAGCTGGGGGAAACGACGGGCGAGAAGGGCGAGGGGCAGCTGCTGCTCCGCTGCGCGTTCGCGGACTTCGGACACGTCGCCAAGGCGCTCGAGGACCGCAAGATCACACCGCTCTCCTCCGAGCTCGAGTACATCCCGCAGACGCCCGTGCACCTGCCCGACGACCAGGCGAACATGGTGCTGAAGCTCGTGGACGCGCTGGAACAGGACGAGGACGTGCAGAAGGTCTTCCACAACCTGGGCTGAGTGTTGGACCTGTCGCTGTTGCCGCTCGCCGTCACCCCGATCCTGCTGCTCGTCCACGTCATCTGGATGGTGGACCGGCCCCGCCGCGAGCCCGTGGGCAACGTGCTGCGCTACCTGGTCGCGGGCGCCCTCGCCGCCGGCGTCGCGGCGTTCGCCGAATCGCTGCTGTCGCCGATCGAATCGCGGCTCGGCGACCCGCGGCTCTCGTGGCCGGTGCGACTGGCGCTGGTGTTCGTGGGCGTCGGCCTGCTCGAAGAGCTGTGCAAGTTCGGATTCCTCGCCGGCGCCTCGCGCGGCGATCGCGCCCTGGACGAGCCGTTCGACTGGGTGGTCTACGCGGTCTCGGTCTCGCTCGGCTTCGCCGCGCTCGAGAACGTGCGCGTGCTCTGGCAGGGCGTGAACGCCGGCTGGTCCCGTGCGCTGTTCGCGGTGCCGGTGCACGCGCTGCTCGGCACGCTCATGGGCCACCACCTGGCGCGCGCGATGCGCGACGGGCCCGCCACGGCCTGGCGGCGGCGCTGGCTCGCCGTGATCGAGCCTGCCGCGTGGCACGCCGTGTACGACCACGCGATCTTCGAGATGCGCGCGGCGGGCGGCGTCACCCCCGTACGCGCGCTGTTCTTCCTAAGCATCGTCGTCGCACTGTGGGCGCTCGCGGTGCGGCGCACGGCGACGCTGTGGCGTTCGGAACAGGGGCTTCCGCCGCCGATCCTGGCACCGGCGCGCATGCTCGCGCGCCTGGTCGGTCGCGGGGGCCCGGGCGAGAACGATGACGCAGGTGGATGACACGCGACCGGCTCACCTCGTCGCGGCCTGCACCCAGTCCGGGACCAGCGGCTGCTGCTCGATCGGCTCACCGCGCGAGAGCTGCCAGCGCTGGAGCCACGACAGCCCCTTCGGGCCAACGTACGTGTCGGGCGAGCGATAGGCGTCGTCGGCCATCGCCTCCTCGAGCGTCACGAAGCGGTAACCGCGACGGCGGAACATCGCCGCCAGGTCGTCCACGTACTCGGCGTTCAGCGCGTTCGCGTGCAGCAGGAGCGTGTGGGCGATGTCGCGGCCGAAGAGTTTCCGCGCGAGCCGCTCGTCGAATCGCGTCACCTCCTCCATGTAGCGCACGTAGTCGCGGCCGATGCGATCCCGCAGGGCGTGGTCCCCGCGGGCTCGTGCCCGGTCGTAGGCGCCGGCGTAGATCCACTCGTCGCTGTCCATCGTGACCGGCGCCACGGCGTACCCGTGCGCGGCGAGGAACGACTCGAACGCGGCCCGGCCCGCGCTGTCGCGGCCGGTGCTGAGCGTCGGGTGCCGGTACCAGCGGGGCGTCCCGCCGCGCGCGGCGAGGAGCCGTCGCGTCACCCGCTCGCCGTCCAGGACATCCGCCTCCATGGCCTCGAGCGACGCGTCGTAGAACCGGAGGTGCTGGTAGCCGTGGTTCCCCAGCTCGTGGCCCGCGTCGAGCCAGTCGCCGAGGAGCTGCTCGCGCGCGGCCTCCTCGCCGGTGACGTGGAGCTTCACCTCGTTGACGAAGCCGATCGCCACGATGCCGGCGGCCTTGAACGCGCGCAGCAGGTCCGCGTTGACGCGGCGCATGTCGGCGAGCGAGCCGGAGCGCGTGGCGGGGAGATCGTCGATCGTGAACGCCACGGCCCGCGAGCCCGCGGCGTCGCGGGGCGCGTCCGCCGCTCGAGCCGCCGCCAGCGCCACCAGCGCCAGGGCCACGCCCAGCGCGTGCAGGACGGGTCGGCGCGACGCCCTCACGGCAGCTGGACGAAGCGTTCCGTCAGCGTCTCGCGGCCCGCGCGCAGCCGCACGAAGTAGAGCCCCGCGGGCGCCGGGTGGCCGCGCTCGTCGCGACCGTCCCACGTGCGCTCGTGCGGTCCTGCCGGCAGCACACCCGCGACCAGCGTGCGGACCTGGCGGCCCATCACGTCCAGGAGTTCGAGCCGCGCCTCACCCGCGGCCGGCAGCGTGAAGCGCACCGTGCGCGCGCCGTGCCATGGGTTCGGCGCGAACGGCGCGAGCGAGAGCACGCTCGTCCCGGGGCGCACGTCGAGCCCGTTCACCGGCTCGAGGAAGTACTGCGACAGGATCTTCGTCGTCGCGGTATTCAATCCGACGTGATTCCAGCGATACGGCCGGCCGGAGAAGAACGCGAAGCGCCCGCCGTTGGCACGCAGCCCCGCGCCGCCCGCACGCAGGCGCACCACGCCGACGCCGCGGTGGGGCGAGAACCCGCTCGTGGTCTTGTAGAACAGCTCGGTGTCCGCCCGCGAGCGCACGGTGTCGAATACGGCGCACCCGGATTGCGTTCCCGTGCGCGTCAGGTTCGCCACGAAGCCGGGTCGCGTTGCGACGCAATCGTTGATGAACACGCCCACGTCCGTGAGCGTGATCCCCAGGTAGTCGAGCAACCCGTCGTCCAGGAACACCTGGGCGTCCTTGCACAGCAGCAGCACGTTGCCGCCGGCGTCCAGGTACGGGCGGATCGGCGTCTGCACCCACGAGTCCGCGTCGCCATTGAACGCGTTGCCGACCCAGACCACGTTCCGGTAGTGGCCGAGCACCTCGGGCGGCACCGGGCCGTGGCCGAGCGGCGGCGGGAGCACGGCCGGATAGCCGCCGGGCGGCGCGCTGAAATGATCCCAGAAGTCGATCGAGTAGTTCCCCGAGAACACGCGGTCGGTGTAGGCGGACGTGATCTCCACCCCGTACGTGGCCCAGTCCACGCCGTTCACCACCAGCACGCCACGGTCGAACGGCGGCTGGACGACCGGGCGCTCCACCTGCTTGAGGATCCAGTCGTCGGCGTCCAGCGCGAGCGCCGTGGGCTCGGCGTCGACGTGCAGCGTGAACGACTGCGACGCGAGCGAGTCCTGCACCACGAAGTCGCGCGGGCCCGCGGCCGTGGTGATGCGCACGTCCACCGGCATGGTGAAGAGCTGCCAGCCCTGCCGCTGCTCGAGCGTGAGCGACACGTCGTGGCCGCCGCCGCCGGGGTGGGACGTCCACGTGGCGCGGTAGACGGGGTAGCGTTCGCCGTATACCCACTGCTGGAAGAACTTCGAGAGGCTGCGCCCCGACACGCCCTCGCACGCGGCGCGGAAGGTCTCCGTGGTCGCGGTGCCGTACGCGTTCGTGGCGCGGTACTGGGCCAGGCTGGCGAAGAACGTGGCATCGCCGAGCACGTGCCGGAGCATGTGCAGCACCCAGGAGCCCTTGTCATACGACAGGTTCGAATCGAAGATGCGCGCCTCGTCCTGGTCGTTCGGCACGTACACCGTGCCCGGCCCGTAGTACTTGTTGAGCGCGAGGTCGGCGTGGTAGGCGGCGAGGCCGCCCTGCGACTCGGCCCAGATCGCCTCCATGTAGGTGGCGAAGCCCTCGTTCAGCCAGATGTGGTGGAAGTCACGGCAGGTCACGAGGTCGCCCCACCACTGGTGGCCCAGCTCGTGCGCCACGACGAACTCCGCGAACGAGCCCAGGCTGGTGCAGGTCTGGTGCTCCATGCCGCCGCTGAACTGGAACTGCGCGTGCCCGTATTTTTCGTCTTGAAACGGGTACGGCCCGAACCGCGTCGCGTACGCGCCGATCATCGTCTTCACCTTCGCCTGGACCGCGGCCGCACCGCCCGCGGATTCGGGGTAGTTGAAGAAGTCGATGCGCATGGAGTCGGTGGGCGAGGGGCGGTACCAGTCGAGCGTGTGCGTGTAGGGGTAGCTCGCGATCGAGACCAGGTACGTGGCGATCGGGTGGCGCTCGCGCCAGCGCGTCACCGCCTGGATGCCGTTGTCGGTCGCCGAGAGCTGCGTGCCGTTCGATGCGGTGACGAGACCCGTGGGCACGGTGTAGCGGATCGTCACCGAGTCGGCCTTGTCCGCCGGCTGGTCCTTGCACGGCCACCACGTGCGCGCCCCGTAAGGCTCCGACAGGCTCCAGATCAGCTGCCGGCCGTTCACCATCTGGTAGCCGAACGAGCCCGCCACCGGGCTGCCCGAGTACGTGACGCGGACATCGATGAACTCGCCGGTGGCGTAGGCGCGGTCCAGGTTCACCGTGAGCAGGTCGCCCGGGTGCGAGAACGTCGCGGGTGACGCGGCCGACGTGACCGCGGTGACGCCCAGGCTCGCGCTGAGGTCGAGATCCAGCGTCATGAGCGGCCCGTTGAGCACCTTCGCGAGCACGCGGACCGTGCCCGAGATCTGTGCGCCCGGCGGGTTGAACGTGAGGTCGAGGTCGTACCAGCTGACGTCGTAGGCGAGCTGGTTCGGCGTCGCGCTCACCGCCATGTGCCGCGCGCGCCGCAGGCCCTCGGCCTTCCACGCGGCGAGGAACGGCGCCACGTCGCGCTCGTCGCGCCACTCGGCGGCTCCGTTCGGAGTGGGCGGGAACAAGATGGGCTTGGCGCCGGCGGGTACGACGTTCACCCATCCGAGCAACGCCAGCAGCGCGACCCTGCCGCCCCACCCGCGCGCCTGTCGCGTCATGATCATCGCCGTCCGGATTTGTCGGGGTAACGTGGCGTGCCCGGCCGCTTCACGGGATCGGCCTTGATCTCGTCGAGGAGGATTCTAACAGCCGCGTCCAGCTGCGCGTCCGCGCCATCGGCGGTGGCACGGGGGAGGTTGTCCACGACCACGTCGGGCTCGACGCCGCGGCCCTCGATCAGCCAGTCGCCCGCCGGGCCGAACACGCCGGTCTCGGCCGCGGTGGCGATGCCGCGGTCGACGAGGAAGTTGTCCTGCGAGAGCCAGATCTCGCCGCCCCAGGTGCGCGTGCCCACCACCCGGCCGAGACCCAGCCTGCGGAAGCCCTCCGCGAACGCCTCGCCGTCGGAGATCGTGGTCTCGTTCACCAGCGCCACGATCTTGCCGCGGAACGCGAACGGCATGTTCGCGAACGCGTGCCCCGTGCGCGGCTGCCACCAGAACCAGGCGCGCCGGAGCAGCTTGCCGAGGATCCAAGCGTCGATGTTGCCGCCGCGGTTGCCGCGCAGGTCGATCACCAGGCCGTCGCGGTCGTACACCGGGAAGTAATCGCGCTGCCACTGCGCCATGTCCGGGGCGCCCATCGCGCGCAGGTGCACGTAGCCGACGCGGCCCGCCGAGAGCGTGTCCACGCGCAGGCGGCGCGTGTACTCCCACTCCGTGTAACGGAGGTCGGTCTCGCGCGCCGGCGTGACCGGCTGCGCGATCACTTCGCGCGCCGTGCCGCCCGCGCGCTGCACGCGGAGCAGCACCTGCTTGCCCGCCTGGCCACGGAGCAGCGCGCCGGGATCGCTCACGGACAGCGTGGGCACGCCGTTCACCGCCAGCACGACGTCGCCGTCGCGCACGTCGACGTCGGGCTTCGCGAGCGGCGAGAGCTTCGAGGGCTCGTCGGGGTCGGTGCGGAACACGCGCGACACTTTCCAGCCGCCCGCCCTCTCGTCACGCTCGAGCCTCGCGCCCAGCGATGCGGGCTCGGCCTGGTCGGTGCCGCGGCGCTGGTCGCCGCCGTAGACGTACATGTGCAGCGCGGACAGCTCGCCCACCATCTGCTGGAACACGTCGGCCAGCTCGGCGCGCGTGGTGACGCGGTCCGCGAGCGGCCGGAACTTCTCGAGCTGGGCCTTCCAGTTCACACCGTGCATGCCCCGGTCGTAGAAATAGTCGCGCTCGAGCCGCCACGCCTCGGTGAACATCTGGCGCCACTCGATCTTCGGGTCGAACGCGAACGTCCAACCGGCGAGCGGCAGCTTCGACTTGTCGAGCTTGTCGGGAGCCTTGGCGCCCGCGTCGAACACGTACCAGGCGTCTCCCTTCCTCACGAGCAGCTTCTTCGTGTCCGCGGACAGCTCGTAGCTGTCGACGGCTGCGAGCACGGTGGAGACACCGTCCTGCTTGCGGGCGATCTCGAGCGATTGGAGATCCGGCTTGGCGCCCACATCGCTCTCGTTCGCGAGAAAGTAGAGCCGCTTGCCGTCGGTCGAGAGCGCACGCAGGTTGCCCGGATCGACCGGGACCTCGATCAGTCGCGACGAGAGGCCGTCGAGGTCGATCGACACCGGCGCCGGCGACTTAGCGTCGCCCGCCTTCGCCGCGGGCTGCTTTGCGTCCTTCGCTTTGGAAACCCTGTCCTTGCCCTCGTCGCCGGCCGGCTGCAGCTCGTCGAGCTTCGCCCACGGCGAGCGCGTGCCCTTCTGGAGCGCCAGGCCGAACACCTGCGTCGGTCGGTCGAAGAACGGATCCGGCTGGCGCGAGCCCCAGATGCTGCGCACGACCGTGTCGAAATGCCGGTCGGAGAGGAACCAGAGCCACTTGCCGTCGGGGCTCCAGGCGGGGCTGTAGCTGTCCCAGCGCTCGCTCGTGAGCGCGGTCGTGGCGCCGCTCTTCGTGTCGTAGAGCATCACCTGCGTGAGCAGGTTCGGCGCGGGGCGGATGTAGGCGAGCCAGCGCGAGTCGGGCGACCAGGCGAGGTCGCGCGGATCGTCCCACTCGTCGGAGACGGCGATGCGCTTGTGCTGGCCGCCCGCCACGTCCAGGAGCCAGAGCTCCTGGTCCTTGTTCGTGCTCGCGAGCCACTTGCCGTCGGGGGAGGGCAGGCCGTCGAGGCGGAGCACCTTCGCGTCACGCGTCATCGCTGCGGGCTCGCCGACGCCGTTCGCCGGCAGCTTCCACCATTCGACTTCTGGTAACCCGGCTCCGGCGGCTTCGCCGCCTGCGCCGGGAGTGCCGCGTCCGGAGGCTCCGGCGCCTGCGCCGGGAGTGCCTCGTCCGGCGGCTCCGGCGGGCGCCCGAGCATGGTCGCCGAGCGCCACGAGCGACCTGCCGTCGGGCAGGAACCGCGCCTGCCGCCAGCGTACGCCGGGCTCGCGGGTCACGCTCACGAGCCGACCGTCCTCGACCGGCACCACGAACACCTGGCCGCGCGCCGTGAGCGCCACGCGGTCGCCGGTGGGCGAGAGGTGCGCGCTCGTCACCCAGTCGGTCGGGTTCTGCACCCAATGCTCGCGCGACTGGTCGAGGTCGGAGGCGAGGCGGATATCGAGCGCCTTGTCCTCGCCGCTCGCGACGTCCACCACGCGCAAGTCGGCGCCCAGCTGGTAGACGATCTTGCCGTCGTCGAGCGAGGCGCCGAGCACGTCCCAACCGTCGTGCTTCGTGAGCTGGCGAGCGTCACGCCCGTCGGGCCTCACCGACCACACGTTCATGCTCCCGGTGCGGTCGCCGACGAAGTAGATGCGGTCCCGCCATGGCATCGGCGTGCGGCTGGCCGAGGAGTCGTCCGGCATGAGGCGCCGGGCCTCGTACTTGCTTCGCGGGTCCTCACCGACCACGACCGTATTGCTCCACGTCCACAGCTGCTGGATCGTGCCGCCTCGGTAGCGCCGTGTGTTGCTGATGTTCGGCTCCTGGCGCGTGAAGTAGAGCGTCGGGCCGTACCACGCACCCTCGGCCGCCTGCGACAGCGGGATCGCGTGGCTCGCACCGGTCTCTGGATTGACCGCGAAGAGTTGGCCCGCGGGCAGGCCCGAGCCGCGGCGGGATGTGAACAGCACTTCGTTCCAATCGGTCCAGCCGACGACGAGATCGCGAAGCCCGTCCCACGTGAGCCGCTTCGGCAGCCCGCCCGCGAGCGGCATGACGTACACCTCGGTGGGGCCGTCGTACGTTGCCGAGAACGCCACCGTGCGGCCATCGGGCGAGATCGCGGCGCGCGACTCCTCGCCGAGGTGCGACGTCAGCCGCTGCGCCACGCCGCCCGCAAGCGGTACGCGCCAGAGGTCGCCCTCAGCGGTGAACACGATCGTGCCGCCGCGCAAGCTGGGGAAACGGTAGTAACCGAGCGTGGAGGTGGAGCTCGAGGGGTTCGACGTCTCGGCGGTCGCGGCACCGCTCGTTCCGGCGGTGGCGGTCAGCAGTGCGGCGGCGAGCAGCGACAGCGCGCGCAGGGGATCGCGCAGAAGCATGACGGCGGCCCTCGGGTGGTGGGTGACGAGCGAGCCGGGACTCTCGCATCGGGGCCCGCCAGCGGCAACGAGCAACCGGACCCGCGCGGCGTCCTCAGGGCCGGGCGCTCGGTTGCCGATGACTATAGGAGCGGTCATCCCGACCGGCGGGGCGACCGCGGCCGGCACGGACGATCAGGAGGGGCCATGGGGACCGACGACCTTCGCGGACAGGAGTACGCCGCGCTGATGGACCAGGCGCGCGACCTCGAGCGGACCGCGCAGTGGACGTGGACGGGGGCCGCGATCGCCAGCGCGTTCCTGCTCTCGAACGCGATCGGCACGCGGAGCGCCGGCCAGTTGCTCGCCGTCGTGGTGTGCGCGGCGTTCGGCTACTACGCGAACCTGCACGCGCGCCGGCGCGCGCGGCTCGTCGAGGGCTACGTGCGGGAGTTCCACGAGACCGATCGCAGTGGCGCGCAGTGGCACACGCGCCTGGAGCAGCTCGGCCGGCTGCCCGGCGCCCCGGACACCAGGGACTGGACGCCGCTCGCGCTCTCGAACCTGGTCGCGCTGGGCGCGATCGTGCTCGCCTGGGTGTTCGCCGAGGCGTCGTCGCGCGGCGAGCTGATGGGCACGTTCACGACGATGGCCGGCATCGGGTTCGCCGTGCACTCCATCTACGAGAGCATGCGCAACGCGTCGCTCGCGGAGGCCACGAGCTGGGGCAAGCTCAGCACGGTGCTGCGCGAGGTGAGGCCGATCGACCGCAAGGCGGCCTGAGGCTCCCGGCCTGAGGCTCCCGATGGAAACGCCACGCCCCCGCGTGGCGTACTCCCGATGCGGCGGGGCGCTACTTCGCCCCGCCGTTCGCCTTCCGGAACGCGTCGCGCTCCTTGCGCGCGAGCGCCAGCACCTCTTGCGGGATGCGCACGCCGGCCATGGCGGTGGCGAACTCCTCGGCCACCGAGCGGAACTCCGCCTGGTTCGCGGGCGAGACCACGTTCACGGTGAGCCCGCGCTTCTTCATCTCGCTGACCGCCGTGGTGTCCTGTCGCGGGACCTCGACCTCGAGCCGCTTCTCCATGCGGTCGCACGCCGCCTGCACCTTCGCGCGGTCGGCCTCGGGCAGCTTGAGCCACGCGGCCTTGCTCATCACCAGCCCGCCCACGAGCGGCGCCATGCCCATGCCCACCATGTTCGGCGTCTGCCGGTACCACTGCAGCGTGAGGCCCAGCAACGGCGTCGTGGGATAGGAGTCGATCATCCCGGTCTGGAGCCCGGTCATGATGTCGGTGGCCGCGAGCGGCACGGGATTGAAACCCTTCGCCTTCCACACCGTCACCATCTGGTCGTCGCCGGCCCACGTGAACATCTTCGTGTGGCGCAGGCCCGCCACGGTCTCGACCGGGTCCTTGGTGAAGAAGTACACCCAGCCGCCGTGCCCCCACGACAGCAGCACGAAGCCCTTCGCCTCGAGCCGCTGCTTCAGCACCGGCTCGAGCTTGTCGAGCGTGGCGAAGAGCTCGGGGTACGAGGTGAAGAACATGGGCACGTTGAACACGTTGAACGAGGGATCGATCGAGGCCAGGCCCGCGGTGGTGATCGCCGCCGCCTGGAGCTGGCCGATGCGCATCTTGCGCACGACGTCGGGCTCGTCGCCCGCCACGCCGCCCGGGTAGACGCGCAGCGACACGCGGCCCTGCGTCGACGACGTCCACTCGGCCCCCATGTCGCGCAGCGCCTTGTCCCAGACCGAGCCCTCGGGGACGAGCGTCGCGAGCTTCACCACGGCCTGGGCGCGCGCGACCGCGGGCGCGAATGCGCCCACCACCGGCAGGAGTGAAACCAACAGCACGCCCAGCACGCGTCGGGCCGGGCGGGATTCGCGGGTCATCGTTTCTCCTCGGAGGAGGTGGAGTCGGGAGCCGTGGCGTCGTCGAGGAAGAAATCGGACTCTCGCTCGAGCAACGATTTCGCCTTGCGCTGGAGCACGATCGTGGCCAGGCGGTTCGGCGGGTCCTGGTCGGGGTCGAAGCGGAGCGCGCGCTCGAGCAGCCGGCGGAACTCGGCGCGGTCCTGCTGCATCACCGAGACGCTCTGCGCCAGCGTCACGTACGGCGAGGCGCGGCGGTCGCCGGAGATCTCCACCGCGCGTTCGAAGTGGCGGCGCGCCGCGGCCACCGAGCCGCCCATCGCGGGCGGCAGCGCGTCGAGGACGATCGCCGCGTCGTGGAACGCGCCGGCCTCGTAGCGTTCGTCGATCGCGAGGCCGCGCTGCACGAGCTCGCGGATCGCCGGCAGGTCGGCGAGCATCTCCGGGCGGTCCTTGCCGAGCGCGATCGCCGAGCCCCAGCTCGCCGCGCACCAGTAGAGCGGCGCCAGGTCGCGGGCATCGAGCTTCGCGGCCGCACGCGCGGGTGCGAGCCGCAGCGAGTCGGCGATGCCGGGGTGGCGCAGCGCCAGCGCGCGCAGGCCGTAGTCGCGCGCGCGCAGGTAGAGGCGGAACGCCCGCTCGTGGAGCGCCGTGGCGCGCGCGTAGTCCGTGTTCACGAGCAGGTCGCCTTCGGTCTGGACGAACGCGTAGCTGTACTGCGTGAACCCCTTGCACAGCGTGAGCAGCAGCCCCTCGTGCTTCGGCAGCGACTGGAGCAGCGACTCCATCGTCTTGAGGCCGAACGGGAGCGCATCGCGCACGAGCTCCGGATCGTTCTCGGTGCCGAAGACGTCGGGGCCCTTCGTGAGCGAGTCGGCGACGCTCTTCGACGCCAGCTTCTGGATGGAGCAGCCGGCGAGTGCGAGCCCAAGGGCCAGCAGCATCGCCGCGGCGAGGGCGCGGCGGGATGTCAGGGACGGGTCGGTCAAGCCGTTCACGCTAGCGTGGCGCGTGGATGTCTTCAAGCGCGGGCTCATGGGTGGACGAGCGACACGTACGCCTGCACGGCGCGGTCACCCCACAGGAACACTGCCATCGCGGCGGGTGCGAGGCAGGTGCCGAACGGCAGCTCGCTGCGCATGCCGCCGCGGCCGCGCGCGGCGAGCCACGCCCCCGCGAGCGCGCCCGCCAGCGCCGCGAGCGTGATCGTGAGGAAGGCGCCCACGGGGCCGAGCAGGGCGCCGAACATCGCGGCCAGCTTGATGTCGCCGCCGCCCATGCCCTCGCGCTTGAGGAACGTGGACCAGATCCACGCGAACAGCCACAGGTAGCCGCTGCCCGCGATCATGCCGAGCAGCGCGTGCTGCGCTCCGGGGCCGAGCAGGGCCGCGACCACCGCGATCAGCGTGCCCGGGAACGTGAGCGCATCGGGCAGCAGCTTGAAGTCGAGGTCGATCACCGTGAGCGCCACGAGCAGCCAGCCCCAGAGCAGCACCGGTGCCAGCTCCGCGACGAATCCGAGCCGCGCCCAGGCGAGCACCGCCCAGGAGGCGCACGACAGCTCGATGAGCGGATAGCGCACGCGCACGGCGACGCCGCAGTAACGGCAACGGCCGCGCGCGAGCACCCAGCTCAGGATGGGAACGAGGTCGAGCGGACCGAGCACGTGGGCGCACGCGGGACACCGCGAGCGGCCATGCACCCACGACTCACCCCGCGGCAGCCGCCAGGCGAGCGCGGTCACCGCGCTGCCGAATATCGCCCCCAGCACACATAGCGAAGCGCCGATGAACAGCGTCCCGTTCGCTGCGATCAAGATCCCTCTCGTTGTCCCTTGTGCCCGTGGGGTGGGGCGGGCAGAATGCTACTCGTTTCCACTGGCTCCCTGCGAGAAATTCTCACCATGATGCGATTCGTCCTGTTCTCCGCCGTCGTCGTCAACAGCCTCGACCTGTTCGCCACGGCGATCGGCATCCACTGGTTCGGCAATCGCGAGGGGAACCCGCTCCTGGCCCCGGTCGTGCAGCAGTCGTGGCTGGTCTTCGTGCTGCTGAAGGGCGCACTCGTCCCGCTGCTGATCGTGCAGCTCTACCGTTATCGGCGGGACAACCCCGTCCTCGCCACCGCGGGAATGGGAATTGTGACCATCGCGCTGACGGTGGCGCTGGGCTGCTGGATCGGCTGGATGGCCGCGGTCCTGAGCGTGGGACACGCCATCCGGTTCTGACGCTACGGCTGCTCCGGCAGCAGGTGCGGCGTCACCTCGATCACCAGGTCCCGGTTCGACGAGGTCGTGTTCTCGTGGCGGAAGAACGCGCCCAGGAACGGCACGTTGCCGAGCAGCGGCACCTTCGTCATCGACGTGGTCTTCTCCTGGCTCAGGAGCCCGCCGATCACCACCGAGCTGCCGTCCTTGAGCCGCACCGTGGTCTCCGCCTGGCGCGTGGACACGACCGGCAGGTCGCCGGCGAGCCCACGGAAGCCGGTCACCGAGCTGACCTCGGGCCGGATGCGCACGGTGATGAATCCGTCGGCGTTGATGAGCGGCGTGATCGAGAGCTTGATCCCGACCTCCTCGATCTGCACGGTCTGCGTCGGCGCCGCGGCCCCGCCGGCGAACACCGTCTGGCTGACGAGGTAGGGGATGCGCTGGCCCGCGAGCATGCTCGCTTCTTTCCCGTTCAGCGTCACGAGTTTGGGCTGCGCGAGCACGCGCGCGTTGCCGTCGTGGATGAGCATGTCCACGAACGTCTGGAACACCATGGGGAAGCGCGTGAAGTTGCCGAGCTTCCAGATGTCGTACGTGCCGGGCGTGTTCGGGACCGCCTGGAGCGTGCCGCCCACGGCGGTGACGGGGAGCCCGCCCGTGACCGTCACCGAGTCGTACGTGCCCTCGACGAACGTGTAGCCCTGGCGGTTCAGGAGGTCCCAGTCGATGCCGAGCTTCTTCAACCCATCCGTGCTCACCTCGACCACGCGCGCCTCCAGCATCACCTGCCGCGCAGGCTTGTCCATCTCGGTCACGACGCGCTGGATCTCGGTGATCACGCGCGGACTGGTCACGATGATCAGGCGGTTGCCGCCCCGGTCGACCTGGATCTTGTCCGAGATGCCGGAGAGCGCGGCCTGGACCTCGGACGCGTCGGCGTACTTGAGCTCGATCGTGTACGAGGAGAGCCCGGTCTCGTCGTTGAGCGATTTCGCCTCGGCGACGAGGATCGAATTGCCGATGCGCTCGTAGGCGAGGCCCGCCGCGCGCACGACCAGGTTCACGGCCTGCTCCACCGGCACGTCCTTCAAGTGGATCGTGATGTGGCCGGTCGCCACGCCGGGGCCGGTGACGATGTTCAGGTTGCCCTTCTCGGCCAGGATCTTGAGCACGGCCGGGAGCGAGGCGTCGTCGGCGTCGAGGCTCACGCGCGGCCCGAGGTCGATCTCGGCGCGCGCGGGGCCGGCAGGGTGGAGCAGCGCCGCCAGGATCACGGCGAGCAGGAGCCAGCGGGTCGTGGTGCGGTTCACGTCATTCTCCGGGGTTACGGCGTTGCAGCACCAGGGTGGCATCACCGCGACGCAGGCTGACCTGGTCGCGCGTGATCGTCACCACCTGGAATTCGTCGAACAGCGCGCCCTCGCGCACGGTCCACTCGCGGTCCTTCCAGTGAACGAGCGCACGCGGATCGCTGTCCCACACGATCGCGGTGAGGACCGGCAGCGCCGGCGGGGGAGCCACGAGGGTCTCGCGCCGCGCGACGGGCCGGATCGTGGCGCGGGGCGGCGGCAGCACGCGCACCGTGAACGGGTCACGAACCGAGCTGAGCGCGAGCCGCGGGTCGCCCTGGTCCAGGGCGCGATTCACCGTCTCGTAGGCGGGCGGCACGCCCACGGGTACGACCTCGGTCTCCAAGCCGAACGCGCCGGTCACGCGCAGCGCGCCCACGGTCTGGGTGCCGGCGGCGACGAGCACGGCGAGCGCCACGAGCGACGGGATCCAGGTCTCCGGTCCGCGGCTCACGACGGCCCCCCGCTGCGCTTCAGGAACACGCGCGCCACCTCGAGCCGGGATTCCACGACCCCGTTGCCGAGCGGCGCGATCGAGAGCCGCTCGACGCGGTAGAGCGAGCGCTCGCGCGCGAGCGTGTCCAGCAGCTTCACGACCAGCGCATAGCGGCCGCGCAGCCGCACCTCGGCGCGCACCTCGATCGTCGTGGCCGTCTGCGCCACGGTACCGGGCTGGGACGCGGCCACGTCGATCCCGCACGCGACCGCAGCGCCCGCGAGCCGGCGCACGAGGTCGGTGGCGAGGAACCCGGACTGGCTGAGCTGGTTCGCTTCGGCCTCCGAGAGCGAGTTCTTGCGCAGCATGTCGGTGACGCGCGGCGGCAACGGTGCGAGCACGAGCCGCGGATCGAGCGGCGCGCCCATCTCGCCGGCGGCCTTGAGCTGCTGGCGGTAGCGGCCCGCGAGCGGCGCGAACACGAGCGAGTGGACGCTCGAGAGCAGTGCCAGCACGAGCAGCGAGGCGAGCGCCGGCCAGAATCGGCGGAGCGGCTCGACGGCGGTCGGGGCGGCCAGCGTGGTCATCGGCACTCCACCTCGAACTCCGCCTCAGGCCCGCCGTCGCGCGCGCGCGTCGAGACGAGGCGGACCGACCGGAACTGCGACGCGAACAGCGAGTCGCGCGCGATCACCGACACGAGGTCCGTCGCGGCGGCCGTGCCGTCGAGCCGCGCGTCCACGCGCAGGGTGCCGTTCAGGATCAATTTTCGGTCGCCGCCGGTGACGCCGTCGGGGTTGAACTGGATCGCGGTCAGGCGCGCCCCGTCGGGCAGCAGTCGCGGCAGCGCGCCGAGCAGGTCGCGCCAGCGGCCGGTGTCGGCCACCCAGGGCTCGATGGTCGCGACCTCGGCCGCCGACGCGATCCACTCGCTGCCGCCCTGTCGGAGCCCGCGCTGCCGCGCGAGCTGGCGTTCGAGCTGCTCGGTGTGCCGCTCGAGCGCCGCACAGTTGAGGCCGTAGAGCCCGAGCAGCACGCCGAGCGCGCCGAAGTACGTGAGCCAGACACCGATCCCGACCGCGCGCCGGCGCGCCTCGGTACGCTCGCGCCGGAACGCCTCGCGCCGGAAGTTGATCTGGAACTGGGCGCTCATGCGGCCCTCAGCGCGAGGCCGAACGCCTGCGTGTACTGCGGACCGCCCGGCTGGATGCGGGGCCCGCGGTCGAGCGCGTCGAGCGGCGAGAACGCGCTCACGGTCACGCCCAGGATCTCGCCCAGGCGCTCGGCGAGGCCCGGCAGCCGCGCCGTGCCCCCGGAGAGCCGGATCTTGAACGTGTCGGGCAGCTCGGCGAACGTGCGGTAGAAGGCGAACGAGCGGCGGAGCTCCTCACCCAGCGACTCGACCACGCCGCGCGCCGCCGTCGCTTCGGGCCCGGCGTGCGTCAACGAGGCGCCGGCGTCGAGCTTCCACGCCTCCGCGCGCTCGAAGGTGCAGCCCGTGGCCGCGGCCACCGCTTCGGTGAGCCGCGCGCCGCCCCAGTCGAGCCGACGCGCGAACAGCGGGTGGCCCTGGTGGCAGAGCGACAGCCAGGACTCGCGGTGACCCACGTCGAGCAGCAGCCGCACGTCGGCGTCGTCGACGACGTCCTTGACCGCAGCCTGCGCCAGCGCGTTCGCGAGCGCGAGCGGCGCGGCATCGACGATGCCGGCCTCGACGCCCAGCTCGCGCAGCGGTGCGAGCGCGCGGTCGAGGCGCGCCTGCGACACCGTGGCCAGCAGCACGTCCAGCCGGCGCTCGGTCGGGTTGCGGGCCAGCACCTGATGGTCGAGCACCATGGACTCGATGTCGAACGGCAGGTGCTTGCGCGCTTCGTACCGCAGGGCGCCCGGGACCTCGGCCTCGTCCATGAACGGCAGCGCGATCTGCTTGACGATGACGTCGGGGCCGGAGACCGACACCGAGATGCCGCGGAAGCCGCGCGGCGACTGGTCCGTGCGCGACATGCATTCCTCGATCAGGCCGGCGAGGATCGCGGACGTCGGCGGCTCCTCGCTCGCCGTCGCGCGAGGGATGACCGCTTCCGCGAAGCGGCATCGCGTGCCCCCCGGTTGCAGCGTCACCAGCTTCACGCTGTAGCTGCCGATGTCCAGCCCCGCCCACGGGCCGGAGCCCACGCCCAGTCTCATCGCGGCCCCTTCACTGCGGCGTGGTCTCGAGCCAGGATTGCCGGGCCATGACGAAATTCGCGCCCGAGCCGCCCGCGACCTGCGGCAGCGCGCCTCGCGCGAGCAAGTCGTCGGCGATGGCGTCCATGGACGACGGGTCGTAGCGCAGGTCGAACGAATCCCCTGACTCCGTGCCGCCGATCTCGATCACGCCGCCGGCCACGATCGAGATCTTGTGCGCGTCGTGCTCGTGGTTCTCGTCGTTCTTGTGCACGATGGAGATGTCGCCTCGACTCACGAGGTAGACCTTCACCACGTTCTCGCCGGTCACATCGAGGCCGCCCTTGAACCAGATGCCGCGGTCCGGATGAGCGGGGTCGCGGCCGTTGGGCTCGGCCACGATCACGAGCGTGCTCGGGGTGCCGTCCACGGCGTGCACCTTGACCACGTTCTTGAAGAACGCGCCCTCGGGAATGACCCAGACCGCGATGCCCTTCACGTCCAGGTCGAGGGCGGCATCGGTGTAGAACGTGTATTCGTCGTACTCGCGATCGCCGTCTGCATGCGACGGTGAGTGGGGCGATTTGAAGAACGTCGGCGACGACTCCAAGCCATTGAACGTGATCTTGTAGTTGTCAGGCTCGTCGAGATGGCTGTCGGGCACCTTGGCGCCCGGCAGGTAGTCGGCCACGAACACGTCGGTGAGCGGCGTCGGCGGCATCCCTCGCTCGATAGGGCGTCCGGTGTTCCAGTCCACGTACTCTGTCCACGCCGTATCGGCGTCGGCGGTCACGGGCTGCCAGACGCGGCCCGAGAGCCGCATCGTGGACCGGTTCGTGGAATTACTTGTATTGACCGAGATGCCCTGGCCGGCGGTCAGCAGGCGCTGATACGGGTTCTCCACCACGCCGGGGATGAACCTCGCCTGCAGCGTCCGCTCCACGCTGCCGCTCTTCGCCGCGACCACCATCACGAGCGTGCTGTCCCAGTTCACCGGACCGGTGGACGTGGTGTCGGTCTCGAGGGGGCTGCGCCAC
>Ga0207670_10000381_pt1 | contig 25536 bp, 20 predicted proteins | sample KBSS23HmetaG_FD_184339 | JGI IMG/M metagenome (GOLD analysis project Ga0207670, IMG submission 184339) | Switchgrass rhizosphere microbial communities from Kellogg Biological Station, Michigan, USA - KBS S2-3H metaG (SPAdes) (version 2) | ecosystem: Host-associated > Plants > Roots >... | reverse complement strand
CGAAGAAGTGTTTCCATGCACCGCGATGTTTGAATAAACCTTCGACATGTCGACGTTCAGCCGGTCAGCCACCGCTTCGGTGATCCGCTGATTGGCCTGGTGTGGAATGAACAGACTGATGTCACTCGACTTCACGCCTGCTTGCTCCAGCACTGCGCGCGAGACCTCAGCCATGGACCGGACCGCGACTTTGAACAGCTCATTCCCCTTCATCTTGAAGAAGTGGTCGCCCGCGGCAAGCGTATCCGCTGTCGGCTTCCTGCGAGTGCCGCCGCCCGGTGAGTAAAGCTGTTCTTCGTAACGCCCGTCAGACTTGATCTTCGATGCCAGGATGCCTCGCCCGTTATCAATTGGTCCGAGCACCGCAGCACCGGCGCCATCGCCAAACAACACGCACGTCTGGCGATCCGTGTAGTCGACGTACTGCGTCAGGATCTCCGCGCCGACGACGACCGCATTTCGCACCTGGCCCGTTCTGATCATCGAGTCGGCCAGCGACACGCCATACAGAAATCCGGAGCAGGCCGCCACGATGTCCATCGCCGCCGCATTGTTCGCGCCGAGCTCCGCCTGCACGATACAACCGGTCGACGGCAGTATCTGATCGGGCGTGACCGTGGCACAAAGAAGCAGATCGATATCAGCAGGATCCAAACGTGCGCGCTCTATCGCCTGTCGCGCAGCACGCACCGCAAACAGCGACGTGTATTCATTCGGCGCTGCTTTGCGTCGTTGCTTGATTCCTGTGCGCGTCGTGATCCACTCGTCAGAAGTCTCGACTAACTTCGCGAGATCCGCATTCGTCAGAATGCCTTCCGGATAGGAATGACCAGTACCCAGAATTCCAGCGCGTTGATTCACCATCAATCCCTCAGATTACTACAATAAGCCGTAGATTACACAGATACACGCAGATCTGCGTACATCTGGGTAAGCTGCGGCTTGTTTCTAATACCCTCTTCAATTCGTTCGGCCGTGCGATGCTCGGAAAACTCTTTCACACTTCTGATTGCATTGCGAATCGCACGCGCGTTCGAGCGTCCATGTCCGATGACGACAATGCGACTTACACCCAACAACGGCGCGCCACCATACTCCGTGTAATCGAGCCGCTTCTTGATACTCCGAAACGCAGGCTTCGCGAGCATTGCGCCTGCCTTTGTTACTGCCGTGGCCATCAGCTCCTTCTTCAACATCGAAAGCATCGCCTCGGTCAGTCCTTCCGACAGTTTCAACATGACGTTGCCGGTAAAACCGTCTGTGACGATCACGTCGATCATGCCCGAGAACACGTCGCGTCCTTCAACGTTGCCGACGAAGTTGATGTTCCCCAACTCTCGCAACAGTGGGAACGCCTCTTTCGTCAGATCGTTACCCTTTGCTTCTTCCTCGCCGATGCTCATCAACCCGACGGAAGGTTTGATTGTGCCGAGCACCGAGCGTGAGTAAGCATCACCCATGATCGCAAACTGGGCCAGGTGATGCGGTTTGCACTCCGAGTTAGCACCCACGTCGAGTAACAACGTCGGCTTCGCAGCCTTCGTCGGAATCATCGCCGCGAGTGCTGGTCTATCAACACCGGGAAGCGTGCCGATCACCATCTTCGCAGTGGCCATTGCGGCGCCGGTGTTTCCGGCAGAGACAAAACCGTCAGCACGTCCTTCCATCACCAGCTTCGTGCCGATTCTCAAAGAGCTCTTCTTCTTCCGTCTCACGGAAGTCGCGACCGGATCATCCATCGCGATGACTTCAGCCGCGTCGACCAACTCAATCCCGCGGTCGCCGTCACCGCGCCAACCGCATCGCTTTAATTCAGGCTCGACCTTGTGGGCCTGGCCCACGAGAATGACTCCCACTCCGAAGTCACGCGTCGCAGCCAGTGCGCCGTCGATTTCCACGTTCGGCGCGTGGTCACTCCCCATAGCGTCGAGAACGACCTTGCCCGTCAACGGGGCCTGATGCTGCGACTGACTTCGCACAAATATGGTTTAGCTTTGTTCTACGTGCACCACTTCGCGACCTTTGTAATGGCCGCATTTGGGGCAAACGCGGTGTGGCAAGCGGGGCTCACGACAATTCGGGCACAGGTTAGTTTGGGGGGCGCGCAAGGCATCGTGCGCGCGACGTTTATCTCGACGAGCTTTGGAATGTCGTCGCTTAGGATTTGGCATAATTACTCCATATTTGCTAACCACAACGAAGCACAAAAAGCGCAAATGATTTTCGCAAAAGCATTTGTGCCTTTTGTGCCTCTTTGTGGCTTAAGTTAAATTCTTCAGAGCCGCCCAACGCGGATCGATATCATCTTTTACGCAATTGCATTCGCCCAAATTCAAATCCGTGCCGCATTCCGGGCAAATGCCTTTGCAGTCCTCGCGACATAGCATGCGAGTGGGTACGGCCAACAAAATCTGCTCTTTTACGACCTCATCGACGTCGATCGCTTGACCGTCAAAGACCGAAACCGACAGCTCGGCTGCGGTTAATTCCACTGCGGCGCTCGATGCGTATTCGGCGCCGGTTATGTATTCCAGCGCAAAATCCGCGCTGACCGGCAACTCGACGGGTTTCAGACAGCGATCGCACTCAACCTGTGCGCGCGTCTCGACGTGACCGTTTACAAAGACCTCGTTTCCAGATAGCCGGACTTTGCCCGTTACCGCTGCGGGCTCAGTCAGTTGTACGCGCTCGTCGACGGGATTCAGTTCCTCAGGCTTATAAACGTGAGCGAAGTCGCCCTTGCCACCCTCCAGGTTCTCCAGCTCAATCCGCATCGCACAAAAAGCGGCCATTATAGGCTACAGAACTACCCGAATCAACACGCCCCCCGGTTGTAAACAGAAACGCCGAAGGCGTTGGCTAATTCCAGCCCAGGGTTGGAGCGCAGCGACAACCCTGGGTATTCAAATCAAATACACGTTAAACCCTGAAAGGGTTAGGCGGTTGGCGAACCCTTACAGGGTTTAATTCATGATTGGGGTTACTCACCCAGTGTTGGAGCGCAGCGACAACCCTGGGTATTCAAATCAAATACACGTTAAACCCTGAAAGGGTTAGGCGGTTGGCGAACCCTTACAGGGTTAATTCATGATTGGGTTACCAACCCAGGGTTGTCGCTACGCTCCAACCCTGGGCTGGAATTAGCCAACGCCTTCGGCGTAATTTTTTATCAATGTCCCTGCGTGAAATCCGTGGCTAAAGCATCCTCGCGCAGGGCGTCCGCCAGTCGCTTATCGACTCCCGCCATCAGACGACGAGCACCGGATTTTGTCAGTTGAAAAAGATTTACGCCTTTCCGATCCGCTTTTTCTAAAGCCTGCTGCGCCAACTCTTTTCGTCCCGTGCGCTCGTATGCCTGCGCCAGCAGGTAGAACGCCTCGGCGTAACCTGCGTCCATCTCGGTCGCCTTGCGCAGGTGTCGAACGGCGAGCCCGTCGCGATTGAGCTCGTAATAAAGACACCCCAGGACGTAATGAGCCTCGGGCGACGGCCGAACCGTCAACGCTCGCTTGAATTCACCCAACGCACGGCGCCACTTCTTTTCAGCCACAAACACCCAACCCAAACCATAATGTCCCGCGAACGATGAACCACCCTGCGTCGTCGCATTACTCAACAGATTCTTCGCCAGCGCCACTTCGCCATCGTCAGCGCACGTCAATCCCAGCAACAACGAGATGCGCAGATCGTCCGGCAAAGCTGTGTGTGCTCTCTCGAGATACGCGCGCGCCTGTTTCGTCTTTCCACGGCGGAAGTAGTGCTCGCCGATAAAAAGATTCAAAGCGGCATTGTTGTTTGAAATCTCAGCGGCGCGTTGGAGTTTGACGATGCCTTGCGGGATCTGCTTGTCTTCGAGCAGCAGGAAGCCTTCGTTGACCAGTTCTTCGAAGACAAGTTTGTCCGTGCCCTGTGCTTCGGCGAGGATTCGCATGCGCAGCTCGTCGCGTTGCACGTTCTCTTCCTGCTCGACCGTGTCTCTCTGGCAACGCTCGCTCCACATCCGTTCGAGTCGGTCTGTTTCGACCACGCCGTCTTCAGTGAGTAGACTGACAAGCGCTCGCATCAACGAACGATCGAAGTAAGCGTTCTGTGCGTAACGAAGCAGCAGGTCGAGACTGCGCTCCAGCCGTTCAGCTAAACGCGCGACACGGTTTTCAGCAGCAGAGATACGTTCGAGAAGATGTTCGTCAGTGGACAGACTTGCTGGTCCAGCCTCGAAACGCAAGGCACTTGGTTCGACGACGATCATCAGCCGAGTGCCGCAGCGATTGCAGAACTCCTGGCCGAGTGGATTCGCCGCCAGGCATTTTTGGCAGTAATGCGAGATGTTGGGGCGCATTTCTTTTTTGAGTTTAGTATTCGTAAAACCCGCGGCCGCTCTTTCTACCCAGCCAACCGGCGTCCACGTAACGCTTGAGCAGCGGGCAGGGTCGATATTTGGGGTCTCCGAGCCCCTCATATAACACATTCATGATGGCAAGGCATACATCCAGACCGATAAAGTCGGCGAGCGTGAGTGGGCCCATCGGATGATTCATGCCGAGCTTCATAATACCGTCGATGCTCTCGCGACTCGCCACGCCTTCGTACAGAGTAAAGATCGCTTCGTTGATCATCGGCATCAGAACGCGATTGGAGACGAAGCCCGGCGAGTCCTGGCAGTCGAGCGCGACTTTGCCTAATTGTTCAGTTAGTGTTTTGACTTTTTCGTAAGTTTCGTCGGAAGTGGCCATGCCGCGAATGACTTCGACCAGCTTCATCACCGGGACAGGATTCATGAAGTGCATGCCGATGACTTTGTCGGGACGTTTTGTGGCCGCGGCGAGTTTCGTGATTGAGATTGATGACGTGTTTGAGGCGAGTATTGCGTGTGAAGGCGTAACTTGATCGAGTGTTTTGAAGACTTGCGTCTTCACGTCCAGATTTTCGGTCACTGCTTCGACAACTAACGTCGCCTCTTCGAACGCTGCAAAATCCGTGGTTCTGCGTATCCGGCCAATGATGGCCTGCTTTCCTTCAGCATCAAGCCGCTCTTTATCGACATCGCGTTGCAGACTCTTATCGATCGCGCTAAGCCCGCGATCGAGAAACTCATCGCGCACGTCGTGCATGATCACGTTGTAGCCGGCGCGCGCGGCAACCTGGGCAATCCCATTCCCCATCGTCCCCGCACCAACCACGCCAATAACATCACTCATCTTTGAAATCCCATTTGTAGGGGTGGCCCTCCGTGGCCACCCCAGTCTTCGACTTCGCGCGCTGGGGTGGCCACGGAGGGCCACCCCTACAAATAATTCTATCGCTCGATCGCCATCGCGACGGCGTTTCCACCACCAAGACACAAAGACACGATTCCTCGTCGTGCGTCACGTCGCTTCAGTTCATACAGGATCGTCGTCAACAAACGCGATCCTGACTGTCCAATCGCATGGCCCAACGCCACCGCGCCGCCATTCACATTCACCTTCTCCGGATCGAGCCCGAGCTCGCGTGTGACCGCCACCGCCGCTACCGAGAACGCTTCGTTCAACTCAATCAGATCGACTTCACTCGGCGACCAGCCAGTCTTCTTGAACAGCTTACGCACAGCCTCAACCGGCGCCATCATCACCATCCGCGGCTCAACACCCGAAACCGCCTGCGCAACGATCCGCGCCATCGGCTCAACACCCAGCTCGCGTGCACGACGCAGCGACGTCACCACCACGGCCGACGCTCCATCGTTAACACTCGGCGCATTTCCCGCAGTCACCGTTCCACCCTCAGCTTTGAACGCCGGCTTGAGCTTGCCGAGCACTTCCGCGGACGTGTCTTCACGCACCGTCTCGTCAGTATCAAACATCAGCGCCGGTCCCTTCTTCTGTTTAATCTCAACCGGCACGATCTCGTCCTTAAACTTCCCTTCTTTGATTGCGGCAGCAGCTTTGCGATGCGAATTGACCGCGAACTCATCCTGTTGACTGCGACTGATCGAATACTCTTCCGCCACTACTTCACCCGTGCAGCCCATGTGGTAGTTCTCAAACGCACACCACAACCCATCATTGATCATCGAATCGACAAGCTCGCCATTTCCGAGTCGATAACCCTCGCGCGCTTTCGGTATCAGATACGGCGCGTTGCTCATCGACTCCATCCCGCCCGCAACTACGATCTCTGCGTCGCCGAGTTGAACACCCTGCGCAGCCATCATCACGGCCTTCAAACCCGATCCGCACACCTTATTCACAGTCACCGCCGAAACAGTCGGCGGCAAACCACCATTCAGCGCCGCCTGGCGCGCGGGATTCTGGCCCAACCCCGCCTGAATCACACATCCCATGATCACTTCATCAACGTCTTCAGGCTTAACACCTGCTCGCTTCACACTCTCGCGCACGACGATCGCGCCGAGCTCCGTCGCCGAGAATCCTTTCAGAGATCCGAGGAACTTTCCAACTGGCGTTCGCGCAGCGCTGATGATTACTGCTTCGTTCAATTCCGGCATTTCAAACTCCCTTATGTTAGACTTGGCCCGATATTAGACTTTATTTCGCTATTCATAAAGCATGCAGGCACTCATTCTCGCGGGTGGCAAAGGCACGCGCCTTCGCCCTTTAACAGTTTACACGCCCAAACCGATTGTTCCGATCTGTAACCGGCCGTTTCTCCTTTATCAAATCGACACGCTCAGGCGTGCGGGCATCACCGACATCACGCTATCGCTCTCGTATCAACCAAATAAGATCGAGCAACTCCTCGGCGACGGCTCTGACTTCGGAGTAAAACTAAAGTGCACGGTCGAGCCGCAACCGATGGGCACGGCGGGCGCTTACAAGTTTGCGGAAGATCTGATTCGCGAGCCGACAGTGGTTTTCAACGGCGACATTCTTACCGATCTCGATCTCAAAGCTGTCATTCGCGAGCACCAGGAACGAAAAGCGACGGCGACGATCGTGCTTGCGCCGGTTGAGAATCCACAAAGCTACGGGTTGGTCGAGACGGAAAAAGACGGGCGCATCCGCCGTTTTCTCGAAAAGCCAAAAGCTGACGAGATTACGTGCAACACGATCAATGCGGGCACGTATGTGCTCGAGCCAAAGGTGCTGGATTATTTACCCGCGGGCGAAAACTATTCTTTTGAGTATGGCTTGTTTCCCGATCTCTTGAAGCGGGGCGAGGCGTTCTACGCACATATTCCCACGCGCACGTATTGGATTGATATTGGCACGCCGGAGCGATATCTACAGGTACACAGCGATCTGCTGAACAATCGCGTCAACCGGTTTCATATCAAGGAACGTCGCGGGCAGTTTGATTCCGCGACAGTGGCGGAGATTGATGAAATATCGATGATCGGCGACGACTGCCACATAAAACCCGGCGCGCAGATCATCAATTCAGTGTTGGGCCAGGGCTGTTTCATCGAGGAACGCGCGCGCGTTGAAAACTGCGTGATCTGGCCGCACACACGCGTCGGAACGACGGCACAATTGAACGGCGCGATCGTGGGCCGTGGTTGTCATATTGGTCGTTCGGCGATAGTTGGACCAGGAACGGTACTCGGCGACAAGACGTCGTTAACTGACTACACATTCACATAATGAGAGTAGGTTCTCGCGCAAAGGCGCAAAGCCTGCCGGGCCTTCAGGGGCGCTCTTCTTTGCGGTCTTTCTTTGCGCCTTTGCGTCTTTGCGCGAGATATTCTTTTTGTTACGGAGGCAATCATTGAATTGGGAAGTTTTTCGAGCGTATGACATTCGTGGCATCTATCCGACGGACATTGACGAAGAGGCGTATTACAGGATCGCCAAAGCTTACGTCTATCTATTCAAGCCCAAGACAATAGTCGTGGGAATGGATGCGCGTTCGTCGTCGCCTCCCTTAAAGGCAAGCCTGATCAAAGGCTTCCTCGACGCCGGCGTTGACATTGTCGACATCGGAGAGATCACTACCGATATGCTTTATTACACTGTCGGCGCGTCTGCTGATTACTCGGGTGGCGTCGTTGTCTCTGCCTCGCACAATCCAAAAGAATATAACGGCATGAAAATGGTGCGAGAGAAAGCCACCGCAATCTCTTCGGATACCGGTTTGTTCGACATCCGCGACGCACTCAAAGCAGGCAAAGACGCCGAAGTCACTTCCGACAAAAAAGGCACGTGCACCGAGCGCAACATCCTCGATGACTATCTCGCGCACGTTTTGAAATCCATCGATCGCAGTCGCATCAAACAGTTCACCTTTGTCGGGAATGCCAACTTTGGTTACGTCTGTAGACCGGCAAGGAAACTGGCTGAAACACTCGGCTTGAATCTCATCCCTTTGAACTTCGAGCCCGACGGCTCGTTTCCAAAAGGTCCGCCGGATCCGATGTTACCCGGCAATCGCACCGAAACAGAAGCGCTCATTCGAGAAAAGGGTGCTCCGTTCGGCGTCGCCTGGGACGCAGACGCCGACCGCGCAATGTTCTTCGACGAAAAAGGCGAGTTTATTTCCGGCGCCTACATAACCGCGCTGCTCGCAGACATCCTGTTGACGAAGTACGGCAGCGATAACACCATCATCTTCGATCCACGCGTCATCTGGCCCGCGCTCGACACTGTGCATCGAAAGGGCGGAAGACCGATCATCTCAAAGGGCGGTCACGCGTTTATGAAAGACCGCATGCGACAGGAGAACGGACTATTCGCCGGCGAGCTGAGCGGCCATTACTATTTCCGCGAGAACTTTTATGCCGACAATGGTGTGATTCCCTTCCTGCTGGTGCTCGAACATCTCTCAACACACGATAAACCTTTTTCGCAGATCATGGCCCAGTACCAGGCCGGCCATTACATGTCGGGAGAGTTGAATTACCACGTCAAAGACGTGAAAGCGACAATCGAAAAGGTGAAGGAAAAGTTTCACGGCGAGGGCACGGAGGACTTCACCGATGGCTACTCACTCGAAACTCCCGAGTGGCGCTTCAACATTCGTGGCTCCAACACCGAACCACTCTTACGCCTGAACATCGAGGCTCGCAAACCCGATCTGGTCGATAAAACACGCAATGAGATCGAAGCGATAATTAACCACTAAGGACAAAGACACTAATTAGATCGAATTTGTGCCTTCGCGCCTTAGTGGTAAAAATCTTTTATGCCTGAGCTTCCTGAAGTAGAACACGTTGTCAGAGCATTGTCTGCGGTCGTGACGGGACGGCGCATACTCGCCGCGCAACTGAACCTCAAAAGAATCGCCCCCGGAATCTCGCGGCCCGCTTTCGACCGCCAGCTTCGCAACGCAGTCATCACCGGCGTCGGCAGACGCGGCAAATACATCCTCTTCAAACTCGAATCAGGTCACGTGCTGACCACGCACCTCCGCATGACCGGCAAATTCGTCTCTCTCACGACCGATCAATCATTACCGCCTTATGCGCACGTCGTCTTCTATCTCGACGACGACCGGCGTCTCGTGTTCTGCGACATGCGACAGTTTGGACGCATGAACATCTTTAAAGATCCGCTTCGTCCGCCGAAGGAGCTTCAGACACTCGCGCCCGAACCTTTGACTGATGACTTTACCGAAGACTACTTTCTCGAGACCCTGTCGCGGTCGCGTCGCCCTTTAAAACACCTGCTTCTGGACCAAACTCGTGTCCTCGGTCTCGGAAACATCTACGCCGTTGAAGCATTGTTTCTAGCGGGCGTGAATCCGATGAAGGCGGCGAACAAGTTGTCGAAGCCGCGCGCGCGCAAGTTGTACCAGGCGATTCGCGACGTGCTGCAGGAAGCAATCGACGCCGGTTCGACCTTGCGAATCGATCTCGCGGATGGCAACGGAAGTTACTTCGAAACGCCGGAGCGCTTCTGGCGGGTTTATGAGTGTGAAGGTGAGCCGTGTGACCGGTGCGGCACGCCAATCAAGCGCGTGGTCCAGGGCGGCAGGTCAACGTATTTTTGTCCCCGGTGTCAAAAGCGGTAAATCGCCACGGATTTTCGCCACAAGTAACAATTTGTGTTACTGGGCGTCTAACAGTTTGCGGCACCTTTACTCTTCCTCATCCATTCCTGAATAAGGAAAACTCTCGGCGAGAACCGCACGCATCTTCACGTGGCCATACAGCACTTCCAGGTAGCAAATAAACCGGTGCAACAGCGGTTTCGGGTCGAGATTGTTTTCGACTGCGGTGATGACTTCGAGCGCGAGGCTCTCGTAGCCGCGCCAGTCTTTGTACATCAGGTACTGCATGCTGCCGTCGCGAAATTCGAGGATTCGCGTCGTAACCGAACGCAACACATCCGGGTCGCCGTTCGCCTGCGCGAGACGGACAAAACGCATGAGTGATGAGAGGTCCTTGCAGAGGATGAGTGATTGTTGGAGGCGTAGTTCGACGTCGTTAAAAAGTGTCGAAGCATCGAGGCCGGGCTTGAAAACCTGGAGCAGAGTGATAGTGGATTGCTGGAAGCAGTTCGTCAATAAACCATGCGCGTGCATGATCTTACCGTAGACGATGGGAATGGATTGCTCGGTGACGCCGCGCACCAGCTCGCGCTCGAAAATGCGGCGCAGATCGTGAGTGATTCCGTAAGAGATGCCGTCGAGGACCTCGTGCAGACGCTCGTTTCCCTTTGCTAGCCTGATGGCTCTGGTATCGATGAAGTCGGTGAGTGAACGAGCCTCGAATTCGAGCACTTCGAGCAGTGAGAGGCTTTCAAGGAGAGTGTCGAGCTTGTGAAGATTGTTCTCGATGCGGGCGAGCCAGTCGAAGAACCGGAGCATCTCGCCGAGGATCGTTTGTGAGATTTCGCGCAGTTCCTGATTCGTGATATAGGGGATGACTGAGTCGATTTCGTTCTGAAGGTTTTCCTGTACCTCACGTTGGAGCCTGGTCTGAGGATCGGCAGGAATCGCGTCGGTCAGCAACGGCAACTGAGGATCAGGATCGTAAGTGACATAGGCGAGGGATGTGGCCATGGGGGAACCTCCACCCCCTCATCGGCAATGCTCGTGCCACTAGTTGGTCCATCTCGTGATACTAACGCCGAAGGCGTTGGCTAATTTCAGCCCAAGGTTGGAGCGCAGCGACAACCTTGGGGTAAACAACACGATCTTTGATCAAACCCTGAAAGGGTTCGAGCCGAAACAAACCCTTTCAGGGTTGATTCGTTCTTTTACAAATACCCAGGGTTGTCGCTTGCGCTCCAACCCTGGGCTGAAATTAGCCAACGCCTTCAGCGTTATTCGTACCTATAAGTTCTCCACAATATAGTCGAGCATCATTTGGCGCATGTGTTTTAGGAGGAGTGGATCGGTGACGCCGTGGCGCGACTTCGGGTAGAGCATTAGTTGGAATTGCTTGCCGGCTTTCTGTAATTCGTAGACGAACTGCATCGTGTTTTGCATGTGTACGTTGTCGTCGATCGAGCCGTGGATCAATAACAACTTTCCGTGTAGGTTCTTTGCAGAGTGGACGGGTGAGCTCTTCTTGTAACCTTCGGGATTGTTCTGCGGGGTCTGCATGTAGCGCTCGGTGTAGATGCTGTCGTAATCGCGCCAGTCAGCGACCGTGCCGCCCGCGATGCCGATTTTGAATGACTGGCTGTGCGTGAGCGCGTAGCTCGTCATGAAACCACCGTAGCTCCAACCCCAGATCCCGATCCGCGATCCGTCGATGTAAGACTGGCTCTTCAACCACGTCAGACCATCCTCGATATCGCGCAGTTCCAGCTCGCCGAAGTTTTTATACACGGGCCACGTCGACTCGAGACCTTTACCACTCGCGGTGCGGTTGTCGCAGACCCAAATGATGTAACCCTTCTGGGCCAGCAACTGGTGAAACATGTACGTTTGGCTACCCCAAGCATTGCGCACCTGCGGCGCGTGTGGTCCACCGTAGGTAAAACTCATCACCGGATACTTCTTGCTTGGATTGAAATCCGGCGGCTTGATCATCATCGCTTCCATCACAAAGCCGTCGCGCGTTTTGACCTGCAACAACTCCGGCGCGCCGAGTTTGTACTGCTTGAGCGCGTCGACTTTGTTCTCAGCGATCACGCGCACGAGTTTGCCCGCTGCGTCGTGCAAACGAATCTGAGACGGCGTGTTGAGATCGTTCCAAACGTCGATGAAGTAATTAGACGCCGGGCTCAGATCAATTCGGTGCGAGCCTTCCGCCGCGGTGATACGCGTTAGACCAGTACCATCGAGCTTGATGCGATAAGCGTGCGGTGCGATGTGACTGTGCTCCGTCGAGGTGAAGTAAATAAAGCCATTCGCTTCGTCGACGCCTTCGATCGAACGCACCTCCCACTTTCCTTCGGTTATCTGTCGCAGGAGCTTGCCGTCCGCGGAATAGTGATAGAGGTGTTCCCAACCGTCGCGCTCACTGGCCCAGATAAACGAGCCATCTTTCAACCAGATCGGCTGCTCATTAATCGCGACCCACGCCTTCGAAGTTTCATGAATGACGTTAGTCGACTTCCCATCACGCGCATCGGCATAGTTCACGTCCAGAAACGTCTGCTCGCGGTTCTGCGCCTGGTAGACCACCTTCTTGCTGTCAGGACTCCAGGTCACGCGCGAGATTAGTAGATCAGCCGGCAGATACTTGAACGTGTCGACCCAGCGAATTTCTCCGCCCGCGGCATTTACCACACACAACTTCACCACCGGATTCGGCGCGCCGGCCTTCGGATAAGGCGTGACTTCGACTTTCTGGTAAAGCGGAATGTGATCGACAACGGTGAACTCCGGCACCGGAGACTCGTCAAAACGAATAAACGCGATGGTGGTCGAATCAGGACTCCACCAGTAAGCGCCGAAGTTTCCGCGACCATAAAGTTCTTCCTGGTACACCCAATCCAAACGGCCGTTGAGAATCTTGTCACTGCCGTCGCTCGTCAACGCGCGTTCACGTCGCTGCATGCCGAGATCTTCGACGTACAGGTTATTCCCACGCACGAAGCTGACCATTCGACCATCAGGACTAAACCCCTCGCCGACCTCCTCGTCGGGTGTGTTGGTGAGACGAATGGCGCGATCGCTGCCAAATTCGTAGTAGAAGAGATCGTTGGACCAGTTGATCAGAACAGCAGTTTCAGCGGGATTGAAATCGTAGTTACCACGGTTAGCGAGTTGTCGCGCACTATCCGCGCTTACGCCCGGCAGTGCGGCAAACGCAGCCTGCATTTTTGCAACGTCGAAGAACGGCGTCGTCGCGCCCGTCGCGGCATTCACCTTTTGCAGTCGCGGCACATCTTTGCGCTCGGCGTCGTTAGTGATCAAATAGTGATTGCCGTCTTTGAGCCAGCGAACGGTCGGCGTCGTGCCGTTGAAGTCGACTTTCTTAACCGGATCGAAAATGTCGTCGATGGTAAGAAGCTTGTTCTGTGCATTAGCAGATTGTGTGACTAGCGCCACAAAAACAGTTGCAAGCAACAACGCTCGAGATCGGGTCATTATTTTCATTGTGCTCTTGGAGTCATCCTCTTGATGATAGGCGTCAATACCGCAAGTATGATTGCTGCTAGCAAAGTGATTCCAGCAAATATGCCAAAACCTCGCGTTAACGCGCTGTTGTCGTTGCCTGCGAATAGTCCCGTCGCCAGTCCCGCTATATAACTTCCGATGGAGATGGAAAGGAACCACACGCCAAGCATCAGTCCGACCATTCTTCGCGGAGACAGTTTAGTAACTGTGCTGAGACCGACCGGGCTCAAACAAAGTTCTCCAATGGTTTGCAGGAAGTAGACCAGCACCAGCCACATCGGACTCACACGTCCGCTGGCGGCCAGGGTAGCGGCAAATGCGATCACGACGAAAGCAATGCCGGCGAAGAACAGTCCGATCGTGAACTTGCCTGGGCTTGAGGGCTGCCGATCTCCGAGTTTTAGCCAGACCGCGCCGATGATTGGCGCGTAGATGATTACGAAGAGTGCGGGAACAGCTTGAAACCAGCTCGATGGGTAGGTCCAACCAAGAATCGTGGTCTTCGTAAGGCGATCAGCAAAGAGCGTTAGACTCGAGCCTGCTTGTTCGTAAGTCATCCAAAACAGTATCGAGAAAACAAACAGGATGAAGATCACGATCACTCGCCTTAATTCCTCGCCTTTTAAGTGACGTATGATTCCCAGCAGGTATCCGAAAAAGAATCCCACTACAGTCGGGAACAATGCTGATATGCGAGCCTCGCCGTAGATCAATCCCAGGGCTGCCCCCGCGGCTCCGCCGGCCAGCGCGAGCACAAGCGTCAGATAATCAACCCCCTCGCTGGTCCCCGGTTGCGCCGCGGGCGCGATATCAGGCCTGCCGCCGACCCCGGCTAGTCGTCTTTGCCCGAGCACATATTGAATAATACCGAGCGTCATTCCTACACCGGCCGCAGCAAATCCCCAGTGCCAACTCGAAGTCGGGTTGAATCCTCGAGCGGCAATAAAGTCTTTGAACGTCTGTGATTGCGCCAAAAAGCCGACGGCGAGCGGCGCGAGAAATGCGCCCAGATTGATTCCCATGTAAAAGATCGAAAAGCCCGAGTCACGTCGTTTATCATCTTCAGAATATAACTGGCCCACCATTGCGCTGATGTTCGGTTTTAGCAGTCCAGTCCCGCAGGCAATCAGTATCAGACCGCCGAAGAAAGTCAGCTTCGAATTGATCGCCATCGAAAAATGTCCACAGGCGATTACGATTGCACCGATCAGCACCGCTCGCTTCGCGCCCAGTATGCGATCCGCCAGCCAGCCTCCAGGCAGAGGCAAATACCAAACAGAGGAAACATAGGTACCGTAGATGAGGCCGGCGTATTTCTCATCAAGCCCGAGCCCGCCTTCCGCAAACGTGTTCGTCATGTAGAGCAGCAGAATGGCCCTCATGCCGTAGTAAGAGAAGCGTTCCCACATCTCGGTGAAGAAGAGTGTGGAGAGACCGCCAGGATGTCCGAAGAAACCACGATTTTCAGCAGGTGTGTTCATGGGCGAGCATTCAGCCAAATGTGAGGAAGGCTGTCAAGGGCCACGGATAAGACGGATCAGTGAAAATCGATTTACACTGATCCGCGTTATCTGTGGTGTAGGTTCTTAGTCAGCGTGGAGCTGGAAAACCTGCGCAGCTTCGGCCGGCGAGAGAATGGGATGGTACGTCTTGCCGTAACGCTTGGAGATGATCTTCACGTAATTTTGTGTCTCGTTGTACGGTGGTATGCCGGCGTACTTATCAACCGAACCCTCACCGGCGTTGTAGCCCGCTAGTGCGAGTTCCACGTTTCCGGAAAACCGCTTCAATAGCCAGCTCAAATATTTCGTGCCTGCAGTAATATTCTGAACTGGATCATTCGGATCGTCACAACCGAAACGCTCCGCCGTAGCGGGTATCAATTGCATCAAGCCTTGCGCGCCGGCATGCGATCGCGCGTGCGTGTCGTATTTTGATTCCTGCCAGATGACGGCATGAATGAACCGCGGATCCACACCTTGCTTCTCGCCGACTTCAAAGATGATCCGGTCCAACTGTGGATCACCCGAAGTGGGAATGTCTGCGGGAATGCGAAAGATTGTGGCGCGTTCAGTAGCGGTGGCTTGAGGCGCCATGACGCGACTGAAGAGAATGCCTGTCAGATTGCTGAACAGGAAAAGCGAAATCAAAGCGAAGGGCGCAAATTTGATCGAGCGAAAAAGGGATAACCTGCGGGGAAACTTCATTCAGCAAAATCTCCATGGTTAGAACAGTGACCATAAGGGCACCAGGGCTTTTTAATTGCACAGACTTTTGGGAACCTGCACCGGCAACGGCCAAAACTTCGTAATTGAAGGACCGCGAGTCAGATGGATCAAGTACGCAGTCGGTTGCCCTTTTGTTTACATTTTGTGTCTGTAAGTTGCTGATTTTACTGTACTTATTCGCTTCGCCTGTTCGGTCATTCTGAAAGAAGCGTCAGCGTGACAGAAAAAACAAGACACTCAACGCACGCGCCGTCCCACCCATGGGATCATCCCGGCGTGGTTGTAGGGGCGGCCCTCCGTGGCCGCCCCAGCGTTGAAAGTTGTGCGCTGGGGCGGCCACGGAGAGCCCGCCCCTACAAAGGCGTGTCTTGACAGTTGATGCATGCCGAGCGTATAAGCAGCGATGAAAAACGTGGTGAGTTAAGGCGACTTGCGGCCACGCAAAATAACCAGCTAAACAGCTCGGGTAGTCTGAAGAAAGACCCGAACAACTTCAAACGGATTTGAAGTCCCGCGTTGTTTAGCGCGGGACTTTTTCTTGTAATAACAGATGCAACCATTCAAGGAACTTCTCTCTACTGATCGTATCCTCGTCGTCGACGGCGCGATGGGGACCATGCTCTATGCCAAGGGCGTCTATATCAATCGCTGCTATGACGAGTTGAATCTCAGCAATCGTGATCTGGTGCGCGAGATCCATATTGAGTACATACGCGCCGGCGCCGACATCATCGAGACCAACACCTTCGGCGCAACCGCTTACAAACTCCAGCAATACGGGCTCGAAGGAAGCATGCACGAGATCAACGCCATCGCCGCGAAGGTGGCCCGTGAGGCCGCCGGCGAGCGCGCTTACGTCGCGGGCGCGATTGGCCCGCTCGGCTTGCGCATCGAACCTTATGGTCCAACTTCGTTCGCCGAAGCACGCGACCTGTTCAAAGCACAGGCACACGCGCTGCTCGAAGGCGGCGTGGATCTCTTCTGCCTCGAGACTTTTTCCGACGTCTCAGAGATCCGCCAGGCGATAGCCGCTATCCGCGACGTCTGCGACCTGCCGATCATCGCGCAGATGACGATCATGACTGACGGCAACACGATGTTTGGCACGACGCCGGAACTGTTCACGGAACGTCTCGATGAGTGGGGCGCGGATGTTATCGGGCTCAACTGCGGCGTCGGACCGGCGATCATTCTCAGCGCTCTGGAGAAGATGCGCGCAGTCACAAAGAAGAAACTGTCAGCACAGCCAAACGCGGGACTGCCGCGCGACGTGCAGGGGCGCCAGTTTTACATGTGCTCGCCTGAGTACATGTCGAAGTTTGCGAAGCGATTTATTCAATCGGGCGCGAAGTTTATTGGCGGCTGTTGTGGCACTACGCCGGCGCACATCAAGTTGATCGCTGATTCGGTGCGCGCAGCGTCACCGCGGGCGCAGCGTGTGGCTTTGAGTGGCGGCGCGACTGTGAGTGTCGAGGAAACAGCGCCGGACATTCATGTCGTGCCACCTGAAGAGCGTTCCAATTGGGGACGAAAGATCGCGCTCGGTGAGTTTGTGACTTCGGTTGAGGTGTTGCCGCCGAAAGGTGTCGATGCGAAGAAGACGCTCGACTCGATTCGCCTGCTGAAAGAAGCGGGCGTTGACGGCGTCAACATTCCCGACGGCGCGCGTGCACAGTCGCGCATGAGCGCGATTGCGACGGCGGTGCTGGTCGAACAACAGATCGGAATCGAGTCAGTGTTGCACTACTGCTGTCGCGATCGAAATCTGTTGGGCATGATGTCAGACTTGCTCGGAGCGGCCGCGCTCGGTTTGCGCAACATCCTTGTCATCACCGGCGATCCGCCGAAGATGGGACCATACCCGGATGCAACCGCTGTGTTTGATATCGACTCGATCGGCCTGACGAACATGGTCAACAAGCTGAACCATGGACTCGACCTGGGGAACAATCCGATCGGTGAGCCGACGGCGTTTTGTATCGGCGTGGGCGTGAATCCTGGAGCGATCAATCTCGACGAGGAGATCAAGCGCTTCGAGTGGAAGGTTGAGGCGGGTGCGCAGTATGCGATCACGCAGCCGGTGTTTGATACAGGTCAACTGCGCGACTTTCTGAAACGTATCGAGCACGTGCGCATTCCGATTATCGCGGGGATCTGGCCGCTCGTTTCATATCGCAATGCAGAGTTTCTGCACAACGAGGTACCGGGTGTGCGCGTGACGCCGTCGATCATGGACCGCATGCGCACGGCTTCGGCCATCAGCAAGGAAGCGGGGCGCGAGGAAGGTTTGAAGATCGCGCGCGAGTCGTTGCTGGAAGTGCGTGATGAGATCCAGGGTGTGCAGGTGTCGGCGCCGTTTGGGAACGTGAAATACGCGCTCGAGGTTTTTCAGGCGCTGCCGGAGTTTAGCCGCGGATGAATGCGAATTTAGGACGGATTTATCCGGTGAATTAAATGTCGCAACGCCGGTTCGAGCGTGGGCCAGGTGAACAAGAAGCCTTTGTCTTCGAGGACGCTCGGCTCCACCCTTTGACTCGAAAGCAATAGCGCATCAGCCATCTCGCCAAAAGCGAGTCTTGCGCCAAACGCAGGGATCGGAAAGAACGTCGGTCTTTTGAGGACGCGTCCCAACGTTGCAGTAAACTCAGTATTCTTCACCGGCTCCGGCGCTACAAAATTCACCGGTCCCTGAACTAACTCATCTTCGATCAAAAACTTCAATCCGTTAACGACATCGTTCAGCGCAATCCAGCTCATCCACTGCTTACCGTCTCCAACCCTGCCGCCAACCCCCATGCGAAACGGCGGCAACATCTTCCCGAGTGCGCCCTCGTTGGGATCGAGAATGATGCCGAAGCGCGTGTAAACGGTCCTGATTCCCTTCTCTACCGCGGGTCTCGTCGCCTCTTCCCACTCGACGCACACACTCGATAAAAAGTCTTTTCCCGGCGCGCTCTTCTCAGTTAACGACTCATCGCCCCGATCGCCGTAGTAGCCAATCGCTGACGCGCTGAGAAACACTGACGGCGGTCGAGAGAGCTGTGCAAGCGCATCGCTCAACAACGCGGTCCCCTTCACGCGGCTTTCGCGAATAGCTTTCTTTTTCTCCGCGCTCCAGCGTCCGGACGCAATGTTCTCCCCGGCGAGGTGGACCACACCGTGAATCCCCTCAAGATGTTCGACATCAATCCGCCCCTGCTGTGGCTGCCATCCGACCTCCGGCGAGCCTAAGGCATGTTCGCCACGCACAAGCCGTATAACTTCATGACCGTCGCCGGTCAGCGACCGCACCAGTGCCTTCCCAACAAGACCATGCGAACCACTCACGAGGATTTTCATTTGGGTGAGAATACCACCAGACGAGATTCTGCTTGAAATTTTTCGGGCGAGGTGTAGAATGCGGAAAATTTTTAGTAAGGAGCTAACCTCACTATGCTTCGGCTCACAGCCTGTTTCCTCATCACCAGTTTTCTTTTCATTGGCAATTCCCTTTTTGGACCACAACCGGCGTCTGTTTTGAGTTTGACGCGGCTTACCGTCACGGCGGAGCAGGCACTCAATTTGAATCCGACGCTCAGCGACGATGGGAAGATTGTGGCGTTTGAGGCCTCTGCGGATTCTTCATTTCACGCGGTTCGCGCCGATCTTAATGGGTCGGTTTTTGAGGAGATTGGACGCACCCGTGCTGTCAGTCCTGCTATGACTACTGACGGCAGGATAGTTGTCTTTGCTTCGTCGGAGGATCTGTTAGGACGCAACGCGGATCGAAACTCTGAGATCTTTATGTTCGACGGTTTGAAGCTGCAACAACTCACGGACACGAAGCCTGCTGACGTCACTTCACGGCTCAGCGATGGGAATTTTCAGCCGTCCGTGACGGCTGACGGACGCACGATTGCGTTTTCCTCAAATCGAAATCTCAGCGGGCTCAATCCCGACTTCAGCTACGAGATCTATTTATACGACACACTGGATCAGCGATATACACCCCTGACTAACAACACATCAGATCACTCGGCCGGCAGCCCGAAGATCAGTGGCGACGGGTCGCGTGTCTATTACAAAACCGGGACCGGAGATTTGGTGTTGATCGAAACGCAGACAGGGATGACACGCGTGCTTGCGGCTGGCGTTCCTGAATTATCCATCACAGAGGGACGAGCAATCAATAATGATGGGATGCGACTGGTCTATTCAGCCTTGATTGCGCCGAATCAAACACAAGTGTTCCTCTTTGACGGTCGTGATAATTCAATTCGTCAACTGACGCAGTTGGGTTCGAGATCGGTCGACGTGAAGCTGCAGCCAACGATCAGCGGTGACGGAAGGCGTGTCGCATTTGCCACTCGACGTCGCGTTACCAACGCGAGCGATGGCGGCGTCGAGCTCTACGTTCTGGATCTGCCGACCGGGGAAATACAACAGATCACAAATGCGCCTTCATCTGCGACGGCGGAAGTTGTGGCATCGCTCAATTTTGACGGTTCGCTCGTCGCTTTCAGTTTTCCGCGGATTCTTTCCGGGGCGGTTAGCGATGACGATTTTCGCAACAATAGCGAGATCTATCTGGCTACGATTGCGCCGCGATCAATCGGTACGGCGACAGTTATCAACGCTGCCGCTGGTGGAAACGAGCCTGAGTCGACGCGTATTGCGCCGGGCAGTATCGCGAAGATTCGCGGCACAGCACTGATCTCAAAAACAGAGAGGCCTACGGTGAAAGTAAACGACCGATCAGCGGAGATCATTTATGCATCTGCGGAGGAAGTCATCGTCGTGGTGCCTGACGAACTGGCAAGTGGACCGGCCGAGTTCCTGGTGACCAACGCGGAGGGCTTGTCATCCAGGGCAGAGGCAATTATCTCCAGCGCGGCTCCTGGTGTGTTCACTGTCACCGGCGACGGTCGCGGCGATGCCATCATTCTCGACGCGGATACGTTGACGATCGCCCCATTCGATCCATCGAACGGAAAACTCCGATTGTCCATCTTTGCGACTGGCGTAATTCAGGCGACCCACGTGTCAGTAACAATCAACGCCAAGCCAACGGTTGTTGAGTCAGTCTCCTCCACTTCATTCTCCGGACTGGATCAAATAAACGTCCTAGTGCCTGCTGATCTGCGCGGAGCGGGCAGATCCGTGTTAATCGTCACCGCGGACGGCCTACAAAGTAATCTAGTATCCGTGTTAATCAGTGGCTCACCATCGCCTACGCCAACTCCGACACCCGAGTCTTCACCAAACATCGTCATCAGCCAGGTATTCGGCGGTGGCGGAAACTCCGGCGCACCTTTTCGAAACGATTTCATCGAGATCTTCAACCGCGGCAATACGAGCGTTAACCTGAGCGGCTGGTCGGTGCAGTATGCGAGCGCGACTGCTTCAACATGGTCAGTGACGTCGCTTACATCAGTAATATTGCTACCCGGACAGTACTATCTCATTCAAGAAAGTTCCGGTGGCAGCACTGGAGCTACGCTATCCGCGCCCGATGCTACAGGTACAATCGCAATGGCCGCGGGTTCAGGCAAGGTTGCGCTGATGAAGATCTCGACAGCGCTCACAGGCGCATGTCCAAACGATCCAAACATTATCGACCTGGTCGGCTACGGCAGCACCGCCAACTGCTTCCGCGGCTCCGGCCCCACCCCGGCCGCCAGCAACACAAGCGCCATACTGCGCGCGGCGAGCGGCTGCACCGACACGCGTAACAACAACGCAGACTTTATGCTTTCTCCGCCCAACCCGAGAAACATAAGTTCTTTGCCGCGGATTTGCGCGAATTGATAGACTCTCGCGCATGCATTCGCTCACAGATGCAATCGCTTCGCTCCAAAAGCACTTCGGCTTCGAGGACTTTCGCGAAGGCCAGCGCGAAGTGATCGGATCGATCCTGGAAGGCAAAGACGCCGTCGTCGTCATGCCCACCGGCAGCGGCAAGTCTCTGTGCTATCAACTGCCCGCCATGATCCTCGATGGCGCGACACTCGTCGTGTCTCCGTTGATAGCGCTGATGAAGGATCAGGTTGACGCGCTGCTCGCACGCGGCCTGCCCGCGACTTTCATCAACAGCTCAATCTCGGAGTCGGAACAACACGCGCGCATCGAAGCCCTCCGTCGTCGCGAACACAAACTCGTCTACGTTGCGCCGGAACGCTTTCGCAGCGGTCGCTTCAACTCCGCTTTACAACAAATCCCGATCTCGCTCTTTGCAGTTGACGAAGCCCACTGCATTTCAACCTGGGGTCACGACTTTCGTCCTGACTACCTGCGACTCAAGAACGTCATCCGCTCTTTGGACAAGGTGCAAACGATTGCACTCACAGCAACCGCCACGCCTTACGTCCGCTCAGACATCATTCAACAATTAGGTCTCAATCAGCCGCAAACATTTGTCAGCGGCTTCGACCGCCCCAACCTCTCGATCGAAGTGGTTCACACCGAGAAGGAAAAGGAAAAGATCGCCCGCATTCGCGCCCTCGCCCAGAGGGTCGGCGGCTCGGGGATCATCTATGCATCGACTCGCAAAGCAGTAGAGCAAGTCGGCGCTAAGTTGAAGGCGGTCAATTTAAGAGTTTCGGAATACCACGCCGGCATGAGTGATGGTGTGCGCATCAAGGCGCAGGAAGATTTCATGAGCGGCCGCACGCAGATGATCGTCGCCACGAACGCCTTCGGCATGGGAATCGACAAGCCTGACATCCGCTTCGTGGTCCATTACCAGATGCCTGGCTCGATCGAAGCGTACTACCAGGAGATCGGGCGTGCCGGTCGCGATGGCCTGCCGTCAACCTGCGTCCTGCTCTTCAACTACGCCGACAAAAACACGCACGACTTCTTCATCGAAGGTTCGTATCCCGACTTCAGCGTCATCAAGCAGGTTTACGACTCGCTCGCCGCCACAGAACTAAGAAGAATCGAGCTCTCAACCGCCGAGATCGCGCGACGCACCGGCGAGCGCAATGAAATGGCAGTTCAGTCCGCGCTTTACGTACTCGAACGTGCTGGACACATCCAACGTACCGGGCCGGCCCCGAATCGCGGCGCTCGTGGCGCACAACAAGGTCGCAGCATTCTGATGCTCGACAGTGCTCCATCAACACAACTGCGCGTCGATCCACGCGACATTTCGCGTCGCGGCGAGCTTGAGCGACGCAAGCTACGCGCGATGATCGACTTCTGTTACACCGACTATTGTTACCGCGCGCACATTCTCAATTACTTCGGCGATCGTAATCACGAGCGCGAATGCGGTACCTGCGGCAACTGCAAATCGACAACTCTTGCGCCCTCGTATCAGACCGATCTCGAGGAGAGCCCTACACCGTCTCTCCCCGCTGATTTGTCACCACGCGCGCCCAACGAAGACGAACTTCTGCGCGTGCGAAAAATACTCGCTTGCGCCAAACGCATGAATGGACGCTTCGGCAGAAAGATGCTCGTATCAACACTCCGCGGCTCCGCGTCGAAACAAGTACTGACCGCGCGTCTCAACGAGTTGTCGACTTATGGATTACTGAAGGACATGGCCGCGGATGAACTTCAACTCTATGTCGAGGCCTTGATCGCAGCCCGGTGTTTGAAAGTAAAAGGCGGCGCTTACCCCACGATCGCGACGACCGAACTCGGCGATCGCGTCATGCGCGAACAGGAACTCATCAACCTCGCGCTCCCGGTAAATCCGTAAACAATCCGTGTAATCCGCGGCTTATTTAATGACGCCTTGCAGCGGACTCGAAGCGCTAGCATACAAACGCTTCGGCATGCGGCCGGCGAGGTAGGCTAATCGTCCAGCTTCGATCGCAAGCTTCATCGCGGTGGCCATCTTCGCCGGATCCTCAGACTCCGCGATCGCTGTGTTCATCAACACGCCGTCGGCGCCGAGCTCCATCGCTATCGCGGCATCGCTGGCTGTGCCGACACCGGCGTCGACAATCATCGTCGCGTCCGGTAGTTGTTCGCGCATGATGCGCAGATTCGCCGGGTTCTGAACGCCCAGGCCGGATCCGATCGGCGCCGCGAGCGGCATGATCGCCGCGCACCCAGCGTCGAGTAATTTCTTCGCCATGATCAGATCGTCGTTGAAGTACGGCAGCACCACGAATCCTTCTTTAACAAGGACGCGCGCCGCTTCGAGTGTTTGCTCGTTATCGGGAAACAGCGTGGTTTGATCGCCAATGACTTCGAGCTTAACGAGATCTGTTTGTAAGGCTTCGCGCGCGAGACGGGCAGTTCTAATCGCATCGTCAGCGTTGTAACAGCCGGCGGTGTTGGGAAGAATCTGAAGAGAAGGACTCAAGTAATCGAGAAACGACTCGCTGCTGCGATCGAGCGGCACACGCCGCACAGCCACCGTCACCATTTCCGCTCCCGACGCCTCGTGAGCGCTGCGCATCTGATCGTAACTACGATACTTCCCTGTGCCGATGATCAGGCGCGAAGAAAACGCGCGCCCTGCGATAATCAGTTTCTCATTCGACACACTCGCTGGAATTGCTGTTGACATCTACTCCTCCGCCGACGAAGTGAACAATCTCGATCCGGTCATCTTCCTTTAGCATAGTACCGCTCCAATCCGCGCGACGCACGACCTCGCGGTTGAGTTCGACCGCGATACGCGCCGCCGGCAGATCGAGCTGTGTGATTAATTCCGCTAAGGAAGGCGTGCCGGAGAGTTCCCTGCTTTCGCCGTTTACGTAAACCTGCATTGCACGATAGTCTTAACCACAAAAGGCACGAAGACACAAATCAAATTAATAAATTTTGTGTCTTAGTGCCTTTGTGGTTAAGTCTTACTGCGTTGGATGGATGATGCGGCGCAGCTCGGCGGCCTGATCTTTTGTGACCGCCCGCACTAGCACAGCGGCGCGTCCGGATGTGAACTGCGGCATCTCTGTCGAGATACTCGTCACTCCATCACTCTCAGTCTTCAAAGTGTAAATGAGCGGCCTGAACGTGGTGCCAAGCACCTTCACTGAAACCGAAACATTCGCCAGCGGCTTTTCATCCCCAGCCACACGGTTGGTGATCAAAACTCGCAACGTATATCGCTGACCGGAATAAAACTCTTCGTCGTCCAGCAGAGTGATATATAAGCCATCTTCGAAAACAGGCTCACTCGCCGCCTCCTCGGTTTCGTGCACCTCTTCTTCTTCAATAACGGGCTCCGGCGGCGGAGGCGGAGCTGCGATCTCGACGGGCTCATAGCGCGGCTCCATGCCCGGTTCCATAGTTGCCGCCAGTTCTTCGTCGGCGGGCGACGGCGGAGGCGTCCACTCCTGCGCCACCGGCCAATACTCAATCTCAAAAGCCTCTTCGACAGTCGCAGGCGCGGTCTCAACCTCTGCCGGTTCTTCCGCCACAGCCTGTTCCTGCGGCGAAGGCGCCTTCCGGCGACCACTCATCTTCTTCAGGTCGTCAATTCGCCCCGAATTAATAGCAGCGCAAATCAAGCGATGCTGCCGCTTCAGGCGCTCGGCCAGGACTTCGTCGCTAAAACCTTCGGCAATCAGGTCCTCGTATGGAGAACGCTTGCTGGCCAGGATGGTGCCGCCCACGTAGACGAGCGAGAGAATGATCGGTGAGTCGAGCCCCTTGTCCTCGGTCTGCACATGATAGATAACTCCATCATGTTCGATGTCGGTGTTGAATCCGGTAATCACAGTTTCAAGGACTTTATGCTCTCAGTAGTGGGAGGCTGCTCAACCCGCTCACAAGCAGGTTTTCCTGAACGGTAACACAAGCATTTTTTCACGGTCAATCAGCATTTTTCCTGCGGGAGAGGTTGCTTGACACCCTTGATCAGTTCGACTAGCATCACGCTTGTACAATGATTCTCAATCTCGTGATCGAG
>Ga0207670_10000378_pt1 | contig 25624 bp, 21 predicted proteins | sample KBSS23HmetaG_FD_184339 | JGI IMG/M metagenome (GOLD analysis project Ga0207670, IMG submission 184339) | Switchgrass rhizosphere microbial communities from Kellogg Biological Station, Michigan, USA - KBS S2-3H metaG (SPAdes) (version 2) | ecosystem: Host-associated > Plants > Roots >... | reverse complement strand
GGGCACGTTCAACGATTACCTCGTCGCTACCCAAAGTTTCCATTCTCGCGAGCCTGAGCGCTCAACAGGTTAGACGCAGTGTGCGTGTCAGAAGTCGATAAACCTTTCTCCCGCAAAGGCGCAAAGAAGAAGTACAGAACTCGGTTGGCGGCTTCTCTTTGCGCCTTTGCGCCTTTGCGGGAGATACCGTGTTAAAACCCGTTGACACTGTTGACGTGGGTCAACCATAATACCGAGACCCCGAGCGACTGCGCTCGAACCCCGACGACCTGCCGTCGATTGTACCGCCAGAACCTAAGAATGCTCGAAAAACTCGGACGAATCCGTCTCCTTTACATAGTCCTGGGAGTCCTGCTGTTGGTGGGCTTATTGCCCCTTACCTTCGCCGGCTTCCTGCTCTCCGGCCGCACCGCCGACGAGTTACGCTCGATCGAAGGCCGCTACCAGGCCCAGCTCGTGCAGGACAAAGCCCGCCAGATCGAGCTCTACGGCCAGCGCTATCGCGACGTGGTCACGGGTCTCGCCCGTGCCTTTGAGATCTCCGGCGGAATCCAGGACGACTCCGGTTACGATCAACGCCTTGAGAAAATCCTCCAGGAAGACCCGAACCTGATCGCCCTTGCACTCTGGCCGGTTGACGGCACCTTGCACCGCGCCTTCCAGAAGGACGTCATCAAACTCGAGGAAGTCGACTCCCGCATAAGCGAAGTCCTGGCCCGCATGAATGGTCGTGGCCTGGTCGTGAGCCGCCCGCAGATCATCCGTTCCGGACAGGAAATGGCATTGACCATCGCCGAACCGGTACTCGGTGGCGCCAACAATCAGGACGTGGTCGCGGCCGTCGTCGCGATAGTTTCATTTCAGGAAGTCTTTGACGCAGTACAGCAACCCACCTCCAAAAGCGAGCGAGAACTGCTGAACGCCGGACTTCCGGTTGTCTTCGTTGTGGACCAGAATGGTCGCGCTGTCGCGCATCCCGAACCCAGCGTCGCGTTTTCAGAAAAGCCAATGACGGACTTGAAGGTGGTGCAGGACTGGCAGGAGTCAGGCGCGCAGGTCCAGTCTGCGTTGGCGCCGTTTTCAGCCACTCGCGATGGCCGAACCGTCGAGATGCTCGGTTCGTACGCCACTGCCGAACTCGACAAGAATTCACGTTTGGGCGTGATTGCTATTCAGGACGAAGCGGCTGCGCTGGCTTCCGTGTCCGACATGCGCTGGCAAATACTGTGGATCAGTTTGATCGCCGCGTTGCTGACAATCCTCTTCGGTATCTTCTTTGCGAAGAAGCTGACTAATCCAGTGCAAGCACTCGCGGGGGGCGCGCACCGCATCGCATCAGGCGACTTCTCAAAACGTATCGAAGTCACGAGCCGTACCGAGCTCGGCGATCTCGGCAATTCCTTCAACATCATGACCGATCAGATCGAGCGTTTCATCGGCGACTTGCAACGCTCGGCGCAGGAGAACCGCGAACTGTTCATCGGCACAGTTAAAGGTCTCGCGGCGGCGATCGACGGTAAAGATCCGTACACGCGTGGTCACTCCGAGCGCGTCTCACGTTTCTCGATGGCGATTGCACAACGTCTCGGTCTCGACGACGAAGAAGTCGAGAAGATAAGAATCAGCGCGTTGTTGCACGACGTCGGCAAGATCGCGATTGACGACAACATTCTCAAGAAGCCTGCGGCGCTCACCGATGAAGAGTACGAGATCATGAAGGGGCACCCGCAAAAGGGTTACAAGATCATGTCGCAGATTCCCGCGATGAAGGAGTTTCTGCCGGGAATGTACATGCATCACGAGATGGTCAACGGCTTGGGTTATCCGCAGGGTCTGAAGGGTGACGAGATACCGCTGATGGGCAAGATTGTGGCGGTGGCCGACACCTTTGACGCGATGACCACCGATCGCCCGTATCAAAAAGCGATGAAGTTTGAAGACGCCCTGGCGCGCATTGAAAGCTTTGTCGGCACCCGCTACGACCCCGCTGTCGTCGCCGCGCTCTCCGAGGCGTGCAAAGAAGGCCAGATCAAACCCGGACAAGTCAAACTAAGAAAGCCCAACAAACCCGTGGCGACTCCACAGATGCCTGCGATGGCACCGGTTAATAATTCACTCTCTGTTTGATCGTTGTAGGGGCGGCCCTCCGTGACCGCCCCAGCGTTGAACTCGCACACTGGGGCGGCCACGGAGGGCCGCCCCTACAACGACCCAAGCTGCGTTCTGCGGACTTTGTGCTTATAATCGCCTTACATGGGACTTTTTTGGAGAAGAAAAAAGGATGACTTTGTCTCCCTGCGTTTAAATGAGCCTGCTGAAGCCAGACCGGAAACGCCGGCGCCCCCACCTGTACAGACGCCACCGCCAGTCGAGACACCACCCGCCGAACCTATAAAAGCCGAGCCGCCACGCGAGAGAGTAAAAGAAGAGCCCGTTCCGTCGCGATCTCCGTTCCAGACCTCTGTCCTGGGACTGAATCTCTCGATGGAGGAACTCCAGGCGCAGGAAGCTGCGCTCGAACAGGAGCTCTCGGCGCGCTTTCGTCGTGCGGTCGCGGCTACGCGCGAGTCATTATCAGACAAGCTCGATACGGTCTTCGCAGGACGCAAACAGATTGACGACGAGTTGTTGGACCAACTCGAGGAAGTGCTGATCGCGGCTGATATCGGCGTACAAACCACGCTCGAGATTCTCGAGACCGTACGCCGCGGCGTCGCGCGAAAGCAGATCAACGATCTCGACGCGCTCAAGATGGCAATCAAAACGGAGCTGTTGAATATTCTTCAAGCTTCTGAACGGCAGGGCGTCGCTTCGGAGTCGACTGTTCCGGAAGGAATCTCGCCTTACGTGATGATGATCGTGGGCGTTAACGGTGTTGGGAAAACAACTACGATCGGAAAGCTCGCACAGCGGATCAAGGCCGAAGGCAACGACGTGCTAATCTGCGCGGCGGATACTTTTCGCGCGGCGGCGTCGGACCAGCTCGCGATCTGGGCGCAACGCACGGGCGTGCCGTTGATACAACAGAAGCAGGGAACTGATCCCGCGGCAGTGCTTTTCGATTCGCTCAAAGCTGCGAAGGCGCGCGGTTCTGAAGTGTTGATCGTCGACACGGCGGGACGACTGCACACCAAGTCGAACTTGATGGCAGAGTTGGAGAAGATGAAACGCGTGGCGTCGCGTGAAGTTGAGGGTGCGCCGCACGAAACATTGCTCGTCGTCGACGCGGTAACGGGGCAGAACGGTCTCGAACAAGCGCGACAGTTTTTGAAAGTCGCGGGTGTGACGGGAATCGTTTTGACGAAGCTCGACGGTACTGCTAAAGGCGGGATCGCGGTCGCGATTGCGAAGGAGTTGAACCTGCCGATCCGGTATGCGGGGATTGGTGAGAAGGTGGATGATTTGGTCGTGTTCGATCCGCAGCAGTACGTGAATAGTTTGTTCGGCAATTAATTTCCCGCGAAGGCGCAAAGGCGCTAAGAAGAATTAGTAAAAACTTTGCGCCTTTGCGTCTTTGCGGGAGAAAATCGTTCAGAATGCAAACGACAACGACCATAACTGAACCAACAATCTCCTGGACCGACACGGATCGCCGCATGATGGCTCGTGCGCTTGAGCTGGCGGCGAAGGGTGTCGGGAAGGTGAGTCCTGGGCCGCTTGTTGGTTGCGTGATTGTTAACGCTGCCGGCCAAGTTGCCGGCGAGGGCTACTACGTCTTTGAAGCAATCAAGCACGCTGAGACGATCGCTCTCGATGTCGCAGGCGAAAAGGCGCGCGGCGCCACTGCGTACGTCTCACTCGAGCCACACGCACATCACGGTCGCACGTCCCCCTGCACGGATGCATTGATCGCCGCGGGCATCAAACGGGTGGTGGCGCCGATCGAAGATCTCAATCCGAAAGTTTCTGGCAAAGGCTTTGCACATCTGCGCGCTGCAGGCATCACTGTTCAAACCGGATTACTTCGTGAAGAAGCAGCGCAGGTGAACGAAGCATATCTTCATTACATGTTGACCGGGCTGCCGTTCGTGCATTTGAAGCTCGCGGTTTCACTTGATGGAAAGATCGCGACCCGCACGCGTGACTCGCGCTGGATTACCGATGCGGAATCGCGCGCACGCGCGCACGAGCTGCGTCACGCCTACGATGCGATTCTGGTAGGAGCGGGAACCGCAGTGACCGACGATCCGTTGTTGATCGATCGCTCGGGGCTTGCGCGGCGGCGTCCGCTGGTTCGCGTAGTGCTCGACGATGCGCTCCGGCTCTCGCCGAGTTCGCAGCTAGCAGCAACTACGTCTCAAGCTCCGGTAATCGTCTTTGGTGGCTCTGACTCGCCTGAACTGCGCGCGCAAGGCGTTGAGATTGTTAATTCGCGCCGCAGCGATCTACGAGCGGTTTTGCAGGAGCTAGGCAGTCGTTCGCTGCAAAGTGTTTTGGTTGAAGGCGGCGCGGCGATCGCGGGAGAATTTATCGATGCCGGTCTGGTGAACAAGGTCACTTTCTTCATTGCCCCGAAGATTATCGGTGGAACTGAAGCTCCGAGCGCCGTTGGTGGAAAAGGCGTGGATCTGATGGCGGATGCGCTCGAACTCGAAAGAGTCAGCGTGATCCGGCGCGGCAGCGATATTGAAGTCACCGGCTATCCCCGCCATGAAGGATAAAGGTGCTGAGCCTTATCCCTCCAAGCGCCTGGGTCAACACTTCCTCCGTGACCAGCGCACTATTCAACGCATAGTCGACGCCCTCGACCCTCACGCCAACGAAACCATCATCGAAATCGGGCCGGGCACCGGGGCGCTAACCTCCACATTGGTCGAGCGCGCCGGGCGCGTTATCGCTATCGAGTTTGACAACAAACTCGCCCCATTCCTGACCGAGCGCTTCTCAGACTTCCCAAACTTCAAACTGGTGATGGCCGATGCGTTGACGACAGATTTCTGCGCCGAGATCCTTCCGGCCCGCTCCGCAAGACTGGTAGCGAATCTTCCGTACAACATCTCCACCGCCATCCTGCAAAGACTGATCACGCAACGCGCATGTCTCGAGGAGATGGTGTTGATGCTTCAGCGTGAGGTAGTGGAGCGACTGCTTGCGCCGCCCGGAACCAAGGATCGTGGTTACATCTCAGTGCTGGTGGAAGCTTACTGTGAGACTGAAAAACTCTTTGACGTTGCTCCGGGCGCGTTTCGACCACCGCCAAAAGTTTGGAGCAGCGTGATACGTCTGAAATTTAGGCCGCGGATCAACACTGATCTTAAAGACACCGATCTTCTATGGGCTACAGTGAGTGCTGGTTTTGCGCAGAAGAGAAAAACGATCCTCAACAACCTCCGCCACGCTCCCGGTCATCTCCAGGAGGTACTCAAACGCAACGGCGGCGCGAGCATCGTCTTGTGCAAAGCTAATGTCGAACTACAACGAAGAGCCGAAACCCTAACCCTCGAAGAATGGTCACGCATCGTCCGCTCTATGGAGTAAAACCTTAATTCCATTCTTCGGCCGCAACGACAATACGGGCAGCAGTTCAACCTTGTGCTCCGGATCGAGTGAAAACCGGAAGTGCTGACCAATCGTCGCGAGCAGCAGCACGATCTCCATCATCGCAAAATAGTTTCCGATACACTGCCGTGGACCGGCGCCGAAAGGGAAGTAAGCATACTTCGTTATCTGAGCCTCCGCGCTCCACCTCTCAGGCTTGAACGCGTCCGGCTCGTCGAAGTAACGCGGGTCGCGATGCGTGACCCACTGAAACGCATAGAGCTGCGTTCCTTTCGGCACGTGATACCCGCCAATCTCCGTATCTTCGATCGCCTCTCTGCCCACCGCGTACGCCGGTGGATAAAGTCGCATCGCCTCTTTCGCAATCATCTCCGTGTACTTCAGCCGTGGCTGATCCGAAACGTTCGGCGCTCTCCCTCCCAACACTTCGCGCAGCTCAGCATGAAACTTTTGCTCGGCTTCCGGATGCAACGCCAGCAAGTACCAACTCCACGACAACGACAGCGCCGTCGTTTCATGCCCCGCAAGAAACAGCGTCATCACTTCGTCGCGCAGCTGCACGTCGTTCATTTGGCTGCCGTCTTCATCCTGCGCTTGAAGCAACATCGACAACAGATCGCCCTGGTCGTAACCGCTGGCACGACGTTCGGCAATGATGCGGAACACGATGCGATCGATCTCGCTGACGGCACGAAAGTAGCGACGATGTCCGGGTGTCGGCAGACGATTGTCGAGAATCCATTTCAACGTTGCCTGTGACGCGAAAGGCTGCGCTATGCTCGAGAGCATTTCGCCGACATGATCCGCGTCATTCGAAACGTCGGAATTGAAGAGCGTCTTGACGACGATCTCCAGCGTCAGTCGCGTCATGTCGCGCGACAGGTTTAGTCGTTCACCGGATTTCCAACCGGCTATCGCTCGCTCCGCGTACTGCACCATCACATCGCCATAGGCGCTGATCCTTTGCCGGTGAAAAGCAGGTTGGGCCAAACGTCGCTGGCGTCTCCAGAAGTCGCCTTCGCTGGTTACCAAACCATTTCCAACTAAACGATGAAAGAACGGCGATCGGAGCGCGCCGGCTTTTCGGTAGCTCTTCGCGTTCGTCGTCAGTATCGACTCGATGTCGGCGGGGTTGTAAAGAAAGTAGGCATGAACGTAAAGAAACCTGGTGTGAACGACGTCTCCGTAATCACGGCAACGCGTCACAAAGCCGAGCGTGTCGCGATTGAAGTCGCGCATCACGCCCATGATCAACGAGCCCTTCGGGCCGGGTGGCCTTTGTCGCTTGAGATCCGCCTTACGTTTTCGAGCGGGTAATGCTTCTGCGTTATTCATTCGGTGCTCTTCAGCGAGTCAGCGTAAATGCCGGGTTCGCTGTCAGGAATAATAATCGCACCAACCGTCTTTTGATAAAAACGCACCGGGCCGGCATTGCCGATGATCGCGTAAACGTAACCCATGTCACGCAGCGCCCACAGTGAAGCAAGCAGCAGAGCTTTGCCGACGCCTTTGCCTTGCGCTGCCTGGATAACTCCGGTCGGACCGAAGTACCCTCGACGCGTACATTCATAAGCGGCAAACCCGACTAACTTACGTTCAATCATCGCTATAAACACTGAGATCGGCTGGCGTGCGAAGCCAACGGAGATCTCGTCGGCCCAGCTTTGTGAAAAGTTTGCAGTGACGAAAGTGCGGATTGGCGTTATCTCAAACGGCTGCGCTCGACGAATCAAAAATTTCTCCGCCGGTGTATTTTCCAGCGGTATCTTCAACAGATTTACCAGCAGATCAGGCATTTATTAATTAGCCGCAAAAAGGCACAAAAAGCACAAAATGAATCTTTTGTGCTTTTTGTGCCTTTTTGCGGCTACTCCTTTTTTGGCTTCGGTTCGAGTACGCCTGATTTCACGCCCTTCTCCGAATTCTCGATAACGTGTTTGAGGCGGCGGAGCTGAGTCTCTTCTTTTTTCCCACTCATGATCCAGAAGATGGTGGTTCTTTTTAGAGACGGTGGCATCTCTTCTTCGAAGAACTTCCATGCTTTCTTGTTCTGACGGAAGATCTTCTCGTAAGCCGGCGACAGTTGCTTAGGTTGATTCTCAAACGCATAAATCCCGGTTCGCTCGGGATCGCGCCGCGCGTAAGCATGGAGACCGGCAGCGTGCATACGTCCTTCTTTCTTCAGCCGCTCGACGTGGTTTACGTTGACATTGCTCCAGATGCTCCTGGGTTTTCGCGGAGTAAAACGGATCGTATAACTCGTCTCGTCCAGATTTCTCCGCACGCCGTCGATCCAGCCGAAGCACAGTGCCTCGTCCAAGGCTTCCGCGTAGGTAACGCTTTTCTTGCCCGAGGACTTCTTGTGAAAACCGATGAGCAATTCAGACTCGCGATCGTGGTTTTGCTCGAGCCACTGGCGAAACTTTTCTGGCGAACTGAAGAACGTTGGTTTCATTGTTAGCGCGTAGGTGCTTGTCCCGGGAGCCAGGCGGGACGGAAATTGGAACTAGCCAACCAGCGCACCGGCTTCACCAGTGAATTCAGCGATTTTGTCATGAAAGCGAAATCGATCTTGCTGACGTCGTCACTCGGACGATGATAATCAGTGTGCAGGCCAAAGCTCGAAACAGTGTGAGCTATCACGCCACGCAATGCCAACGTGTAATTGTCGGAGCGTTGGAAGAAATTCTGTTCCGGATGCGGATCGGCGACGAGCGCCGCGCCCTGTCGCGCCAGCTCCTTGCCGAGTGTCGATCGGTCGAAGCCTGTTAGCCATAACATGCCGGGCGGGACTTTCGGATCGGGTCTACCAAGCATTTCCAAGTTTAAATCAGCAACGATCTGCGTCAGCGGCACGGGCGAATTCGCGATGAAGTATCGCGAACCCTGACCACCGCGCTCTTCGCTTCCGAAACAGATGAAATAGATCGTGCGTCGCGGGCGTTTGCCTGATGCGAGCACGCGCGCGAGCTCCATGACGGCGACACTGCCTGAGGCATCGTCATCGGCGCCGTTGAAGATCTTGTCATCGCCCGTAAGTGCTTCGTTAACGCCGAGGTGGTCCAGGTGAGCGCTGATCATGATCACCTCGCTGGCGGCACGCTGATCGGAGCCTCTTAGCACACCGATAGCATTCCAGGTCGCACCTGATGGTGCGCGTTCGAGTGCGACACGCTGTACAAAACTCTTGTTGCCGGCGCTGTCAGTGTCACCGCCAGGTTCGAGACCGAACTGGCGAAACTGAGAGCCGATGTATTCAGCGGCGATTCGTTCGTAGTTGCTGCCGCTCGCACGACCCTGCATTGCGTCACTCGCGAGAAAGCCAAGCTCGGCGCGAATATTTTCTTCGCGAATCTGTGCGACGATAGGAGCAGCGAAAACGAGAGACAGAAAGAGGGCGAGAAGCGATCGAGGCATTTTCATAGACGCGTAGTATCCGTTATCTAACCACAAAGACACAAAGGCACAAATTTGATTTTTGTGCCTTTGTGTCTTTGTGGTTAAGCCGGTCAGGAAATCAAAGGATCAGGACCGAATCACCAAATTCATGGGTTCGATATCCACGCGCGTCTAATTCTGCCGTTGCGCGCTCGAGTGTTGAGTCTTCGAGAAACGCGCGCAGCAGTTCGTAATGACTTGTTCCCGGTTCGTGCGTGCCAGAGAGAATCGCGTCGACAACCTTCAAATGCGTTGCAGGGCCGATGCGTCCTTTCGCCAGGCCTTCGCCACTGCGCAAATGACCATCTTCAGTCGCCGCATCTTCAAGCGCGCGCACCACTGAGGTGCCGACAGCAATGACGCGACCACCACGCCGCCGCGTGCGTTCCACCGCTTTCGCGGTCATCAACGGAATACGATATGGCTCGTCAAATGGCAGTAATCGATCCAGATCTTCATCACCGGTTGACGAGATGCCTGCCGCATGCGTGATCGTGGTGAAACCGGCCTGGTGTTCGCGAATAGCAGCTAAGACGTGCCAATCGAGAACGAAGCCGGCGGACGGCGGTTCGAACGCCACCGGCGGGCCGGCGATCCTCGTCCAAACATCCCACAGCTCCAAAGAAGTCTGCATGTGTGAATACTGAATCGGCCTGCCGTGACTCGCCAGTCCGGCCCAGACTTCATCCGCTGTTCCAGTGAACACAAGTTCCACCAGTCGCTGATGGCCCAACAGTTTCTCAACTCTGGCGCGCAATGGACCAAGCACGAGCGTGTCGCCAGTCTTCAACGGCGGCGGCAACGGCCTGTCTTCAGTGCGCACATGAAAATCTCCCTCACCGAAGACGACGGCACTGAAACGGTTGACATCCGACGGATCGAGAGAAGGACGTCCCGCAAGACGCACCTCGATCGTCCTTCCTGTCGGTTCATGCACGCCCGCCAGGCTTGCCGGCAGGGTTGCGGCATCGTTCGCAATCACGAGATCGTTAGGACGTAGAAACTCGACAAACTCACTGCGCGGCACATGAATGAGATTGCGTTGTGCATCGACTACGAGAAGCTTTGCGTCCATTGGACGCTGTACTGCTTTATCAGCGGTTATCATTTTTTAAAATCCGTATAATTTGTGGCAAAAGTTCTCGCGCAGCATCTTCCGGTCGCTTAAGAGTCGCGGGATCCGCATCAGGTATTGCAGCGGCGTGCATCGGCGTATCCATGTCACCGGGATCGAGAGAAAGAAACCGCACGCCCTCACCCGCATGCTCCTCGTTCCAAATGCGACTCAAATGATGAAGCGCAGCCTTGCTCGACCCGTACGCTCCCCAACCCGGATAGGCATTCACTGCCGCATCGCTCGAGATATTCAGCACCACTGCCCTACGCCCTTCACGTGCGGAAGCGGCCAACGCACCCATCAGCGCTTTCGTCAACCGGAACGGACCAAAGACGTTGGTCGCGTAGACGTGTTCGAGATCTTCACACTCGGTATCGGAAAGCATTGGCAGTGGAGTCGGTCCAAGATCGGAAGCGTTGTTAATGAGCACGTCGAGACCGCCGAGCTCGCCGGTAATCTGGATCGCCATTGGATAGATATCGTTTTTCGCGGACACGTCGCCGACGATCCCGTGCGCGCCCGGATTCTCACGCGCGACTTGCTCGACTCGTTCGCGAGTGCGTGCAACGAAGGCCACGCGTGCGCCCCTCCTCAATAGTTCCCGCACGAGGGCGAGACCCAGTCCCGAAGTCCCTCCGGTAATCGCTACCCGCAGCCCTGAAAAATCATCTTTTGTGATCATCTCATCACCCTTTACTTTCTAAAGAATAACCTTTAGTAAGTAGAAGCCTAGCACTGAGTATTGACTTTGTAAAGAGAATTCTTTAGAAATATAGCCATGAGTACTGGAGCACAGACGCAGGGCGAGCGGGCAGGGGAACGAAAGACGCGGCGAGCCATTACGAAACTGCTGAAAACCGAAGGTCCGATCGATTCGGCGCAGCTTGGGGAACGACTGGGGCTGACGGCGATGGCGGTCCGGCAGCATCTTTACGCGCTGCAACGCGAAGGTCTCGTGACCGCGGAAGAAAGACCGGTGCCGATTGGACGGCCGGCGAAGTTCTGGCGGCTAACGCGTGACGCGGATCGACTGTTTCCGGAGGCTTACGCGGAACTGAGCGTGGCGCTGATCGACTCGGTGAAGGATGCGTTTGGTGACGAGGGGCTCGAGCGTGTGTTGACCTCACGTTGCGCGCGACAGCGAACCGATTACGCCAAGCGCATCAGGCCTACTGCTCCGTTAGGAAAGAAACTGGAGGCGCTGGCGCAGGTCCGGACTGAAGAAGGCTACATGGCCGAGATCAGGAAAGAAGGTGAGGGCAGTTACCTGCTGGTTGAGAACCACTGTCCGATCTGTGCAGCGGCAAATGCGTGCCAGGGTTTCTGCTCGACTGAGCTCGATCTCTTCCGCTCGGTGCTTGGACCAGGAGTCAGCGTCGAACGCGCGGAGCACATCATCAAAGGCGATCAGCGGTGTGTGTATAGAGTTAAAGAAGAAGGTTTCACGCAAAGGCGCAAAGACGGCAAAGATAAGTCTTAAATCTTCTTTGCAATCTTTGCGCCTTTGCGTGAGATTTACTCGTGGCGACGGGCGACGCCGATCTTTCTTTGGACGAGGCGCTCGACTTCAAGCGGCACGCCGTCGGCTTTCGCCGCGCGGATGAAGTCGGTGTCGATCTTGAAGATACGCAGCTTGACGAGATCTTCGATCGCCAGATTGTTCAAGCCTTCATTTCGCATCTCCGTAACGAACTCCGGCGTGACTTTGAAGATCTGCATCTTCACGAGGCTCTCGAACGGTTCCTTCTCGAAACCCATCTGACTTACCTGTCTCACAAGCTCGGCGTCGATTTTGAAGATCCGTGCTTTCACGAGGTCTTCCATGCCGAGATCGAATCCGGTCGCTTTCATCTCGCTCATAAACTTAGAGTCGATCTTGAAGATGGCAGCTTTGAAGAGATCTTCGACGCGGAGTTTGCCGAAACCGGCTGAGTTGAGATCGTCTGCGAGCGCGGTGGTGATATTGAGCGCCGTCGCCGTAAACAGCCGGTCTTCGCGGCGCCGCTCGTTGTCGTCATTAGTCTGGTCAAAGTCGAAACCGCGGCTCTTCATAGCCGACACAAAAGCCTCGTTTCCAGTAAATCTGAACGTACCGGAGCCTTTGCCGTTTTGGAAACTGCCCTCGAAATCGATTCTTCCCGCTTCACGAACGAGACTAAAACTGACCGGACCTCCATTCGTCGCTTGCTCGCGAGTCAGACCCTGGAAATCTGAAAAATCGTAGGGCTGCCCCATGTTGTTACGCCCACCTTTGTCGCTGCGGCGTTCCATGTTCAGTTGGAGCTTGTCTTTTTCCTTTTCCTTGGAAATGGTCGCGGTCCAGTCGCCGGTCAGCGTGTTCTGGGCGCGCGCCTTCGTGCCTGCGATCCAAACGAGCAGCGCGAGGCTTGTGAGCAGCGCCATCGAGATGAAGAAGCGGTTGTAAATAGTCCTTGGCATTACAGACCTCCGGGGAATTCGAGATTTCATTTTCGTAGTGTTAACACTGGCGAGCAGCGGTTTGTGGCAGGAATGTTTGCCACGGATTACGCGGATAAAATTCTCTTCATTGACAGTCGAAGCTGGCGCAAGCTAATCTGTTACCCCGTGAATCACACGGTCGCCATTGTTCCAGCCCGCCTCGCTTCAACACGTCTCCCAGGAAAAGCGTTAATCGAAATCGCCGGAAAACCGATGGTTCGCTGGGTTGCCGAACGCGCACAAGCGGCTGCCAACGTAGACCGGGTTATAGTCGCCACTGACAGCCAGCAGATCGTCGATGTCTTTGAATCAAGCGAGATCGAAGCCGTACTCACCTCACCCGATCACACCAGCGGCACCGATCGTGTCGCCGAAGTCGCAGCCCAACTTCCAGACGCAAAGATCATCGTCAACGTCCAGGGAGACGAACCGCTGATCTCACCGGCGACGATCGAGCGTGCCGTCGACACGATGACTGCCGAGATCGCGAAACCAAACGGCGCCGGCATCGTAACAACGTGGGAACCGATCGAATCGATCGACGATCTGTTGAATCCGGATCTCGTGAAAGTTGTTTTGGACGAGAACGAGCACGGAATTTACTTTTCGCGTTCACCGATCCCGTATCCTCGCGATGCCGTGAAGAGACATGGTTCACCTGACACCGCACTTCGAAACGAACCCGAGCTGCTGAAACTGTTTCGCAAGCATACCGGCTTGTACGTCTATCGCAGAGACGTGCTTTTAGAGTTTACGAAGTGGCCGCCATCGCAGCTCGAACAGGTTGAAGCGCTCGAACAACTACGAGCCCTGGCTCACGGCGTCAAGATCAAGGTCGTCGCAGCATGTACAGCGTCAACGGGCGTTGATACAGTTGAAGACCTCGAACGAGTGAGAGAGTTGATTGGGGCGCAAATAGTATGAGCGACTGGGTCGGATTGGCTGTTATCGGATTCGTGATCTTATGCGTGGTGTTTTTATTTTCGCAGGTCAGTAAACCGTACGACGTCTCTACTGAAGAATTCGAAAAGCGCGCGCAGGAAGGCCCCGGCCTGCTCAACGCTAGTCTCGTTGGATTGCAGAAAGCACTCGATCCATCGAAGGAAAAATCAGTCGAGGTGCTGGAAGATTTAAAGCAGGGACGTTACAACAAAAAACAGGGAACCGGAGAACCGCCGGAGGCTGGTTATGACGACGACGAGAAGAGAACCAATGGAGAACCCGATGCCTAAATACATCTTCGTTACTGGCGGCGTGGTGTCAAGCCTCGGAAAAGGACTGGCAGCGTCGTCGATCGGATGCTTACTCGAAAGTCGCGGCCTGCGCGTAACGCTGATCAAACTCGATCCGTACATCAACGTCGATCCCGGCACCATGTCGCCATTCCAACACGGCGAAGTTTTTGTCACTGACGACGGCGCCGAAACAGATCTCGATCTGGGCCACTACGAACGCTTCACTCACGCACATCTCTCCAAAGCCAATAACTGGACCACCGGAAGAATTTACCTTTCCGTAATCGAGAAAGAACGACGTGGCGATTATCTCGGCAAGACGATTCAAGTCATTCCGCACATCACCAACGAGATTAAGGACGCCGTTCGCAAAGTCGCCGACAACGATAAGCCTGACGTGATCATCGTCGAGATTGGCGGCACGGTCGGCGACATCGAATCGCTACCATTTCTCGAAGCGATTCGCCAGATGGGTAACGAAGAAGGCGCGGGCAACGCGCTTTTTATTCACGTCACGCTCGTGCCCTATATCGCTGCCGCCGGTGAACTGAAGACCAAGCCGACACAACACTCCGTGCGCGACCTGCGCGAGATCGGTATCGCGCCCGATATCCTGTTGTGTCGATCTGAAAAGCCTTTGTCACGCGAACTGCGCGGCAAGATCGCGCTGTTTTGTAATGTGAAAGAGGGCGCTGTAATCAGTGCCCAGGACGTCGACACGATCTACGAAGTGCCGCTCGCATTTCACGAGCAGGGACTCGACGATTTGATCGTGTCGCAACTGCATCTGGAAGCGCAGGCGCCACAGGCGGATCTCTCCGAGTGGCGAGATCTGGTTTCGATCATCCGCGAGCCGTCTGCGGGAAAAGCGTCGATTGCTATTGTCGGCAAGTACGTCGAGCTCGAAGATTCATACAAGTCGTTACGCGAAGCACTGACGCATGGCGGTGTCGCAAACAACCTGCGCGTCGATGTGACGTGGCTCGAGTCGGAAGAGTTAATGGACGACGATTACGAGGATCGCCTGGGTGATTTCGACGCCATTCTGGTGCCCGGCGGATTCGGCAAGCGCGGCGTCGCGGGAATGATTCGCGCGATCTGTTACGCTCGCAAAACACGCACGCCGTTCTTCGGAATCTGTTTAGGAATGCAGACGGCGTGTATTGAGTATGCACGCAACGTTTGCGAGTTGAAGGACGCTGACTCGACTGAATTCGATCTCGAAACACCGCATCCGATTATTTTTAAGTTACGTGATCTGGTCGACGTCGAGGAGTTAGGTGGTACTATGAGACTCGGCGCCTGGCCCTGTCGTTTGCTGGAAGGCTCATTGGTCCAGCATGTTTACGACGGCGTCGACGAGATCAGTGAACGTCATCGCCACCGTTACGAGTTCAATCCGGAGTATCGTCAACGGATGGAAAAAGAAGGTTTGGTGTTCAGCGGCGTGTCGCCGGACGGCAAGTTTGTGGAGATGATCGAGTTGTCGCGCGACGTCCACCCGTGGTTTGTCGGCTGCCAGTTTCACCCTGAATACAAGTCGCAGCCGTTGAACGCTCACCCGCTGTTTGCGGCGTTTGTGCGGGCCGCGCACGAAAATCGTTTGCACTCCGAGACCTCAATGGAGAAGAATGGAGACGTCGATTTGGTGGTACCCGAACGGCTGACCGCCACCAGCGGCGATTAAGTAAACTGCCCAGAAGAACCTCACTTCAATTTTGAATGGGGATGGTTTGTAGGGGTGGTCCTCCGTGGTCACCCCAGCGTGCGCATTCAACACTGGGGTGGCCACGGAGGGCCCACCCCTACAAAGATGAAAGCTCCAATTACATTGCCGGCGACGGATCCATTCGTAGGGCGTACGCTCGACGAAAAGTACTGCGTCGAAGAACGTCTTGGCGCGGGCGGGATGGGCGCGGTCTATCGTGCCCGGCATCTCTCGATGGATCGTCCGGTCGCGATCAAGGTTTTGCATCAACGACTTTCGGACGACGAGGCGGCGCGACTTCGTTTTCAGGTCGAAGCGCGCGCGGCTGTTCACCTGCACCATTCGAACGCCGTTTCCGTGACTGACTTCGGACAGACTTCCGAAGGTTGCGTTTACATCGTGATGGAGCTGCTCGAAGGCCGGACGCTGCGAGAGATCCTCAGCCGCGAAGCGCCTATTGAAACCGCACGTGCGATCTCGATGATGTTGCAGGCTTCGGACGCGGTCGCGGCAGCACACGAAGCGGGCATCATTCATCGCGATCTCAAGCCGTCAAATATTCTCGTGACGCAAAGCGCGGATCAGCCTGCCGTTGTGAAAGTGCTCGACTTTGGTATCGCGAAGTTTTCGCCGGACGATGATGAAGAACCGGCAATCGTCGCGCAAACCAACTCGGTGATCGGCACGCCGCGCTACATGTCGCCGGAGCAGTACAACGGAAACGAGCTAACTCCGGCTGCTGATGTTTACAGTTTGGGTGTGATTCTTTATGAGATGCTGACCGGGATGGTTCCATTCAGCGGCGCGACGCCGGCTGAAATCGCGCAGAAGCACGCGAACAATCCGCCACACTCGCCGCGAGACATCGTGGCTGCCATTCCTGAAGACGTCGAACGCATCGTGCTGCACGCGCTTGAAAAGGAACCCGCTGATCGACCTGCTAATGCTGCCGAGTTCCGGCGTGAGTTGCTCGACACTGCTGAGCGGCTCGGCCTGGAGCATCACGCGTTCAAGAGCGCGCCCGATATCGAAGCATTGCGTGACGCGGGTGTCGAATCGCCGTCTGGGCGTCTGGTCGTCGATATATCGCGGCTGCGCGAGAAGCGCGCGCTGAGTTCCGGGTCAAACGAGATCAAAGTGCTTGGTTCAAAGCCCGTCGAGAAAACTCCTCCTGACGATCACAAACCACCTCCGGCCAGTTCATTTCTAGACAAGGTCAAGCGTATACTCGGAAAGCATTGATACTTTTAATGTTTCCCGCAAAGGCGCAAAGACGCAAAGTTTACCCGCGAAACGGCAATTTTCTTTGCGTCTTTGCGCCTTTGCGGGAGATCTTCTGAGAGTTATGACTAAATCCTTTTCTGTCGGCAAGGCCACATTTGGTGACGGCCGGCTCACAATTATCGCGGGTCCCTGCGTAATTGAATCACCCGAACATGCGTTGATGATGGCGCGCGAGTGTCGTGACCGCGCTCAGGCGGCGGGCCTCGACTTCGTGTTCAAGTCGTCGTTTGATAAAGCGAACCGATCGTCCATCAAGAGCTTTCGCGGCCTCGGCATGGAGCCCGGGCTCGAGGTCTTGCAGCGAGTCAGGGAAGAAGTTGACGTGCCTGTGCTCACCGACATTCACGACGTTTCGCAGGTTGAGCGCGTAGCCGAAGTCGTCGACGTGCTGCAAATACCCGCGTTTCTTTCGCGGCAAACCGATTTGATCCTCGAGGCTGCGAAATCCGGTAAGGCGGTCAACGTAAAGAAGGGGCAATTTCTTGCGCCGCAGGACGCGCGCAACATCGTCGACAAAGCTCGTGAAGTTGGTTGTGAAAAGTTACTGTTGACCGAGCGCGGGGCGAGTTTTGGTTACAACAACCTGGTAGTCGACATGCGCTCGTTTCCGATCATGCGCCAATTCGGCGTCCCGGTGGTTTTTGACGTGACGCACTCGTTGCAACTGCCGGGCGGGCTTGGCAATGCAACTGGCGGACAATCGGAATACATCGAACCGCTGGCGCGTGCAGGAGTTGCGTGCGGCGTGGATGCGGTGTTTATGGAAGTGCATGATTGTCCGGAGAAGGCGTTATCGGATGGACCAAATGCACTGCCGTTGCAGCGGATGGCGCCGCTGCTGTCGATGATACGTGACATTCACCAGTTGGTGCGTAATTCGAATTCTGGCAATCCGCGTTAGTTTATTTCTATCGATCCGTAACCATGAGAATCTTTCTTTTATTGACGCTCATTCTGTGTCTTGTGACCCAGGCTGGCGCGCAGGCGCCGGCGACTGTGATCTGGCAGGTAAATTCATTTGACATCAATGCCAACGTTCAGCAAGCGGAACGTGTACTCAATGCTGTCGCTACGATCAACGCAACGAACATCGGCTCCGGATCAGGCAGAACGCTGACCCTCCGTCTCAATTCGAAGGCAAGTGTGAAGTCAGTGACGGTGGGTGGCGCGGCTGCGACATTCAGACCTGGCTCAGAGACGCGCGGAGATCTTCAGCGCATCGAGATCGCGCTGCCTGGAGTTGCTCCGAATGCTAGTGTCACCGCAGCCGTTACGTATTCTCTTCCGGTTGAGAGCAACAGTGGCCTCATGGCGATCAGCCCGATCGCGACAGAGTTTCTGCCGCTATCGTTCTGGTATCCGATGCCCAATACTCCGTACTCGGTGCGTGGTGCTGACACGGCGCCGTTTCGTTTGGCAGTCAACATTCCGAATGCGATTTCTTCGGGTGTTGAGAAAGCTGGACCATCCGGAGTTTCTTTTGAGCAGTCGTTGCACGGACAGCCTTTCTTTGTGCAGGGCGACTGGGACAAACTCGAAGGCGCGGCAGATGGAAAAGGCATTGTTGTGTTGCTCGAAAAAGGCGCGGGGGCTGAAGAGCGCAAGCATGCCGAGGCGTTAATCGCTTTTACAGCGGCGGCACGTGGCTTTTACACCACGGCGTTTGGTCCGGCGCCTGACGTTCCGGTGCGATTGGTGGCTGTGCGCCGGGGCGCGGGATTCAATGACGGTGGAACAGTGCTTTTTGATGCCGATACGTTGCGTTTGCCAAAACTCGACGCGGCAACTGCGCTTTCCGTTGCAGAAGCGGTTGGGCATTTATGGATTGGCGGACAGACGGCGGTTCAGGGTGAGGGAGGCGGCGTTCTTCGCGATGCTTTGGTGCGTTTTCTGTCGACGGAGTTTTTGGAAAAACAGTTTGGCGAAGATGCTGTTAAGTCGGAGCTGTACCGGCAGCGTTTGGCGTATGCGACGGTGGCTCAGCGCGATGGACCACTCGCGCGCACGAGCCAGATAGACAGCACGTATTTCGCATCAGTGCCAAATCGTGGTGCGATGTTCTGGCGACTGATTGAGCGTCGTCTGGGACGCGAAGTATTTTTTGGCGTGCTGAAGGGTGCGCTGCAGGAAGGAAAGAACGGCCTTACTCTTCCCACTGTGCGAGAAGCGCTGGCGGCGCGTGGTGGTGAAAGCCTGAAGGCGCTGTTGGACCAGCAACTTGATCAGGTAGTCGATACGGATCTGTTGATTGGTCTGCCGACGCAGCGCGGTGCTGATTGGGTTTCCGCGCTTCGTAATCTCGGCTCGATTGACGTTACTGTTCCGGTAGTCGCAACGACGGATCGAGGTGAACAGGTTCGCGCGGAAGCGACTGTGCCCGCGAAAAATTTCGGCGAAGCTGTTTTTAAGACTCCGTCGAAGATCGTTCGCGTTGAAGTCGACCCGGACAAGTTGTATCCGCAACTCGATTACGGAAACGATGTTGTGCCGCGCGCAAAGGATCTGACGCAGGCGCTGAACGAGGCGGCTTTGCAGCTGGGCTCACAGGATTTCGCGAAAGCGGAAGCTACCGCGCGGGCGATGCTGGCAAGCGCGCCACGTTTTCAGGAGGCGCAGATCATCCTCGCGCGAGCTTTGCTTGGCCAGGGCAGGCTTGATGATGCAGAGAAGCTGTTTCGGTCAGCACTCGAGGAGCCGTTGCCGTTTACGGCGACGCTCGCATGGGCCGGCATCGGCCTGGGCGAGATCGCGATGAAACGCAACCAGGCGGCTGAAGCGGCGAAGCGTTTTAATGATGCTGTGATAGCGAGTCGTGATTATCCTTCGTCTCTGGCAGCGCGTGCGGCGCGCATTCGTGCGGAGGCAGCGGCAAACAACGCGCCGCCGATTGATGAAACGGCGCGTGCGTTTATCACGCAACTCTCGCAAGCAGTTGTTAGCAACAAGAAGGCGGAGTTGGAATCGCGCATTGTTTCGGGCGAGCTCGTGAGATTCATCAACGCGAGTATTGGCACCGAGGTTTGGGAGAGCAAGGTGATCCGCACGGAGCAACTCAACGCGAACCTGATTGCCGCCGACGTGCAAATCCGCGCGAACAAACTTGGGACTGCTGGCGAAGGCACCGCGGTGTTGATATTGGCGCGAACACCTTCAGGCTGGAAACTCTCCGGCATTGATCTCTTCGAAGTGCGATGACCACAGACCAGGTTCAACAACGAGCAGCGCGCATCAAGTTACTCTTGATGGACTGCGACGGCGTGTTGACTGACGGACGGATCTGGTTATTTGACAACGGCGAAGAGCAGAAAGGTTTTCACACTCGCGACGGGCTCGGTATTGATTTGTGGCATCGTGCGGGGTTGACCTCGGGCATCATCTCCGGACGCGGATCGAACGCAGTCGAGCGTCGCGCTCGAGCGTTGGGCATGACGTACGTCTGGCTGGGACGTTCCGATAAGGAACAAGTATTTGCCGACACGTTATCCAAGGCCCGAGTGACGAATGAAGAGGTCGCGTACATCGGCGACGATCTCAACGACATTCCGCTGATGCTACGTTCAGGCCTCGGCGTCGCAGTCGCGGACGCCTCTCGCGAAACCCGCGACCACGCGCACTACGTGACAACGCTTGCCGGCGGTTACGGTGCCGTTCGTGAAGTCATCGAGCTGATTTTGAAAGCCCAGAACCGCTGGTCAGAATTAATCCGCACTTATCTGCGTGAATCCGCGGCCAATATTTGACAGCTTCAATGCTTTCGTCTGTGTTTGCTTGAATCACCTTCACTGGTCTCGGGTATTCGCAAAAACTCCACCGTCTCAATGATGCTTTCGCCCGCGTCGACGCTGCGCACCAGATCAGGAAGCAACGGATCGTTTACTTCCAGTCCATAACGGATAACAGCTCTGGTGCTTGCATCGATCGATTTGTCGTTTATGACTGACTGCGCGCGACGTTTGAGCGCAGCGCTGATGTTGTGATTCGTTGACTTGCTTACGTGAGGTGCTGCATTGCTATGATTAGTCATGATCTTCTTCCTTTCTGTAGAAGGTTGAGGGTCTAGGGCTGACTTCGTGTTGCACGCACAAGTCGGCCCGCTTCGATTTTTGGAGGGGTGTCCGCACTATACGCCGCCGATTTTCGGTTGTCATCAATCAACTTTTTGGCGCGAATGTCGTTCGTTTCCTCTTCTTGTTAATGGTCCTGAGGAACATCTGAACGGCGGTGTCGTCTTTCCAGCCGCGGACCAGTTCCTGCACCGCGCTCCGGCGCACCGCCGGGTGCTCATCGGATTGCGCCCGGGCTTTGAGAATCTGCAAGATCTCGGAGTCGTCTTTCCAGCCGCGCGCCAGTTCCTGCACCGCGATGTGGCGCACGTCAGCGTTCTTATCGGACTGCGCCCGGGCTTTGAGAATAGGCAAGGTCTCGGGGTCGTCTCTCCAGCCGTGCGCCAATTCTTGCACCGCGCTTCGGCGCACGTCAGCGTTTTTTTCGGACTGCGCCTGGGCTTTGAGCATGGGCAAGGTCTCGGGGTCGTCTTTCCAACCGCGGGCCAGTTCCTGCACCGCGCTCCGGCGCACCGACCAGGACTCAGTGGAGCGCGCCCGAGCTTTGAGCCACGGCAAGGTCTCGGGGTCGTCTTTCCAGCCGCGGGCCACTTCCTGCACCGCGCTCATGCGCACGGAAGCGACCTCATCGGACTGCACCAGCGCTTTGAGCCACGGCAAGGTCTCGCGGTCGTCTTTCCATCTGCGGGCCAGTTCCTGCACCGCGCTCCGGCGCAAGTAAGCGACCTCATCGGACTGCACCAGCGCTTTGAGCCACGGCAAGGTCTCGGGGTCGTCTTTCCAGCCGCGAGCCAGTTCCTGCACCGCGCTCATGCGCACCACAAGGTCCTCATCGGACTGCGCCTGGGCTTTGAGCCACGGCAAGGTCTCTGAGTCGTCTTTCCAGCCGCGGGCCACTTCCTGCACCGCGCTCATGCGCACCTCAGAGTGCTCATCGGACTGCGCCCGGGCTTTGAGCCAGGCACGGGTGTCTGCCGTCTCACGCCAGACCATCGCCACCATTTCGATACTGCGTGTCCGAATGCTGACCACGGTCGTCGCTGTCTCAGCTTCCCACAATTCGTAGGGCGGATCGAAGCGAGTCAGCGCTTTTGTGCGCTCGAGGACTTGCTTCTCTACGGCTCCCAACTCCTCCCGCCTTCTCATCTCGCCGATGCAACGCGCGGCGAGAAAAATGTGATGGCAGGTGTCGTCGGGATCGGGCCGTGCTAGCAGCCATTCGAGGATTTCCCGCAGAAACTTGGGCGCCAGCATACCGGCCAGCAGAGAGAGCACTTCATGCCAGGTCTCGTCCGCCCAATGGCCGAAGATTTCAGTCTTCAATTGATCGAGGCTGAGCGATTGCTCCGTTTGGAAGCGCTCGCGAATCTCGACGGCGCAGAAGTATTCCAGAAAGGTCCGGTGGACAAAAGCGTACGAGCGCCCGCCGACCGAGCAGAGCATAAAATTTCGCCCGCGGAGTTGGTCGATGAGCGCACGGGCGGCACGCCCCGGACGCAGGTTCGGCACGCCTTTGAGGCCGCCGGCAAGAGTGCGCTCGAGTGTGTTCTCGTCGATCAGATTGCCGGCGAGACCGCGCTCGCTCGACTGCATAGCGCGTGCGACGTGCAGCAGCAGTCCGCGCTTGTCCTTGTAATCAAGCGATGCCTTGGACAACTCAGGGTCAGGTGCGAATGCAACGTCGACCTTCCACTGGTGAAGGAGTAGTCGCGCGCACTGCTCGTAGAGCTCGGCGCGATCGCGCGGGAGATCCTGCGTGCGGTTGAGGATCGCCATCATGGTGAGCAGGAGCGGATTGCCCGCAAGCTGGCGGATGGCCGTGGAATGTTCGATAGCGTCAGCCAGCAGGGCGCGCTTCGTTTCGCCCTTGCCGGCCTCCTCGTAGGCCGCGCGGTGCCAGCGGGCGAGGAAATCGGCAATCTGCTTTTCGTCCAGCTCCTGGAGCATAAAATGCCGGAAGTCCTCATCGCGCCACGTTTGGTGCTGGTAGCCGATGATCCGGGAGGTGACGATGATACGGGCGGGCGGGTATTCGTCCGCGAAGCGATGGATAGTGGTGGAGACCTCCTTCCTCAGCGCGGGGTCGAAGACTTCGTCGAGCCCGTCGAAGAGGACGCGGCTCGGGTTGTTTTTCAGCCAGGCATCGAGCTGCGCCCGGTCGAGGTGCCAGCGCACGCTCGCTCCTTCGTGCAGATAGTCGAGGAAGCCTTCCACCTTTCCCTCGTGCCGGAGCCGGGCGTATTCGCGCAGCTCGATGAGCAGCGGCAGCGGTTCACCGGCGGGATCCGGCGCGGTCTTCTCCGCCCAATCAAGCAAGAGATACTGAAGCAGGGTGGATTTGCCCGAGCCGGGATCGCCGAGAATGACAAGCCGTTGGTAGGCTGGGTCGTTGACAATCTCGAGGATCGGACGCGGCGACTGATCGAGGTAAGCCCGTCGATGCTGTGCGAGCAGCTCCTCGTCGAGTTCGCCGCCCTCCATCTCCCCTTGCTCACGCAGGCGCCGCTGCAATTCCTTTGGCAGCTCGAAGACGCGCGGCATGAACTCCGCGCACTCCCGCGCGTTTTGCGCGATGAACATGCCGGTGAGCGTGAGCGGCCGTACGTCGTGCGTGGTCGGATCGAGCTCTTCGAGCTTGAGCCGGGCATAGCGCTTCCGCATCGCCTGTTGGTAGGCAGTGAGATCGAAGCTGGCGCGAGCGGGCGCGCGCGAAGGTCGCGCTGCGGCAACGCCCCCGGCAGGAGCAAGACTGCGCAGGAAGGGCACGAGGTCTCCGTAGTCCGCGCCGTAACCGAGCGGCTGAAGCCACGGAGCGCCGGCGAGTTTCTTCTGAAAGTCAGCCACCTCAGAGATGCGGCAGAGCAGGTAATGGCGTGGAGCAACGTCGCTGAGTGCTTCTTTTCCCCACTCGATGAGCTGGCTGAAATTCGGATCGAGTACGGTATCGCCGCAGCCGACGAAGAGCAACGTGCGATCGATAGTGAAAAGATTGAGGACCGCCTTCGCGTGTGGATGGTCCGTCACCGCGAGATAGGAGCTCAGCCCGAGCACGACCGACTCCGGCTCTTTGAACCAGCCGTGGAGATGAAGGATCGCGTCGGTGTCAACGCGAATGAGCACCTCCTGCACATCATCGGTCTTTAACCAGGTGACGGCGTGTCTGGCGGTCGCATCTTCGAGGAGGTTGTCGTAGTTCAGTGTGGCGAGCACACCGGGCAACGCGGCGAGTGCATCGACAACGGCGCGATCTTCGATTCTCAGCTTGCCGATGGTGTCCTTGAGCCAGCCGCGGAAAATCCCATCGCTCCTCGCCCTCATGCGCTGTGAGATGGTCTCGGCTGCCGTAATGATAAGATCGGTCTCACCGCTTTCGACCTGCATCTCGAGCAAACTCGCTGCCTTGTCAGTCGCTGCTCCGATGTCCTTGAGGTGCTTGACGCCGTGCTGAAGCAGGCCGGTCCACGTTGCGACCCTGAAGCCTTCGACCTCCTGATTTCCGCAGGCCGTGATGGAGACGCCGGTGCCCGCGATGGTGACCACGCGGCCCGCCGCGATCTCCTCCTTCAGCTTCGCGATTTGTGTGTTGCGGTCCATAGCCAACCCCCGTTGACGCGGCATAACTCTTAATTCGTTAGAGCGCGGCGTTCTTTACCAATTTCGTTGCGTAGAACGTTGAGTCCGCTCCGAGAGTTAGTTATACCGCAGGCTCATTAGCACAAACGCTACAAGCATGCGTCTTACGCTGATCATCCACCAGACACGCTTCAACAGCAACCTGTTTATTGGCTTCAGAAATGTAGGTCCTGAACTCACGAATGGGCGTCGATGCGATAGGTGTATAACCGCGAGTTATGTCGAACTGCGAATTATCAGAACTGTGAATTCGAATTTGACGAGGTGTAAAAAAAGGGGTAGATTTTCGGCCGCCTCTTTGAACCCTGCAATTTTTTTAGCGAGCGGGTGTGGCGCAACGGTAGCGCATCAGCTTCCCAAGCTGAGGGTTGCGGGTTCGAATCCCGTCGCCCGCTCCAGACTCCAAAGAAAATCGCACTTGGTGATACGGGACACACCCTCCTGAATTCTCCAATTGCGTTGACCGCTTATGGCTTCTAAAGTACACTCTGGCGCTGTACATTTATTTAAAGTCGGAAGTTTTAGACTCCTCCCATCCAAGTACACTCTTGAACTAATGTGCAGAAGAATGGCATGAATGCAAGTTGACCTCTCGCAACTACTCTTGTGGGCGGCGTTCCTGGCGGTTTGCTGGTTTTGCTATCAACTCTTTTTGCAAAATGGCCGGCTCCAGTTACGGCTGGAAGCGCTCGAACAAGAACTGCAAGCGCAAGGCATTATACCGGATAAGGAAAAAGTCATCCTGAAGGGCCTGCCTGAAGGCTCGCTGCTCAACGACTTTGAGCTGCCTCTGCTGGCGGGCGGCAGTATGACGCTTTCCCAGTGGCGCGGCAAAAAGGTACTGCTTATCTTCTTCAACCCCGGCTGCGCCTTCTGTATCCAGTTGCTTCCCAAACTCGGCGCTCTGACACCGAGTGCAGACAAGCGGGCTCTTGTACCGCTCATCATCTCGACCGGCGACGTTGAAGAGAATCGGCGAATCTTCGCGCAAGCGGGCGTCTCCTTACCCGTGCTTTTGCAGGAGAGCTCGGAAGTCGCCACCCTTTACAGGGTGCCTGGCACGCCGATGGGTTATCTCGTTGATGAGCAAGGCCAGACGGCTACGGAATTGATACAGGGCGCCGAGGATTTACTTGCTTTACTCGGCGTTAGAGTTCAACACCCGACCCAGGCAGCATTGGGCTCG
>Ga0207670_10000374_pt1 | contig 25747 bp, 24 predicted proteins | sample KBSS23HmetaG_FD_184339 | JGI IMG/M metagenome (GOLD analysis project Ga0207670, IMG submission 184339) | Switchgrass rhizosphere microbial communities from Kellogg Biological Station, Michigan, USA - KBS S2-3H metaG (SPAdes) (version 2) | ecosystem: Host-associated > Plants > Roots >... | reverse complement strand
GACGAGACCCCGTGCCTTCGAGCAAGCTGTGAATTATACGGAAACGATCTGGTTCAAGCAACTTGGCGGCGCTTAACTCAATTTTGACTTTACGACCTCGCTAATAGTGCGTCCATCGGCGTTTTTCCCGGCCAGGGCGGCCTGGACGGCCTTCATTACTCCGCCCATGTCTTTCATGGAGCTGGCGCCGGTTGCGGCGATTGCAGCCATGACTGCCTGTTCGATCTCTTCCCGCGAGGCAGCCACAGGTAAGTAGGTCTCGATAACTGCGATTTCCGCGGCTTCCTTGTCAACGAGCTCCTGGCGTCCGGCTTTTTCGTACTGCTCGATCGAGTCGCGCCTTTGTTTGACGAGAGAGCGCAGCAGTTTCTGCATGTCGTCATCATCCAGTTCGGCGCCCTTCTCGATCTGGCGGTTCATCATCGCCGCTTTCACCATGCGCAGCGTTGACGTGCGGGCTGCATCCTGCGCCTTCATCGCCGCCGTCAGATCAGTGACAATCTGTTTACTTAGGCTCATCTTGCCAACTCCTTTACATGACCATTCGACTTCGCGAGATAGTCGCGGAGAAATCGACCGGTGTACGACTCGGGAATATCCATTATCTCTTCAGGCGTGCCGACTCCGACAACGTATCCGCCCGCATCGCCGCCTTCCGCTCCGAGGTCGATGACGTGATCGGCAGTCTTGATCACGTCGAGGTTATGTTCGATCACGAGGAGCGAGCCGCCGGCGTCGATAAGCGCGCGAAACGCCGCGAGCAATTTGTTGATGTCGTCGAAGTGCAACCCTGTGGTCGGCTCGTCGAAGATATAAAGAGTCTTGGCGCCGGTTCGCTTGAGCAAGTGGGCCGCGAGCTTGATACGTTGTGCTTCACCGCCGGACAGCGTTGTCGCCGACTGGCCCAGTCGCAAATATCCCAGCCCGACATCGTCGAGCACGCGCAACCGGTTCGTAATCTTCGGCACTTCACGAAAGAACGTGATCGCCTCACGCACAGTCATGCTGAGCACTTCGTGAACATTCTTGCCGCGATAACGAATATCGAGAATCTGTTGCTTGAAACGTGTTCCCTTGCACTCCTCGCAGACCAATTCCACGTCAGCCAGAAACTGCATCTCCACCGTCACCGTGCCGTCGCCCTGGCAAACCTCGCAACGCCCACCGGGCAGATTGAACGAGAAGTGCGACGGATCAAAACCGCGGGCCTGTGCTTCACGCGTCAGCGAGAAAACCTCGCGAATCGCGTCGTAAACCTTGATGTACGTTACCGGGTTCGAACGTGGCGTGCGCCCGATTGGCGATTGGTCGACGAGAATCACATCGTCAATAAACTGTCCGCCTTCGAGCTTCTGAAAAGCGCCCACGGGTCCTTGCCACTCGCCGCGTTGCTTTTTGAATCCCGCGTAGAGGCAGTCGTGGATTAATGTCGACTTTCCGGAACCGCTCACGCCGGTGATGCAGACGAGCATGTCGAGCGGAATCTCGACGTCGATCGATTTGAGATTGTGCTCGGCGGCGCCTTGAATCGTGATGCGACGTTTCTGCATCGTGCGACGTTGCCGCGGCTCTTTGATCTCGGCGTCGCCTCGCAGGTAGCGCGCGGTCAGCGAGTTCTCGTCGGCGAGCAGACCTTCGAAGTCGCCTTCGTACATCACGCGTCCGCCGAGCTCTCCCGCTGCTGGTCCGATGTCGAGGATGTGATCCGCGGCGCGCATCATTTCCGCGTCGTGTTCGACGACGAGCACTGTATTGCCGATGTCGCGCAGGTTCTTGAGCAGGCGAATGAGTCGATCGTTGTCGCGCGGGTGCAGACCGATCGACGGTTCGTCGAGAACGTAAAGCGCGCCGACGAGTGACGAGCCGAGATTGGTTGCGAGCTGGATGCGCTGCGCTTCTCCGCCGGACAGCGTCGAAGCGAGTCGATCCAACGTCAAGTAGTCCAACCCGACTTCGACCATAAATCTCAATCGCCGCCGCACTTCGAAAAGTATTCTTTCAGCGATGGCTGTCTGCTCGGCCGAGAGCTCGAGCGTGTCAAAAAACTCGGCGGCATCTTTGATCGATAACGAGCAGGTTTCCGGCAAGGTGCGGCCACTGACTTTCACGTCTCGCGCTTCCTGGCGCAGACGGCCACCACCGCAGTCGGGGCACAAAGTGTAGCCACGATACTTCGAGAGAAACACGCGCACGTGCAGCTTGTATTTCTTCGTCTCCATCCAATCGAAGAACCCGCGCACGCCGCTCCAATCGTCACGACCTTCGATGATCGCCTTTTGGTCAGCGCGCGAAAGTTGATTGAACGGCACCGTCATCGAAATCTTTTCGGCGCGGCAAAACTGCTTCAACTCCTGCATGGCCCACTCGTGCTGTGGCTTGGTCCATGGCTCGATCGCGCCGTCTTTCAGTGACAAACCCGGATTCGGAATGACCAGATCGAGATCAAGACCGATCGTGTTTCCGAATCCTTGGCACGTGGGGCACGCTCCGTAAGGATTATTGAAACTGAAGAGTCGCGGTTCCGGCGTGGCGTAGACAGTGTGGTCGTACTTGCACTCGAAACGTTCCGAGAACCAGAAGCGTTTCGGGTCAGGTTCGGCTGTTTCGATCAGCGCGGTCCCGTGTCCTTCCTGGAAACAGATCTCGAGTGAATCGACGAGACGCTGGCGCACATCAGGTCGCGCAACCAGCCTGTCAACCAGTACATAGACGTCTTTGAAGTCGTCGCGCTGGTAATCGTCGGGTGATTGGAGGTCGATGGTTTGTCCGGCAGCAAAGAGACGCGTGAAGCCTCGTTGCATCAGGCTCATCAGGTGCGCCGTCAGCCATTGACGCGAGGGGGTGGCCTTCCGGCGCCATGATTTCTTTGGCGCTTCACGGTCCGGATCGCTCAGACCAGCGGAAGCGGGAAAGAGCACGTAGAACCTCGTCCCCTCGGCCACGTTGTTGAGGACTTCATCGGCGATTGACTCCGGCGAGTCGCGTGTGACCAGACGTCCGCAGACGCGGCAAAACGTTTGTCCAACACGTGCAAAAAGAAGTCGCAGGTAGTCGTAGATCTCTGTCTGTGTGCCGACGGTTGAGCGCGGGTTGCGCGTCGAGTTCTTCTGGCGAATCGCGATTGCCGGCGCGATGCCCTGGATTTCGTCGACGTCGGGCTTGTCCATGCGCTCCAGAAACTGCCGTGCGTAAGCGGAGAGCGACTCGACGTACCGGCGCTGTCCTTCGGCGTAGATCGTGTCGAACGCGAGCGAAGACTTGCCCGACCCGCTCACGCCGGTGACCACGGTCATCTGATTGATGGGCACGGAAAAGGAGACGTTTTTGAGATTATTAACGCGGGCTCCCTTAACTTGAATGGCTTCTTCAGGCATACAGACGAAAATTTGCGCTAGACGAAAACCACCAATAATAGCGCGAGACGCCCGCAGCGCCAAATAGATGGGTTTCACGCAAAGGCGCAAAGACAGCAAAAGGAAGTCGCAAAGATGTTTGAGGTTTTCTTTGCGCGCCTTCTTGCTGTCTTTGCGCCCTTGCGTGAAATCTGCATTGACACCTGCGCGCGCCTGCATGACAATCGCCCGCAGCCATGAAAACCTCTCAATTTCTTTTGCGTGGATTTCGCCGGCCGCGCGAAATCGCTTGTTTCGCTCTCGGAAAGCTCGAACGCCAGGTGATGGAAGAGACCTGGCGCCTCGGTGAAGTCAGCGTGCGCGATATCTACCGTGCTTTCAACGAGCGGATTGCTTACACAACCCTGATGACCACGCTCGACCGGCTCTTCAAAAAGAAACTGCTCGAGCGCCGCAAGGACGGCCGCGCGTTCCTGTACGCCGCCGTGGTCACTCGCGACGAGCTCGATCGCGGCATCAAGGAAGACGTCGTCGACGGACTACTCGGCCACGGCGCGGATGGCGTCGAACCAGTGCTCGCCTGCATCGTCGATACGATCACCGAAAGAGATCGCGAGCTGCTCGACGAGCTCGACCGCCTCGTCCAGGAAAAGAAACGCGAATTACGCCGCAAGAGCTAAATGTACACGTTTCTCGGCATCACTCTGGTACTTGCTCTACTACTGACCATCAACGCTACGGCGACGATGGTGTCCGCAGCCTTTGGCCGCTTGTGCAAACCGCTGCTCCGAAAATGCTCCGCACGCACGCGCGCTGAAATACTCTTCGTCATGCGCATCGGGCCACCGGTGCTTGCAATCGTGGCCATCGCCGCTTTCATGATCCCCTCGTATCTCACTTACGAGCCGCATACAACGGATGAATCTGTCAGTTGGAAACTCGGAACGCTCGCGACGCTTTCAGCCATCGGCGTTGGCCTCGCGATATGGCGCGGCATCCGCTCGTGGCTTGCTACTCGCTCGCTACTGAAAGATTGGATGGCCGCATCGACTCGCATCGAGCTCGAAGCGATACACGTTCCCACGTACGTGTTGGACCACAGTTTTCCGATCATCGCGGTGGTCGGCGCGTTTCACCCACGACTGTTCATCGCCAACCACGTGCTCGAGTCGCTCAGTGAAGAAGAGCTGGGGGCTGCGATCGCGCACGAGTATGGCCACCTTGTCGCAGGCGACAACTTCAAGCGCTCGGTGATGCGAGTGAGTCGCGCAGCGTTATTGCTCATTCCGTGTGGCCGGTCATTGGATCGTTCGTGGAGTGAGGCTTCCGAGTCAGCTGCTGACGAATATGCAGCGCAGCAGAGTTCGTTCGTGGCTTTGAATCTCGCGTCGGCGCTGGTGCGGATTGCCAGAATGATTCCGAAAGGACAGCGCCATGTGATTCCCGCTTCAGTGTCGGCATTTCTCGCGGGTGAAGATTCGCCGGGAGTCAAAGGTAGAGTACGTCGCCTGGTTGAGCTCGCCACTGCTGATCCGAGTCATCTCGTGAGCAATGCCTCGGTAGTTCGATTCGTCCCCTGGTTAGTGTTGACTCTGACTGTCGTAATCTCAGTGACAATCGAGAGTCGTCCGCAAGTTCTCGCCACCGTTCACGAGTTTGTCGAACACGTCGTCGCCGTCCTGAGTTAAGTCTGTGCAGTTGAGCAAATAACCCCTCTGTGCAGTTTTGACCAATAACGCCGAAGGCGTTCGCTAATTCCAGCCCAGGGTTGGAGCGCAGCGACAACCCTGGGTGCAAATCAAAAAGGAAATTCAACCCTGAAAGGGTTTGTTGCGGAGCGAACCCTTTCAGGGTTAAGTCTTTTTATTTGTCCTGATCCCAAGGTTGTCGCTTGCGCTCCAACCTTGGGCTGAAATTAGCGAACGCCTTCGGCGTATCCCTAACTATACGACGGCTGGTAGTAGTTCAGTCCGGAAGGTACATTCCACGCTTACCCTTAACTCTTAACTCTCTACCGGTGGTCCTATGCGAAAAGTTGTAATAGCAATACTCAAGAGTCTTCTCACGTGCGTTGTGTCGTTCGCAGCGTACGGGCAGGAACCTGAAATCAAGATCACCGGAAGTGTGAAGGATCCGGACGGCGCGGTGGTAAGCGGCGCGGATGTTTCGTTGCTGACCTCCAATCGCGCCGTGGTCGGCGCAACCGTCAGCGACGGCGACGGAAAATTCACGCTCAACAACATCTCGCCCGGCGACTATCAACTCAACGTCCAGGCTAACGGCTTCGTGCGACATCGCAGCGCTGTTCGCGTCACGCAGGGCAACCCGGTCGAAGTCGCGGTCGTGCTGGAGCTCACGCCGCTCCACGAACAAGTCACGATCACAGCGGAAGCAGGTCTCGTCACCGACACACGCAAAGTCGAAACGCAGGTAAACATCATCAACGAACGCAAAATCCTGGAGCGCGCGCCTGAAGTGGTGGCCCAGGTGGTCGACGAAGAGCCGGGAGTGAACCTGCAACGCACCAGCCCATCGCTCAGCGCGGTCTTCGTGCGCGGATTGACCGGAAGGAATGTGGCGGTCTACGTCGATGGTGTTCGTTATACAACGAGCGCTCAACGCGGCGGCGTGGGAACATTCTTCAGCCTGATAGAACCTTCAACCCTCGAAACAGTCGAAATCCTGCGTGGTCCAAACAGCTCGCAATACGGTTCCGACGTTCATGGCGGCGTAGTCAACTTTATCTCTCAAGCGCCCAGGTACGGTGGTCCGAATAACGAGTTTCACGGCCACGCCAACATCTTCTACACGTCGCCGACGAACGGCTTTGGTGGCAATACACTGCTGACCTTCGGTACGGAACGCTACGGCGTGTTGGTAAACATGAACGGCCGCCGCATCAGCACGCTGCGACCGGGAACAGGTCTCGACTATCACGCCGCAGTCACCCGTTTCCTCGGCCTGTCGTCAGACGCGTTCGGCACGAGACTTCCCGACACGGGATTCACCCAGTATGGCGGCTTGATCCGTACCAACTTTAACGTCGACAACAACACGCAGCTTCTCTTCAGCTACGCGCGCAACCAGCAGGACAACGGCAAGCGTTACGACCAGTTGCTCGGCGGCGACGGCAACAACATCGCCGACTTGCGTAACCTGATGACCGACACCTTCTACGCACGACTGTTCCGGCAGAAGCTTTTGTTCTTCGACAACGGCTCGTTTACGTTTTCTTACAACGGCCAGCGCGAAGAGCGGATTAACCAGGGCGGGCAGGGAAATCCGGCCGGCGCGATCACGAACCAGCGCGAACGGACCAACGTCTTGGGCTTCAACTTCTATCTCGACAAACAGTTTGGCGACCGCAACACCTTTCTGATGGGCGCCGACGTGTACCGCGACAAAATCAACGCTCCCGCATCCACTTTCGATCCGGTAACCAGGACTTTTACAAACTCCCGCCCACGCATACCGCATGGCGCGCGCTATTTTTCGTACGGCTTCTTTGCGCAGAACAATTTCACCGCCATTCCGGATCGCTTGCAGATCAACGGCGCTCTGCGTTACAGCGTCGCCTCCTACGAATCACACGCCAGCAACGCGCCGCTTGGACCAACCGGTCTGCCACTCTTTCCTGACGATAGGCAGCGCTTCGGCGCGTTGTCAGGACGCATCGGCGGAGTAGTTAGGGTCGCCGGCGGCTTCGATATCGCGGCTAAGTACACGCGCGGCTTCCGTGCGCCAAACACAACGGATCTCGGAATCATCGGGTTGGTGGGAACGGGATTCGAAGTCGACGCTGCGACTGCGGCCGCTCGCAATGGTTTCATTGGCACGACAGCCGGCGGCGACGCGGTTTCCACCGGCATTCCGGTAACTCGCCTGGAACCGGAATACAGCGACAGCTTTGATCTCAGTTTCCGTTACACCAGCCGCCGTTTTGGCGCCGAGCTGACCGGCTTCACAACTAAACTCAGCGACGTCTATTTCGATCAGGCTTTGGTGCTCCCACCGGGCTCGACCGGGACATTCCTCGGCAGCGATCAGATCATCTTGCAGAATGCTGCGGGGCTCGTGTTTGTGGCAGCGGCGCCAACCAGTCCCGTGCTGGTGCGCGTGAACTTTGACGATGCACGATTCAACGGCGTCGAATTCAACGGCCGCGCGCGTTTCACCGATCAGTGGAGCGCGAACGCCAACTTCACGTACATTCGCGCTCACAGCTTGCTCAACGGACTGCCGCCGAATATTGAAGGTGGCATTCCCCCCGCGACGGCGTTTGTGAGTTTGCGTTATCAACCGCGCTCGCGCTTCTACGTCGAGGGCTATTCCACGATGACAGGGCGTCAGAATCGTTTGTCCTCACTCGATCTGTCTGACCGTCGCACGGGCGGCGCACGTTCGCGAGCTAACATTCAAAACTTCTTCCGGCGTGGAGCTTGTGTACGTGGATTGACGACGCCTGGTCCAACCGGCTGCGGGTCGGCGGGAGGGATCCTGATTCCGACTGGAGAAAACCTGTTGCAGGTTCAGAACCGTTTGCTTCCGATTGGCGCCACTATCAACGGCGTTCGCGTAGTGAACAACGACACGCTGGTGCCGACGCATCCTTACCTGGCTGGATATGGTCTGGTTGGCGTGCGCGGCGCGTTCAAGTTTGGCGAAGGGTCGGAGATCTTCGTGGACTTCGAAAACATCTTCGACAAGTCGTATCGCGGGATCAGTTGGGGAATTGACGGCGCAGGCCGTGGCGTGACGCTGCGTTATCGTTACGAGTTTTAGCCGCGGATTTACGCGGATTAAAAACCGGATTTAGACCGGAGGAGCTGTTTCTTCGAACGGGAGATCCGGCTGGTAACTCTTGTCGCGTCCGGCGACGTACAACCTCATCGCAAACCAAAGAATTCCCAGCGCGAAAGCGATCCAGATTACAGTCCAGAAAAGCGCGGGGATGCCGGTGGCATGGGCCATGTTCATCGCGTCAGTATGAACGTTCTGGCCGACGAATGGCGCGGAGAGGAAGAAAACCGTCTTCAGATCAAAAAGCGCATTCAAAACGCACTGCACCGCCAGGAAGCTCACGAAGAAAGCCGCGACTCGCGCGCTGGCAAACTTTGCGATCAAAACCAGTCCGACCGAGATGACTATGCCGGCGAAGAGTGTGAAGGGAATTCCAGACCAGGCCGTCATCCAAAAGACCGGTTTGAATAGCCCAAAGATCATCGTCAGCGCGAAGATGAAAATGCCGCAGGCCAACAACACGATGCGCGCCGCGACTGCTTTGCGGATCAGAACCAGCAACAACGCGCCGAAGGCCATTGAACCGAGATACCCCGCGCTGGAGATAAACATCTGTGAGAACAGTCCGCCCTCAGAGGTGTAGGTCAGGCCGCTGGCATCCGTGGCAACGCTGAGGCTCGCGACTGAGTTACCGGTCAGCAGGGCCGCGAGTGCGTGTCCACCTTCATGTATGAAGGTGACGAAAATCCGGAAAGGATAGTTTAGAAACTCTGCGTAAGGGATGAACGAGAGCACCACGGAGATGGTGGCTGCGATAAGCAGAGTCAATGCCTGGGGTCTCGCGTCTTGTGAAAGCGTGTATCTCATTTTGAACTCTCCGGTCAGTCGGCGGAATGGGCTTATTTTAGTGCCGCCGTGATTAACGCACAATGCCGGGCGGAGGTTCCAAAGCTAAAGCCTATATCCCGCAAAGGCGCAAAGAAAACATCAATCCTCTTCTTTGCGCCTTTGCGCCTTTGCGGGAGAAGCTCTATCGTAGTCGCCGGATTTGCCTCCGGATTTGCTCTCCAACCGCACGTCTGTGATCGTCATCCCTTTTTCCAGTGCTTTGCACATGTCGTAAACCGTCAGCGCGGCCACCGAAACTGCTGTCAGTGCTTCCATCTCGACACCGGTTTGAGCGTTAGTGGAGACTTCCGCCTCGAGCGCCACGCCCGAATCTTCCAGCGTTGCCTGGACGTCAATGTGCGTCAAAGGCAGTGGGTGGCAGAGCGGGATCAGCTCTGAAGTCCGTTTTGCCGCCATGATCCCAGCCAACCGTGCAGTCTCCAGTGGATCTCCTTTGGGAGTGCGATGTTCGCGCAGTGCTGACACCGTTGCGCTACTCATTAAAACCCGCGCCGACGCCACCGCGCGCCGCACAGTTATCTCTTTATTTCCCGTATCGACCATGCGAACGCGGCCTTGTTCATCGACGTGCGAAAGTTGTGCCATCGGCGGAAAGTAGATAACAAAAACGCGTTTACAAGCAAGTAGATCTCGACAGCCGACCGCATTTACGTCTAGACTGCCACCAACCGGGACGAGGGCCTCATTCGGGTTGGTTCTCATGCTTTCATCCCATCTCGAGCCTGGGTTAGTTCTGTAGCAGAAAAATCTAGCGGAAACAAAATCCGATTGGCACGCATATTCGTAGAGTGATCGACTATTTGAATTCGGAGGTTCCCCGTGTTTGAGACTGACAAGGAAGTGCTTGACTGGTACGAGCGACAACCCCGCGCTCTATCAAAAGAGTACGTGAATAGTATTAAGTGGAAAGAGATTAAGAATTATCAGCTCAATCCAGCGTTTGTGCCCGTGCTCATTTATATGCGCGATATCGAGTATTTCACTGATATGTACTATCAGGAGCTGCGCCGCACGCCGACCGGAAAAGATCCCATAATCAAAAAGTTCATGGATCGCTGGAGTATCGAAGAGCTCTATCACGGCAATCTTCTGAATCGCTTTTTGGAAGAAGCCGGCGTGCCGACCGGAAAGAATTGGCAGGTTGAGGCGACTCGCAAGATTCCCCGTCTCTACAAGATCGGGAGTTATCTCGTAGACCAGGCTGCACGACCCTTCGGAAAATATTTCCACGGCGCGCACATGGTTTGGGGCGCAGTCAACGAGATCACGGCCATGAATGCTTACCGCCGGCTTGGCGATCTCGCAGGTCATCCGGTGCTGAAACAGCTGTTGATTGGAATCGTGCAGGAAGAGTCGATTCACGGCAGCTTCTACTGGAACGTCGCGCGTGTGAAGCTTAACGAGACGCAGTTTTCGAAAATCCTGGCGAAGTTCATTATCGGAAAATTCTGGTCACCAGTTGGCCAGGGAGCGAAGCCGAAGGGCGAGACCGACTACGTTATGGCCACTCTGTTCCCGGGACAGGAAGGATTGGAGTTGTTCGATCAGAAGATCGGCACCCGGATCGAGCGTTTGCCTGGTTTCGGGGGCTTCAAAGGCTTGACCGAACGCATCGCACCGGTCGTTCGAGGTGCGGCTGCGTTGCAGTCGTCGGCTACGGTAAGCGTAGCACAGTAACCAGCGAGCCGGCTTCGACCGACTTCATTCCGGCGGGCACGATCGCGAGTGCGGTCGTTAACGCAAACGCGACGAAGTCTGACGAGCCGCCCCACTTCAAAGGGAAAGCGATGAGCTCGCCGTCGTCGTTTGTTGTTAACTGCGCCGGCAGGTAACTTTCCCGATCGGATATTCCCTTCACACTTCGTGCAAGAGCAGCGGTTTCTCGCTTCAGTGTGGGATCCGTTGCGCCTTGCATTGCGAGCAATGCTGTCCGTGCAAATAAGTTGAAAGTAACGGCGACTGAAACCGGATTGCCCGGCAGGCCAAACATGAGCGTGCCGTTCGGCAGCTTGGCGAATACGGTTGGCTTGCCCGGACGAAGCGCGAGGCGTTCGAAGAAGAACTCTGCGTCGAGTTCCTTGAGTGCGGTTTTAGTCACATCGTAAACGCCCATCGACACGCCACCCGAAGTGACTATCACATCGCAACTCTCCGCGGCTGCACTGATCTGACTTTTTAATAGCGACGTTTCATCGCCCGTCAAAGGCATGCGTTGGATCGTGGCGCCGGCGAGTTGAGCGTAGGACGCGATTGAGTAGTTGTTGGAATCGCGTATCTGGTCCTGGCCGGGTTTTTGATCGACTGAAACCAGTTCGGTGCCGGTAGCGAGTACGGCAACGCGCGGCTTGCGGTAGACGGCGACAATCGCATAACCAAACGCAGCGAGCACTGCCATCATCGCCGCGTTCACGATCGTTCCCGCGCTCAACACAGTCTCACCAGCACTGATTTCCGCGCCGCGTTTGACTATTGATTTTCCGATCTCGACGCTTTCCTGCAGTTCAACAACGGTGCCGTCTTTGAGTTCTGTAGTTAACTCGACCTGCTGCACGCTATCAGCGCCTTCCGGCACCGGCGCGCCGGTCATGATCCGCACCGCTTGTCCTTCTTCCAACTGGTGATGCCAACCTCTGCCGGCGGCCGATTCACCAACAATCCGCAAACGCACGGGTGCTGACTTCGCATCCTCCGCACGCACAGCATAGCCGTCCATCTGCGAGCGATCGAAAGGCGGAAGGTCCGAATCGGCAACCACGTCCTCCGCCAGCACGCGTCCCAACGCATCTTGCAGTTGCACGCGCTCCGTGGAGAGCGTGCGAGTCTGCTGTCTCACGATCTGAATAGCTTCTGCAACAGAAATCATCTGGTTAAATATTTGTGCTCTTCTGTTTTGTGCCTTATGTGCCTTTTGTGGCTAAAAAACCGAAAGGCCGGTTTTGGACCGGCCTCTCAAGGTTGGCGGAGGCATTCAGCCTCGATTGGTTACCGTCCTCACCCCGGCAACCACATTCACCGTTGGACAGGATTTTATTCAAAACCGCCGCGTCGTCAATAGCAGAGCGACGATCATTTAATTTCTTAATGATTTTTCTATGGAATGCTGTCGCTTGGCGGAACACCAGCCCACTTATCCGCGATCCGTCCCTCGAAACGGTCGGTGCTCAGCAAAATGTGAGATGGCACCGGCAACGCCGTCAGTGTCGCCGAAGCTTTCGCATCGGCATTAGACCAGACGAACGCGTCAGCATCGATCTTCAACGAATCGGCATACGAAAAATACTTCTGCGCATCCGTACCATCCGGGATCATCAGCACGTAATAACCCATTCCAGCCTTTTCGGCGCGCTGTCGTAAATTCTCGATCGAGTTTTTCGCTTTAGCGCACGTGTCGCAGTTTGGACTAACGAGCACGACCAACGCCATCGAGTGTCCCTGGTTGACGTCCGCCAGGGTGCGACCTTTTTGATCGCGCCACGAGCGAAGATCGACGACTTCTGTTCCATCCTGTGCTCGCAACGCGGTCACAAAGCCAACCGCAAGCAAACACAGGCCTACAAAACTGATAGCAATCTGTTTTGTGAGAGGGCGAGTTGACATTACAGCCTCCTGTCGGGAGACAAGTTTCGATCGGCGAGGTTATAAAAATAAGTGGCGGAGCCGACGGGACTCGAACCCGCGACCTCCGACGTGACAGGCCGGCGTTCTAACCAACTGAACTACGACTCCGCAAAGAACTGATTCGTTTGGTAGGCACGGAGGGACTCGAACCCCCAACCTCTTCCTTGTAAGGGAAGCCGTCTACCATTGACGTACGTGCCTGCACCAGGACTGACCCTGTCGTCTGCCCTGCGTAAGCGAGTCGCCATGCTACCACAAAAGGGTATTAGCCACAAAAAAGCATTAACCACCAAGGCACGAAGACACAAAGTCAGACATCAAATTGGTGTCTTTGTGCCTTGGTGGTGAGCGGTTCTTTGTGACCTATATGGTTTTGTGGCAAAATTCGCACGAGAGCCCATCCAGTTTGTCGCTATGTCAATACTTGTAAAGTCTTGTCTTCTTCTGATTGTCGTGTCTGCTGTTGCGGCTCAACAGATTACGCAGCAACCTACGCAAAGGCCTCGTCGCGTCAACGGTGGTGAGCAAACAACTGAGGCGAAGAAGCCTTCAACCGGCTCTGAAGAAGTCGATGAAGGCGACGTGGTCAGGGTTGATACGCAACTCGTGTCCGTTCCCGCAGTTGTGACTGACGGCTCTGGCCGCCCGATATCCGGTCTTCGTCCCGAGAACTTCCGCCTCATCGAAGACGGCCAGCAGCAAACTATTACCAACTTCGGCACCACGGAGACTCCATTCGAGATCGCATTGCTGCTCGATACTTCAGGATCGACGCGTGACGACGTCGCGTTGATTCGTGCAGCCGCAAACAGTTTCATCGAAGCGTTGCGTCCTGGCGATCGCGTGGGAGTTGTCGCCTTCAACACCGCGCAAACAGTTGACAAGCCAATCGCCGCGGTCGAAGTGCTGAGTCCTTTAACTGACAATCGCGAGTCGTTGCGGTCAGCGATTGAGAACCTCGGCTCGAGTCAGGGGACGCCGTACTACGACGCGCTCGAACGAGTTGCCGACAGCATTTTCCGCGATCCGCCGAGCGACGATGTGCGTGGCCGTCGCGCCGTAGTCGCGTTGACTGACGGCGTCGATTCATCGAGCAACTCCGATTTCGCGACGGCGAGAGTGAAATTGTCGCGCGCGGGTGTTGCCTGTTACTTCATTCAAGTGAACACGGAAGACTTCGTCGAAGATCGCCTGATGAAGGATTGCCGCGACGACGGCCAGCTCGCGCTTTCACAGAAACAGATTCAACGTTACCGCCAGCTCTTCTTCCCGAAAGCGAAGGAGGAGAATTTCAACAGCTTCTGCCAGATGGGGCCATTTGAAAGAATGTCGATCAGCCGCGAACTTTACAACCTTGCGCGCCGCGAGATGAATGATCTCGCACGTGCTTCGGGCGGCCGGAGTTTTGAGGCGGCGACGTTGGCGGATGCGCGCGCGGCGTTTGCGCGGGTGGCGAATGACATCGGCACGCTTTACAGCCTCGGTTACTATCCAACCAATAAAGCGCGTGATGGAAAATTCCGCGCTATCAAGCTCGAAGTTAAAGGTTTGAAAGGCAAGACAGAAATCCGCGCGCGCGATGGATACTACGCGCCGAAACAGTAGACCATCGATGCCTACCTTCAATCGCGTCTTACTAATCGTTCTCGACGGCGCCGGCATCGGCGCAATGCCTGATGCTCCGGAATGGGGCGACGCCGGCGCTGATACCTTCGGTCACATACTCGAATCGCGTCCGGTGCGATTGCCGAACCTGCAACGATACGGCCTCGGAAACATCCGCCCGTTGCAAGCACTGCCGCCGTTGGACCAACTGACCGGGTCGTACGGTCGCTGTGCCTTGCGATCAAACGGCAAAGACACGACTACGGGTCACTGGGAAATGGCGGGAATCGTTCTGGACCGCGCTTTTCCGACTTATCCGGACGGCTTTCCATCGCTGGTGATCGATCGATTTGTCAAAGAAACATCGGTTCCGGGAATTCTTGGCAATATCCCTGCTTCAGGCACAGAGATCATTAAAGTGCTTGGTGAAGAGCACGTCAAGACAGGCAAGCCAATCGTCTACACTTCGGCAGACTCAGTATTTCAAATAGCCGCGCACGAAGAAGTGATTCCGCTCGAAAGGCTTTACGAGATCTGCGAGATCGCTCGTCGCATACTCGACGGTGAACACAAAGTCGGTCGCGTGATCGCGCGTCCGTTCCTGGGCCAACCCGGATCTTTCTATCGCACGGAGAACAGGCACGACTATGCTGTGCCGCCGCCGCGCGAGAACCTTCTGCCTGCGCTCGCTGCTGATGATCTGGATGTCGTTTGTATCGGAAAGATCGCGTCGATTTACGACTCTATGGGTGTAACGAAAGATTTAACGGCGAAGAATAACGAGCAATCGATCGATCAAACGATTAAAGCGCTGAAGGACTCCACGCACGGCTTGATCTTCTCGAACCTCGTCGATTTCGACATGCTGTACGGCCACCGCCGCGACACCGAAGGCTACGCCAAAGCCCTCGAACACTTCGACACACGCGTGCCGGAGATCGAGTCGGCGATGCGTGACGACGACGTGATGATGATCACGGCGGATCACGGAAACGATCCGACATTTCGCGGCTCCGATCACACCCGCGAATACGCGCCTCTACTTGTTTACGGAAAAAACGCGCGTGCCAATGTGGATCTAGGCACGCGCGCTTCGCTCGCCGATATCGGTCAAACAATCGCACAGAACTTCGGTCTGAGATTGAATGCCGGCGACAGTTTCTTAGACAAAATTAGCCACGGATAAAACGGATTATTTCTTAGCCGTCAGACTCCTGTAGATCGTTTCCACCCAGCGATCGGTTGGGATGAAGCCTGTTCCCCAGGGTTTCCATTCTTCGGGGAGACCCTCACTCTTTATTTGCTCCAACGTTTTTCCGGCGGCGATCTTCTGGCGCACGATTTCGGTTGTTTGTTGCAACATGCGGTGGTAGCTCTTCAGATCGTCCAACGTTGAAATCGGACCATGCCCGGGGATCAGTTTTGCTCCCTCTGGTATCTTCGTGATGATCTCGCCGATGTTCCTGACCAGCCCCTCGACAGACCCGCCGCTCTCGAGATCAACAAACGGAAATCGACCTGCAAAGAAGTCGTCACCAAGATGGACCACGTTTGAGGTCGTGAAGAAGATAACGCTGTCGCCATCGGTGTGGCCTTGCGGGAAGTGAATGGCGCGAATCTCTTCGCCGTTGAAGTGAACTGTCAATGTCTTATCGAAAGTGATCACCGGCAGCGCTTCTTTGGGTGACGGTGGCGTGGTGCGATTGAAGACCGTTGACTTCTGCTCGGTAGCGAGCCGCTTGCGCACGTTATCGTGAGCAATGATCGTGGCCTCTGGTCCAAAAGCGACGTTGCCGCCGGTGTGATCGCCGTGCCAGTGTGTGTTCAGAATAAAGTGTAGCTTTTTATCGGCAATGCCCTTGAGCGCTGCCCTGATCTTGTCGGCGAGCGGCGCAAACTGATCGTCAACAATCAGCAGGCCATCGTCGCCTACCGAGACGCCGATATTTCCGCCGGAGCCTTCGAGCATGTACACATTACCAGCAACTTTCGTGGCCTTGATCTGAACTTTCGAAAAATCTTGTTGCTGCGCTTGAGCGGCAGCGGCAAACACGAGCAAAAAGGTTAACGACAGAATTTTCTTCACGTTTTTCTCCTATGCCTCCGGATTCTTCAACACAGCGATGAACGGCAAGTTGCGATAGCGTTCAGCGAAATCTAAACCATAACCAACTACAAACTCATCGGGGATTTGAAAACCGAGATAATCGATTTTAACTGTTCGCTGGCGTCGCTCGAATTTGTCGAGCAGCGCCGCGAGTTTCACGCTCGCCGCTCCGCGTGATTCGAGATTGGCGAGCAGGTACGACAGCGTCAGTCCCGTGTCGACGATATCTTCAACCACGAGGATGTGGCGTCCTTCAATAGGCACGTCGAGGTCTTTCATGATTCGCACTTCACCGGACGTTCGCGTTGAAGATCCGTAACTCGATATCGCCATGAACTCGATGCCCAGGCGCGTGTCGATCGCGCGCATCAGGTCGCTGAGAAAAAAACAGGCGCCCTTCAGGACGCCAATCAGCAACGGGTTGAGCCCGGCATAGTCGCGCGTGATCTGCGCCCCCAGCTCCTTGATGCGGTCTCGTATTTGTTCCTCTGAGATCAGGATGTCGAGATTTGGATTGCTGAACTCCGATGTAAACTGGGCGGAAGAGGTAGCCACTTAGTTTCTCCTTTAATGAAGACGCTGGTCGAGCAAGAATTTGCCTATGTGCTGCGTGGTGCGACATACTATGCAAGCTCTTCCTTCAGGTCAACATGCGTAACATAAATCGACTATCCCGCACACTCCTTTGCGCTCTCGCTCTGATGGTTTTTGTTGTCCCTGCGTTTGGTCAGGGAACGGCAATTCAGCCCTGTCCGGCGACGCCCGCTCCAAAGCCCGGCATTGATCCGCGCGCGCAGCGGTTGCCCGTTGATTCATCGATCCCCGACGATCCGGACGTTGTGAAGATTGTGGCGCCTTACGCTGAAAGAGTCCGCGATCTCAGCAAGGTGATCGGACGACTCGAAGGCGACCTGAAAAAGGGACGTGTTGGCGCCGGCTCGTTGGGAAACTTTGTTACCGATGGAGTCAGAGCGCAGGCACAGGCACAACTCGGAAAGCCGGTGACTCTTGCGATTATGAACTCCGGCGGCCTGCGTAAAAATGCGATCTCCGCGGGTGAGCTGCGCTCCAGTGATATCTTCGAGTTATTGCCGTTTGAAAATGCACTGGTGGCGGTTGAAGTCACAGGCGTGCAGCTCGCGAAGCTGCTCGAGATCGTGCCACGTGACGCGCAAGCGGGCGCGCGCATTCAGTTCAAGTGGAACGATCGCGATCGTCCCGAGTTTCTTAGCGGAAAGCTTCTCGACGCGAATGGAAAAGAGCAGGAGATCGTTCCGCAGAAGATCTACACGGTCGTCACGATCGATTACCTGCTACAAGTGGCCGGCGGCGCGTACGCATTCCTCAAAGAGGCAAAGAGCGTCACGCCGCTGAACATGACGCTTCGCGACGCAATCCTGAATTACATCAAGAGTGAAACTGCGGGAGGGCGGCAGATACGCAGCGTCCTGGACGATCGGTTTGTTCAGGTTGGACCAGGACCGAAGTCTACGACGGAGGAGCCGCGATGATCAATCGTCGTACGTTTCTAACCACTTCCGCTGCTTTCGGCGCCGCATTCGTGGCCTTTCCGCGAGATGTATTCAGCGTCGCCGACACTGTCATCACGATTCTCCACACGAACGACACGCATTCGCAGATCGATCCCTTGCCTGCCAACGACCGGAACGCGGGGATGGGAGGTGTTGCGCGTCGTGCAACACTCGTCAAGCGAATCAGAAAAGAGAATCCCAATACGTTGCTGATCGACGCAGGCGACGTACTCCAGGGCACGCCATACTTCAACTTCTACAAAGGCGAGGTTGAGTACAAAGCGATGTCGGCGATTGGTTATGACGTTGGTACGCTTGGCAATCATGAATTCGACAACGGAGTCGACGCTCTGGCTGCAGCTTTGAAGTTTGCGAACTTCGACCTGGTCTCCGCTAATTACGACGTGAAGGGAACTGTGCTCGAGAGCAAGGTCAAACGTTACGTCGTCAAGACGCTCGGCGGGATACGAATCGGGTTGTTTGGTCTGGGTGTCAGTCCGACGGCGCTGATCACGCCGGAAAACTTCAAGGGCGTGACTTACATCGATCCGGTGGTTGCTGCGCGCGAGATGGTGAAGAAATTGCGCGAGGAAGAGCGGTGCGCGTTGGTCGTGTGCATGTCGCATCTCGGATATGTCGAGAATGGTGAAAGCGGCGACACGTTCGTCGTTAAGCAGGTCGACGGAATCGACTTCATCGCCAGTGGACACACGCACACGTTCATGGAGAAGCCCGTGCTGCAGACTCAGCCGTGTGGCGCGAAGACGATGATCTTTCAGGTTGGGAAGAGCGGGATCTATGTGGGTCGCGTTGATTTCACTTTTCGAAGTGGGAAACTGGCGGCGGCTTCGGCGCGGCTGCTGGATTTGAGGAACGTTTAATGGCGGATGATTCAGCCCGCGATCGAGTGCGTGCGCTGGTGCGCGAGGTGTTGGCGAAGGCCGCGCCTGAGGAGCCTCAAACTCCGAGTCGCTTCATAAATACTGTCCCAGAGAGTACGACTCAAACTTCTGCTGTGACGCGTGATGAGTCGGCGAAGAGTGTCATCACTGAGGACGACGTGCGTGGTTTGGAGGCCGGTGCGGTTCTCAGAATCGGAGAGGACGCGCGCCTGACGCCACTGGCCGCGGACATCGTCAACGAAAGGAAGATCGAGATCGTGCGACGCGCTTCGCGACGCGGATCGAAGGCATCGAAGCTGATCGCCGTGGGAGCGGACCACGGCGGGTTTCAGATGAAGGAAGAGCTCAAGGTGTTGTTGAGCGAGCTTGGTCATAAGGTGCAGGACTTTGGAGCGTATTCGGAAGAGGCGGTTGACTATCCGGATTTCGCGCACGCGGTAGCGCGCGCGGTTGCAAACGGCAGTTCGGATCTGGGAATCGTGATTGACGGCGCGGGCGTTGGCAGTGCGATGACGGCGAACAAGGTGCCCGGTGTCCGCGCCGCGGCGTGTTACTCGGTTGAGGTAGCGCGCAACTCACGCGAGCACAACGATGCGAACGTGCTGACACTCGGAAGCAAGACAATCAACAGCAAGCAGATGCGCGACATCGTCATGACCTGGCTCTCGACTGAGATAACGGAAGAGCGCCACCGGAAGCGAGTCGCCAAGATCGACGCAATCCAGCGCCAATATCAACGCTAGAGTTTTCACGCAAAGGCGCAAAGAAAAGACGCCAAGAAGATCTTGAAACTTTGCGTCTTTCTTTGCGCCTTTGCGCCTTTGCGCGAGACTGCTTGTTTGCTATTCTCGCGCCATGCCCTTTCCCAGCAACGGTGATTACGAAGCCCTGATCGAGCAGATCACCGATGTGATCGTGGCTCGGCTGAATGGTGAGGGTGGCGCGGATCAGGCTGCGATGTGCGGTTGCACGTCGGAGTGTTTTCATCGCTGCCCGGAACGGATGCACCGCATCGTCGACGCGGGCGCGGCGCGTATCGGCCTCGTGCTCGGCCAAACCGGCTCCGCGCGAGAATGGGCCAGCCTCATTGATCACACGCTCCTGAAACCTGAAGCAACTGACGAAGACATCAAAAAACTTTGTCAGGAAGCGGCGACATATCGCTTCGCGTCCGTCTGCGTTAACCCGACCTGGGTGCGCGTCGCGGCCTGCAGCCTGAGTGGCAGCGGCGTTCCTGTCTGCACCGTCATCGGCTTTCCACTCGGCGCCACGCTCCCTGACGTTAAAGCTTACGAAGCACGGCGCGCGATCTTCGACGGGGCAAGGGAAGTGGACATGGTGATCAACGTTGGCGCGCTCAAGAGCGGCGATGATTGTCTTGTCGAACACGACATCCGTTCAGTCGCACAAGTCGCACACGAATACGACGCGATCTGCAAAGTGATCATCGAGACCGCGTTGCTGACTGACGACGAAAAAGTACGCGCCTGCCAGGCAGCAAAGAACGCCGGCGCGGATTTCGTCAAAACTTCAACCGGTTTCTCGAAAGGCGGCGCCACTGTCGCGGACGTCGCACTGATGCGACGCACAGTCGGATCAGAGCTCGGTGTGAAAGCATCCGGCGGCGTCAAAGGTCTTGAAGACGCGCGCAAGATGGTCGAAGCCGGCGCGACACGCATCGGCGCCAGCGTTGGCGTAAAGATTGCACAGGAAGCCGCAGGCAAGAATCCTTCGTTCGCAACAACCTCTGCTTATTAAACTCGTATGCCGGCAGACGCTAAATTGCTAGCGGTTATTCTCGGCGGAGGCGCCGGTAATCGTCTCTTTCCGCTCACGCAGCAACGCTCGAAGCCGGCGGTGCCGCTGGGCGGCAAGTATCGCCTCGTCGACATCGCGCTCTCAAACTGCATCAACTCAGACATCCTGCGTACGTTCGTGCTGACGCAATACAACTCCGCGTCACTCAACCGCCACATCGCGCAAACGTATCGCTTCTCGCAATTCTCGAACGGCTTCGTCGAGATCCTCGCGGCCGAGCAAACACCTGAAAGCCCGCAGTGGTTTCAGGGAACTGCCGATGCGGTGCGACAAGTGTTGCCGCACATCCGTGACTGGGGCATCGACACGCTGCTGATCCTTTCCGGCGATCATCTATATCGCATGGACTATCGACAGTTTCTCGAACGCCATCGCGAGACGAATGCTGACGTCACTGTTTCAGTAATTCCATGCGAAGCGCGATCGGCGAGCGAGTTTGGCTTGTTGAAGACTGACGAAACCGGACGCATCGTCGAGTTTAAAGAAAAACCTAAAGGTAACGATCTGCTTTCAATGCAGGTTGACATTACGAAGCTCGGGCTCGATGCGAGTGAAGCACAGCGGCGCCCGTTTCTCGCGTCGATGGGGATTTACGTTTTCAAGTACGAACACCTGGAACAACTGCTCGCGGAAGATCCGTCGTGGATGGATTTCGGTAAGCACGTGATTCCGGCGGCAATCAAGTCGCGCCACGTGCAGGCATTCATGTTCGACGGTTACTGGGAAGATATCGGAACGATCGGCGCTTTCTACCGCGCCAATCTCGATCTGACGAGCAAGATTCCCAAGTTCAATTTGTTTGACGCCGAAGCTCCGGTCTTCACGCGTACGCGCTACCTTCCGCCATCGAAGATCGAAGAGACGGAGATCAACGATTCGATCATCAGCGACGGCTGCATCATCAACGGCGCGAAAATCACGAATTCGGTTATGGGCCTGCGCAGCCGGATCTCGAAAGGCGCTCAGCTCGATTCGGTGTATATGATGGGCGCCGACTATTACCAGACGTTCGACGAGATGCGCACCGATCTTGGTAAGGGGGTGCCGCGGGTCGGGATAGGGGAGGGAACCGTCATCAGGCGCGCCATCATCGACAAGAACGCGCGCGTCGGAAAGAATGCGCGGCTGCTGAACGAAGCGGGCGTGGTCGAGGTGGATGGTCCGGGCGGCGCGTACTTCATTCGCGACAGTATCATCATCGTTCCCAAGAATGCGGTGATCGTTGATGGCACGATCATTTAGCCACAGATAACATAGATAACAAATTCGGATTTCACCCGCGTTATCTGCGGTTAAGGTTTTACTTTAACTAATGTCCCTTCCGACAGATAAGAACAATCTCGACGTCAAGATCGGCAACAAGATCGTAAAGCTCACCAATCTCAACAAGCTCTTCTGGCCGAAGCTGGGTGTCACAAAACGCGACCTCATCCAGTACTACCTGGACATAGCGCCGGTGCTCCTTCCGCACGTGATTGAGCGCGCGATGGTGATGAAGCGATATCCAAACGGCGCCGGCAGAGAATTCTTTTTCATGAAGCGCGCGCCGTCACCGCGGCCTGACTGGATCGAGATCTGTAACATCGAGCACGAGTCGGGAAAAATCATCAACTTCCCGATGATTCAGGACGTGCCCGCGTTGATGTGGGTGATCAATCTCGGCTGCATCGATCTTAACCAGTGGTATGCGAAGTGTGATGACGTCGATCGCCCGGATTATGTGCATTTCGATCTCGATCCGGTGCCGAATGCTTCGTTCGAGAAAGTGCGCGAGGCGGCGCTGTTTCTCAAGCTGGCGCTCGATTCGCTGAAGCTTCCGAGCTATGTGAAGACCACGGGTTCGAAAGGAATTCATATCTACATTCCGATCAAGCGTGGGCCAACTCAGAAGCAGGTATGGACGTTCGCGAAGGAGTTTGCTTACGCGGTCGCGTCGCAGGCGCCGAAACTGTTGACCGCGGTGTATCAGGTTTCGAAGAGGCCGAAGGGAAGAGTGCTGGTCGACTATAACCAGAATGCGTGGGGACGCACGCTCGCTTCTGTCTACTCCGTCAGGCCAAACAAACTGCCTTCAGTGTCGACGCCGGTCACCTGGAAAGAAGTCGAGCGCGGGATCGCGATCGAAGACTTCCGCATCGACAACGTGCCGGCGCGTGTGCGCAAGCTCGGGGATTTGTGGAAGCCTGTTTACGAAGCGAAGGGGCGGTTTCGACTTGAAGCATATCTTTAACGGTCGGCGGGCCTACACTTCAAGAAGATGATTACGGTTTGGACAGTTGGACATTCGACGCGGAGCGCTGAAGAGTTTGGGCAGATGCTCGTGGCGCATGGGATTAAAGTGTTGGTTGATGTGCGCATGTTTCCGGGTTCGCGGCGGTATCCGCAGTTTAATAGGGCGGCGTTGTCGGAGTCGCTGGCTGCGCTTGGGATTGAGTACAAGCACGAGCCGAGGCTTGGCGGGCGCAGGGCACCGCGAGCGGATTCGCACAACACGGCGTGGAAGAATCCTCAGTTTCGTGCCTACGCCGATCACATGGAGACGGATGAGTTCAAGAATGCAGTTGAAGAGTTACTTGAGCTCGCGCGTGAGTCTCGCGTCGCGGTGATGTGTGCTGAGGCGCTCTGGTGGCGTTGTCACCGCAGCCTGATCTCCGACTACTTAAAAGCCGCAGGCGACACAGTCATTCACATCCTCGACCAAACCAAAACCGAAGAACACCCCTACACCTCTGCCGCCCGCATCGTCGATGGTCAGTTGTCGTATCGAGGATTGATCTAACACGGATTTCGCAGATCTGTGTAAATCGATTTACACAGATCTGCGAAATCCGTGGCTTAACTAGCCCGGTTGCTGTGCCAGACTTTGGCTTTGGCGCCTTTCTTGCGGCGCTTGACGCCCGTGCGGCGTGGAATTTTTTTAGGATCGCCAGTGGCGGCTTTTTTGATGTCCCCGCCTTCGTCTTCCGCAATCTCGGCCAGCGAACGTCGCGTGAGGATCGACACCGGCGCGAGCTCTGTGACGTCTTCTTCAGTCGTGTAGTAATCGCGATGCTTAATCAACAACCACTGCCGACCGCCGCGCGTCTGCACCAGCACCCACGACCCTTTTAACTTCTCTCCTTCAAGTGTGAACTTGAGCTCGCCCTTGCGCAGCGACGCTTCAACATCATCCGTCTCTTCCGGCTTGTAGGTGCCGTAGTCCCAGACCATCACCGTGCCGCCACCATACTCACCTTCAGGTATCACACCTTCAAACTTCGCATAGTCGACCGGATGATCCTCAACCTGCATCGCGAGTCGCTTCACTTTCGGATCGAGTGATGGTCCTTTCGGTACGGCCCACGACTTCAGCACGCCATCGACTTCAAGACGAAAGTCGTAGTGCAGTGCCGTGGCGCGATGCTTCTGGATGACGTACAGCCGGCGGGTGCGAGTGTGTTTCTTCGTCGGCCCAGGCTCAGGCGTCTTATCAAACTTTCGTTTCTTCTTGTACTCCGTTAAGGAAGCCATCGACGATAAGTAGGCCCTAAAGTGATTCTTTAACTGTCACGCGGAGGTTTCCATTGTCATTTCTTGCTGAACTTCCTGCGGGATCTCTTCCTCAGGCGCGAAGAGCTCGGCTTGGATCGGGTCGAGGCCCAGCGCCTGTCGCACGCGCGCGAAGCTGCGGCGGTGAATGGGGAGAGCGCCGAGATCTTTCAAGGTGCGGCAGTGCTCGGGAGTGGGATAACCTTTGTGCGCGGCGAGCCCGTAGCCGGAGTAGATCTGGTCCATCTCGATCATGTGCGCGTCGCGCGTAGTCTTGGCGATGATCGACGCAGCCGCGATGCTCGCCGAGAGCGCGTCGCCGCGGATGATGCCACGTTGAGGTGTTTGGCAATTCGGAATCCTGCGCGCATCGACGAGAATGAAATCAGGCTGGACGCTCAAACCCTGCCACGCTCGCTGCATCGCCAGCAGTCCGGCGTGATAGATATTGATCTTGTCGATCTCTTCGACCTCCGCGACACCAACTGCCCAGCACACAGCATCCTGTTTGATCTGTAGCGCGAGCTCATCTCGTTTCTCAGGATCGAGAATCTTCTTCGAGTCATTCAGTCCGCGCAGCTTGTAGTTCTGCGGGAGGATGACAGCACCGGCGACGACGGGTCCGGCGAGCGGCGCCATGCCTGCTTCGTCGACGCCCGCGACGAAGCCGTACCCTTGCGACCAGAGCTCGATTTCAAACCGTAGCAGGAAGTGCAGCCGTTGACCTTCGGAGCGGTTCTCGCGGTAACGCCCGCGAATGCGTTTCGCGAGCTGGTGCGCGCCCTGCCGGCGATCAACATCCAGAGCTTCAAGTAAACCTTTAGGCACCGGCCGTTGCCGCCGCACAAACAGCTCACTCAATTCTGGTATTGATTTACTGAGGAGGTCTTCCAGAGAGCTCATGACTTCTTCGGGTGATTCTTACCACAAAGACACTAAGACACGAAAGCAGTCTCGGTGTTTTTTTCAAATTGCTGTTATTCTAGCGATCCATCGATGACTCTTTCCCCCCGCACCAAACTCCGGCTGCTCGGTTTGCTTCCACTGATCTTCTTCCTGGCGCAGTTTATCCATTACTGGCGCATCAACGAGCTCGGGAATATGCTGTGGATGTGCAACATCGGCAACCTGATCCTCGCGATGGGTCTTTTCCTCGAAAAGCCTATTCCGATCAGGCTCGCCGCAATCTGGACACTCCCGGGGTTGGTCGTCTGGTTTATTTATGTGGTGCTCACGTGGGGCGTGTTTCTCAGTTCAACACTTGCGCACGTTGGCGGGATTATCGTGGCGATGATCGCGCTGAGTCACTACGGAATGGATCGCACTGCATGGCGCTGGGCTTTTGGTTGGTATCTGGTGGTTCAACTCGCCTCGCGCTTCTTTACGCCGGCGGAGCTCAACGTAAATCTGGCGCACACCGTGCAAGCCGGCTGGGCGTTTCAATCGTATTGGACGTTCTGGCTGGTGCTCACCGCAACAACCATTGTTGGTCTGTGGTTATGCGGATTGTTGCTGTGGCGTATCTGGCCTGCAACGCGCGAGGATGTTTTGTAGGGGCGGCCCTCCGTGGCCGCCCCAGCGTGGAAGTCTCGGGTTGGGGTGGCCACGGAGGGCCACCCCTACAAAAAATTCCAG
>Ga0207670_10000373_pt1 | contig 25786 bp, 11 predicted proteins | sample KBSS23HmetaG_FD_184339 | JGI IMG/M metagenome (GOLD analysis project Ga0207670, IMG submission 184339) | Switchgrass rhizosphere microbial communities from Kellogg Biological Station, Michigan, USA - KBS S2-3H metaG (SPAdes) (version 2) | ecosystem: Host-associated > Plants > Roots >... | reverse complement strand
TGCCAGCCTTCGGTTTCGACTTTGAGTTGGCGTTCCCCGGCTTTGGTGAGGCGATAATATTTTGCGCGGCGATTATTTTCGGACTCGCCCCAGGAGGATTTGAGCCAGCCAGCTTCTTCGAGACGTTTGAGGGCAGGGAACAGCGATCCGGGTTTGACCTTGAAGGCGCCCTGGGTAATCTGTGCAATGCGATCGGAGACGCCGAGCCCGTGCCGCGGCCCGAGGCTGAGCGACTGTAGTACCAAAAGATCGAGCGTCCCCTTCAAAAGATCGTTCTTTTGCTCTTTCATGTTTGCTCCTATAGAAAATCGATACGGAAAGAGATACTACTTGCTTCGTATAGAATGTCAATAGGAGCATTATTGCTCGCAAGAGATTTGACTACTATCACAATCATGATGATATGGTGAGCTCATGGCTTTGTTCTCCACAGTCATTCGTCTGTCGGTTATTCTCTTATTGCTTGGGACCTTGTTAATTGGTTACACCGTGTCGAAGGCTGTTGCCAATAGATCTCAGCGTTCACAAGTGTCTTCAGCCAAAGCTAAAGAAGCGAAGCGACTATTCAAACAGAAGTGCACCAAGTGTCACGGTCAGGATGGCGCTGGAAGTAACTACGGTCAGATCATAGGTGTGACTAACCTCACCGATCCGGAGTGGCACCAACGGGTGGATGACCAACGGATTATTAACTCCATCAAGCATGGTCGTGGACAAATGCCCGCCGCAGGCGAGAAACTCACTGAGGAACAGATCACTTCGCTCATGTTGTATGTGCGCACTCTTAAAAAATAAATCAAAAAACTTGACACGCTTTTTCCTTACGTGGTAGTGTCCGGCCCGTTTTACGCGGCTTAAGTTTTCTTCTCACGCGCATCGGCCCAGAAAAGAATCTCACTTTTCAACGTTAATTAGCCTCCCAGCTAGTTCCGTTTTCTGTCTAGTCACTAGTGTAGCTTCGCCCCGGTGCCCGACATGTATATACCCAGGCGGCCTGACTCCCTTGTTCGGCTTCTCTTTCTGATTCTCGCGGCGGTTTTTTTAGCGGGACGGATAAGCAGCGCCTCAGGCGACAGCATTAAGAGACGTCCCATTCCTTCACCGCCGAAGGAGTTGTTTAGTCCGTCCAATGCCAGGACTGAAGACGGCAGACTGATCCCCGTCGAGCAATTCTTCTCCGCCAAACGCTGTCTCAGTTGCCACCAGGACACTCACGCAGCCTGGTCCGAATCCCTGCATCGCAATGCGGCACGTGAGCCGTTCTATCGTGAAAGCGCAGACATCTTGTTGCGCACGCGAGGCATTGAGTTCACTCGTCATTGCGAGAGTTGTCACACACCGGTAGCACTGTTTTCAGGTGCGCTGAGCAAAAATGGTCCTCGCCAGCAAGCTCCTTTCACTTCGCTTGATGACGAGGGCGTGACCTGCACCGTCTGCCATTCCATTACTGAGGCGCGCTTGAACGGCACTGGGAGTTTCACTATTCGCCGGCCCGCTCTGCTTGCCAAAGAGGATGGAACGCCGATCTTCGGTAACTTTACCGACGAACAAATTCTCGCGGACGTTCCCGGTCACAAGCGCGCAGTCATGCGCCCGCTACTGAGAACACCCGAATTCTGTGCCACCTGTCACAAGGTCGACGCTCCCCCCGATCTCAATGGCTACAAACATATGCGCGGGTTCTCGGCCTACGATGAATGGCAACAATCAGGAGCTTCACACGAATCGGTGTCGCCCTACTATCGAGCCGAACAACGAGTCGATTGCCGCGGCTGTCACATGCCCAAGATCGAAAGCCTCAACGATCGCGCCGCGAAGAAGGGCGTGATCGCTTCGCATCAATGGCTTGGCGCGAACACTGCTGCTCCGCTGTTTTATGGACAGATGAAACAGGTGAAGCTGACTGAAGAGTTTCTCAGCTCTCAAGTGATCAGTGCGGACATCTTTGCACTAAAGCGGGAGTCTACGGGCGAAACGCTGCCCGAGGTAACAACCGGTAGCCAACTCGCATTAAATCCAGGCGAGGAGATCACGGCGGAAGTGGTGGTTGCCAATCGCAAGGCGGCTCACTCATTTGCGCCGGAAGTGCGTGACCTTTACGAGATCTGGGTCGCATTCGAAGCCGTCGACGATCAGGGCAAGCCACTGATGCGCAGCGGCTTCATCAAGCCGGATGGAACGCTCGACGATAGCGCGCACGTCTATAAAGCTATTCTGCTTGATGAAGATGCTAGGCCGATAACGCGCCATCAGATCTGGCTAACCAACGTAGTTGGTTATAACAACGCAATTCCTGCCGGCCGTTCGGACGTAGTGCGTTTTCGATTCCGCCTGCCGAAGACTTGGAAACGTGATAACACACGCGCCATCACACTCAAAACAACTGTTAACTATCGCCGCTTCACTCAGGAGTACACGAATTATGTGCTGAAGCGTAAGGACAGAAAGTTAACCATGCCGATCGTTCGCATGGCCGAAAACGAAATAAAGATTCTTCCGATGACAGCCAAAGCGTCTTCCGGCAAAAAAGATCGCACGACAAAAGATGTGCAGGCTCGCCGCTGGAACGACTACGGCATAGCGTTGCTGGAACAAGCACAATATGGGCCAGCGGCGGAGGCGTTTCGCCGTTCCGCCGAACTCAACCCATCCGACCCAAACCCGCTCGTGAGTGCGGCGATTGCCGAAATGAGGACGGAACGTTTTGGTCCGGAGCGCAATCAGCTCGCCAAGGCGGCAGAACTTCTCGATGCGGCGCTGAAGCTCGATCCGAACAACGCGCGAGCAAGATACATTCATGCTTTGTTGCTTCGAAGTCTAAAGAGATCAGTCGAGGCCGCCAGTGAACTCGCCAGGCTGGCGCAGGAGTATCCACGCGATCGCGAGGTGGCACGGCAATTGGGCCAAACGCTTTATGCCCTGGGCCGTATTGCAGAAGCGCGTGTTGCCTTTGAAGCGATTATTAACGTCGATCCAACTGATTTCGGTGCTTATCAGTTTCTCTCTCCGATCTACCAAAGCGAAGGACAAACAGAGAAGGCCGACTATGCGCGGGGTCGCTATTTGCAGTGGCGAGACGATCCGGTGGCAAGCACGATCGCCGCGCGTTTCTTTGCTGCGCATCCGCAGTGGGCAGATGAACGGATCCTGGCCCACACACACGATGGCGACTCGCCACCGCGTCCGGTTTTGAGCGGATCGCTTGCTGCTCCTGACAAGTAGTAATTGCAGGTGGTACTGACCGTATCCAACAACCATTTCCGACTTTTGAGGCAGGCGGAATCTATCGTGAGAAAAAGAATCCTCCGAAGTTTTCCAATCTTCGTGCTGGTAGTGGTCCTTAGCACATCCTTGTTGTCCGCGACTGCCCAGCAAGGTAACACCACGACTTATGTGTACGACGCGAATGGCCGGCTGCATGCCGTGATTTATCCGGCAGGCGATGCGGTGGTTTATGAATACGATGCCACCGGCAACATCACCGAAATTCGCCGGCTGCCGGCAACGACGCTCGCGATCCTGAGTTTCTCACCGCATGAAGGTTTACCCGGAGACCAGGTGACGTTTCTTGGCGTCGGGTTTGGTGGTGGCGTCAACGATGTTTCCTTCAATGGTGCCTCCGCAACGATCGTGAGTGTCACGCCTACGAAAGTTGTTGCAGTAGTACCGCCGGACGCAACGACCGGACTGGTTACCATTACTACTCCAACTGGCTCAGTTTCTACGGCAACTCCTTTCACGATCGCCGGCCTGCGAATAACGCCGTCGACTGCGAGTGTGAAGTTTGGCGAGAGCGTGCAGTTTGTGTCTGAGGTGCTGCCGGCAACGCTCGATCAAACTGTGGAATGGAGTGTCGAGGGTGTTATTGGCGGCAACACCAGTATCGGAACTATCTCCGCGAACGGTGTCTACACCGCGCCCAACACGCGATTTTCTGCGCTCACGATCAGGGCCGTCAGTGTGGCTGATAACACGCGCTTCGGCGAAGCGCGCGTCACTGTAAACGATCCGAACGACATACAGTCGGTAATCGCGGCAGCGGTCAGCGTCCAGCGAGGCGTAAGCTTTAACAAATCGGCAGTGGCGCGCCCGGTAGCAGTTCAATTTGGTATTGCATCTACAAGCGCAGCCATCGCGCGCCCGGTATCAGTGCAACGCGGTAATGCCGCCACATCAGCGGCAATTGCCAGACCGGTTTCAGTTCAGTTCAGCAATTTTGTGGGATGGACCTTCCCGGATGCGGTCTCCGTCACCGCCGGCCCATACATTCAAAGCATCTCGCCCGGCAGTTTCAATCGCAATACCAGCACCAGCGTGACCATTAACGGCGTCGGCCTGACTGGCGCCACTGCGCTGAGATTCATTACGGCGTCTGGGACGATCGATACGAGTATCACCGTCTCAAACATCAGTGTCAGTCCGGGCGGATCGTCGCTTACGGCAACGATCACCGTAAGCAGCGGCTCGGCTGTGGGTAGCCGCTTCGTCATTATCGCCACACCCAATGGGGATTCCATCGGTGTGGACGTTGTAGTCAACAGGATTAACGTGCAGTGACATGGCCATCAATCACCAATGAAGGAGAAGAAGCAATGTCTGCGAAAACTGGTGATGCCTTTGGGCAACATCTCTTAACCATCAAACGGTGGGCACTGCTGGGTGCTCTCTGTTTCCTCGCTGCGGCAATCAACGTTCGCGCGCAGAACAGCTTTACTAGCGGTTCGTCGGGCGCCGATGGTCCATTTGCGCCGGCCACGAGTCAGACGATACTCGTGCCTGAAAGCGGCGTCTTCAATTTCACCACAGTCAATATTCCGACCGGCGTAACCATCACGTATACGCGCAACAACCTGAACAACAGGCCGGTGACGATATTGGCGAGCGGGGACGTTGTAATCGCCGGAAGCATCAACATTGACGGTAAGGGTGGAAGCACCAATGGCTTCGGCGGCGTTGGCGGACCGGGTGGGTTCAACGGCGGCCAGGGCGGTTTCGGCTTCGACCAATCTTTTAGTGGAACTCCAGGAGAGGGACCAGGTGGCGGTGGGGGAGGCGTTGGTAGTGCTTCGGTCAATCCCGGCAGTGGCGGCGGTGGAGGCTTTGGAACGAATGGGGCTGCGGGTACAGCTCAAATAAGCGGGAACGCAGGGCAAGCCGGGCTGCGGTTTGGCACGGTTACCATAATCCCCCTGATTGGCGGATCCGGTGGCGGCGGTGGTGCATCTTCCAACAACAGTCGAGGTGGTGCAGCCGGCGGCGGTGGGGGCGGAATTCTTATCGCCAGCTCAGGGAGCATTACGATCAGCGGAAGCATCACCACCAGGGGCGGCAATGGCGCTGTAGGCAATGCCGGTGGTGGCGGTGGCTCGGGTGGCGCCATTCGCCTCATAGCTAATACGATCAGCGGAAGCGGCAACCTGAATGCTACTGGTGGAGGAGGCGGTGGCGCCAACGTTACCTTTGCCGGCGGCGCAGGCGGACAGGGATATATACGAATTGAAGCTTTCGATTTTAATGGCTTCATTGGAACGTCTACGCCGAGCAATATCATCAGCTTCGCACTTCCGCATCCGGTTACGTCTCCAACTTCACCTACGCTTAAAATCGCATCAATCGGAGGAGTCAATGCGCCTTTAACTCCACTCGGTACGCTTCAGGGTGTTGCCGACGTAATCGTTCCCTCCACGCAAACAAACCCGGTGACGGTTGCTCTGGAGGGTTCGAATCTTCCACTCGGCACGATCATCCAGGTAACGCTAACGCCATCGAAAGGTGCACGGACCACTGTCCAGAGCACCGGACTTGCAGGTTCTGAGGCCGCCTCAACAGCGACCGCCAGTATTACCCTGCCCGGCGGCATCAGCGTGGTAAGCGCCATAGCGGTGATTGATCTATCGCTCGCGAAGTTAGATCCAATCTTCCTTGATGGTGAACGTGTAAGACGAGTCGAAGTTGCGGCTACTTTCGGGGGGGCGTCAGAACTGATTTACGTCACTGAATCAGGTCGACGCATCAAGCGTTCAACCGATTAAGACGTTGGCTTCTCCTTCACAGTGGGCGTTCGGCAGACCACCAGCGCTTGGCTGCCGAACGCCGGATAGATACCGAGCGAAGCTTGTTTGTAAATCGAGGCATGAGGTTGACAGATGAAGACCAGCATCCTTCAACAAGTTATTGAACCGGCCAGACGTATTTGCTCCCGAGTCCATTTCTCCTCAGCAATTGGTTCTCGAGCTGCGATCGTGGGACTGTTGATTCTCGCGTTATCCTGGTCGCTGGTCCTACCATTTGTAACGTATGCAGCACCGGAGCCTGGTGCAAAACCAAATCCGCTGGTAACTCCGGAGCCGGTACCTCAAGCTACGGAAACGTTCAATGTTTATGGTCCACAGAGATTTACTCGCCTCACCGGCCAGGCTGTGAATGATGTTCGAACTTTCTCGTTGCCGGCCGATGCAACCGCTCCCTTCGGCATCGTTGTTGAGAACGGCGCTCCGGAAGGTTCAAACCGAGTTTCCAGTGCAACTATCAAACTCAATGGCATAGATCTATTTACCCCGAGCGATTTTAATCAGAATGTTTCGTCGCTAAAGAAGTCTGTAACGTTGACGGCAACTAACACTCTGGAAGTGAAGTTGACCAGCGCTGCCGGTGCTTATCTCACCATAACCATTACAGCGACGCGCAACGCAAGCCAGCCCGAGCTCGTCAGCGTAGCCCCGGCACGCACCACCCAGGGACAAGTTCTGAGTGTCACCTTACAAGGTACAAACACGCATTGGGTGCAGGGCCAGACGCGCGCATCACTCGGTGGTGAAGTTGGAGTGGGCGGCGCCGGCTACGGTGAGCCTGGTCTTGTCAATGTTGTTAATGCGACGACTGCAATCGCGGCTGTTGTGGTTTCACCCACAGCGGCGCTGGAGCCGCGCACGGCGCGGGTGTCTACACCTCTGGCCGGCGGATCGTTTGAGACAGTCAGCTTACCCGCCAGTTTTACGATCGACGCTGTGACCCCACCTGGCGCCTCGTCCGCAAACGTCACCACGATAGCCGGCAGCGCCACGCCTGGGTATGCAGACGGTAACGGGCCCAACGCGCGCTTTCAAAAACTCAGCAGCATCGCTGTTGGACCAGACGATACGATCTATGTTGCAGATGCCAGCAATCAGCGAATCCGGATGGTGCGCCAGTCGGGAGGAGCGGCGCCAACAGCCTGGACCGTTTCAACCCTGGCTGGTAGCGGAAATGCAGGTTTCGCCGACGGAGCCGGCAGTGCGGCAATGTTCAATAATCCGCAGGGCATCGCAGTGGGCCCGACTGGCATGGTCTATGTTGCTGACACGGCCAACAACCGAGTACGTCGCATTGCTACAGACGGAACTGTAACGACGCTCGCAGGTGATGGAACACCAGGCTTGCAAAACGGTCCCGGTAACCAGGCGCGGTTCAATGCGCCGCAAGGCGTTGCTACGGATAATGCGGGCAACGTCTATGTCGCTGACACCGGTAACTCAGCGGTGCGAAAGATTGATCCCGCGGGGATAGTAACGAGCCTGGCTGGTGACGGCTCAGTTGGATCCAACGATTCCCCCGGCGCACGTTTTGACGGACTGATTGGTATTGCTGTTGACGGACAGAGTGTCTTCGTTTACCTGGCGGACTCTGGTAATCATCGCATTCGCCGTCTCGATAGCGCCGGTACCGTTATTTCCGTGAGCGGCGCTGAACGTGGCTTCAAAGACGGCTCGGCTGCTCAGGCTCGTTTCGCTGAACCATCAGGAATCGCGATCGACAGCGACGGCAAGATCATCGTCACCGATACGGTCAACTCGCTAATCCGCTCGGTTGATCCTGATCTGGCCACAAGTGGATCAAATGAGGCGGTTACTACTCTCGCGGGTACCGGCGTTCGCGGTCTCACGGATGGACCAGGCAACGTTGCCCGCTTCTTCACTCCGCGAGGCCTGGCGATTTCAAACTCGAGCGCGATCGTCGTCGCTGACGCAGGCAACAATGTCTTGCGTCGCGTTCTCTTGCCTCCGATCATCCATGCCCTCATCCCACCAAGCGGACGCGCAGGCGACACAATCGAGATTCGCGGCGCACGATTCGATGCGCGCGGGCCTGAACGCAACGTCGTTCGTTTTGCTAAGGCCGGCGGCGGAACAACCTTCGGTTCAGTAACGCAGGCAACACATACAGTGGTCACCGTCGTAGTTCCTTCGGACGCAGCGACTGGTCCAGTAACGGTAGAAACCGAAGGTGGTATCGCCACTGCTCCTACCGACTTTGTCGTTAATCAATTTCCTGCTCCCGTTATCAATGATTTTAGCCCGAAGCGTGGTACGCCCGGCACACAGGTGACGCTGACAGGCTCCAATCTCAAGGTGGACGCCAACGATCCTTCCGTCACTTTTGCAGGTAACAATAGCGGGAGAGTCCCGGCGCTTGTAAGCAGCGCCAGCGCAACTGAAGTTCGGGTCATCGTGCCAAACGGCGCTTTCACCGGACTGATTGAGCTTTCGAACGCAGGCGGTGCTGCTGCGACGGCAACTGCGTTCACAGTCGATACCGAACAGGATTTCCAATTAACCATAGCGCCCTCAACCACAGCCGCTGTGCAAGGTGGGTCGGGTACTTACGTCGTTTTCGTTACCAGCGCGCAAAACACGTTCAGTCAAATCGCAAGTCTGACGGCCACGGGTCTGCCCACGGGCATTACGGCAACATTCGATCCGGCGCAGATCACTGCCGGCGCCAGTTCAACCCTTACGGTTCAACTCAGCGGCACGATCTCGCCGGGCAGTTATCCATTCACGATCCATGGCGTAGCCAGTGTGGCTGGGAATGATCTCGAACGAACGGCAGGCGCCACGCTGAACGTGATGGCGGGTGGTCAAACGACGTTATCGGGTCGAGTGCTTTCCACTGACAAGGAGCCCATCATCGGCGCCACCGCATCGCTTGACGGCAAGACTGCGATGACTGATGCATCGGGCTCATTCCTGCTTTCAGGAATTACTGCGGGAACGAGTCGCCCGTTAATGATCGACGGCCGGACAGCAAGCTCACCAAATAAGACTTATCCGATCATTATCGAACCGGCGAACATCGTTGCCGGTCAGGCAAACGTCAATCCTTACATTTTCTATCTGCCACCGATCGACACGCAGTTCGAAGTTGAAGTTGTGCCTGGGCAGAACACTGTCGCCGCTAATCCTCGCCTGCCCGGTTTGGAGATGACGATTCCCGCCGGCGCGAACCTGCGCAATCGCGACGGCTCGCCAGTGGCGCGTGTCTCGATCACACCGCTGGCAATTGATCGCACGCCTGCGCCGTTGCCTGCAAACATCAAGGCAGCAATGGTGTTTACCAGCCAGCCGGGCGGCGCGGTGGCAGACATTCCGATGCCGGTGACTTACCCCAACACGTTGGGAGTCAATCCCGGAACGCGCGTCGATCTCTATGCTTTCAATCACGACACCGTGCAGTGGTACGTCTACGGCTTTGGGCGGGTCAGTAATGATGGCCGGACCATCTCGCCTGAGATCGATCCGGGTACTGGCAGGCCATATGGCTTGCCGGATTTCTCGTGGCACTTTCCTGCTCTTCCGCCGGGAAATGATCCCAATGGCCCTGGCCCTGACAAGGGCAAGGATTGCTCTGACGAAGGGACAGGCGGGAACCCTGTCGATTTCACCACCGGAATGAAGATCGAGCAAGCGGAAGATTTTAGTTTCGGCAGCTCGCTCGGTGGTGTTCAGTTGGTCCGCATCTACACCAGCGATCTCTCGGCCTCAGGAAATACCGGGCGATTTGGTCGCGGCACCCGAGATAATTTTGACGTACGACTGACTGGTACCTGGACAGTGGGCGGCGCCGGGCGAGTCCGCATGCCCTACGACGTAAACGGGCGACTCTACAACTATGCCGGCACAGACTCGGATGGAGCACTGGTCTTCACCACCAGTACACAGGCCGGACAGTTAGGCGACTCTGTTCGTAAACTCACTAACGGCACGTTTGAATACCGTTACGCTGATGGAAAGCTGCTACGTTTCAACTCGGCGGGAGCGTTGACGGCCTTAGTGGATCACAATGGCAACGCCACTACCCTCAGTTACACAGGAGCTGATCTTACAACTATCACCGATCCAGTGGGCCGATCAGTAACTCTCACTTACTCCGGTAGTGTTGTATCGCGCGCAACCGATCCGATCGGGCGCACTTGGAATTATACCTACGGAACATCCGGCGGCGCCGCCAATGTCTTGTTAACGGTACAAGGTCCGCTCAATCAGACCTGGCGTTACGCATACACAAATACTCGCCTCTCTTCGGTCACCGATCCGCGCGGTGTTGTGATCAAGCAGATCACCTACGACACAGCAGGCCGCGTTATCCAGCAGCAGTTTGCCGATGGTGGCATAGAACGATACGACTACGAGCTTGCCGGAGCTACTGTCACGGGAACTCGGATTACGGATCCGATGGGACGCGTCAAGGCCCTTCGCTTCAATGCGTCCGGCTATATTCTTGACAAGACAGATTCATTCGGCCAGAAATCGCAGATTGGCCGTGATTTGACGACCAATCTGCCCACTTCAAGTGTTGGCCCATGCGGTTGCCCTGAGGCTACGCGCACGTTCGACTCGCGCGGCAATCCGACTGAAACAACTGATCGTGCCGGGCGCACTGTAAGAGTTGAATATCATCCGGTTCACAATAAGATCACCAGAATTACCAACAAGGGCGGTCAGGTAACCTCTTACAACTACGATCAGAACGGTAACTTACTCTCAACTACCAACGCGCTCAACGAGACCACGACCTTCACTTACAACTCGAACGGCCTGCTGGCCAGCATGACTGACCCGCTCGGCCACACGTCGCGCATTGAATATGACGCGCAGGGAAACATCAGTGCGCAGATCGACGCGCTTAATAATCGGACGACCATTGAGTACGACGCGATAGGCCGTCCGATGGCGGTTGTCGACCCACTGGGCCGTCGTACCGAAGCAACCTACGATGCGCTGGATCGTCTCGTGACTGTCACTGATAGCAGTGGTGTTGTGACTCGTTTCGAGTACGATAACAGCGGAAATAGAACCGCCGTAATTGATGCGCTCAACCATAAATGGACGGAAACCTATGATGCTAAAGGGCGCCTGACCTCAGCCACCGATCCTCTCAACCGAGTAACCAGATTCTTTTACAACTCTAATAACGAAATCATCCGTGGGATCACTCCTGGCGGGCGAACAGTCCTGTATACGTATGACGTTCGTGGTCTGCGTACCTCGGTCACTGATCCACTCGGCGGTGTGACGAGTTTCAAGTACGACAGCGGTAAGCAATTAACCTCGGTAACCGATCAGCGCGGCAACGTGACTACGTTTGTTTTTGACGAACTGCAACGTCTGATTGGTATGCGTGATCCGTTAGGGCGACTGAGCTCCATCATTTACAACAACGCGGGCAATGTCGCCTCAACTATGGACCGCCTGGGCCGGCAGACACAGTACACCTATGACTCTTTGAATCGGCCGACGCAGGTTGGATACCCGGATGGGTTGGTTACATTTTCGTATAACGCCGCCGGCAGGCCGGTACACGTCGAAGATCCTCAAGGCGGCGCAATCACCTGGACCTATGACGCAGCGAACCAACGGCTCTCCGAGACTACTAGCGCCGGAGTGGTTCAGTACACGTACAACGCAGCAGGCCAGCGCACTTCGATGACGGCTGCGGATCGGCAGCCGGTGAATTACGGGTACGATGGGGCAGGCAGGCTCTTAACGATTCAACAAGGCACCGAGACCTATACTCATGGCTACGATCAACTCTCTCGCCGTACCAGTCTCCTGCGGCCAAATGGTGTGTCGACCAGCTATAGCTACGATATTGCGGGCCGAATATCCCGGCTGACTCATGCCAATGCCTTAGGCCAAACGCTGGAGGATTACCGGTACTCTTTCACACCGGATGACGAGCTCAGCTCAATTATTTCCTTCTCGCCACCAGCGCCGCATCCTGACGAGAAGACAGCCGGGCCCGCGGATGCAGCTAACCGCATCCGGCAGTTTGGAACCAACACTTACGATTTCAACGCGGTCGGACAGACCACTCAAAAGACGGACGCAAACGGAACCACTCAATACAGTTGGGATGCTCGCGGGCGCATGACAGGCGCTACGTTGCCCGGTGGCCAGAGTGTTAGTTACACCTACGACATCTTTAGCAGGCGCACGAGCCGTTCAACTGGCGGCCTCACTACACAGTTCCTCTATGATGGACCAGATGTAGTGCTCGACCGCGAAAGTTCAGGAGGGACGATTGATTACCTCCACGGCCTCGGCATTGATGAGCACCTGCGTCAAACTGGGGGGCCGACCAGCGCTCTCTTCTCTTTGCAAGATCAGGTGGGCAGCGTTGTCGCGTTAACTGATGCCGGCGGCAATGTGGTTGAGCGCCAACAATACGAGCCCTTTGGGGGCAGCACCGGTAGCTCCCTGACACGTTACGGCTATACCGGGCGTGAGCGTGATAGTGCCACCGGTCTGCTTTATTATCGTGCTCGCTGGTACGACTCGCAGCAGGGACGTTTTCTCTCTGAGGATCCTGCTGGACTGTCCGTAGGCCTGAACCTCTACTCTTATGCCAACAACAATCCGACCCTTTTCAACGATCCCTTCGGTCTGTCGGCCGGCAGTTTCTTCGACGGACTAGCGACAGGTGTATTTGAAGGATTTTCCTCTGCAATCATCGCTTCGCTTGTTTTGAGCGCTGTAACTGCCGTTGCGGGAGCGACCGGCGGCGCCGCTATTGCTGTAGCTCTGTCAATACTCGCCGCCTATGGTCTTTATGAGCTTTACGAAGAAGCCCAGGCTATTGCCGAGATCTGGGACAAATGTCCTGACGAGCGCGATTACCGTATCGGCCGGCTGGTTGGACAAGCGGTCGGGGCCGCGCTTGGTGGAAAGGCGATGAGCAAGCGGGGCCCGCCCTCTGGTCCAAATAAGGGAGGAGGTTGCCCCACTTGTAAGGGCGGCGAATCGTGCTTTGTCGCGGGTACGCTCGTCCAGACTGCCGGCGGCGAGAAACGAATAGAAGAAGTACAGGCCGGTGAACTGGTGCTCTCGTTTGATCCCGAGAAGACCAATGCGTCAAGTGGTCAACCCGAGCGGCAATCCGTTACTCGCACTTTCGTCCGCTCGGCTAACGAGGTGGTCGACATTCATGTGGGATCCAAAACCATTGCTGCGACCACTGAACATCCATTCTGGGTTATCGGCGCTGGTTGGACTGCCGCGGGCGAACTTCGTCGCGGCAGCGCGTTGCTCACAAAAGATGGCGTCATTGTTCATGTCGATTATGTTGAGCGCCGTCAGGGAGTATTCCAGGTCTATAACTTCGAGGTTTCGAACGCCCATACTTATTATGTTTCGGCACTCGGCGTACTCGTTCACAATCAATGCACCGGAAATCCGCCTCCTTACGACAGAAGTGAATATCCCCCACTGACCAAGGCCCAGCGTGAAGCCGCCCTGGCCCGCGAGCCTACGTGTCAATACTGCGGCAAAGAACCTTCAACTCAAGTTGACCATATCGACCCTCTCAAGCAAGATTGGCAGAACGGCGGTTGGAAAGACACTCGAGCTGAGCGGGGAGCGAGAGTTAACGACCCGAACAACCTCGCTGGTTCCTGTCCGGCTTGCAACGGTCCTGGCGGCAAAGGATCTAAGCCAATCGGGCAAGGACCGGGCCAGTGGTGGCCACCCGGTTGGGACGACTAATGAGCGACTTAATTCAGGCAGTAAGAGAGCACTATCAAAGCCTATGGGGTGAGCCATCAAGGGAAGCTCACTTCGAGATCATGGGGAAGGAAACGGATCTTTTCAAATGGGATGCAGATCTCAATCCGGAAGGCGTCTTTCTTTACGCAACTGCGGGTATGAGTGAATACCCGCTTGCTGAATATGATGCGGCGCACCGGCTTGAGCTGTTCACCGGGCTTTTACCCGAGCGCGACGAGATTGCCAACACGCTGTCTATGCTTGCGCTTAGTCCGGTCATACGTAATACCCACCTGGCCGCAAACCACACGATGACATTCCCGGAGCCGCTCTGGCCGGGCACAGAGATGCATGGTTTCCTCGTGCGCAAGCCCAAGGTTGAGATAGTGCCGGCGCTTGCCCTGAAGGATATTCACATTGAGTTTCTACAGGCGATTCCGATTTTCCCATCTGAAGTCGCTATCAAATCGAAGCACGGTGCCGACGCTTTGATTCAAGCCTGGTACGAAGCAAAGATACCCTTTTGGAATCCGGATCGCCCCCCACTTCCCATCTCTTAGAAACCACGGCCAAAAAGTTTCTTGCCCTACGAAACGAATAAAGCCGCAAAAAGGCACAAGGAAAAGCAGGAAAGCGGAAACGGTTTGGCTAAAATTTTTGTGCTTTTGTGCCTTTTTGCGGCTACTTCTTCTTTCGTGGCGGTTCCTGGTACCAGCGGGTGCCGGTGCGGTATTCCTGTTCTGTGCGGCTTAACATCGCGAGTGCGCGCTTCGGACGCAGGTGGGCGCAGGCGACGATGATCGTATTCAATAAGGCCATCGGAGCTACGTAAGAACCGGTAAACGACGGACTGCTGGTCGACGCTACGAGGTAGTCGTTGCAGTGCAAAGCGATTGGTGTGGTGTCGCTGTCGGTGATGCCAAACGTGGGCACGCCTCGCCCGTGCGCACGCTCAACCGCTTCCACCGTCTCTCTCAAACAACGACCAAAACTGATCGCGACCATCAGGTCCTTTTCAGTCAGGAGATCGATCTTGTGTTGCAGGTTTCCAGTGCTGCCGACTGGCGCTTCCGCGTCGAATCCGAGTGGCGTCAGACCGTAAGCCAGAAACCACGCGAGTGAAGCCGCGAGATCAACACCGACTACGAGGATCCGGCGCGCGCCGTGAATCCGTTTCGCCAGCGCGACCGCGCGTTCCGCCGCCATGCTCGATCTCAGCACACTCAAACTCTCCACATCTCTCTCAACACAGTGTTGCACCTGATCGGTGACACTGCGTTTCTCCTGCGTTGCGGCTTTCAGTACCGTGTACGGCGTGATGTGTTTGACGAAATGCTGCCGCAGGTCTGCTGCAAAGTCTGCAAAGCGCTCGTAACCCAGAGCCTGAACCGTGCGGACGATCGTGGCCGCGTTGACGTTGTAACGTTTCGCCATCTCGCGCGACGAGAGGAAGAAAGTCTGTTCGTGATTGTCCAGGATTTCCCTGATTAAACGGCGTCGAGAACCACTCAGCGGTGATTTGGCAAAGCGGACTTCAAGCGAGGTCAGGGACGCTTTGGCGCTATTACCATCGCGACTGTTGAGCGAATTTCCCGAGGCCATATTTGCTCCTCATGGTGAGATGTTTACCCGAGTTTCAGTCCGGCGTTCAATAAAACTCAAGTCAACTTCAAAACCCAAACCCGGACCACCTGGAACAGCTACAGTGCCGTCAGCGTCGACAACAACGCCAGGCGAGATGATATCGCGTTCAAAGTAACGCGAACTGGCGGAAATATCACCCGGCAATGTGAATCCCTTCAAGCTTGCCAGCGCGATGTTGTGGGCGCGACCGATGCCCGACTCGAGCATGCCCCCACACCAGATCGGCACCTGTCGAGAAACACACAGGTCGTGAATGCCAAGCACCTGCGAATAACCGCCGACCCGTCCGACCTTGATGTTGATTATTCTACAACTCTCCAGGTCCAGAGCCATCCGCGCATGTCGCGCGCTGATAATACTTTCATCGAGACACAGAGCCGTCTTCAAGACTTTTTGCAACTTGGCATGGTCTACCAGGTCGTCGTTCTGCAGCGGTTGCTCGATCATCAAAAGATCAAAATCGTCGAGCTTCTTCAAATGATCCTGATCGTCTAGTGTGTATGCAGAGTTGGCGTCGACTGAAAGCAGAATGTCGGGATGCCTGCGTCGCACTTCGTCAACGACGTCGAGGTCCCAACCCGGTTTGATCTTCAGCTTGATCCGTTGGTAACCGAGACCCAGGTATTGTTCGACACGCTGTAAGAGCTTCGACAGTGTCGGTTGAATCCCAAGACTAACTCCGACCGCCACCCGTTCACGCTCGCCACCGATGAGCGTCGATAGCGACTGTTGATTCACCTGGCCCAGCAGATCCATATACGCCAGCTCCAAGCCAGCCTTAGCCATGTTATGGCCGCGAAAGGGCGACAAGCGTCGCGCCAGATCGTCGAGATCCGCGATTGGTTCGGTCAACAATGCCGGACCAAAGAAATCCTGGATGACATGAAACGCGGTGCGAACAGTCTCATAGCTGTAAAGCGGTTCTTCCGAGGCGACGACTTCACCCCAACCTTTCAACCCGTCAGCCTGTAGGCACACGAGGAAGATGAGGCGCGAGTCGATCTTTCCGAAGCTCGTTTCGAAAGGCTCGAGCAGTGGCAAACGAATCAGACGCATCTCCACGCCGTCGATCTTGACGGCAATGGCGCGTGTTTCCTGTGGCTCGAAGATGCTGGAGGAACGCTGCATGGCGCGCGAGAAGATAGCATGCGCATTCCGTTTTTTGCAACAGGTGTTGTAAGGGAATTGACACGGTGCAACGGACGATGTTATATAGCGGGCCACAGATTTACACACGGATTAGCCGCGTTTCCAAAAACAACACTCCTGAAGGAGGCGGAATCATGAAAAGCAATCGAGGTAGCTCGTTGTTAGTGGTCCTTTGTTTTCTGCTCACCGCTGCGACCGCTCTGGCCCAGACAACGATCTCGACGATTGAAGGCACGATCAAAGACGCGCAGGGAAGTGTAATCTCCGGCGCTAACGTGGTAGTGAAGTCTCAATCGCTGGGAATCGAACGCACGGCTACCAGCGATGCAAACGGCTTCTATCGAGTCACGGCACTGCCGGCGGGAAACTATACGTTGACCATCACTCGCACCGGCTTCGCCACGCGCACCTTCGACAACATCGAGCTTACGCTCAACAGAACGTTGACGCTCGATATTCCACTCGAAGTGGGTGCGGTCACGGAGCAGGTCGACATAGTCGAGAATGCTCAACTGTTGAATCCGACGTCCGCCGCTACCGGATCGACGATCACACCGCAACAGATCAAAGAGATGCCGACGAACGGTCGCAACTATCTGGACCTGATGCAACTCGTGCCCGGTGTGGTGATCAATCGCCAGGCAAACGTAGGAAGCGACAACGCGACACCGGTGCTCGGCGAGCGGTCCGGCAACAACAACTTTCTGATCGATGGTCAGCCGAACAAGGACTCAGTCGCAGGTGGCGCTGCTTCTCAATTCAACCAGGAAACGATCGCTGAGTTTCAGGTGCTGACGGCGGGATTTCGCGCGGAGTTTGGGCAGGCGTCAGGCGCAATCGTCAACGTGATCACAAAAAGCGGTGGGAATGATTATCATGGGCTCGCCTCGATATTCTTCCGCAACAATATCTTTGATTCATCCAATTCACTCGATCCGTTAGAGACTGAAGCTCCGTTTCTGCAACGCTGGGATTACAGCCTCGCGTTGGGAGGTCCGATTGTTAAGGACAAAGTATTTTTCTTCGGTTCAGGCGAGCGCATTAGAGAGAATCGTGAGCTGAATTTTGTTCCTCCTCCCGGCACGCCGCAGATAGCTTTGGACTTTGAAAACCAGTTTGATAATCCGTCTCGCATCTTTGATACGCGTGGCTTCTTCAAGTTTGACGAACAACTCGGCAGACACAGCTTGAGCCAGTCAGTCAGTTACACAAACGGTAACGTAAGAGAGTTTCTGCCACTTTCGAACGCCACCGACCTGCCGTCGAGAAGGAATGACCTCGGCGCGCGACACCTGCTCCTGGGTTTTAGCGATACGATCCTGGTCGGCGACCGGAGCAATCCGTGGGTACTGACGTTGCGCGGCAGTTATCGCGGCGACACATCTGAAACTCGTCCGGCCCATCCGGAGGCCGGTGTCGGTACCACGTTCCAGATGTTCAGCTCGAACAACACCGGCGGGCTCTTCGGCAATCTCGGTTCGTTTGGATTCGGCAATCCAACCTCCAAAACATCATTCGACCAGAAGTACACGTCTCTGTCAGCAAACGCCAACAAACTTCTCGGCGATCACAACCTCAAGTTTGGTTGGAACTTCCTGCGCACGCACGTCGATGGAATTGAGTCACAAATTCTAAACCTCCAGCTCTTCGCCACCGTTCCGGATTTCATTGCGTTAGGACCAATCAACTCGGGCTTCTTTACTGTTACTACCGCCGGTGGTCTAACTCCCGCTGCCAACGAGATTCACCTCCGCAACAACTACAACGCACTATTCGCGCAGGATGATTGGAAGTTTCTTCCGAATCTGACGTTGAACGTTGGCGTGCGTTGGGACTACGACTCGGAATTCGTGACGAAGAAAAATCTCTCGCCGCGCCTGGGCTTCGCATGGGCGGCAACGCCAAAGACAATCGTGCGCGGGCACTTCGGACTCTTTTACGATCAATTTCGACTCAGCCTGGTCCAGGACGTGCCGACTTTCGGTGGTGCTGACCGTCGTGTGGTCCAGCCGTTTTCTTATCCGCGCGGATTCTTTGGCGTGCCTACGCTCGCTCCAGCGCTCATCAATTCGACGCTTTTTCCAGGTGGCCTCTGCGTCTCCCCAAATCTTACTGATGCACAGATCACAGCCGGTAACGTCGCTTGCCCGTTTTCACCAGGTCTCTTTATCGGGATCGACAGGCTGAATCGCGTCGTCGCTCCGGGACATGCGTTCATTCCTGCTAACTCTGTGATCAATGTCAGCAACATCCAAACGCTGTCCGGCCTGACGCCCGATCAATATCTGGCCCAAGCAGCGGCGTCGGTTGGAAAAGCGCCGGGCTTCTTCTTCTGGGGACCATTCGGCGCTCTTTCGCACGCGGCGATCCCCGCGCAACTCTTTCCGACGGACATCGATCGTACTTTCGAGACTCCGTTTACGAGCAGTTTCAGCATTGGTATCCAGCGTGAGATCAAGAATGTCGTAATCGAAGCGGATTACTATCACCGCAACATGAACAGCCTGCTTGGCCTGCGCCAGACTAATACTTCGTTTGCGTCGCGTGCTTCAACGCGCCAGTTTCTACCGCCGTTTACCGCGGGTCCGATTCGAACCTTTGGTCCATGGTATGAGGGCACGTATGACGGTGTCGTGATCAGTTTTACCCGGCGCTTCGCGAGGCGTTTCAGCATGAGTGGCAATTATGCTTTTGCGCATGAGGTCGATAATCAACTCGGGATCAATACGCTACCGTCTGACAGCTTTGTGGGAGTAGCACCGATCGTTACCGAGACAACTACTGGTAGAACAAACGAGCACAGTTCATTCACGCGGGCGAATGGACGTTTTGTCGAGAAGGCGGGCACGTTCGTTAATGGACCTGATCTTGATAAGGGTCCGTCGGATTTGTCAGTGGACCACACGTTTCAGATCAATGGGTTGTTAGAGTTGCCATGGCAGTTTCAGGTAAGCGGAATCTTCCGGGCGCAGAGTGGTTTTCACTTCAGTCGCCAGGCTCCTCAATCTTCCCTCGAGGATCCTGATGGTGACGGCACCTTCAACACCATCGATCACCGTTTCGGGCGTAATGAGTTTACTGCTCCACCTTTTGTCAATCTCGACCTGCGCGTGACGAAGAGGTTCAACATCACCGAGCGTGTGAGGATTCATGCGTTGTTTGAGTTTTTCAACGTACTCAACCGGCAAAATCCCGCCGCGGTGGAATCGCGACCAAATTTTCCCATACCATTCGGCACAAGCAGCCAGGTGCTTCCCGGCCGCGAGGGGCAGGTCGGACTGCGATTGGAGTTTTGAAAATCAATAGGTCCTATAAGTCCTATAGGACCTATTCTTAAATCCCATGAACATTCTAAGAACCATCTTTGCACTTCTTCTATTGTTCTATGTCTCGAATCAGGCGCTGGCCCAGGGCACGCGGCTGCTGCGACATCCGACCGTGAGTCGCGACTCGGTCGCTTTTGAATATGCCGGCGACTTGTGGATCGTGGCGCGCAGCGGTGGCAGTGCGCGACGCCTGACGTCCACGCCGTCATTCGAGATCGATCCGTATTTTTCACCAGACGGTTCACAGATCGCATTCACGGCGACTGTCGCAGGCAATACCGACGTCTACGTCATGCCCGCGAGCGGAGGCGACCCGAAACGACTGACCTATCATCCCGCTCTCGATCGCGTGCGTGGTTGGAAGCCCGACGGCAAGACCATCATCTTCGGTTCAAACCGTACCGGGGCGCCGCAACAGTCGTACATGCAGCTTTGGACCATCAGTGTCGATGGCGGTCTGCCCGAGATGTTGCCACCGCCGCGCGCGTTTTTCGGCGCCTATTCACCGGACGGCACTCGCCTCGCCTTTGAAGAGTTCTCGACGCCTTTCATTCCCGAGTGGTTCGAGGCCAGCATGTGGCGACACTATCGCGGTGGACGAACACATCCCATCTCGATCATGAATCTGTCGGACTATTCGGTCCAAAAACTTCCGTGGACCAACAGCAACGACACTTGGCCGATGTGGCTCGGCAACACGGTTTACTTTCTTTCTGATCGCAATCACACCGTCAACCTGTTTGCTTATCGAGTTGATACGAAGCAGCTAACGCAGATCACGCATCACGACGATTTCGATGTGATGACTGCATCCGCGGGTGCTGAAGCAGTTGTTTACGAGCAGGCAGGCTATATCTATCTAGTCGACGCGAAGTCCGGCAAACCACAGAAGCTCAACATCGAAGTGACTGCCGATCTGCCGTGGGCGCGGCCGCAGTTCAAGAAAGTGGCGAGCATGATTCGCAACGCCACGCTCTCCCCAACCGGAACTCGCGCCGCATTCGAAGCTCGCGGTGAGATCTTCACGGTGCCTTCAGAGAAAGGCGACTTCCGCAACCTGACGCAGAGCGCGGGCGCGCACGATCGCGGCCCGGTCTGGTCGCCTGACGGAACACACGTGGCCTGGCTCTCGGACACGAGCGGTGAGTATCAACTCATGATCGGCGAACCGACTGGCGTCACTCCGCCGCGCGCGGTTTCTTTGCCTGCGAATGCTTTTTACGACAGCGCCACGTGGTCGCCTGACGGCACTCAGATCGTTGTCGAAGACAATCACAACACTCTTTGGGCCATCGAAGTAGCCGGCGGTACTGCCACCAAACTCGATACCGACAACTATCCTGATCCGATCCGGCAATTCAACGCCGCCTGGTCACCGGACTCAAAATGGATTGCATATTCGAAGAACCTTCCCAATCACCTGCGCGCGATCTTCGTTTATTCCTGGGCTGACAAGAAGGCATACCAGGTTACCGACGGACTCGCCGACTCCATTTCCCCAACATTCGACGCCGGCGGAAAGTATCTCTACTTCATGGCGAGCACCAACTATGGACCAAGCACCGGTTGGCTGGAGATGAGCTCGCTGGATCGACCGGTTCGTCGTGCCATTTATCTGGTGGTGCTGAATGTGAACGAGCCGTCGCCTCTCTTGCCCGAAACAGGCGATGAGCCGAAATCGCCGGAAACTCCGCAACCGAAGCCCGATCCGAATGCCAAACCTTCAGTGCGCATCGATCTGAACGAGATCAATCAACGAGTACTCGCCGTCAACCTCCCCGCGGGTGACTACAACAATCTCAACGCTGGTGCAGCGGGAACATTCTTCTACACCGAGCCGTTTCCCGGCGGAGCTCCCGGCACTCTGCGCTTGCAACGCTATCAACTGAAGGATCGAGCGGCGGCGCCATTTCTCGAAGGAAGTGTCCGTGCTTATTCGATCTCCGCGGACAAGAAGAAACTGCTGTATCAAGCTGGTGACGGCGCGAATCGCTGGGGCGTGGTCGCCACTGAACGACCGGCAAAGGTCGGTGATGGACCACTCAACGTGGCCCAACTCGAAATGCGCGTGGATCCACGCGCTGAGTGGGCGCAGATCTATCGCGAAACGTGGCGCATTCAACGTGACTATTTCTACGATCCGAAAATGCACGGCGCCGACTGGCAGGCGATCTACGACAAGTACAAACCGTTGCTCGCTTTCGTTGGGCATCGCGCAGATCTCGGATATCTGATCGCGACGATGGGTGGCGAGCTAACCGTCGGTCACTCTTATCTGCTCGGAGCGGGTGACGTGCCCAGCGAAGATCCGGTGTCAGTCGGTTTGCTCGGCGCTGATTTCGGGATCGAGAATGGACGTTACCGGATCAAGCGCATTTACACGGGCGAGAATTGGAACCCGGATTTGCGTGCGCCGCTCAGCGCGCCTGGAATTCAAGTGGCCGAAGGGGATTACGTGCTGGAGGTGAACGGGCGTGCGCTTGCAGCATCGGAAAATCTCTACAGCTTCTTTGAAGGAACTGCGAACCGGCAGACTTTGATCCGAGTTAACAAGACGCCGTCTCTCGAAGGCTCGCGTCTGATCACTGTCGTGCCGGTGGCGAGTGAAGCCACTCTTCGCACAAGGGCGTGGATCGAAAACAACCGGCGCCTCGTCGACAAGCTCTCGAACGGTAAACTCGCGTATGTGTGGTTGCCCAACACCGGGAATCCCGGTTACACCTACTTCACGCGTTACTTTTACGCGCAACAGGATAAAGAAGGCGCGGTGATCGATGAACGTTACAACCAGGGTGGCATGGTCGCCGACTACATCGTCAACGAGCTCGACCGAAGAGTGATGGGATACTTCGCCTTGCGTGACGGTACTCCATCGACGTCACCGATAGCCGGTATTTACGGGCCGAAGGTGATGTTGATCAACGAGTCGGCGGGCTCGGGTGGAGACGCGTTGCCGTATTATTTCCGGTTGCGAAAAGTTGGACCACTAATCGGAACCCGAACCTGGGGCGGGCTGGTCGGCACACTCGGCGTCCCATCGACGATCGACGGCGGCGGAATTACAGCACCGACTCTTGCTTTCTATAACCTCAAAGGCGAGTGGGACGTAGAAAACATTGGCGTCGCGCCGGACATCGAGGTGGATTACACTGCGGCGGAAGTGATCAAAGGACGTGATCCGCAACTGGAGCGCGCGGTGCAGGAAGGGTTAAGGTTGCTGGAACTCAATCCGACGCGACGCGTGCCACGCCCGGCCCCAATCGATCGCGTGTCGAAGGGTAAAGAGAGATGATGAAGATATCTCGCGCAAAGGCGCAAAGGCGCAAAGGAAGACGCAAACTTTTAAATTCTTCTTTGCGCCTTTGCGCCTTTGCGCGAAACTTCTTTCTGCTTCTTGCGCTTCCTCTCGTCACTTACGCGCAGGTCGCGCCTTCCGACTACGTGCGCACCGAAGCGATGATCCCGATGCGCGATGGCGTGCGTCTGTACACGCAAATCGATGCTCCGAAAAACCCCAGCGCCCCGCTTCCGATCCTGTTGTTAAGAACCCCGTACGGTCTTGGCACATTAACACCGGAACAGGTCGCCACTCTCGTCAGTGAACTTTCCACGGACGGCTATATCCTCGTGCGCCAGGACATTCGCGGGCGCTTCAAGTCTGAAGGCGCGTTTGTCATGCTTCGCCAGCCCCGCGATCCGAAAGACAAGAAAGCCATCGACGAAAGCACCGACACTTACGACACGATAGCGTGGCTTCTCACCAACGCGCCGAACAACAACGGCAAAGTCGGCATGGCCGGCACGAGTTACGGTGCATGGCTCTCAGTGATGGGAATGCTCGATCCTCATCCCGCTCTGAAAGCAGTGGTCCAACAAGCCTCGCCCGCCGACATGTGGTTGGGCGACGACTTTCATCACAACGGCGCGTTTCGTCTGAGCTACGGCTTTGAATACGCCTACATGATGGAGTCGTCAAAAGAGATCACAGACCCAACGACCATCATCGACAAGCTCGACGCCTACGAGTGGTACTTAAATCTCGGCGCGCTTTCGAATGTGGATCAGAAGTACTTTCACGGCAAGATTCCGACCTGGACCGATTTTGTCAACGAGCCCGACTATTCCGCCTTTTGGAAACGCCAGGGATTTGCGCCGTGGCTCAACCGCGTCACCGTGCCGATCCTGAACGTGGCAGGCTGGTGGGATCAGGAAGACTTCTACGGCCCGATAAAGATTTACGAGCTGCTCGAGCGTCACGACACGGCGAAACAGAACTTCCTCGTCATCGGTCCGTGGAATCATGGCGGCTGGTCGAGAGGCGAGGGAAGTAAACTTGGCCGGATCGAGTTTGGCAGTCCGACCGCCGCTCATTATCGCAAAAATATCCTCGCGCCTTTCTTTGCGTACTATTTAAAAGGACAGGGCGCGGGTCCACGAGCCGAGGCGGTGACGTTTCGAACTGGGGAAAACAAGTGGGTAGAACACAGCGAGTGGCCGCCGGAACAAAACATCACTGACCGAAAACTCTATTTCCAGGCCGGGAAGAAATTATCGTTCGCTTCACCGCCCGCGAGCGAGCCCAAATGTTCTGAAAGCTATGTTTCTGCTCCCGACAGTCCGGTTCCGTATCGGCCGCGGCCGATACAGGTGCGCTCAGGCTGGCCAGTCTGGTTAGTTGAAGATCAGCGTTTTGTCGATGGGCGTCCGGACGTGCTGACTTTGCAAAGTGAGACACTAACAGAGGACGTCTCTGTCTCGGGAAGGATCGTCGCGAATCTCTTCGCTTCCACGTCAGGCACTGATAGCGATTGGATCGTCAAACTCATCGACGTCTATCCAGACAAGTACGAACCCGATCAGGCTATGAGCGGGTTTCAGCTCATGATTGCGGGCGACGTTTTTCGTGCGCGCTATCTGAAGAGCTTCGAGAAGCCTGAGCCGCTCACGGCTAACGCCATTAATCACTACCAGATTCCGTTTCCCGCCAACGATCACACTTTCAAGAAAGGGCACCGGATCATGGTCCAGGTGCAGAGCACGTGGTTTCCTGTGATCGATCGCAATCCACAGACATTCGTTCCCAACATTTTCATGGCCAGGGAGTCTGACTTTAAGCGGGCCATCCAAACGGTTTGGTGTTCCGGTCCGCAAGCGTCATACATCGCGTTGCCAGTCGAGGCCAGGTAAATGTCCGCCGCACCTGAAATCTCCAGCATCACGATCCGTGAAATCAACGAAGTCGCCGAGATGCGGGCAGTTGAAGGGTTGGAGAAGGAAGTGTGGGGTATTCCGGATCTTGACGTCGTGCCGCTTACGCATTTGGTGGCTGCAAAAGAGGCAGGTGGTGTGCTGATTGGCGCTTTCGACGGTGAGACGTTGGTGGGGTTTGTTTACGGTTTCCCGAGTTTCGAGCACGGTAAGGTGGCCCATCATTCGCACATGCTGGCAGTCAAATCCGCTTATCGAAATTATGATCTGGGGCGGCGTCTCAAACTTGCGCAGCGCGAACACGTTATTGCGCAGGGAATAGATCTGATTAGCTGGACCTTCGATCCGCTGCAGAGTCTGAATGCGCACTTCAACTTCGGCAAACTGGGCGTGTTGGCGGATCGCTACCTGGTGAACTTTTACGGTGAGGATGCGGCGAGTTTTCTACATCAAACCGGGACCGATCGTTTGTGGGTGTCGTGGCTTGTTTCGAGTGAACGTGTTCAAGGGCTGATTAATGGTGGCAGCCATCAGGTGAGCCCCAATCACGGTCCACCATTGGTTCAGGTTGAGACGGACGATTCATCGCGTCGCAACGATCTCACCGAAGGATTGTCGCGGGACCAGGCGGCTATTGAGATTCCGTCAAACATCGATGCA
>Ga0207670_10000372_pt1 | contig 25889 bp, 23 predicted proteins | sample KBSS23HmetaG_FD_184339 | JGI IMG/M metagenome (GOLD analysis project Ga0207670, IMG submission 184339) | Switchgrass rhizosphere microbial communities from Kellogg Biological Station, Michigan, USA - KBS S2-3H metaG (SPAdes) (version 2) | ecosystem: Host-associated > Plants > Roots >... | reverse complement strand
CCGAAGGCGACCGCGTGCAAGTCCAGGCGGCGCCGAAGCGACCGCTTTCCGATGGGTGTCGGTGCGCCGTGCTCGCGCACACCGCCCGACGAAGGGGGCAACCGCCGTGCCGCGTTCCGCTCCGCGCGCCGAACCGCCGGAGGATCGGCTTTCACGCGTGTTGCGCGCGGAGACGCGGAGCGGGCACCGCGCGTGCCGTTGAGCCGGTGGGCGCGCGCGCCACGGTGGGGTGAATTCGCTCGGCGCGGCGGTCATCCCGACAAGGGCGTGAGCCAGCGCTCGTCCGGTATGCCCGTCACGACGTCGGGAAACACGATCCATCGGTCCTCGATCGTGTCGTACACACCTCCGCGTACTACCGCGCAATCGAAACAGATGAATTCGTCGAGATCGATGGAAATGGCATATTGCGCGCTGGGCGCGACGGCAGCGCCGCAATCGTAGCAATCGACCAGCTCGTCCCATTCTTCGATGTTCATGACGGATGACCCTTCGAGGCATGTGCCTCGCGCGACGTGGCCGTGACGTGACAGGGGGGGCAACCGCCATACCTCGCTGGCTGCAGCGGTTCCGCGCCCGCCGGGCAACTCTGGCCCGCCGTGTGCGACGACCTCCGGCGATGCACCTGTCGTCGCTGAAGCCGTCGCCCATCAGCCCCAAAGGGATCGACACCCAGATCGCGCGCGCTCTCGTCGAGCACGTCCTCCGCGGCCAACCGGTGAAGCGGTTCGCGATCCGGCTCTGGGATGGGACGGAGGTGGCGTGGGCGCGCGAGCGCGAATTCACCCTCGTGTTCCACGACGCGCCGACGTTCGTCGCGCTCGCGGTGTCGCGGAGCCCTTCGGCGTTCGCCGACGCGTACGTCGACGAGCGGATCGACATCGAGGGGGACGTCGACGCGGCGTTGCGCCTCGTGCTCGGCCTCCGCAGGCCGGCGGGAGGCCGCCTTCAGCGCCTCACCAGCTCGATCGCGATGCCGCGGCCGCATGCTCGCCTGCGTCACACCCGCGCGCGCGACCTCCAGGACATCCACGCGCACTACGATCTGTCGGACGACTTCTTTCGGCTCTTTCTCGACTCGCAGATGGTCTATTCGTGCGCGTATTTCGCGCGGCCCGGGCAGGCCCTCGAGGAGGCGCAGGAGCGCAAGCTCGATCTCGTCTGCCGCAAGCTCGCCCTCCGCCCCGGCGAGTCGTTGCTCGACGTCGGCTGCGGGTGGGGCGCGCTCGCGGTGTGGGCGGCCTCGCGCTACGGGGTGCGGGTCCACGGGATCACGCTCTCGCGGAACCAGGCCGAGACGGCGCGCGCGCGGGTGCGCGACGCGGGGCTCGCGGAGCAGGTGACGATCGAGGTCCGCCACTACGCCGATCTCCCTGCGCACTCCTTCGACAAGATCGCGTCGGTGGGGATGATCGAGCACGTCGGCGTCGCGGGCTACGGGCGGTATTTCGGCGCGCTCCACCGCGCGCTCCGCGCCGGCGGCCTCCTTTTGAACCACGGGATCACCCACCCTGCGCGCACGCCCGACGGGATGGGCGGCGATTTCATCCGCCGCCACGTCTTCCCCGGCGCGGAGATCCCGACGCTCCCGGAGACGCTCGCCGCGATGGACGACGAGGGCTTCGAGCTCCTCGACGTGCAGGCGCTGCGGCCGCACTACGCGCTCACCCTCGCGGAGTGGAGCCGGCGCTACGCCGCGCGGCGTGAGGAGGCGAGCCGCCTCGTATCGCGGCACACGCTCCGCACGTGGGATCTCTACCTCCCGGGATGCCGGCACGGATTCGAGGAGGGGCTCGTCTCCGTGCATCAGTGCCTCGCGGCCAAGCCGGCGGCCAACGGCGCGTGGCCGTTGCCGCTGACGCGTGAGGAGATGCTGCTCCTGGCGTAGGACGACGGAGGCGCGTACCTTCGAGCGATGCGGGCGATCCTCGCGACCGAAGCGCCGGCGTCCACGATCCTCATCCGGCTGAGCGTCGGCCTGATCTTCCTCTCCGAGGGAATGCAGAAATTCCTTTTTCAAGACGTCTTCGGCGTCGGCCGATACGCGAAGATCGGCCTCCCGATGCCGGGGCTCATGGCGCCGTTCGTCGGCGGCCTCCAGATCGTGTGCGGCGCGCTCGTGCTCGCGGGCTTCTTGACCCGTCCGGCGTCGCTCCTCCTCGCCCTCGACATGTTCGCCGCCATCCTCACCACGAAGATCCCGATCGTGGGGAAGAGCGGCTTCTGGGCGATGGCGCACGAGGCGCCGATGGATGTCGCGATGTTCTTCGCGAGCGCGTTCTTGCTCGTCGTCGGTGCGGGCCCGCTGTCGCTCGACGCGCGTGCGGCGCGGCGCCGAGGCGGCGGATGAAACGAGTCGAGCGGCATCCGCAAAGCCAAGTTTTTCGTCGATGAACGAAAGGTGATCGCCGAGGCGTGGTATCGACGACCCGTCTTTCACGCGCGGCAGCGCGTGCCGGCAGCGCTGGCTCCTCCTCGTTCGATGCATGATCGGCTTGTCGCAGATCCATCGAGGAGGAGGTGGTGGACTCCAAGGAACGAAGCGCACTGCTGTGGATCCGTCAGGACGTGGCGGGCGCCGATAGACCGGAGTTGCTGCCACGAAGCCATTTCCAAGTTCTCATTTGGTCTCCTCGCACCCGGATCGATGCACACCGCGTTCCGGCGATACGGGCACGGCCTGATCTTCGGCAAACGGCTCGAGCGCCCTACGCGCGCGACCTCTTGCGCCGAGCGGCGAACTCCGGCGTCGCGCGTAGCCATGCTGCCATGGTGAGGCAACCGTGTATCCACGGCGGGACGGATCAACCCATGAGCGAGCGGACGGCGGCGAGGTCGGCGAGGAAGTGATTCATCTCCGTGTCGCGCGTCTCCGGATCGGGCGCGCGGAGGAGCGACGACGGGTGCACGGTCGCGACGACGTACGGCGCGAGCGCCGACGGCACCGGTGTGCCGCGCGCCTTCGTCACGCGGAAATCGCGGCCCAGGAGCGCCTGCGCCGCGGTGGCGCCGAGGCACACGATGATCCTCGGCTTCACGAGCGCGATCTCCGCGTCGAGCCACGGCCGGCAGGCCTCCATTTCGACTTGCGACGGCTTCTTGTGGAGCCGGCGCTTGCCGCGCGGCTCCCACTTGAAGTGCTTCACCACGTTCGTGACGTAGGTCGCCTCGGGATCGATCCCCGCGCGAGCCAGCGCTGCGCGGAGGACGCGCCCGGCAGGACCGACGAACGGTCTACCTGCGCGGTCCTCCTGGTCTCCGGGCTGCTCGCCGATGAGCATCACGTCCGCGGGCACCGGTCCGTCGCCGAACACGGTCTGCGTACCGCGCCGCCAGAGATCGCACGCGCGGCACGCCCCGGCCGACTCGCGGATCACTGCGAACGTCGCGCGCTCCGCGCTCTCGCTGCTCCCCGAGGCGCGCGCCGCGACTGCATCCCTCGTGCGCTCCGGCTCCCTTCGCGCGCCGCGCTTCCCCTCGGGGGGCCGCTTTTGCGCGCCGTCGCCGGCCCGGGGGGGACGGCCTCGATCGATGCCTGCCATGCGCCGCTGCGGTGTTCCCGCTCTCCTTCGAGTCGATCGGGTGTGCCTCCCGCGTTGGATGACCGGGCGGCGCCGGGCGTGCCTACAGAAAGGCGACGGAGCGCTGCTTCACGCGCGCATGAGCAGGCAAGTCGTCGACCCGCGCGCGTACACCTTGCCGTTCGCGTCGCGCAGGTCGGCGTCGGCGATGGCGGTGCGGCGCCCCGCGCGGACGAGGCGCGCCTCGCACGTCAAGAGCCCCACGCTCAGGTCGAGGCCCGCGAGGTAGTCCACGCGCAGGCTCAGCGTCGTCCACTGATCGCCTGCGGGCAGCGCCGACATCACCGCGCACCCGGTGGCGCTATCGATGAGCGCGGCGGCGAGTCCGCCGTGCACCGTGCCGATGAGATTGTAGTGATGCTCGGCGGGGACACACGTGAAGACGGCGCGACCGTCGTCGGCCTCCACCAGACGAAAGCCCAGCGCCTCGCCGAGCGGCGGCTGCGGGAGCCTGCCCGCCGCGATGGCGCGCAGATAGTCGAGCCCGCTCATCCCCGCGCCGTCGCGCACCAACTGGATAGGATCGAGCCATTCGAAGGTTCGCGTGCGAGGCGGGACGTGAATCGTGCTCGCGGACGACATCGTGTGCGACATGGGAATACGCTGGTCTTTCGACCCTCGCTCGTCAACACACGCGTGCGCTGGCATCGGATGATGATACCGCTGGTATCGTATTCAGATACATGATGCCGCCCCACGACGACACCTCGCTCTTGATCGACGCTCTCAAGCGAGCGCTGCGCGAACAAGGAGTCACGTATCGCGAGCTGGGCCGGCGCCTCGGGTTGAGCGAGCCGACGATCAAGCGAACGTTCTCCGCCCGCCGCCTGACGCTCGATCGCCTGGAGGAGATCTGCCGGGCCATCGGCATCACCGTCTTCGAGCTCAGCAGGCAGGCGGAGACCGCCGCGCGCAGCGACATGTACCTCCTCAGCATCGCGCAGGAGCGGCGCCTCGTACGCGAAGCCGAGCTCTTCTACTTCTTCTGGATGATCGTCAGCCGCCACAGCCTGGCGTCGATCCGGCGGCGCTATCGAATCAGCAACGCCAAGGTCCGGCGCTACCTCGCCGAGCTCCACGCCCTGGGCATCGTCGATCAGCGCGCGGCCGATCGCTTCGTGCTCAAGGTCCCGAGCAACGTGGTCTGGAACGCCGACGGCCCCATCGAACGCCTCATGGTCGCGCGTTCGGTGCCCGCCTTCTTGCGCGGGCGCTTCCGCGGCGAGACGGAGTACTTCCGCTTCGTCGTCGGCAGCCTCACGCCGCGCTCGGCGGCGCTCTTCCGCGAACAGCTCGGCGAGCTCGTCGAGAAGATCTTCCGCCAATCGGTGCGCGGCGACGCCCTGCACCCCGATGCGCGCCGCACCGGGACGCTGGTCGCGTTCGGGCCGATGGACTTCTCTCTTCGGGATTTGATGCGCACGGCGCCGCCGGCCTGAAGGCTGGTCACGGGCCTAGATCGCCGTGCGCTTCCAGGCGCCGCGGCGGAAGAGGATCACGCTCACCGCCGCGAAGATCGAGAAGGACAGAGCGAGCGTGACGAACACGCCTCTCGGCCCGAGCCCTGCGCGCTGCGACAAAAACCACGCGAGGGGGATCTGAATCGCCCAGAAGACGAGGAGGTTGATGACGGTCGGTGTCCTCGTATCCCCCGCTCCGTTGAACGATTGGCTGACGACCATACCGAACCCGTAAAAAGGGAATCCCAGGCTCACGATCCGCAGATACGCGACGGCGTGAGGGAGGACCTCGGCGTCGCGGGTGAAGAGCCCCACCAGCCGCTCCGCGCCGGCGAGGAGGGCGACGCCGACGACCGTCAGGAACGCCGCGCTGAAGAAGCTCGCGCGCCACACCGATTGCTCGGCGCGGTCGACCCGCCGGGCGCCGAGGTTCTGCCCCACCATCGTCGCGGCGGCGTTGGCGAGCCCGAAGGCGGGCAGGATGGCGAACATGACGATGCGGAAGCCGATCGTGTAGCCGGCGAGCGGCGCGCTCCCGAACGACGACAGGATGCGCATGACGCCGATGTAGCTGGTCATCGAGATCAGCATCTGCAGCGTCGCCGAAATCGATAGACGGAGCACGCTCCCCATCACGCGGAAATCGAGCCCCAGGTGCTCGCGCCCGATCGTGATCTTGCTGCGCCCGCTGGCGAGGATCGTGAGCTGGTACAGGACCGCGATCCCGCGGCCGGTGCTCGTCGCCACCGCCGCGCCGGTGACGCCCAGCTCGGGGAACGGCCCGACGCCGAAGATGAAGCACGGGCCCAGCACGATGTTCAGGATGTTGCCGAGCCAGAGGACGCGCATCGCGTACACCGCGTCTCCGGCGCCGCGGAAGATCGCGTTGATGAGGAAGAGGAGGAAGACGGTGGCGTTGCACCCGAGCATCACGCGCGTGAAGCCGGTGCCCGTCTCCACGACCCCCGCGTCGGCCCCGAGGAGCCGGAGGAGGTCCTTCGCGAAGACGCCGGCGACCGCGCCGATCCCCAGCGCGATCGCGAGGCCGAGGACGATCCCTTGCGCGGCGGTGTGCGCCGCGGCGCCGACGTTCTTCTCGCCGACGCGCCGCGCGACCAGCGCCATCACGCCGATCGACGCGCCGATCGCCACCGAGTAGACGATCATCATCATCGACTCGGTCAGCCCCACCGCGGCCACCGCCCTCGCGCCGAGGTGCGAGACCCAGAAGACGTCCACGACCGCGAAGATGGACTCCATGATCATTTCCATGATCATCGGGACCGCGAGCATGACGAGCGCCTTGCCGACCGGCGCGGCCGTCAGATCGACGGGGACGCCGCGAAGCGCGTCGCGGAGCACGCGCCACGGCGTCCGAGGCCAACGCTCGGACGGGCGCTCGCTCTCTTCGGGGGCGACGGACGGCGACGCGTTCGAGTCGAGCATGGGATCGTTCTAAGCGCCACGCGCGGCGACGGGGACGACGAGCTTCTCCGCGGTGTGGGTCTCCGAGAAGCGCGCGACCTTCACGTCGACGAGCCCCGCCTCTTTGGCCGCGGTGCGGACGTCGGCCTCGGTCACGTCGGGCGATCCCTTCGGCCGGATCACCCAGATCGCGCCGGCCGGGCGGATCGATCGCTTGCACGCCGCGAGGCGCGCGAGGTCGCGTCGCGCGGCGACGCCGAGGAAGACGAGGTCGCAGCCGGCGCCGAGCTTCGCGTGCACCTCGCCGGCGCGCTCCTCGATCTCGCCCGTGAACGCGCCGTCGTCGACGCCGACGACGACGACGCGCATTCCTGTCTTCACCCCCAGTTTGTCGATCCGCCCCTTCGGGTTCGTGATCGCGTTCGCCCAGCGCGGCGCGTCGTCGCCGAGCGCAAACGTCGCGCGGTCGTCGCCCCAGGCGATCACGAGCTCGCCGCCCGCAGCGACGGCGCTCTTCACCTGACGGAGGGGGATCTTGAGGCGCAGCTTCTCGCTGCGGAAGATCACCTCGTCGGTCTCGAGGAGCGCCCGCCCGGCGGCGGCTACCTTCCCGTGCTTCACCCGACACTCGATCTCGCGTCCCAAGGTCGTCCCGTCCTTCCGCGCCGCCCGCGCGCCTCGTCTGGGTACGGCTGCGCAGATGCATCGTCAATCACGATGCATCTGCTGCCTTGCGCCCGTCCGGGTGGTGCGTCCGCGCCCCCTCGGACAAATCGACCGGCGCCCACGTATCCTCCGGGGCGCCCGCCGCGTCTCTCGATCATGACCACACCGACTGACCCGTCACTCACCGAGATGTCCCGGACCGTGCAGGGGTCCTGGCATCGTTTCCTCGAAACGTACGAACCGCTGCGGTCCGATCTCTATCGGTACTGTCGCCACCTGACACGGAGCCCGTGGGACGCCGAGGACCTCGCGCAGGACGCGATGGCGCGCGCCTTCGTCACGCTCGGGCAGATGGGGAGCGCGCCTCTGCACCCGCGCGCCTGGCTGTTCCGCGTCGCGTCGAACCTCTGGCTCGACCAGATCCGCCGCCGCCGCGAGGAGCCGGCCGGCGCGGAGCTCGACGCGGCGGCGAGGGCGCGCGAGCCGATGGCTTCGCGCGAGGCGGCGGCGACGCTGCTCGGGGCGCTCTCGCCGCAGGAGCGCGCGGCCGTCGTGCTCAAGGACGCGTTCGATCTGTCGCTCGAGGAGATCGCCGAAGCGCTGTCGACGACGACCGGCGCCGTGAAGACCGCGCTCCACCGCGGGCGCGGCAAGCTCGCCGAGCCGGCCGCGGAGCAGGTGCGCGCCCCCGCGCCGGGCGTGCTCGACGCGTTCACCGTGGCGTTCAACGCGGGCGACCTCGATCGCCTGACCGCGCTCCTCCTCGACACCGCGGCGGTCGAAGTGGTCGGCGCGACGACGCAGTACGGTCCGGAGGCGGCCCGCGCCACGGTGCTCTACGGGATGCTCTTCGGCAGCCGGCGAATGGCCACCGCCGATCAGAACGGCGGAATGGAGCCGCGCTTCATGCAGCGGGTGTTGCCGTCGCCGCCGCGCGTCGAGGTGCGCGCACACCGCGGCGAGTGGATCCTCATCCACTGGTACGCCCACGAGGACGGCGAGGCGGTGCGCGCGATCACGCGGATCGAGCCCGACGGCGATCGCGTGGCGCGCCTCCAGAACTACTTCTTCACGCCGGACTTCATCGCCGAAGTTTGCGGCGAGCTCGGCGTGCCGTTCCGCGTGAACGGCCACCGCTTTTGCCCCCCGAGCCGCTGACGCCGTCGACAGAACCCATCTCGATCGAGCTCACCACGTCTCGGCGAAGGGGCGCGCCTCGGCTTCGAACGTCCACGCGGAGCGCGCCTGGTGCGCGAGCACCCAGGCGAGCTCGGCGACGTCGTCCGGCTTCACGAAGAACGATTCCGGCTTGTCGCGCATTCGCGCGCGCGTCGTCGGCAGATCGACGATGCCGTCGAGGACGATGAGCGACACGTGAATGCCGGACGGCCACAGCTGCCGCGCCATCGATTCGCACAGGCTCCGCTGCGCGGCCTTCGCCGGGGCGAACGCGGCGGCCTTCGCCCCGCCGCGACGCGAAGCGGTCGCGCCGATGACGACGATCGCGCCGCCGCCGTTCGCCTTCATTGCGGGGACGACCTCCTTGCTCACCAGGAAGAGGCCGAGCGCGTTGATCCGCCACGACCGCTCGAAGTCTTCCGCGCGGACGTCTTCGAACGTCCCCCACACGCCCGAGCCCGCGTTGTACGCGACGACGGTGGGCGCGCCGAGCGCATCCCGGATCTCGGCGAACGCGGTGGCGACCGATGCGGCGTCGCTGACGTCGCACGCGATCGACTTGGCACCGAGCTCGCTGGCGAGCGCCTCCGTCGTATCGTGCGAGCGCGCGAGGAGCGCGATGCGATATCCATCGCGAGCGAAGCGCCGCGCGAGCGCCGCGCCGTTCCCCGGTCCCACGCCGACGATCGCACACACGCCCGATTTCTTCGTTGCCATGCGCGCCATCCTACGACCCGCGCGTTCGAACGCCAGGTCGTCCGCGGCGATGTTTTCCGCTGCGGTTGACGTCGGGAGCGGCTCACTTCGCGGTGGCGCGCTCGGGTGGCCGCCGGTCGTACCACCGTCCACCGATCTAGGGCATTACGTCCCGTGTAAGGAAAGATGCGGACAATAAAATATCGCAATCGATGATTGCGTGGCTCACACTATCGAAAAAAAAACGGAGGTGAGCGATGCGACGCTTCGCATTGGCAGTGCCCTTCATGGTTCTCGGTTTCGTGATCGCGGCGTGCGGATCCAGCAGCGATGGCGGCGGTAACAACAACAACGCCGATGGCGGCGGAGTGAGTGACGCCACGACCACGGACGATTCGCCGTCGTCATCGGGCGACGGCGCGGCCGGAGGGACGTCGTGCCCGGCGTCGACCGCCGCGGTGTGCGCGCGCAAGTGCGACGCGACCCTCGGGTGCGTCGACTGCACGGCGGACGCCGACTGTACGGGCGCCGACAAGTTCTGCATCCTCGGGAGCTGCGTCGCGTGCCGGACGAACGCGGACTGCGGTGTGGCCGCGCCGGCGTGCGCGCCGGGAGACCACCGCTGCCACGTCTCGTGCTCCGTCGACGCGGCCGGATCGCGCTGCGGGCGCGACGCGCCGATCTGCGATACGGCGACCGGCGCGTGCATCGAGTGCAACACGAACACCGATTGCCCCGCCGTCGCGCCGATCTGCGAGCCGACGACGAAGAGCTGCCGCGAGTGCGGGAAGGACACGGACTGCCCGGCCGCGCGGTCCGTCTGCTCGCAGCGCGATTTCATCTGCGTCGAGTGCACGACGAGCGCGAGCTGCGCCGCGGGGCGCCGGTGCGACGTGCGCGCGCAGCGTTGCGTGCCTGCTTGCACGAGTGACGCCCAGTGCGTGGCGCCCACGGGCCACTGCGACACCAGCACCGGGGTCTGCGTGCAGTGCCTCACGTCGGCCAACTGCGCGGCGCCCGTGCCGGTCTGCGACACCGCGCGCACCCGCTGCGTGCAGTGCATCGTCAATACCGACTGCCCGGGCGACGGCGGCGCGGTGACGTGCACGAACAACCGCTGCGTCCGCTGACGCGCGCGCAGCGAGCGTGATTACTGACGAACCGCCAGATCGGCCTTCTTCAGCGTCAGCGTGGCCGGCTTCTTCGAGAAGGCGAGCTCGGCGCGGACGGTGGTCGCTCCGGCGGTCGTCAGGTTCAGCGTGCAATCCATCTTGCCGTTGCCCCTCCGCGAGTGTCGGTCGCCGAGGTTCGTCTCCACCCAGCCGGTCCTCACGCTCAATCGGGCGAGAGGATTGCACGTGGCGCTGGCGACCACTGCTCCGCCCTGGAGGAGGTCGATCTTGTAGTGAAGCGCCGCGTTCCCCTCCCATTCGATGTCGATGTCGGTCCAGAAATGGACGTCGCCGGCGGCGAGCGTCATCGTGTTCTCGGCCGCTCCCTCCGCCACGAACGGGACACGTCCGGTTTCTTTCCCGCATCCAAGGGGGAGGAGGCCGAGCATTGCCACGAACCAGCCGGATCGCTTCATCGTGCCGAATGATCGCGCCCGGCGATCGCGCGGGTCAAGGTCCTCCCCGGCGCAACGGTCGTGCGAGTTCACGCGGCCGTTGCGGAGAGTTCACGTCGGGGCGGGCGCGGCGTGCGATGCGATCGCCTTCGATGACGATGCTCGTTCGCCTGGCTCGCGCCGCTCTCGTCTGCGCGGCGCCGTTCGCTGTGGCCTCTTGCTCGTCGCCTGCATCCGGGCCGATGTCCACGACGGGGAGCGAAGTCACCGCCGCCGCGAAGAGCGGCCCGCCCGCGATCGCGCCCGGCGAGCTCACCGGCGCGCTCGACCGCGCGGCGCTCCGCGCGACGAATCCGGACATCGACGACGCGGCGTTCGACGCCAAGTGGAGCGCGGCGATCGCCGATCCGTTCGCGTTCTTCCGCGCGTTCGCCGCCGCGTATCACGCCGATCTCGCGGCGCTCGACGCGTCGCGCGTGCCCGGCGGCGAGGCGCTCTGCGTCGGAGACGCGCACCCCGAGAACTTTGGCTGGATGCGGATCGGCGACGACGACGTCTTCGCGGTGAACGACTTCGACGACGCCGGTTATTGCCCCGTGGCGTTCGACGCGGTCCGGTACTTCGTCGCGCTGTCGCTGGCCGAGGACGACGACGGCCTCACGCAGAGCGCGATCGAGCGCTACGTGGACACCGTCAAAGACGGCTCGCGCGCCGTCACGATCGACCACGGGCTCGCGCCGTCGTGGTCGAAGGTGCGCTCGAAGGGGCTCTCGAACGCGACCGATGGGGACGCGTTCATCCTCGGCGACGCGACCGGCCTCGCGGCCGTGACCCCCGAAGAGCGCGACACGCTGGCCGCGTTCGTCGCGGGTGACGCGCGCCTCGACGGCGCCGTCGTGCGCGACGCGGCGGCGTTCACGAAGACCGACGGCGGGAGCGCGGGCCTCCTCCGGTACTGGCTCCTCGCCGATCCGAGCGGCGATGCGACGATCCTCGAGCTGAAGGCGGTCGTGAAACCGGGCGTCGAGTGGGGCCGCCACACGCGGACGCTTTCGTTCGAGCAGCGATTCGCGACGCTCAAGAAGGCGTTTTGGGGGAAGAGCGCCAAGAAGGATACGTTCGGCGTCGATCTCTTCGGCCGGCAATTCATGCTGCGCGACCGGCTGATACGCCAATCGACGAAGCTCGGCGACCTCGACGACGCGACGCTCGCGCAGGTCGTCGGCGTCGAGGCGAGCCAGCTCGCGCTGGCGCACGCCGGCGCGCTGACGAGCATCAAGAAAGACCCGCTCCGCGCGTGGCTCATCGGCACGACGTCGACCCTCGCGTCGCGGTGGAAGACCGCGTGGCAAGTCGCGCGCGGCGAGTAACCCGCGGCGGAGCTCCTCCGGTCGGGCCGACATCGGCGGGATGATCGGGGCATCGAACGGAGGAGATGCCGCGCACCAACGTCACTCCTCACCCAGCCGCGGGGGACGTCCGGATCGGGATTTCGGGGTGGAATTACCGATCGTGGCGCGGCGTCTTTTACCCGGAGGGCCTCGCGCATCGCCGCGAGCTCGCGTTCGCGAGCGGGAATTTCGACACGATCGAGATCAACGGGTCGTTCTATTCGCTCCTCCGCCCGGCGAGCGTGAAGCGCTGGTACGACGAGACGCCGGACGACTTCGTCTTCGCGCTCAAAGGGAGTCGATTCATCACGCACATGAAGCGACTCGCCGGCGTGGACGTCGCGGTCGCGAACTTCTTCGCGTCGGGCGTCCTCGTGCTCGAAGAGAAGCTCGGGCCGATCCTGTGGCAATTACCGCCCGCCACGGCGTTCGACGCCGAGAAGCTCGCGCGTTTCTTCGACCTCCTCCCCCGGACGACGCGCGCCGCGGCCGCCCTCGCGCGCCGCCACGATCGTCGCCTCGAAGGGCGCGCGCACACGCGCACCGCGCGGGACCGGCCGATCCGCTACGCGATCGAGGTCCGGCACCCGAGCTTCGCGGACCCGGCGTTCATCGCGCTTCTTCGCGAGCACCGCGTAGCGCTCGCCGTCGCCGACACCGCGGGGCGCTTCCCCGACTTCGAAGACGTCACAACCGACTTCGTGTACGTGCGCCTCCACGGCGATACGCAGCTCTACGCCAGCGGCTACGGCAAAGCGGCGCTCGCGCGCTGGGCGAAACGCGTCGAAGCGTGGCGCGACGGCGCCGAGGTCGGCGACGCGCGCCTCGCGTCGCCGAAGGCGCGCGGGAGGAGGGGGCGGCGCCGCGACGTCTACGTGTATTTCGACAACGACGCGAAGGTGCGCGCTCCGTTCGACGCGCGCGCCCTCCGCGCGCTCGTCGACCGTCGCCCGGCGCGTTTTCCACCGAGGAGCATGACGAGCTTCCGGTCGCGGGCGAGGTCGATGTAACAATCGGAGCGGTGGCCGCAAAAAAGAAGAGCGCCAAGAGCGGGAAGAAGCGGGCCTATCACCACGGCGATCTCCGCGCGGTGCTCCTCGAGGCGAGCCTCGCGCTCATCGAGAAGGAGGGGATCGCGGCGCTGAGCCTCCGGGAGGTCGCGCGCCGGGCCAAGGTGACGCATGGAGCGCCGTATCATCATTTCCCGGACCGTTCGGCGCTCCTCGCGACGATCGCCGAGGACGGTTTCCGGCGGCTCGGCGAGGCGCTGAGCGGCGCGGTGGGCGCCGCGCGGGATCCGGGCGCGCGCTACTTCGCGTGCGGCGTCGCGTACGTCGATTTCGCGGTGCGGCATCGCGGGTATTTTCAGGTGATGTTCCGGCCGGAGCTCGCTCCGCCCGATCTCTATCCGGCCGTCGGCGAGGCGAGCACCGCGGCGTTCGACGTCCTCGTGCGCGTCATCGAGGAGTGCCAGCGCGCGAACGTCGCTCCCCCCGGCGACCCGTTCGCGATGGCGGTGACGTCGTGGGCGATGGCGCACGGCCTCGCCGCGCTGTCGGTCGAAGGGCCGCTCGCGCACGGGATGCCTGGTCTCGGCGAGAACCCCCACGATATCGCCACGATCGCCGTGGAGACGCTGCGCGGGTGGCTCACGGCCGCGGGGCGCGCGCGCTTGACTTGAACTAGACACTGTCTAGATTGCGGGGATGCACGGCGCTCGATTCGTCACGGTCGTCTTTGGTCTGGTCCTTCTCTCCGCGTGCAACCTGCGCGAATACGCGGTCATGAAGGCGGTGAACGAACAAGCGAACTACGTCCCCGACGAGGCGCACTACGGGGGCTGGGACATCCAGAAGCTGTCCGATCGGGTCCACACGTTCCGCTGGGGTTGGTACCGCAACATCGTCGTCCGCACCGACGAGGGGTTCGTGGTCATCGATCCGTTCAACCGCGCGGCGGCCACGACGCTCAAGTCGGAGCTCGCGAAGATCGCGCCCGGCCAGCCCGTCCACACGCTCTTCTATTCCCATTACCACCTCGATCACACGGTCGGCGGCGGCGCGCTCGCGCCGCAGCGGGTCGTCGCCCACGCGAGGTGCCCGAGCTACTGGGCGGACCTCGGCGATACGCGCGACGCCAAGGACGTCCTCCCGCCCACCGAGCTCATCGACGGCGACCAGGAGATCACGATCGGCGGCGTCGAGTTCCGCCTCCTCTATCTCGGGCGGACGCACACGGACACGCTCTATGCATACTATCTCCCGCAGGAGAAACTGCTCTTCACCGCCGATCTCGCGCTCATTCGCGCCGTCTTCCCCCTCGGCGGCCCCGACATGTACACGCCGGGGATCGTGAAACAGCTCGACCGCCTGGCGCAGCTCGATTTCGACACGTACGTGCCGAGCCATTTCGGATACGGGAAGAAGCGCGACTTCCTGGAGTCGGCGGAGTTCCACCGGACCGTCCATCGACTGTCGATCGAGACGCTCGAGAAGTACGGCCTGCCGAAGACCGGCGAAGAATACGAGCGCGGCTTTCGCGCGATGTACGATCCGCTGAAGGCGAAGTATGGCGAGTATCACGGCTTCGACGAAGAGATCCTCTTCGTCATCGGCCGCGCGTTCTCCGGGGCTCTCCTCGGGTACTGACGGCGCTCCGCGGGCCCTCCGCCTGGATTACCGGACGGCGCAGAAGCCGCCGTCCGCGCAGTAGTCGCCTCCCGATGGACCGCACGCGAGGAGAGCGACGCAGACCGCGTAGCGGAACGGATCGCACTCGGCCGCGCAGTCGACCGGCGCCCTGGCCGCGATGTCGTCGTTGTAAAGGAGGATGCCGTAGCCCGCTCCGGTCTTCCCCGACCCCGGGTCGACGAGGAAGAAATTCGTGCAGTCCGCGGCGTTCGTCGCGTTGCATCGATTGCAATAGTCGTCTTTGGCCCGGCTCTGGGCGTCCGTCGGTGTCGCGTTCTTCATCTGCTGCTCGACACACGCGCTGAAGGCCGGATCGGCGCCGCACGATGCGGAGTCCTTGCACCCCACGAACGCCGCGCGGTGGACGTCGCTGAGGGCGCCGCTGCGCTTCGTGCAATTCTGGAGGTTCTTGGCCGTGCAGTCGTCGCAATGGCCGCACCTCCCGTCGTAGCTGGCGAGGGCGGTGCAAAACGTATCCTGCGCCGGCGGGACGGGTGTGGCCGCGCACGGCGTCGGCCCTGACGAGCTGCTGCTGCACCCGCCGTGCGCGAAGACGAGAGCGATCGAGAGCCCGGCGCTGAAGACGAACCCCGCTCTCCCCAACGTGCGCGTCATGACTCCTCCTAGGGCAACCGGCGTACCACCGAGGTGACCCGATGTTCATGGGGAAAACAACGGGTATCGCCGCGCCCGGTGTGGCTGCGGAACGACACTCGCGCGACCGAGTACCGTGAAGTCACGGGCACGCCCGGTCGCGCGAGGATGGGGCGAGTCCTGGGATGCGCCGCGAAGAGCCCCCAGCCGGGCCCGAGCGCACACCGAGGGGCGCAATTGCGCCACTCCGTAGGCCGCCGATCGCCGCGTGGGCTCGCTCCGCGAGGGCATGACGGCTGCACGGCGCCGCACGGCACGGGTCCCGAGCGATCGTGGCCTTCTCATTCGCTCGAACGAGCGAGACTGGAGGACGAGGAATGAACATGGAATTCGATCCGCTGATCCCGTTCGCGGGACGGCCCGGCGTCGGGACGGCTCAAACGTGAGCGCGCGATGGCATTCGGTGCGCCACCCGGCGCTCCTCCAGATCAATACGCGCATCGCCATCGAAGAGCGCAGTCGGGCGCTCGGCCGGCCCGCCACTCTGGACGATCTCCCGGACGGTGCGCTCGACGCGATGGCCGAGGCGCGCATCGCGTGGCTCTACATGCTCGGCGTGTGGCGCACGGGGCCGGCGTCGCAGAAGGTCTCGCGCGAAAGCCGCGCGCTCCGCGAAGAGATCGTGCAGACGCTGCCGGACGTCCGCGATGAAGACATCACCGGCTCGCCGTTCGCGGTCCGCGCCTACCGCGTCCGCGAGGAGTGGGGCGGCGACGACGCGCTCGCGCGCCTCCGCCGCCGCCTCGCCGATCGCGGGATCGGCCTCGTCCTCGACTACGTCGTCAACCACGTAGCGCTCGATCACCCGTGGGTCGACTCGCACCCGGAGTACTTCATCCACGGCACGCGCGAGCTCCTGGATCGCGAGCCGCAGAACTGGGTGGAGCACCGCGCCGGCGGCCGGCCCGCGATCCTCGCGTACGGCCGTGATCCGTATTTCCCCGGCTGGCCGGACGCGCTGCAGCTCGACTACCGGCGCGCCGATCTCCGCCAGGCGATGACGGGCGAGCTCGTGCGCGTCGCCGGTCTCTGCGACGCCGTTCGCTGCGACATGGCGATGCTCGTGCAACCCGACGTCTTCGTGCGGACGTGGCGCGACGCGCCCCCGCCGCTCGGCGGAGCGACGGCCACGATCGGGCCGTTCTGGCGCGGCGCGATCGCGCGCGTGCGGGCGCTGCATCCGGGCTTCATGTTCATGGCCGAGGTGTATTGGGACCTCGAATGGGAGCTCCAGCAGGAGGGCTTCGACTTCACCTACGACAAGCGGCTCTACGACCGGCTGCGGAGCGGGTCGGGTCGAGCCGTGCGCGAGCACTTGCTCGCGACGCCGGAGTACCAGGCGCACTCGACGCGCTTCCTCGAGAACCACGACGAGCCGCGGGCCGCCGCCGTGTTCCCGTTCGACGTCCACCGCGCGGCCGCCACGGTCGCGTTCCTCGTGCCGGGGATGCGCTTCTTCCACGAGGGCCAGCGTGAAGGGAGGCGCGTCCGCGTCTCGATGCACGTCGGGCGTCGCCCGGAGGAGCCGCTCGATCCCGCGATCGCGGCGTTCTACGATCGCCTCCTCCCGTGCGTCGGCCGGTCGGAGGTCCACGACGGCCAGTGGAACCTGTGGATATGCCGCCCCGCGTGGGAGGGGAATCGGACGTGCGACGACATGATCGTCTTCACGTGGGAGCAAGGCGAGCGCCGCTTGCTCGTCGCGGTGAACTACTCCCCGCGGCCGGGGCAGTGCTACGTCACGATCGACCTCCCGAGGCTCGCGGGGCAGACGTTCGTGCTCGCCGATCTCCTCGGCGACGCGCGCTACGAGCGCGGGGGCGACGGCCTCCGCACGAACGGTCTCTATCTCGATATGCCTTCTTGGGGATACCACGTATTCGAGATGCGCCAGAGCACCGCATAAAGCCGTCGCCTGGGAGCGCCGTCGGGCATGGCCCCACGGCGCTCCGTCCCTCACTCCACGCGCTGGCGAGTTCCGAGCTCGAGCACCTTCTTGGCGTCGAGGAAGCCGAACCACTGGATGAGCGTGGCGGCGAGCCCCGTCCAGCCCGTCTGATGGCTCGCGCCGATGCCGGCGCCGTTGTCGCCGTGGAAATACTCGTAGAAGAGGATCAGATCGCGCCAGTTCGGATCCTCCTGGAACGGGCGCGCTCCGCCGTGGACCGGCCTCCGGCCGTTCGCGTCGCGCAGGAAGCTGCGGATCAACCTCGTGGCGAGCTCGTGCGCCACCTCGTAGAGGTTCATCGTCCGGCCGGAGCCGGTCGGGCATTCGATCCGGAACGAGTCGCCGTAGTACGCGTAGAAATGGTGGAGCGCCCGGATGAGCAACATGTTCATCGGCATCCAGATCGGCCCGCGCCAGTTCGAGTTGCCGCCGAACATCCCGGTGTCCGACTCGGCGGGTTGGTAATCGACGCGATACTCGGCTCCGTCCACGCGGAACACGTACGGGTGGTCGCGGTGGTACGCGGAGAGGGATCGGATCCCGTACGGGCTCAAGAACTCCCTCTCGTCGAGCACGCGCGCGAGGACCCGCCGGAGGCGCTCGGGGGTCACGAGGGCGAGGAGCGCGCGCCCGCCGTGCCCTCGGTGCTCGGGGCCGATCGGGTGGATCGACGCGCGGAGCTCGGGCTTGCGCCGAAGCCGATCGGCGGTGTGCGCGAGGAGCCGCGGCACGCGCTCGGCCTGCCACGGCTCGAACACCGTCGTGGCGCACAAGGGAAGGAGCCCCACGAGCGAGCGGACCTTCAAGCGCGTCGCGGAGCCGTTGGGGAGGCGGAGAACGTCGTAATAGAAGCCGTCCTCTTCGTCCCACATGCCGTCCTGCCCGATGCGGTTCATCGCGTTCGCGATCAGCAGGAAGTGATCCGCGAAGCCGATCGCGAGATCGTCGTACGTGGGATCGTCGGCGGCGATCTCCATCGCGATCTCGAGCATGTTCTGGCAGAAGAGCGACACCCACGCCGTCCCGTCCGCCTGCTCGAGGGTGCCGCCCGTCGGGAGCGGCGCGGAGCGATCGAAGACGCCGATGTTGTCCATGCCGAGGAAGCCGCCTTCGAATACGTTCTTTCCGAAGCGGTCCTTTCTGTTTACCCACCACGTGAAATTCGTGAGGAGCTTTCCGAACGCGTGCTTGAGGAACCGGATGTCGCGCTTCCCGCCGAGCGCCTGTTCGATGCGATAGAGGAAGATCGTCGCCCACGGCTGCACCGGCGGATTCACGTCGCTGAAGTTCCACTCGTACGCCGGGAGCTGGCTGTTCGGGTGAATGTACGTCTCGCGGAGCAAGAGCTCGAGCTGCTCCTTCGCGAAATCGATGTCCACGGTCGCGAGCGCGATCGCGTGGAAGGCCAGATCCCACGCCGCGTACCACGGGTATTCCCATTTGTCCGGCATCGAGATCACGTCGGCGTTCACCATGTGCCCCCACTCCCGGTTCCTCATCGAGGAGCCGCCGGGCATGAGCGCGTCGAGGCCGTGCTCGCCGAGCCACTTGTCGACGTCGAAGTAGTAATACTGCTTGCTCCACAGCATCCCCGCGAGCGCCTGGCGGAGGACGCGCGCCTCGTCCTCGGTCGCCGACGGAGGCGTGAGCGCCGCGTAGAGCTCGTCGGCCTCCCGCGTGCGGAGCTTGAAGAGCAGGTCGAAGCGCTCGAACGGATCGCCGATGCGCTCGGGCACCGTGTCCGAGAGCCGGAGGCGGATGACCTTCGCCTCGCCGGGCGCGAGCTCGAGCCGGTGGTGCGCCGCCGCCTTCGTGCCCCGCTCCTCCGGGTTCACGGCGTCCCGCCGCCCGTAGATGACGTAGTTGTGAAATGCGTCTTTGACGTACGGCGTCGGGTTCGGCCTCCCGAAGACGCGCTCCTCGTTCGTCTCGTTCTCCGTGAACAAGAGCGGGACGTTCCCCTCGACGTAGAGCCAGCGCCCCCCGAGCTCGGCGTGCATGGTCGAGATGCCGCGCCCGGCGCGCCCGTCGAACCGCCGGAGCTCGGGTCTCAGCGCGCCGGCGCCCCACGACCACGTGTTCCGGAACCACAGCGTGGGGAGCACGTCCAACTTCGCCGGCTCGGGGCCGCGATTCACCACCGTGATGCGGATGAGGACGTCTTCCGGCGCGACCTTCGCGTATTCGACGAAGACGTCGAAATAGCGGGAGTCGTTGAACATCCCCGTGTCGACGAGCTCGTACTCGAGGTCGTTGCGCGTGCGACGGCGGTTCGTCTCGACGAGATCGAGATACGGGTATTCCCGCTGGGGATATTTGTAGAGCCATTTCATGTACGAGTGGCTCGGGGTCGAGTCGACGTAGAAGTAGTATTCCTTCACGTCCTCGCCGTGATTGCCCTCGCCGTTGGTGAGCCCGAAGAGGCGCTCCTTGAGGATCGGGTCCTTGCCGTTCCACAGGGCGAGGGCGAAGCACAGTCGCTGCTGATCGTCCGAGAACCCCGCGAGCCCGTCCTCGCCCCAGCGATACGCGCGCGAGCGCGCCTGATCGTGGGGGAAGTACCTCCAGGCATCACCGCCCTCGCTGTAGTCCTCGCGCACCGTCCCCCACTGGCGCTCGCTGAGATAGGGACCCCATTTGCGCCAGGGCACGCCCGCGCGGGCCTCCGCGAGCCGTCGCTGCTCCGCTCCGTTCTTGACCTTCATGGGTGATCCTCCGCGAACACGGCCAGCCGCCGCGAACGTGCGGCGGCGATGCCCCCCGGTGCGAGCCGCCCGTGGCGTCGTGCATCCATTGGGCCCGCGCGAGCGATCGCGTCCCGTGCAGCATCCGATCGCCCGTGTGGATCGCGCGCGCTGAGGCGGCGCCGGCGTCGAGCCGATGCGCGCGTGCCCAGGTGATCCACGCGCGCCGGCGAGCGCGCCCGCCACGGTGGGGTGAGGGTGCTCGCCGTCGCGGTTCGCGTACGGCTCCGCGTGTCCGATGCGGCGCGTGCGCGTTCGCCGCGCCTCGCTCGCGACTCGCCCAGGCGGCACCCGCGTTGCACGGCCCCATCGGCCATGAAAAACGCTCCGAACGTAGACAGCGCCCGCTCGTATTTCGAGCACATCGCCACGCTCGGCCACGAGCCACGCCTCGCGCGGGTCCAGGGAGACTGCGAGTTCGAGGTCGAGGGGACCGCGACCTGGGTGCTCCACGTGGCCCACGGCGACATCTCCGTCACCGAAGGTCCGAGCACCGCCACCCCGCTCGCGAAGCTACGGTGCAGCGAGCCGATGCTCGTCCGGCTCGCGCGTGGTCAGGATCACGAGAACCTGTTCACCGCCGCCATCCGCGGGGCGGTCGAGATCCATGGGGAGATCCCGTTCCTCGGCGCGCTCCAGATGCTCCTCCCGCTCCCCTGCGTCGAAGACGCGCCTCATGCCAAAAGGACGAGTGCCCCATGACCGCCAACACCATCAGCATCCTCGAGGGGAGCACGTTCGTCGTCAGCGATCGGCGCGGCGACGTCGACAGCTCGCCCACCGAACCGCAGGGGCTCTTCGACGGTGATACGCGCTTCCTGTCGCGTTGGGTGCTCACCGTGAACGGCGTCCGGCCGACGGTGCTCTCGACCGACAACGTCGAGTACTACTCCGCTCGGTTCTTCCTCGCGCCGACCACCGGCACGACGTACGTCGACGCCGACCTCTCGGTGATGCGCCTCCGGCAGATGGCGCGCGGATTCGAAGAAGAGCTGCGCGTCCTGAACCACAGCGACAAGCCCGTCGACATCGTCCTCCGTCTCGAGGCGGCCGCGGACTTCGCCGACCTCTTCGAGGTGAAGGACGCCCTCCAGAAGAAGGGGCGCCTCTATCACCGCGTCGACGGGGACAAGCTGGTCCTCGGCTACCAGCGCGAGACGTGGAACCGCGAGACCTGGATCGTCGCGCCCGGGGCCGAGCTCGACGAGCTCGGGATCACGTATCGTCTGCGTCTCGAGCCGCACGGGAGCTGGCGCTCGAAGGTCGAGGTGCGCGCGCAGGCGCTCGTCGCGGGCGCGCCGATCCAGCTCGCTCGCGAGAAGAACGAAGCGAGGCGGCAGATCAAGGTCGACGAGATCCTGGCGCTCGCGCCGGCGCTGCGCACCGATTTCCTGCCGCTCCGGCAGACGTACGAGCGCAGCGTCATCGACGTCGTGGCGCTCCGGTTCTTCCCCGCGCTCACGCCCGGACGAGCCATTTTGCCGGCGGCGGGGCTGCCGTGGTTCATGGCGGGCTTCGGGCGGGACAGCATCTTCACGAGCCTCCAGACGTTGCCGTTCTTGCCCGATCTCGCGCGGACCACGCTCCGCTACCTCGCCGCGTGGCAGGGGACGACGATCGACGATTTCCGCGACGAGGAGCCGGGGAAGGTCCTGCACGAGGCGCGCTCGGGCGAGATGTGCGCGTTCCGCGAACGGCCGCACTCGCCCTACTACGGGGCCTGCGACGCGACGCCGCTCTTCTTGGTCCTCCTCGACGAGTACCACCAATGGACCGGGGACGACGCGCTCGTGCGCGACCTCGAGTTCGAGGCCCGAGCCGCGCTCGAATGGATCGACAAATACGGCGACAGGAACGGCGACGGTTACGTGGACTACGAGCGGCGCAACACCGACACGGGGCTCGAGAACCAATGCTGGAAGGACTCCTGGAACTCGATCGTCTTCGCCGACGGGACGCTGTCGCGTCTGCCTCGGGCGACGTGCGAGATCCAGGGGTACGTCTACGACGCGAAGATGCGGGCGGCTCGGCTCGCGCGCACGCTGTGGAAGGACGCGAAGCTCGCCGACGAGCTCGAGGCCTCCGCGGGGGCGCTCCGGCGCCGCTTCAATCGCGATTACTGGATGGAGGAGCGCGGGTGCTTCGCGCTGGCGCGCGACGGCGACGGTCGCGTCGTCGACTCGATCACGTCGAACGTCGGCCACCTCTTGTGGAGCGGCATCGTCGAGGACGACAAGGTGGATCGCGTGGTCAAGCACCTCATGGGCGAGAAGCTCTTCTCCGGCTGGGGGGTCCGCACGATGGCGGCCGGCGAGGGGGCCTACAACCCGATCGGCTACCACGTGGGTACGGTCTGGCCGTTCGACAACTCGATCATCGCGCTGGGGCTCAATCGCTACGGGTATCGCGAAGAGTCGTCGCGCATCGCATCCGGGATCCTCCAGGCGGCGCGCTATTTCGATTATCGGCTCCCCGAGGCATTCGCCGGATACGAGCGCGACGAGACGCGCTTCCCCGTCGAGTACCCGACCGCGTGCAGCCCGCAGGCGTGGTCGACGGGCGCGCCGCTCCTCTTCTTGCGCACGATGATGGGGCTCGAGCCGCGGGGGGACCGGCTCCTCGTCGACGCCGCGCTGCCGCCGGAGATCGGCTGGCTCGAGCTCCGCGGCCTCCCGTGGCGCGGAGGCACGATCGACGTCGCCGGGAGGCGCTCGGGGGGGCCGTCGCCGGCCATGCGCGCGCGATGACGTAAACCGGACTACGGCTTCTCGGTCCTGGCGGCGGGGGCCGCGCCGGGATCGAAGCGGCAGAAGGCGATTTCGCGGGCGCCGTCGAAGCGCGCCCGCTCGAGGCGCGCGCCGCGGAAGTCCGTGTTCCGGACGCGCGCGCCGGTGAAGTTGGCCCCCGCGAGGTTCGCGTCGCGGAACGACGTCCCGCCCACCGTCTTCAGCTCCTCGAGCGCCCGCGCCGCACCGGGCATTCGCCGGTCGCCGCGCCGCACCCAGCCGCTCGCGACGGTGGAGACCAGCGCGACGGTGACCGCGAGCCCCGTCCCGTCCGCGCGGCGCACGCCGAGGACCGTCGCGGCGAGCACCGCCGCCATCAAGACGCGCGACCCGGCGGTCGCGAGGCCTCGGGCGAACGCGGCGACGGCGATCACGAGCACGAAGAGCGCCGTCGTCGCGGCCGCCGTGGCGAAGAGCGTGGCGACGCGAGCTCCCGGCGCTCCGAAGACGATCGCGATCACGCCGGTCGTCGCCAGGAGCGCGAGCCCCGGGAGCGCGACCTGGCGCATGGCGAACGGCGTGCCTCTCCACAGCGCGGCGAGGACGTACAGCACGATCTCGGCGGTGATGACGAACGCGACGAGCCGCGTGCCGGGGAACGGGCTGTCGAAGGCTCTCCGCACGTGCTCGCCGAGCCACGACGCGAGGAACCCGGTGAGCGCGCCGAGCGCCGCGGCAGAGAGGCCATAGAGCGCGACGGCGCCGCGCCCGAGCCCGATGCGAGCGTCCTCGAAATTCGCGTCGCTCAGATCGGCCCCGCCGAAGTCCGCGCCGCGCAGGTTGGCGCCGGTGAAGTCGGCCCCGTGGAGATCCATTCGCGCGAAGGACTTGCCGTGCAGATCCTGTCCAGCATGGTTGACCATGCGGCGGCTCGTCGCATGTTCCGTGCCTTTTGATTGGTATTTTTCGACTCCGCGTGAGTTTGAATTGTCCTGGGCGAGATGGGAGCTTTGCGCCATGCTCACCCGAAATAAGCTCATCGCGGGAATTCTCGCGTCCGCTTCAGTGTTTGCCTCATCCACCGTGCGCGCGCAGATGGACGACGACGAGCAGCCGCCGAGCGCGCGTGAGATCGCCGGGCACGTGTTCGCGCCGTCGAAGCTCGTGACGAACCCGTTCACCCCGACGTTCGTCGACGTCACGAACGGCTATGGATACGCGCGGGGCACCGCCGCGCGTTACGACTTGCGGGGCAATCAAAACGGGACACGCAGCTACGATATCGCCGCGATCAGCCAATCGACGACCGTCCAGGTGAGGATCATCCCCGCGCTCGCGGTCCGCGCGCACGGCGACGTCATCGTCTACGCCGGCGCCAACGGCGTCGCGGCGCTCGCCCTGGGAGCGCTCGTCGGCGTGGAGGGCGGCGCGGGCGCGACGCTCTCCTTTCCGGTCGGATCGCGCATGCGCCTCGGGGCCACACTCGACGTCGACGTCGGCCCTTCGTACAACGTGAACCTGGTCGGGGCCGTCACGCGCGCGATCGAGGCGCGGGAGTTCGATATCTCGGGTCTCGTCTCCACCGAGACCAAGACGACGCTGACGCCGGGCTTCACCGGTTCGATGGCTCTGCTCCCGTCGCTCGGCATCGGGGCCATGTTCCAGTACCAGCACCCGATCACCGCGACCCAGGACGCCGATACCACGAGCAAAGACGACCTCGTCTTCGGCGCCATGGCGGACTTCGACTTCGCGAAGATCTCACCGGTGCCGATCGGGCTCGTGGGCGCCTATCGCCTCGATTTGCCGATTCGCGGCGAGCGCAACTACACGTCGAACTCGATCGATCTGTCCGTCCTGTACACCGGACGCACCCACTTCGTCGTCGGGCCGGAGCTCGGCGTCCGCTTCTTCACGCTGGTCTTCCAGACGAACCTGCCGAAGATCCTGAACATCCCGCAGACCCGCGAGGCCGACACGACCGAGTGGCACGCGCAGCTCGTCTTTCGCTACTACTGGCAATAGCCCGCCGGCGGCGGCGAAGCCGACCGCGTCTTGCACCGGGGCGGCATCGACGCGAACGCCTCGCCGGCCCCAAACTGTCACGCGACCGCGGACGCCGGCCGCCGCACGGTCATCGGCGTTCCGTCGCTCGTTCTCCGAGCGGGTACGGGCGGTGCAAGTGCTCGGGGTGAAATCGCCGCGCGATTCGCAAACGGATTCGGTGCACGGCGGAGGGTATTTGGATGAACAAGAAAACACTCATCATCGTCGGCGGTGCGGTCATCACGCTCGTCGCGTGCGACGAAGACAACGGGACCGTGGGATATGCGTACGATCCCGCGTACGGGTACACGTACCTCGGCTACGACGACGCCGCGTACGACGCGGCGGCGGTCGACAGCGCGTACTACTACGGCGGCTACTACGGCTACGGTTACTCGCTCGTCGATGGCGGTCCCGTCGAGGGTGGTATCGGCGACGCTGGCGCCGCCATCAACCCGGTGCCGCGCGTCCTTCGGCGCATCCTCTTGCGCTGGGGAGTCGTGGTCGATGCGTCGTGCGTCACGGTCACCCGGTCGTCCGGCGACAACGACAACGACGGTATCGACGCGAACGCCTCGATGACCTTGAACTGCACCAAGGCCGCGGACGGCGGAACGGCGGCGGCCATGGGCACCGTCAGCATCCAGGACGCCGACGACAACTCCCCGACGGCGGGATACAACATTACGTACGACAACATCACGGTAAAGGTCACGCGTCCGGACGGGACCATGTTCGGGCGCACGCTCTCGGGCACGGCGAGCATCCTGCGGTCGCAGTCGAACGCCAACGGGTACGATCTCTCGCGCAACCTGACGATGACGGGCACGGACACCGATCCGAGCCGCGCGATCCACCAGACGTCGCTGACGATGCAGTCGCAGGCGACGTTCACGCCCGATTCGACGCAAGGCGCCGTGACCGGAGGCACGCTGACGCTGTCCGGAACCGGCACGTACACCGTCACCGGCGGAAACGACGCGAGCGCCGGGGTCACCATCACGCGGCGCAGCGATCCCACCGTTCACTGGAACCGCTCGTGCAACCAGCCCAACTCGACCGGCTACGACTCGGGCGCGGTCATCTACCAGAGCTCGCGCGGGAATCAGGTTCGCT
>Ga0207670_10000370_pt1 | contig 25957 bp, 16 predicted proteins | sample KBSS23HmetaG_FD_184339 | JGI IMG/M metagenome (GOLD analysis project Ga0207670, IMG submission 184339) | Switchgrass rhizosphere microbial communities from Kellogg Biological Station, Michigan, USA - KBS S2-3H metaG (SPAdes) (version 2) | ecosystem: Host-associated > Plants > Roots >... | reverse complement strand
CTTCAGGCCACGGATGTGTGGCGCTCGACCGGCAAGCCGATCAGCCCGTACATCCACGCCGAGGCGCTCTCGAACCTCACGTACAACGACCTCTGCGGTTCGTCGAACTCACCCGTCCGCATCTGCAACATCGGCGGCGTGGTGCTGACAGTCGGCAACCACGACGATGGCGAGAACGCCGCGGACTCGCGGTTCACACCGTTCCGCGAGGTCATGCAGCTCATGATGTCGCCGACGATCAACCTGCTGGATGGTCCGGCCGGCGGGGTGAACTCGATGGGCATGCGTCGGAGCATCGCCGTCGCCAGCGACGACATCATGGTCTGGTACGACATGTACGCCGGCATGTTCAATGCCTCGTTCACGGGCGAGTTCTGGACCTATGGCTACCAGCAATACCCGGCGCAGCAGGCGAACGGTGCCAAGTGCTGGAGCCAGCCGGTGTTCCCGGGCATCATCTTCTTCAACCCCGAGCCGCAGTGCTTCACCGACTTCGAGCCGTTCGCGGGGAATGCGTTCCCCATCCAGACCGCGAATGCCAGCGGCATTCCGGACTCGCTCCGCATCTTCATGAGCCATCAGCAGCAGTGTTACCGGTTCGCCATCTCGCTCGGCTGCAACTCGAACGAGGGTGGCTACTTCGACAACATCTCTCTGGCGTTCGTCGACCTGCCGGGCGTGCCCGGCCAGGCGAGTGCCGGCAGCACCGTGAGCCTGGGCTCGGTGTCTTCCGACATCTGGCAGTTCGTGAACGACACGTTCCCGGCGAACGAGACCGCCGGTCTGCCCGGCACGGCCGCGTTCGACACGACGACGGGCCTGATCCGCACCGGCTTGAACAACGCCCAGGCCACCGGGAACGCGCTGCGCTTCGACATCCCGGGCGACTCGAGCGCGGTCTCGGCCGCGAACGCGACCGTGGGTACGGCCGACGATCCGTCGCTGGTGCAGGTGCGCTGCGACCTCGTGTTCCGCATCCTGCCGGGTCCCGGCAACTACCAGGTCGCCGCGGGCCGCAGCATGGCCCCGGGTGGCAACGCCGTCACCGGCGTGCTGCTGCAGGTGCCTACCAATCAAGCGGCACCCGCGGCCTCGGGCGACGCATCGTTCTGGGGCCAGTACATCGCCGACCCCGGTCTCGTGTCGCGGGGCACGCACACGGGCCCCGGTGGCTGGGATCCGCTGACGTGGAACAGCTGCCGCATGGACACGCTGGAAGTGAACATCTTCCCGGTCGGTGGCACGGTGCCCACGGGCACGGCGCTGACGCCGGGTCGCTACCAGACGACGATCCACGAGAGCGATCCCAAGTTCGCGACCGTGGGGGTCAACAAGTTCAAGTGCTTCGTCATCGACACGACGAAGGCTGCGAACAGCTCGCCGACGCTCAACAACGTGAACTGCACGGGTGTCGTGCCGGCGTGGCTCACGGCGGTGCCGCAGTCGCGCACCGGCTGGAACGGCTCGGCGACGACGAAGGAGTTCTCGAAGATCATCCCCGACGGCCTGCTCACGCCGGGTTCGCACGTCCAGTACTTCTACCGCAAGTCGCACGCGGCGGATCCGAACCTCAACTATGCGATGTGCCCGGACACGAACGTCATCACGCCGCAGCCGCGTGAGAGCTCGACCGACCAGCACCGCTGGCAGCAGTTCGGCGTGCTCCCCGATCGCTGGAAGAACCTCGCGTTCGGTGGCGCCGGCATGGCGTGCATGCTGTACATCGACCTGAACGACCGCCGCGGCAACGAGGGCCGGTTCGTGGCGACGATGGACTCGATCGGCGGCACGGCCGCGGTGAAGTTCGGCGCGCACAACGGCTGGCACGCGGCGGGCACCACGGACATCACGACGACGCCCGGCGGTTGGAACGCGCAGACGTCGCCCGGGGTGGTCGCGAACAAGAACTCGCAGCCCGGCACGACGTGGGACATGTACGGCGTCAAGGCGTCCGAGTCGCTCACGACGAGCGCCGGCGCCCCCGGCAGCCGGCTCGCGAACCGCGCCAACATGGGCTTCGCCGCCGGCCGGGAATCGCGGCAGGGCCCGACGCCGGAGATGCTGCGGGCGTACTACCGCATCGTGGCGATTCTTTCGGGCGACCTGAACTCGGGCATCCTCGGGCCGTTCGTGAACCGCAGCCAGAACGACATCGGGCTGCTGAACGACTACCTCACGGCGGCGGCGGGACTCCCGCAGCCGCGTGGGATCTTCATCCAGGGCGACGGCTTCGGCCAGTCGGAGAAGGCCACGGGCGGCATCGACCCGCAGCACGTGACGTTCATGACCGACAAGCTGGGCGTGGTGTTCCGCAACCCCTCGTACCAGTCGCTTTCCAACAACACGAACCTCTGCGCCGACCTGCTCACGACGATCGCGCTCACGCCCACGGCGGACATCTACGGCGTCGCGAACTCCTGCCTGTTCTCGAACGACGTCTGGAACCGGAATCCGGCGATCGCGGAGTCGCAGGAAGGCGGCTTCTACGAGAACGTCGGCTCGAATGGTCCCTACGTCGCCGACGTGATCAAGACCGCGGTGCCGCTGCGGAACTGGGTCGCGGTCACGAGCGGCTACGAGATCGAGCACCTGCTCGGTCGCTACTGCGACACGGACGGCGGCCGGCTGGCCTGGTACTTCTACATGTTGAACAAGGCATTCAGCTCGATCTGCATGGTGCCGGGCAGTCCCATCGGGACGCTGGACACGCCAAACTCGCAGCGGCCCATGCCCGAGTTCTTCCGCATCGGGAACGCGGTCATGCGGCAGGGCCTGACGACCGTGCGCTTCAGCATCGCGAAGCCCGGTCGCGTGCAGATCGGCATCTACGACGTCACCGGCCGCAAGATCCGCAACCTGGCCGACCGCGTCTTCCCGGCGGGCGAGCAGGTGCTGCGCTGGGACGGCACCGACGATGGCGGCACGAAGGTCGCGCGCGGCGTGTATTTCGTGCGAAGCAGCACGCAGCCGCAGGCGGGCCGGATCATCGTGCTCAACAACTAGTCGCAACCACGACGGAGGGGCGGGTGGCGCACCCGCCCCTCCGTTCGCTTTCGCTCGCCAGCGCCGTCCGGTCGTCGTCACGCCGCCGGACGATCGTCTGGGCGCCGTTGTTGACACGTCCCTCGCCGGGGCCTAGGTTCGGCGCCGCCTTCGCATATCGGCTTCGCTTCCGCGGGCATAGCTCAGTTGGTAGAGCGCGAGCTTCCCAAGCTTGAGGTCGCGGGTTCGACCCCCGTTGCCCGCTCCATCCGTGGGGCCACGGCGCGCCGGCACGAGTGGGCCCACCCGCTCCCGGCGCGCATTCTTTCCCTCCCGACCCATCCCATCGCATGAGCGCTCCCGTCGTCGCCATCATCGGCCGCCCGAACGTGGGCAAGTCGACGCTCTTCAACCGCATCCTCGGCGAGCGGCGCGCGGTCACGCACGACCGCCCGGGTGTGACCCGCGACCGCAACGCCGTGCGCGCGGAGTGGGCGGGGCGCTCGTTCGTGCTCGTGGACACGGGCGGCTTCCTGCCGGCCTCGTCGGAGGGGCGCGACGCCGACGTGCGGCGCCAGGCGGAGGCGGCCATCGGGCTCTCCGACGCGGTGATCCTCCTGGTCGATGCGCACACCGGCGTCACCGACCTGGACCAGGCGATCGCCACGCAGCTCCGGCGCACGCACGGGAAGGCGCTGCTGGTGGTGAACAAGGTGGACGTGGCCGGCGACGCCATCGTGCACGACTTCCACCGCCTCGGGCTCGGCGAGCCGCACGCCGTGGCCGCGGAGGGCGGCCTCGGGATCGGTGACCTGCTGGACGCGGTGCTGGCCCTGCTGCCGGAGCAGGCCGAGCGCGAGTCCCCGGCCCCGCGCGTGGCGATCATCGGCCGGCCGAACGTGGGCAAGAGCTCGCTCGTCAACGCGCTCCTCGGCGAGGAGCGCGTGCTGGTGGAGCCGAACCCCGGCACGACGGTGGACGCGATCGACGCGCGCTGGAAGACGCCGGCCGGGGAGTTCACGCTCGTCGACACGGCCGGCATCCGTCGCCAGGCGCAGTTCGAAGACCAGGCCGAGTTCTTCGCGACGATGCGCGCCCTGCATGCACTCGAGCGAGCGGACGTTGCGTGCTTGATCGTGGACGCCACGCGCGGCTTCGAGAAGCAGGAGGCCCGGCTCGCGCACCACGCGCTCGAGGCCGGCTGCGCGCTGCTGCTCCTGTTCAACAAATGGGATCAGATCGAAGGTCGGGAGGTGGCGTGGAAAGCGGTGCTGGCGGAACTCGCTCGGCGTTTTCCTACTCTGGGCGATGTGCCGGCGCATCCGATCTCGGCCACGGAGAAGCTGCACTTGGCCAAGTTGCCCGAGTACATCGCGCAGCGGGTGGCGGAGAATACGCGCCAGATCTCGACGCGGGAGCTGAACGACTGGCTCCAGCTCGTGCAGAAGCGGCGGCAGGCGCCCAGCAACGCGGTGGGGAAGGCCCCGAAGATCTACTACCTCACGCAGAGCGGGAAGCGGCCGCCGACGTTCACGTTGTTCGTGAACGCGCCGTCGCGGCTGACCGACAACTACCGCCGCTTCCTGTGGTCGCAGTTCGCCGACCACTTCGGCTTCCGCGGCACGCCGCTGCGTTTCCGGGTGAAGAAGAGCGAGTAGTAGGATGCCGGCCATGCTCGTGGCCGCGATGCTCGCCCTGTCGACCGCCCTCGGGATCGGCTACCTCAGCGGCTCGCTGCCGTGGGGACTGTGGCTCGGTCGCGCGATGCGCGGCGTGGACGTGCGCACGCTGGGCTCCAGGAACCTCGGCGCCACGAACGTCTATCGCTCGCTCGGGCCCGCGGTGGGCGTGCCGGTGCTGCTGCTGGACGTGGCCAAGGGCGCACTGCCCACGTGGCTCGTGCCCGGCATGGGCGCGTGCGCCGCGTTCCCCGGCGGCCCGGAGTGGTGCCGGCTCTCGGTCGCGGCCGCCGCGGTGCTGGGGCACATGTTCACCGCGTTCGCGGGCTTCCGCGGCGGCAAGGGCGTCGCGACCACGGTGGGCGTGCTGCTCGCGCTCTCGCCGGCCGCGTTCGCGGCGTTCATCGGAGTTTTCGTGGCCACGGTGGCGATCACCCGCTACATCTCGCTCGGCTCGATGCTGGGCTCGGTGGCGTTCGCGGCCACGCTCGGTCTCACGCGCACCGGCGGCTGGCGCAGCCCCACGTTCGTCTTCGGCGCGCTGCTCGCCGCGGCCGTGGTGCTCCGGCACAAGGACAACATCGCGCGCCTCGCCCGCGGCGAGGAACGGCGCTTCTCGTTCAAGCGGAACGCCGCGTGAGCGCGGTCGCGGTGCTCGGGGCGGGCTCGTTCGGCACCACGCTCGCCATCCATCTCGCGAGCACCGGGCACGACGTCCGGCTCTGGGGCCGCGATGCGGCCGCCATGGCGCAGCTCGCGCGCTCGCGGGAGAATGCCAAGTTTCTGGCTGGCATCCACCTGCCCCCTGAGGTTAAGGTTCACGCGGAACTTGAGGCGGCACTCGAAAGGGCGGAGTTCCACCTGTTCGTGGTGCCGTCGCAGGCGACGCGTTCGGTGGCCGCGCAGGTGGCGGCCACGGGGGCCCGCGGCATCCCGGTCTGCGCCAGCAAGGGTCTGGAGCTCGGGACGCTGCGTCGCCTCTCCGAAGTGCTGACCGAGACGCTCGGCGATCCGGCGCCCGTGACGCTCACGGGCCCGAGTCACGCCGAGGAGGTGGCGCGGGGCATCCCGACCACCGTCGTCGCGGCGAGCATCGACGGCGCGCGCGCGCGCGCGGTGCAGGTGTTGTGCTCGACCACGCGGTTCCGGGTGTACACGAACGACGACGTCGTCGGCTGCGAGTACGGTGGCGCGCTCAAGAACGTGATCGCGATCGCCGCGGGCGTGGCGGACGGCCTCGGCTTCGGGGACAACACGAAGGGCGCCCTGCTCACGCGTGGGCTCGCCGAGATGTCACGCCTGGGCGAGGTCATGGGAGCGAAGCGCGAGACGTTCTCCGGGCTGACCGGCATGGGTGACCTGATCGCCACCGCGATGAGCCGCCACAGCCGCAACCGGCACGTGGGGGAGCGGCTCGGGCGGGGCGAGAAGCTGGCGGAGATCCTCGGCGCCATGGTCATGGTGGCCGAGGGCGTGCACACGGCGCGCGCGGCCCGCGACCTGGGCGCCAAGCGCGGCGTGGAGTTGCCGATCACCGAGCAGGTGTGCGCGCTGTTCGAGGGACGCGATCCCCAGACGGCGCTCATGGCGCTCATGACGCGCGACCTCAAGCGCGAGGCTTGAAGCAGGCGGGGCTCAAGGGAACGGTTCCAAGTCGGGCCACGGTCACCGGGGGACGCTCCATTGGCGATCCGAAAGACGGCGCAGGATCCGGAGAGCAAGCTCTATCGCTCGATCAGCGAGGTGAGCGACATGCTCCGCGTCAAGGCGCACGTGCTGCGCTACTGGGAGACGCAGTTCAGCATGCTGCGCCCGAAGAAGAACCGCGCCGGCAATCGCATGTACCGGCCGGAAGAGGTGCGGCTGCTGCTGCGCATCAAGGAGTTGCTCTACGACCGGCGCTACACGATCGCCGGCGCGCGCCGCACGCTGCTCGACGAGCGCAAGCAGGACGAGCCACAGGTCGAGCTGGGCTTCAGCGAGGCCGAACGCCGGCTGCTCGTGGCCGAGGTGAAGGAGGAGGTGCGCACGCTGCTCGCGAGGTTGAAGCGCGAGCCCGTCGCGAGCCCCAGGTAGTCGCGGGCGCGTTCGTCGCCGCCACGGTGCTGCCCACGGTCCGGTTGCGCGCGCACGGGCTCCGCGGCTATGGTGGCCGCCCGTTTCGCTCGCATAGCCACCCCTCGTCCTCGGTCGGGGCGTAGCGCAGCTTGGTAGCGCACCTGCATGGGGTGCAGGGGGTCGCTGGTTCGAATCCAGTCGCCCCGACCATTTTTCCCGGCGGCCGGGCATCCGGCGGTCCCGGGCCGGTCCCGCCCCGGACCTTCGGAGCCCGCTCGATGAACGTCGCCGTGCTCGTGCCCGCCTACCAGGCGGCGGCGCACCTGGGCGAGGTGCTGCTCGGCTTGAACGCGCTCGAGCCGCGGCGTCACGTGCTGGTCGTGGACGACGGCTCCCGTGACGCCACGGCCGAGGTCGCGAGGCAATTCGGCGCCGAGGTGCACTCGTTCGCCGCGAACCGCGGCAAGGGTCACGCGCTGCTCGCGGGCTTCGAGCGCCTGGCCGCCTACGATGCGGTGATCACGCTCGACGCCGACGGCCAGCACCCGCCTGCGTGCGTGCCGGCGTTCGTCGGGGCGGCCGAGGCCGGCGCCGACCTCGTGCTCGGCCAGCGCGCGATCACCCCGAACATGCCGGCCTCGCGCCGGTTCGCGAACCGCTTCTCCTCGGCGTGGTGCACCGCGATCGCCGGGCAGCCGATCGCGGACAGCCAGTGCGGCTACCGGCTCTACCGGCGAGAGGTGCTCGCGCGCACGCCGGTGCGCGCGAGCCGCTACGAGGTCGAGACGGAGATGGCCGTGCGCGCGGCGCGGCTCGGGTTCAAGGTCGCGCACGTGGAGATCCCCACCGTGTACGGCGACGAGGAGAGCCACCTGAGCCCCACGCGCGACGTGCCGCGCATCGTCGGCATGATGCTGCGGCTGACGTTCGAGCCGCGCCCGGAGCCGCGGTCGGCGGGTGCCGGCGACGCCGGCACGCGCAAGGCGGAAAAGCCCTGATGCGCATCCTCATCACGAACGACGACGGCATCGCCTCGCCCGCGCTCGCCGAGCTCAAGCGCGTCCTGTCGCCGTTCGGCCGCGCCATCGTCATCGCGCCCGACCGCAACCAGAGCGCCAGCTCGCAGTCGCTGACGCTCCATCGCCCGCTGCGCATCACCGAGACCGCGGAGGACACGTACTCGGTGGACGGCACGCCCACCGACTGCGTGCTGGTGGCGTTCCACGGCGAGCTCGGCGTGCCGCCGGACCTCGTGGTCTCGGGCATCAACCACGGGCCCAACATGGGAGAGGACGTGTTCTACTCGGGCACGGTCGCCGCCGCGATCGAAGGCGTGCTCCAGGGCGTCCCGGGCATCGCGGTGTCGCTGGTGACGCGTGCGCAGACCGACTTCAAGGCGCCGGCGGACGTGGTGGGCCGGCTCGTGCGCCAGGTGCTGGAGCGCGGGCTCACGCGGCGGCTGCTCCTCAACATCAACATCCCGTTCGTGCCCAAGCCGAAGGGCGTCAAGCTCACCCGGCTCGGCACGCGGCTCTACGCCGACACGCTGGTGCGCAAGGTGGATCCGCGCGGCAAGGACTACTACTGGATCGGTGGCGAGGACCCGGTGTGGCAGCCCGAGGAGGGCAGCGACTTCCACACCGTGCACGAGGGCTTCGTCTCGGTGACACCGATGCGGCTGGAGCTGACCGATCAGCAGGCGCTCGCGGACATGCAGGGCTGGGGCCTGGGGCTCTGAGCGCACCGGGGCCGGGTCGGGCCCGGCATCGGTGGCGACTGTCCGGGCGGCTGTGCTAGGGTGCCGCGCTCCGCGGAGCACTGCGCGGATGCCAGCACCCATTCGCGTCGGGGCGTGGCTCAGCCTGGTAGAGCACCTGGTTCGGGACCAGGGGGTCGGAGGTTCAAATCCTCTCGCCCCGACCATCTTACGAGCGGCCGGAAGGGCATGAGCCTTCCGGCCGTTCGCGTGCCGGATCGCCCAGGGCCCGCTTGCGGCGGGACGCGATGGGAGTCCATCCTCGCTCGCATGCAAGCCGTGCGCGTGGTGGTTCACGGTCGCGTGCAGGGCGTGGGCTTCCGTGCCTGGGTGGTGCGGGAGGCCACTGCGCTCGGGGTCGGTGGTCGGGTGTGGAATCGCGCCGACGGCAGCGTCGAGGCCGAGGCGGTGGGCTCGGCGGCGGCGCTCGGGCGATTCGTCGCGGCGCTGCGCACCGGGCCGCGGCTGGCGCGCGTGGAGCAGGTGACGGAGCAGTGGTTCGAGAGCCAGGAGGTCCCGCTGGGCTTTCTGGTGACGGGGTGAATCGGCAGATGAGCGCACCGGACAGCACACCGGACAGCAGACCTGACATCGTCCAGTTCCGAGACCGGCTCGCCGAGGCGCAGCGCACCGCGCTCGCGCGCGGCGAGATGACCCGGCGCGATTACGACGCGCTGCTCATGGACGCGGACTTCGAGGACGAGGCGTTCGAGGCGTTCCGGGCCCGACTCGTCGCCGCGGGCGTGCGCCTGCCCGAGGACGACGTCGAGGAGCCGTCGCTGTCGTTCGAGGCCAAGCAGCTCGCGGGCGAGCCGGAGCGCGACCTCCTCGACCTCTACCTGAACGAGATCGGGAAGGTGAAGCTCCTCACGCACGCGGATCTGCTCGAGACCGCGACGCATTCGCGCGCCGGCGACGAGAACGCCCGCCGCCGCATGATCCTCGCCAACCTGAGGCTGGTCGTGCACGTGGCGCGCGCCTACCGCAATCGCGGCCTCCCGTTCCTCGACCTGATCGAGGAGGGGAACCTGGGATTGATCCACGCCGTGGACCGCTTCGAGCCGGAGCGGGGCCTGCGCTTCAGCACGTACGCCTCGCTGTGGATCCGCCAGTCGATCCTGCGCGGGCTCGCCGAGCAGTCGCGCGCGGTGCGCATCCCGGTGCAGATGTTCCAGCAGCTCAACCGCTACGTGCGCGCCGAGCGCGCGCTCCGCGCCCGGTTCGCCCGCGAGCCGCAGGTGGCCGAGATCGCGCGCGAGCTGGACATCTCGCCCGCGCGCGCCGAGCGGCTGAAGGCGCTGCTCGGGGGCATGAAGTCGCTCGACGAGCACCAGGGCGTGACCGCGTTCGAGGAGCTCTCGGCCGAGGACCTGGGCGCCCCGCCGATGAGCGTCGAGCGGCTGGTCGAGCTGCAGCTCGAGCACGAGAAGCTGGATCGGCTGCTGCGCTCGCTGGCGCAGCGCGAGGAGCAGGTGCTGCGCATCCGTTACGGCTTCCACGACGGCGTCGCGCGTTCGCTCGCCGAGACCGGCGAGCACTTCGGCATCTCGCGCGAGCGTGTGCGCCAGATCGAGTCGCGCGCGCTGGCCAAGCTGCGCCGCGCCATCGACCTCGCCGACATGGACCGCGAGAACGGCGAAGTCGTTCACTGAACCCCCTAGCCCAGGGCACGAAGCCCGTGGAGCCGCGCATGATCCGCCTCGAGGACCACGTTCGGGAAGTTCCGGATTTCCCGAAGAAGGGCATCAAGTTCAAGGACATCATGCCCATGCTCCAGTCGCCCGAGGCGTTCCGCGTGGCGGTGGAGTCCCTCGGCGCGAAGGTGCAGCGCCCGGACGCGGTGGTGGGGATCGAGTCGCGCGGCTTCCTGTTCGGCGCTCCGCTGGCCCTCCATTGGGGAGTCGCCTTCGTGCCGGCTCGGAAATTCGGCAAGCTGCCCGGGCGCACGGTGCGGCAGGTGTATTCGCTCGAGTACGGGGAGGACACGCTCGAGCTGCACGCCGATGCGCTCAAGAAGGGCCAGCGCGCCGTGATCGTGGACGACCTGCTCGCGACCGGCGGCACCGCGCTCGCCACCGCGCAGCTCGTGCGCCAGCTCGAGGCGGAGGTCACAGCGGCGCTGTTCGTGATCGAGCTCGTGGGCCTCGGCGGCCGTGACAAGCTGGCACCGCTGCCCGTCCACGCGCTGCTGTCGCTGCCGGTGAAAGGCTAACGGAGGGTGCCCGAGCCGGATCGATCGCTCCTGCCCGATGCGGTCCGCTTGGGCCCGGTGCGGCTCCGTATCGCGGACCGGCGGCGGAGCGGGGAGTGGCTCGCGCGCGTGCTCGGGTTGTCGCCGCTGGGTGAGGCGGGCGGCCGTGAAGCCTGGGGCGGAGCCGACGGCACGCCGCTCGTGGAGCTGCGCGAGCATCCGGGCGCGCGCCCCATCCCGGACGGCGGGCGCCCGGGGATCTACCACTACGCGATCCTGCTTCCCGGCCGCGCCGAGCTGGGCGGCTTTCTCGCCCACCTCGAACGGCTCGGGATCGAGCACGCCGACTCCGATCACCTGGTGAGCGAGGCGATCTACCTCGTGGACCCGGACGGCATCACGGTCGAGGTCTACGCCGACCGGCCGCGCGAGACCTGGACGCGGCGCGACGGCGAGCTGGCGCTCGCGACGCTGCCGCTCGACGCCGCGAGCCTCATCGCGGCCGGCGCGGGCGCACCGTGGCAGGGCCTGCCCGCGGGCACGCGCATGGGACACGTCCACCTCCACGTCGTCGACCTCGCGGCCGCCGAGCGCTTCTACGTCGAGGGCCTGGGATTCGCGGTCACCACCCGGGCGTACCGCGGTGCGCTGTTCGTCGCCGCGGCCGGCTACCACCACCACGTGGGCCTCAACATCTGGGCCGCGCTTCGCGCCCCGGCCGGACCCGACGATGCGGGCCTCGACGAGTGGACGCTCGTCGTTCCCGACGCGTCGGCGCGCGAGGCGCTCGCACGCCGGCTCGATCGGCTCGGCGTCGGGAGCACGCGCACCGCGGACTCGATCGAGGCCAGCGACCCGTGGGGCATCCCCGTGCGCGTCGTCGGCGCGTGAGCGCGCGCCTCGTCGTGGGCAGGCCCGGGCCCAGCCGCTAGACTGCCGCGGCCATGCCCTCTCCGGCAGCCACGATCGCGCGCCCGCCGCGCCCGCTCGCCGTCCGCAAGCCCGCCGCCGTGCCGGCGTGGGCCACGGCCTGCTTCCTCGCCTCGGGCGCCGCCGGGCTCCTCTATGAAGTGGTGTGGAGCAAGCAGCTCGCCTACCTCCTCGGAAGCTCGATGCGCTCGGCGGCGATCGTCGTGGCGGCGTTCCTCGCCGGCCTGGCGCTGGGCGCTCGCCTGCTCGGCGCGCCGCTCGCGCGCGGCGGCTCGCCCGGCCGGCGCTACGCCCTGCTCGAGGCCGCGGTCGCGGTGACGGGCTTTGCCGTGCTGCCGGTGCTGCGTGCGCTCGACGGGCCGGTGGGACAGCTCTACCGCGCCCTGGGCGGGGAGAGCGTGGCGTTCGCGTTCGCGCGCGGCGGGCTCCTGTTCGCGATCCTGCTCGTGCCCGCGGCGTTGATGGGCGCCACGCTGCCGGTGCTGGTGGCGCGCTGCGAACGCGGCGCGGTGGGCTCGGGGCTCGCGTGGCTCTACGCGGTCAACACGCTCGGGGCGGTGCTCGGATCGCTCGCGGGCGGGTTCGTGCTCATGCCCGCGCTGGGGCTCGGCCGCACCACGCTCGTCGCGGCCCTGCTCAACCTGGTTGCCGCCACGTGGGCGGCGCTGGTGCCCGATCCCGCCGCGCTGCCCGACGGCGAGCGCGAGCCGGGGTCGCGAGCGGGTACCGCGAAGCCCACGCCCGCCGTCGTCTGGCCGCGCCCGGCGGAGCTCTCGGCACCCGAACACCGCCGGGCCCTGGCATGGATGTTCGCCGTGAGCGGGTTCGTGGCGCTGGCGCTGCAGATCGCGTGGCTTCGACTTTACGGTTTGGTGCTCGGCAGCTCGGTCTACTCGTTCGCCGCGGTGCTCGGCGTCTACCTGTGCGGGATCGCGATCGGGAGCGCGCTCCTCTCGCGCTGGGCGCCGCGACCGGGCCTGGGCTTGAGCACGTTCGCGTTCCTGCAACTGGCGCTCGCCGCCAGCGTCGCGGTGGGCAGTCACTTCTACGCCGGGCTTCCCGGGGCGATGCTCGCGATCGGGCAGGGGGCGGGAGCGTCGTGGGGATCGCTGCTCGTCGCGCAGCTCGGGCTCGTGGCACCGGTGGTGCTGCCGCCATGCGTGACGCTCGGCGCGCTGTTCCCGCTCGCGACGCGGCTGCTCCAAACGGGCGCGGAGCCCGGGGGCGCGGCGACGGGACGCGCGTACGCGCTCAACACGCTGGGCACGATCGTGGGCTCACTGCTCACCGGCTTCGTGCTGCTGCCCGCGTGGGGCGTGCGCGGCGTCGTGATCGCCGCCGCGGTGCTCGCGACGCTGCTCGGGATCGCGACGCTGCTGCTGCGCGGCCGCCCGCGCACGCTCACGCGGCCGCTCGCGTTCGCGGGTGGGCTCGCGGTGTTCGCGGTCGTGGCCGCGGTCACCGCGCCGCCCTGGGACCCCGTGCTCATGTCGCTCGGCACCTACCGGCCGTTCCACGCCGCGAACGTGTTCCAGTCGTGGCTGGGCGCGGGCGGCATCGGCGATCCCGCGCGGCGCGTGGCGGCGGCGCAGCGCGCGCTCTTCTACCGCGAGGGGATCAACGCCTCGGTGCTGGTCGCCACCGACCTCGAGGGCACGCGCCGCTGGCTGCGCGTCGGCGGCAAGATCGACGCCAGCACCGGCGACATGCTCACCCAGACGATGCTGGGCCTGATCCCGGCCGTGATCGCGCGGCCGGGGGCGCGCACGCTCATCGTCGGCCACGGCTCGGGCGCCACCGCGGCCGCGGCACTCGATGCGGGCACCGGACCCATGGACATCGTCGAGCTCGAGCCCGCGGTGATCGAGGCCTCGCACTTCTTCCACGACGCGGGCGAGGACCCGCTCGACGACCGGCGCGTGCGGCTCTACCTCGAGGATGCGCGCGCGCGGCTCGCGCACGGGGAGGGCCACTACGGGCTCATCGTCTCCGAGCCGTCCAACCCGTGGATCGCGGGCGTGAACAACCTGTTCACCGAGGACTTCTACCGGCTCGTGCGCCGGCGCCTCGAGCCCGACGGCGTGTTCTGCCAGTGGATCCAGCTCTACGAGCTCTCGCCGGCCACGTTCCACACGCTGCTCGGCTCTTTCCTGCGGGTGTTCCCGCAGGCGCAGGTGTTCTGCCTGTGGAGCTCGTACGACGTGATGCTGGTGGCCACACCGCCCGGCGCGACGTTGTCGTGGGACCGGCTGCAGAGCCCGCTCGCCGAGCGGGAACTGAGGCGCGCGCGACTGCGCGCGCCCGAAGACATCGCCTCGTTCTACGTCGGGCCCGCGACCGCGTGGGTTTCGGAGGTGGAGCACGCCGAGCGCAACACGGACGACCGGCCGACGGTGGAGTACCGCGCCCCGCGAGACCTGGTCGAGGTCGGACGCGGGCTCGCGAGCCACCACCCGGAGGTGATGCGCGAGTTTCCGCGCACCGTGGCGCCGCCGGGGGGCGGCCCGCTCGCGAGCTGGCCGCGCGACCTGGTGCTCCGAGCGCGCGCCGCGTCGATGCTGGAGGGCGCCGGCGACGCCGAGGCGCTCGCGGTCTACGAGCAGCTGCGCGCGGCCGGCGCCATCGACATCGCCGCCTCGCTGGCGGGCGAGCGCCGCGACGAGCTGGAACGGGCGCGCTTCGCGGCGCGGCTCGCTCAGGCGCGCGGCAGCGCCGAGCGCGGGGACGCGGCGGGCGCGCGCGCCATCCTCGAGGAGGTGATCGCGCAGGGCGGCGGCGGGGTGGAGGACTGGCTGCTGCTCGCGCGCGTGCGTCGCGAGCTGGGCGATGCCCGCGGCTCCGGGCAGGCCGCCGCGCGGGTGCTGGACGGCCCGGCACCCGACGCCACGCACCTGGAAGCCCTGTTGCTCTCGGGCATGGCGGAGCAGGCCGGCCGGCGCGACTCGGTGGCGTACGCGCGCTTCCGCCAGGCGCAGGCGCTGGCGCCGCACGACGGGCGGGCCTACGACTACGAGGCGCGCATGCGGTTCGCCGCCCGCGACCTGGCCGGGGCGCGGGCCGTGGTCGAGCGCGGGCTCAGGAACGTCCCCGGCGACCCGGCGCTGAAACAGGCGCTGCAGGTGCTCTCCCAGCAGCCGACGGGGCACTGAGCCGGGGTCGCGGTCGGCCGGAACTTCGTCATTGCGCGAACGACCCCGGGGGTCGACAATACATGGCAGATGACCGGGCGCGCTCCCCTCGAGGGGCGCGCCCGCAGCGTTTTCGGGCGGCAGGTGTTGGATCGAGGGATCAGCCGGGGCTCCGCGTGAGCGCCGGCCGGCGAGGGACCGACCGGGTGGGAGGATCATCCGGTCATGTCACTTTCCGAGTTCATGCCGTACGGCGCGCCCGAGCTGCTCGACGGGGCCGCCCCGCGGATGGCGCGCTCGACGCTCACCGCGAGCGGGCTGGTGGCGGCGATGGTGTGCTGTCTCGGCCTCGTCACCGCGAACCGGTCCAACCTTCGCGACGTCACGGGCCCGTTCGTGCCGCACGAGGAGAGCAAGCTCGACGACTTCAAGATCCTCGAGCCGCGTGGCCCTGCACAGCCGCCGACGCCGAGGATCCACGTCGAGGGCGGCGAGTTCCGCCCGGTCGATATCGAGACACCCGAGACGACGCCGATCGACGTGCCGCCGTCGATCGGACCGGACACACCGGGACCGCGGGGCGAGCCGGACGTGATCCGTGCCAATAGTGAGCTGCAGGCGCCTCCCGTTGAGCCCAAGCCGTGGGAGTACGTCTACAGCGACGAGCTGCCGCAGCTCGTGCGCAGCGTGAAGCCCTACTACCCGGACCTGGCCCGCGAGGCCGGCGTCGAGGGCACGGTGAAGCTGCAGCTCCTGATCGGGCTCGACGGCCGCGTCCGGCGTGTGATCGTGCGACCGGGCGGCTCGGTGCCGATGCTCGACGAGGCGGCGATCGCCGCGGCGCTCGGGTGCGTGTTCACGCCGGCGCTCGCGAACCACCACCCGGTCATGGTCTGGGTGGCGCAGGACTACCACTTCAAGCTGCACTGAGACCCGGCGCGCCCGGGGACTTTGGGCTATTGCGGGCTACTGGGGCTACTGCCCGTCGCCCATCGCGCCCTTGCCGCGACGCGCCTTCACGATGCGGATCGACTCGCCGCTGGTGTTGCCGTGCACGATCAGCGGGAACTTGGCGGCGAAGTCGAACTCGGGATCGCGTTCCTGGTTGTGGCACTGCAGGCAGGTCGCCTCGTCGACCTTGCGGCGCTGGAGCCAGTCACTCCCGTGCTGCGTGCCCATGCCGTGGCAGTTCTCGCACTGCACGTTCACGAGCTGCGGCGTGCTCGACTCGGTCTGGAAGCCCCCCGGCTCGCGAAAGCCCACGACGTGGCAGGGGATGCACTCCGGCGTGGCGTCCTTCTTGACCCGCTGCAGCGTCTCCCAGGCGAGCGAGTGCGCGGTCGTGTGCCACTGGTCGCTCTCGGTCGCGTGGCAGCGCGCGCACACCTGCCCGCCGACGAAGTGCTCCACCGGGTCGTCGTCGCCCGCAGCCAGCGCCGCGCTCCGCTCCTCGAGCCGCATGCGCTCGTTGTACGCGTCCTCGAACGCCTTCACCGACTTGAGCATCACCGGCTGCTCGCGCACCTCGGGGCCGAGCGAGCCGATGCCGCACAGGGCGTCGGCGACGTGGCCGTCGGCCGCGAGCGCGAGCGAGATGACGCCGATGTGCTGGCCCTGCTCGCCCGCGTAGCTCGCCATGGTCTCGCCGATGCGCCGGCCCTTCTCGTACACCGGCACGTCGTGGCCGAGCACCACGGCGTCGATGCCGGGCACGGCGCTCACCAGGTCTTCGCCGCCCACCCGGCCCAATTGGGCGAGCAGCACCACGACCTGCGCGCCCTTGTTCCTGAGCGCCGTGACCTGCGCGTGCGCGGCATTCTCCGGGTCGAGGACGACGAGCGAATCCGCGGCCGGCCCGAGCTCCAGCCGGTCGCTGTAGAGCGCGAACACGCCCACCTTGACGCCGCCCACGTCGAGCACGCGGCCACTGGGGAAGATCGGCAGCTTCGTCCGCTTGTCGGCGAGGTTCGCGCACGTGACCGGGGCCCCGGTGCGGCGCGCGAGGTCGCGCAGAAACGCGATCCCGTGCCGCAGGTCACGCGGGCCGACCCCGATCGCGCCGACGTGGAGGTCGACGAGCGAGCGGAACATGAACTCGGCGAGGTCGGTCCGGCCGTCCTGGTTGGGGAACGCCCCGCCGGCGTCGAGGTAGACCGTGGCCGGGTGCACGGCGCGCGTGCTGTCGGCGAACGAGGCCATCCGGGCGAAGCCGCCCTTGGGGATGTGGCAGCCGCACGGGCTTGTCTTGCCCTTCAAGTCCGCCGTGCCGAGCACCACGAGCGTGTCCGGCGGGGCGGAGGCGGCGCGCACGGGGCGCGAGCCGCCGAGGGAGAACGGCAGGGCGAGGAGCAGCGCGCAGGCGAGCGCGGAGGGTCCGGGGCAAGGGCGCACGCGGGGATTGTCCGGCAGCGCTCGCGGCCGGACAAGGCAGGCCGCGGTCAATTTTGCCGAAGGCCCGCCGGCGCCGTCAGGAGGCGGGCGCCAGCCGCTTCTCGGCGCGCGCCCAGGCGTCCTTGAGCGTCACCGTGCGCACGAACACCGGCGCACCGCGGCGCGAATCGCGCGTGTCGACCACGAAATAGCCCACGCGCTCGAACTGGATCGCATCGCCCGGCTGTGCCCCGGCGAGCGAGCGCTCGAGCTTGCAGCCGGCGAGCACCTCGAGCGAACGCAGGTTGAGAGCGCTCGTCCAGTCGCCGCCCTCGGTGTCGCGCTCGGGGTCCTCGCTCGAGAACAGCGTGTCCACGAGACGCACCTCGGCCTCGATCGCGTGCGGCGCCGAGACCCAGTGGATCGTCGCCTTCACCTTCCGGCCGTCCGGTGCGTTGCCGGCCCGCGTGGCCGGGTCGTACGTGGCGCGCACCTCGCTCACCTCACCCGTGGCGGGATCCTTCGTCACGCCGGTGCAGCGGAGCCAGTAGGCGCCCCTCAGCCGCACCTCGACGCCGGGGCTCAGGCGGAAGTACTTGGGCGGCGGCACCTCGCGGAAATCGTCGCGGTCGATCCACAGCTCGCGCGAGAACGGCACCCGGCGCGTGCCAGCGCCGGGGTCCTCGGGATTGTTGTCGAGCTCGAACTCCTCGACCCGGTCGACCGGGTAGTTCTCGATCACGACCTTGAGCGGCGACAGCACGGCCATGCGGCGGAGCGCCGTGCGGTTCAGCTCCTCGCGCACGCAGGCCTCGAGCAGCGCCAGCTCGACGCGGTTCTCGCGGCGCGCGACGCCGATCCGATCCACGAAGTCGCGCAGCGCCGCGGCCGGGTAGCCGCGCCGGCGCATGCCGCTGATCGTGGGCATGCGCGGGTCGTCCCAGCCGGAGACCCGGCCCTCCTGGACGAGCCGGAGCAGCTTCCGCTTGCTCATCACCGTGTGCGTGAGGTTCAGGCGCGCGAACTCGTGCTGGTGCGGGAGCGGGCGGGGCAGGTCGAGCGCCTCGAGCAGCCAGTCGTAGAGGGCCCGATGGGACACGAACTCCAGCGTGCACAGGCTGTGGGTCACGCCCTCGATGTAGTCGGAGAGGCCGTGCGCGAAATCGTAGAGCGGGTAGATGCACCACCGGTCACCGGTGTTGTGGTGCGAAGCGTGGCGGATGCGGTAGAGGACCGGATCGCGCAGCCAGACGTTGGGAGACGCCATGTCGATCCTGGCGCGCAGCGTTCGCGCGCCGTCCGGGAACTCGGCGGCCTTCATGCGCGCGAACAGGTCCAGGCTCTCGGCCACGCTGCGACCACGCCAGTGGCTGTCCTCGCCGCGCTCACCGGGAGCGCCGCGCATGCGGTCGACCTCTTCGGCCGTGTGGTCGCAGACGTAGGCGCGCCCGCGCTCGATCAGGCGCACGGCGAACGCGTGCAGCGCGTCGAAGTAGTCGGAGGCGCGGAACGGCTCGCCGTCGGCCGCGGAAGCATTCGCCGGCGCGGCCGCGATGTGGAAGTCGGCGCCCGCGGGCATCGCCGTGGCGCCCGGGCGCTTGAACCTCAGGCAGTGGTCGGCCCAGCCGGCCACCAGCCAGCGGACGTCGGCGACGATCGAGTCTTCGTATTCCACGTCCTCCTTGGCCGGGTTCGTGTCGTCCATGCGCAGGTTGCAGTGGCCGCCGAACTGGCGCGCGATGCCGAAATTGAGGCAGATGGCCTTGGCGTGCCCGACGTGCAGGTAGCCGTTGGGCTCGGGCGGGAACCGGGTCATCACCTCGCCCACACGCCCGGCGCCGAGGTCGGCCTTGACGATCTCGCGGATGAAATCCTCGCGCTCGCTCACGGCGGTCGGGGACTGCGGGTTGTCGCTGGGCATGAGAACGAGGTCTCGCGGGGTGGGGGCGAACGGGTGCAGCCATGGACCTAACGCCATCGAACGGCCGCTGTCCAGCCGGCGGCATCTTCGCGGCGGCCCCGTCGCGTCCGTCCGCGCACCCGGCGTCCTGGGCAGTAATCACGGTCGTGGGCGACGCCGGCTGAACGTGCTGTGCTAGCGTCGCGACGGTTCGACGCCACGACGATCTCCGCCCACCCCGGTCCGGCCCCGGAGGAACCCATGCGCTCCCGCCCGCTGCTCGCGCTCGCCGCCCTCGCGCTGCTCGTATCGTCCGCCCCGGCGCTCGGCGCCGGCTCGCGCTACACGCTCGAGGTCGCGCGCCAGATGGTCGGCGTTTCGAGCGCGCGCGTGTCGCCCGATGGCCGCTCGATCGCGTTCCTGGTGACGAAGCCCGACTTCGAGAAGGACCAGAACGTCACCGAGCTGTGGCTGGCCGACGCCACGGCGGGCGATCCGCACCCGCTCACGTTCGACCGGCGGAGCGTGGGCTCGCCGCAGTGGTCGCCCGACGGCCGCACGCTGGCGTTCATCGCCCCGGACACCGAGGAGCACCCACAGGTGTGGCTGCTGGCGCTGCGCGGTGGCGAGGCGCGACGGCTGACGAAGGCGCCGAACGGCGTCGAGCACTACAGCTGGAAGCCGGACGGCAGCGCGATCGCCTTCGCGACGGCGGACACCCTTCCCAAGCGGCAGGGCGAGGCGAAGTTCGTCGGCACGTTCAAGGTCGGCGACCAGGACCTGTTCCTGCGGAAGGAGATCGCTCCCCAACACATCTGGATCCAGCCGCTGGACGGCGAAGCGAAGCGGCTGACGAGCGGCACGTGGTCGCTCGAGTTCTCGCTGCCACCGGGCAGCGCGCCGTCGCACCTGGCGTGGTCGCCGGACGGGCGGCAGATCGCGTTCGCGCGCGTGCCGGCGCCGATGAGCGGGCGCCTGGACTCGGTGAGCGTGTGCGTGGTGGACGTCGGCAGTGGTGCGATCCGCTCGCTCACCGGCGCCACGCGCTTCCAAAACAACCCGGTGTGGTCACCCGACGGTCGCTCGATCGCGTACTGGTACCCGCGCGACGGCCGCGGCGACGTCAACTGGGTGAACGAGGTCTACGTCTCGCCCGCGGCGGGCGGAGCCGGCAAGAGCACGACACGCGCGCTCGATCGCATGGTGTTCAACGGCCAGTGGCTCGCGGACAGCAGGACGCTGCTCGTGGCGGCGAACGACAAGACCGGTGTCGGCGTGTGGCTGCAGCCGGTGGACGGCGCGGCGAAGCGGCTGGACCTGGGCGCGCTCGTCGTGAACGGCGCCTTCGGCTACGACGTGGACGCCGGCAAGAGCGGACGCATGGCGTTCGTGGCCACGACCGCCGACCGTCCCGCCGAGCTCTACGTGCTGGACGGGCCCACGGCGAAGCCGCGCCGACTCACCGACTTCAACGCCTGGGCGAAGGACGTGAAGTTCGGACGCGCCGAGCGCGTGACGTGGAAGACGCACGACGGCATGGAGGCCGACGGCGTGGTCGTCTATCCGGCCGACTTCGACGCCAGCAAGCGCTACCCGCTCGTGCTCAATATCCACGGCGGTCCCACGTCGGCGAGCAAGACCAACTTCTCCACGCTGCCGCAGCTCATGGCGGCCGAGGACTGGGTGGTGTTCATGCCCAACTACCGCGGCAGCGACAACCTCGGGAACGCCTACATGGCGGCGATCCAGGGCGACTGGGGAGCGGGCCCCGGCCGGGACGTCATGGCCGGGATCGCCGAGCTGCGGAAGCGGCCGTACATCGAAGCCCGGCGCACGGCGGTCACCGGCTGGTCGTACGGCGGCTACATGACGTCGTGGCTGATCGGCAACTATCCGGACGAGTGGACCGTCGCCATGGCCGGCGCACCGGTGACGAGCTGGGAGGACCAGTACAACCTCTCGGACGGCAGCGTCTCCACGCGCTACGTGCTCGGCGGCTCGCCGTGGACCGGTGACCGGCAGCGGATCGCGCGCGAGCAATCGCCGATCACCTATGCCACGAAGATCCGGACGCCCACGCTGGTGATGGCGAACATCGAGGACTTCCGCGTCCCGCCCTCGCAGGCCATGTCGCTCTACCACGCGATGAAGGACAACGGCGTGGAGACCGAGTTCATCGCGTTCCCGGGGCGAACGCACAACTCGTCGGATCCCGTGAACAGCCGCGAGCGCACGCGGCTGTGGGTGGACTGGGTGAAGCGGCATCTGGAAAACGCCCCCGCGGTGGCGATGCCGTGAACCGAAGCGGTCACCCGCCCGGTCCGGCGTCCCCGGACCGGGCGAGTCCGCGCTCGATCAGTCGCCGCGTGATCCCGGGCCGCCCCATGGACTCCGGCGGCCCGCCCCAGCGATTGATCGCGGTGGCGCGATCGGCGCCGGCGTCGATCAGCAGGTCGACGCAGCGCACGTAGTCGTCGTCCGCCGTCCGGCAGTTCGCCGAGCCGTGACAGGCCCAGGCGAGCGCGGAACAGCCATAGGTGTGGTCGCGCACGCTCACGCGTACGCCGCGCGCGAGCAGCATCGCCACGTTGAGGGGCCGGCCGTGCCAGGCGGCGCGATGGAGCGGCGTCTCGCCGGCCGCGGGCGAACCCTCGGCAGGGAAGCCGAGATCGAGCATGAGCCGCAACGGCGCCGGATCGGCGCGTTCGCTCATCCGCCCGATCGCCTCGCCCGCTTCGGCGCCGAGTGAGGCGATCAGGTCCGGCGTGCGCGCGAGCAGTGCGCGCGCGGCCGTCTCGTCGGCGGCCGCGCACGCTGCGACCAGCCGATCCGCGTCGAGAACGTTCGTCGTATCCGCACCGTGCGCCGCGAGTGCGGACGCGGTGGCGAGGTTCCCGTGACGGAGCGCCAGCGCGTACGGCGTGGCACCGGACTTCGTACGGCGGGAGAGCTGCGCGCCGTGGGCGACGAGGAGCGCGATCATTTCAGCCGCACGCCCGACCCGTGCGGCGCAGTGGAGGGCCGTTTCTTCCTGTGGCCCGCTCGGCACCTCGGGGTCGGCGCCGTGCTCGAGCAGCCAGCGAATGCCGCGGTCGGCGCGCGCCGTGTTCAGCCCGCCCTCGATGTGGCCGAGGTTGAAGTAGAGCGGCGTATTCCCCCAGTACGCGTGTCGGCCGCTCAGGTCGCCGCCATGCATTCGCAGCAGCTCGAGGCAATCCTCGCGGTCGAACTGCGCCGCGTGGTAGACCGACTCGCCGTCGTTCGCATCGGCGCCGTGCTCGAGCAGCGCGCGCGTGACCGGTGCGTTGCCTGCGGCTGACGCGAAGTAGAGCGCGGGCAGTCGCGAGTCGGCATCGTCCAGGTGCCAGAGCACGAACGTATTCGGGCTCGCGCCGGCGTCGAGCAGTCGCTGGACCACGCGCGCGAGCGCTTCGGCATGCGCGGGGGAGCGCTCGTGGAACGGGCTCGCGCTCGCGTAGAGGAGCGGTGGCCAGTCGCCCGGGGCGCGCGGCCTCGTGGCGCTGCCGGGATCTTCCGCGACGCGGGCGGACACGCGCGTTTCGTCGCCGAGCGCGCAGTCCACGCACAGCTCGCTCCCGGCGATCTCCGGGTGACCCTCGAGCAGCGCTTCCGCTTCGCCGGCGCGCTGCTCGCGTATAGCGGCGAGGAAGCGCTCGACCAGGTCGGGGGTCGGATCCACGGCGGTCACGCGGCGAGTCAAGCACAGCGGGATCGGGCGCGGAAATCGTTTACAGCGCGCGCAGGCGAAACGCCCTGAAATCGGAAAACGTTTCCGCACTCCGGGCGTGACGCCGGGTAGTCCCGGAGGCGCCGTGCGACCGGCGTTCCCGGTCGCGTGCGACCGCGTCGCGTTGCATCGCGCATGGCCGGCGCACCCGCCGATGCGACGTCGAAGCCGCATCGGGCAGGATGCGAGTGAACGGAGTTCACCCGAACAAAATCTCCGGCGCGATCCGCGGAAACTCTTGAGCGGCTGTTCAGCCGGATGTCACGATGTTTCGCGGAGTCAATATTGGCTCCACCTGCCCTGCTGTACGAGCGCTGCCGCGATCCCCTCCGCCGGCGCGCGCATGTCCCCACGCTCAACACACCCACGCACGTCCCCACCCCCACGGGAGGCTTTCGTGTCGCCGTTGCTTCGATGCGGCCCTGCTCCACGGTCATGCCCTGGCGATGCCGGGGCGCGCCGCGTTCCCACGACGTTCGCCGCGGGCGCGCGCTTCGTCGGCGCGGTCCTGGCCCTCATGGCGGGCGTGCTGCTCTCGTGCGGCCTGCTGCCGGCCGAGGCGACCGCCGCCGGGAAACCCCCCAAGGCCGGGGCGATCGCCTCGCCCGCGGGCGGGCTGGTGACGGGCGAGAACGGCGCTTCGGCGTCGTTCACCCTGGTGCTCACCGTGCGGCCGTCCGCGAGCGTCACGTTCGCGATCGCGAGCAACGACGCATCGGAGGGCTCCGCTTCCCCCGCGAGCATCACGTTCACGGCCGCGAACTGGGACGTGCCGCAGACGGTGACCGTGACCGGGGCCGATGACGCGGTGGACGACGGGGACGTGGGCTACGCCATCGTGATCGGGCCCGGCATGAGCTCGGACCACGACTATTCGGGCTACGACCCCGCCGATGTCGGCGTCACGACCACGGACGACGACGTCGCGGCCGTCAACGTGACGCCGCTCGCGGGCGCCGGCACCGGCGAGACAGGCGGGACCGCGAGCTTCACCGTCCGGTTGGCGAGCCAGCCGATCGCGAACGTGACGGTCCCGGTCACGTCGAACGACCCGACCGAGGGCAGGACCTCTGCCCCGAGTCTCACGTTCACACCCGCCAACTGGAACCTGCCGCAGACGGTCGTCGTCGTCGGCGCCGACGATCCGATCGATGACGGCGATATCGCCTATGCCGTGGTGACCGGTCCGGTCTCGAGTGGGGACGCGAAGTATGCCGCGATCAACCCGGCCGACGTGGCGCTCGTGAATGCCGACGACGACGTGGCGGGGATCGACGTGACGCCGGTGTCGGGCCTCGGCACCACCGAAGCGGGCGGCACGGCGGAATTCACCGTCGTGCTCCAGAGCCAGCCGACCGCGGATGTGGTCATCCCCATCGCCTCCGATGATCCGAGCGAGGGCACGGTCTCGACCGCGAGCCTCGTGTTCACGTCCGCCGACTGGAATGTGCCGCAGACCGTCACCGTGACCGGGGTCGACGATGCCGTGCAGGACGGGGATACCAACTATGGTGTCGTGACCGATCTGGTCGCGAGCGATGACCCGAGCTACGTGGCGATGGATCCCGCCGACGTGTCGGTGGTGAACGCCGACGACGACGTCGCCGGTATCAGCGTGACGCCGGTGGCCGGCCTCGTCACCACCGAGGCGCTCGGCACCGCGAGCTTCACGGTGGTGCTCGAGAGCCAGCCGACTTCCGACGTCGTGATCCCGGTCGCATCCAGCGACCTCACGGAGGGCACGGTCTCGGCCGCGAGCCTGACGTTCACCGCCGCCGACTGGAACGTGCCGCAGACCGTCACCGTGACCGGTGTCAACGACGACGCCGACGACGGCGACATCGCGTACACCGTCACCCTCGGCGTGCCGGCGAGCTCGGACCCGATCTACGCCGCGATCGATCCCGCCGACGTGGCGGTGGCCAACACCGACGACGACGCGGCCGGCATCGACGTGACGCCGGTGGCCGGCCTGGAGACCAGCGAAGAGGGCGCCGCGGCGACCTTCACCGTGGTCCTGAAGAGCCAGCCGACGGGGGCCGTGGTCATCCCGGTCGCCACGGGCGATCCGACCGAGGGTACGGCGTCACCCGCGGCACTGGCGTTCACCGCGGCCAACTGGAGCACGCCGCAGACCGTGACCGTGTCCGGCGTCGACGACCAGGTGGCGGATGGCGCCGTGGCCTACAGCGTGATCCTCGACGAGGCCATGAGCGTGGATCCCGGCTACGCCGGGATGGATGCCGCGGACGTCGCGGTGACGAACACCGACGATGACGCCGCGAACATCAACGTGACGCCGGTGGCCGGTCTCGGCACCACCGAGGCGGGTGGAACGGCGAGCTTCACGGTCGTGCTCGCGAGCGAGCCGATCGCGGATGTCGTGATCCCGGTCGCCTCCGACGACCTCAGCGAGGGCACGGTCTCCACGACGAGCCTGACGTTCACCGCGACGGACTGGTACGTGCCGCAGACGGTCACCGTGACCGGCGTCGACGACCTGGTGGATGACGGCGACGTCGCCTACGGCATCACGCTCGGGGCGCCCGCGAGCACGGATCCCGTCTATGCCGCCATCGATCCGGCCGATGTGGCCGCCACCAATGCCGACGACGACGCGGCGGGCATCACCGTGACGCCGGTCGACGGGCTGGTCACGAGCGAGACCGCCGGCGCGCCGACGTCGTTCGACGTGGTCCTCGCCAGCCAGCCGACCGCGGACGTGATCATTCCCGTCGCCTCGAGCGATCCCACGGAGGGCGTCGCCTCCGCGTCGAGCCTGACGTTCAGCGCGGCGGACTGGAACGTGCCGCAGACGGTCACCGTGACCGGCGTCGACGACGCGGTGCAGGACGGCGACGTCGCCTACAGCATCACGCTCGGCGCGCCCGCGAGCGCGGACCCGGTCTACGCGGCGATCGACCCCGCCGACGTGGCGCTGGTGAACGGCGACAACGATGTGGCGGGCGTCAGCGTGACGCCGATCGCTGGGCTCAACACCACCGAGGCGGGCGGCACGGCGAGCTTCAGCGTCGTGCTGATGAGCGAGCCGATTTCCGATGTCGTGATCCCGGTCGCCTCCAGCGACCTCACCGAGGGCACGCTCTCTGCTGCGAGCCTGACGTTCACCGCCGCCGACTGGAACGTGCCGCAGACGGTCACCGTGACCGGCGCCGACGACGCGGTCGACGACGGCGACATCGCCTACAGCATCG
>Ga0207670_10000368_pt1 | contig 26078 bp, 18 predicted proteins | sample KBSS23HmetaG_FD_184339 | JGI IMG/M metagenome (GOLD analysis project Ga0207670, IMG submission 184339) | Switchgrass rhizosphere microbial communities from Kellogg Biological Station, Michigan, USA - KBS S2-3H metaG (SPAdes) (version 2) | ecosystem: Host-associated > Plants > Roots >... | reverse complement strand
ATGATGCCCAGCTTTTGTTCCTTGGTCAGCGTCAAGGGACTGGCTCCTGAACGGGGTGAGTGCCCGGCCCTGCCCGCGAGTGTCAGGTCTCGTCGGGAAGCGCGTGCTGCGGGAACCCTGAGGGTCCGGGGCGACGCGTGAATATAGCAGCATGGAGCATGCGAGACCAGTCGCCGGCTCACGCATGGAATCACGCGCTAATCGGGGCCGGCAGAGCGGCTTACGCCTGCAAACGCCCGCGAGCGGGGGCGAATATCGTGGTCGGGAGATCGCGGCCGCGAATCGTGGGCAGTTCGATGGAGATCACCGCCCTGGCACATTCCATCCCGTCTGCTGCCGCATGAGCGCGAGGGTTCCGATCACCCTCGGGTCGCCGGTGCGCGCACCCGCGGGTATCGCCTCGAGGATCCGTCGCGCTCCGATCGTATCTCCCCGTGCCGCTCGTATCCACGCGGCGTGAGCGCGCGCGACGTTCTCGTCGAGTCCGTTGGACGCCGCTGTCCTCAGCACGGTCGAGGCCCGCTCCAGGGACCCCATCATGATCTCGAAGCGCACGAGCCCGACGTTCGCCTGCTCATGGCTCGGCAGGATCCCGGCTGCGGCGGACAGTTGCCTCCGCATGGCCACGCTGTCCGCGGGCCAATGCTCGCTTGCAGCCATCCTGACCAATCGGCTCGCGGCCTCCGACAGGGGAATGCCCGCCGCCGTGTACTGGGCTCGCGCGTCGTCGAAACGCCCCAGCTGGGCCAGTTGCTCGGCCAGACGCACCCTTGTTGAAGCCGCCTCGGGGGCAAGTTGGACGGCCACCGCGAAGCATTCGATCGACCGCAGGTCATCACCCACGAGCGAATAGGTGATCCCGGCGCTTTCGTACAGACCGGCCCGCGCCAGCCGCCCGGTCTGGGTACCTGCTCTCTTCATGGCGCCGCTTCGATCGATGGCGATCGCGCGTTCGTATGACGGCAGGGCGCGGCGCGGTTCTCCCTTGGCGAGCCAGGCGTCCCCCATCGTGTTCGCAAACGACCAGTCGCGCTGTGCTCGATCGCCTGGGACGAGCGGCGCAAGCGTGACCGCCATCGCCGCGACCCCGACACTCGCGACGGGAAGCACGCTTCTCCAGCGGCCACTTCCCCAGCACCGGATGAGGTATTCCGCGCCGATTCCCGTCAGCAGGGCCAGCGGCGGAACGAGGTGGATGCGATAGCGATCCACCACGAAGAACGCGGCAACTCCAACAACGAGGGCGCCGCTCCACCCACAGAGGAACCGACCCGCTGGGTTCATTCGCCAGGCCGGGAGGAGCCCCAGGATCCCGCCCACGCCAAGGATCACGAACTCCCATTCCAGCGGCCACCCCAGCGGGCCCGCGGCCCGATCGTAGGTGGACGTGTCGATGATCTGGGGCAACTCCCGACGATTGAAGAGCAGGGCCAGCTTGCGTAGCAACACCCTTGCGGCGCGGAGGGGGTGCGCGCTCACGTGCTCGAGGGTGGCGTGAAACCAGTAGGCCGAGCTCTCCGACGGCGAGAGCTGCAGTCCCTTCGTGTGCGCGAGATAGTCACGACCGTCCACGCCGGCTCCCCCGACGGGATCCGGCTCTCGAGGCAGCGGCGCGGTATACGCACCTGCGAAATCGACGAACGTTCCGGTTGCATACGGGCCGTTCCCGACGAAGAAGTTGTACCCGCCGCTATAGGTGATCAGGGACCAGGACCCGGCCGCGCGCCATTGCATCAGCGACACCAACGTCACGAGCGCAACCGGAACGACCAGCATGACCGCCAGCGGTCGGACTCGGCTCCCGGGAGCCTGACTCACGAGGTACGCACCGAACGGAAGCAGCAGCAGCAGGAACGTCGGCCGCCCGAGGCCCATCATTCCGATCAGCGCGCCGACCCACAGCGCATGCCCCCGCCCACCTCGCAGGGCGAGCCAGAGCGCAAGGCATCCCAGGAACGACAGCAGGCACTCGCCCAGGATGAGGAGATCGAAGGCGACCGACATGCCATACCCCGCGAGCACGAGACCCACGAACACCCCCGCTCGTGGGGAAGCGATCCGCCTCATCGCGTCCGCGACCAGGACGGCAGCTCCCGCACCCAGGATCGTCTGTACGCCGAGGACTCTCTCGATCGAATCACCGACCAGCGAACGAACGACCGCGAGCCAGTAGGGGTAAAGGGGAGCGAGGAAGAATGGCTTGTCGGGCAGCCAGTCACCGGACCTGATCTGGCTGGCCCATCGCCAGTAGATATCCGCGTCGGCGCTCAGCATCGTGAGGAGCGGGCCGTTTGCCAGCCGCACGAGTGCAGCGAGGCGCCAGGCCAAGGCCACAAGGAAGAGCCCGATCAGGAACGCCCGCCACCAGCGTGGCGGCAAGGAGCCGTGGATCCGCATCCCGCTCCGCCTCACACCACCCCGGGTGTGGGTCTCATGGCCGCCGGCCGGCACGGCTCGAGTCTGGCCCAGGCGACCCACGAGCGCTTCCCCCGATCACTCCGCCGGCGTCCCCGCCGCGGCCAGGCGCTCGCGCGCGATCTCGACGTCCGCGCGCATCGCCTCGACCAGCGCCTCGGCGCCCGGAAACGCCTGCTCGGGCCTCAGCCAGTCGGCGAACGCCACCGTGAGGTCGCGGCCGTAGAGGTCGCCGTCGAAGTCGAGCAGGAACACCTCGAGCGTGCGCAGGCCGCCGCCGAACGTGGGCCGCACGCCGACGCTCATGGCGCCCATGCGCCACTGCGCCTCGCCGGCGATGCGCGCCCACACGGCATAGATGCCGTGCGCCGGGACCTGCTGCTCGTCGTGGAGCCGGAGGTTCGCGGTCGGAAAGCCGAGCGTGCGTCCCAGGCGATCGCCGCCCACGACGAGCGCGGTGAAGCCGTAGGGCCGCCCGAGCAAGCGCGCCGCGTCGGCGACGCGGCCCTCGGCGAGCAGCGCGCGGATGCGCGTGCTCGTCACCGGCTCGCCGTCGCGGCGCTCGAGCGGCACCGCCTCCACCTCGAAGGCGTGGTCATGCCCGAGCTCGCGGAGCTTCGCCACGGTGCCGGCGCGGCCGCGGCCGAGCGCGAAGTCCTCGCCGACCACGAGCCAGCGCGGCGCGAACGGCGCCACCAGGTGGCGGCTCACGAACGCTTCGGGCTCGAGTGCCGCCAGCTCGCGCGTGAACGCGATGACGTGAAGCTGAACGCCCATCCGCGCGAGCCGCGCGCGCTTCTCGGGCAGGGGCGTGAGCGGCGCCATGGGTTTGAACTCGCGCGCCAGCACCACGTCCGGGTGCGGCTCGAAGCTCACGGCGACGCAGTCGGTGCCGCCCGCGCGCGCGAGCGCACGCCCGAAGAGCGCGCGGTGGCCGACGTGCATCCCGTCGAACACGCCGACCGCGACCGCGTTCGCCATCACCGCTTCCCGGCCACAACGGCCCAGGGAAAGACGACCGTCGGCCGTGCATGCACACCGTCGCCCTCGCGTCGCAGCGCGCCGAGCGCCAGCGCGCGGCCGCCGGCGTCGCGAAACACGACGCTGCGCGGGCCGCCATCGAGCGGTGCGGACCCCGGCTCGACGCGCGGGGCCTGGCCGTGGCCGATCGCCGCGGCGGCGGCATCGTCGAGCCGCAGCGCCGGCAGGACCTCGAGCGCTTGATCGAGCGGCACGCCCTGCTGCGCGAGCAGCGTCGCGGGATCCGCCGCCTCCAGCGTCGCGAGCGTGCACGCCTGGAGCAGGGTGAACGGTTCGCTGCGGGTGCGTCGCAACGCGGCGAGCGCGGCGCCGCAGCCGAGCCGGGCCCCGAGGTCGTGAACCAGCGTGCGCACGTACGTGCCGCCCGAGCAGTCGACCTCGAAGTCCGCCTCGTCGGGCGCGATCGACTGCCAGCGCCAGTCCTCCACGCGCACACGGCGCGGCGCGCGCTCCACGGTGACGCCGCGGCGCGCGAGCGCGTGCAGCCGTTCGCCGCCCTGCTTGATCGCCGACACCATCGGCGGCACCTGGTCCTGCTCGCCGAGCATCGCCGCGGCCGCCGCGCGCAGCTCGGATTCCGAGGGCCGCGCGTCGGAACGCGCGAGCACGCGGCCGTCGATGTCCTGCGTGTCGGTCACGACGCCGAAGCGGGCCGAGCCCGCGTACGTCTTGCGGCCGCCCTGCCAGACGAGCGCGCAGCGCGTGGCCGCGCCCAGCACCAGCACGAGCAACCCGGAGGCATTGGGATCGAGCGTGCCCAGATGACCCACGGCGCGCATGCGGAGCCGGCGCCGCGCGCGCTCGACCACGTCGTGGGACGTCATGCCGCGGGGCTTGTCGAGCGGGAGCAGGCCCGACCACTCCGGCGACACCGGTCCGGACCCCGCCGGCCGGGACGCGCTCATTCCGTCTCCTCGTCCTCCACCGGCTGGCCGTCGTGCAGGCGCTTGAGCAGCTCCTCGACGCGGGCGCCGCGATCCAGCGACGTGTCGTGCACGAAGCGCACCTCGGGCACCTCGCGCAGGCCGAGCCGGGGCGACAGCTCGTGGCGCACGAAGCCCGCCGCGTGGGCGAGCGCCTGCATCGTCACCTCGCACTCGGCGGGGCTGCCCATGATGCTCACGAACACGCGGGCGAACGACAGGTCGTGCGTCACCTCGACGTCGGTGACGCTCACCATGGCCGACACGCGCGGGTCGCGCAGCCGCTGCTGCAGGATCTCCGCGACCTCGCGGCGCATCAGGTGCGCCACCTTTTCGGGCCGGATTCTCATTGGAGCCTCTTCAGAGCCTCTTCGCTTCGCTCATCGCACTGCGGGTCGCGGTGGTTCGATGCGATCGATCCGGGACTCGAGGCGTCCGCTGGTTCATTGGAGCCTCTTCGCTTCGCTCATCGCACTGCTGGTCACGGTGGTTCGATGCGATCGATCCGGGACTCGAGGCGTGCGCGGGTTCACTGCAGCGTCTCCTGCCAGTCGAGCAGCTGGGCCTGCACGTAGTTCTCCACGATGTTCCGCGCGCTCTGCAGCATCTCGCGCACGTGGCCGCCGTCCGCGGACACGACCGCGAACCCGATCGCCGCGCGCTGCCACAGGTCCTGGTACTCCACCTCCGCCACCGAGGCGTGCACGCGCTCGCGCAGGCGCTCCTTCATCGAGCGCACGACCTGTCGCTTGTCCTTGAGCGACTGCGCCGCGGGGAGGTGCAGCTCGAAGCGGACGATGCCGACGACCATGCAGCCTCCCCCGCCCCCCACGTCGGTTCGACCGTGAACGTCAGAGCGTGCGCGCCAGCTCCTCGATCTTGAACGACTCGAGCCGGTCGCCTTCCTGCATCTCGCTGTAGCCGTCCAGCGTGATGCCGCACTCGAAGCCCTTCTCGACCTCCTTGGCGTCGTCCTTGAAGCGCTTGAGCGCCGCCACGCGGCCGGTCCACACCGTCTCGTCCCCACGCACGAGCCGGATCTTCTCCGAGCGCGTGATCTTGCCGGTCGACACCATGCAGCCGGCCACGACCACGCCCTTCGACAGCCGGAACACCTGGCGGACCTCGGCGGTGCCGAGCACGACCTCTTTCAGCTCGGGCTTCAACATGCCCTCGAGGGCGAGCTTCACGTCCTCCTGCGCCTTGTAGATGATGTCGTAGAGGCGGATCTCCACCTTCTCGCGCTCGGCCAGCTCGCGCGCACGCCCGTCCGGACGCACGTGGAAGCCGACGATGATCGCGTCCGAGGCCGCGGCGAGCAGCACGTCGGATTCGGTGATCTGGCCCACGGCGGAGCGGATGACGCGCACCGCGACCTCGGCCGTCGACAGCTTCTGCAGCGATTCGCTGAGCGCCTCGACCGAGCCGTCCACGTCGCCCTTGATGAGCATCTTCAGCTCGTTGGGGCCGCCCTTGCCGAGGCTGTCATGGAACGTCGTGAGCGAGATCGCCTTGGTGGAGCGGAACTCGTGCTCGCGGTGCATGGCGGCGCGCTTGCTCGCCACCTCGCGCGCCTCGCGCTCGTCCTCGGGGCAGACGAACAGGTCTCCCGCCGAAGGCGTGCCGCTCCAGCCCACGACCTCGACCGGCGTCGACGGCGGCGCGTCCTTCACCTGCCGGCGGCGCTCGTCGTACATCGCGCGCACGCGGCCGTAGACCTGCCCGGCCACGAACGGCTCGCCGACGCGCAGCGTGCCGGATTGCACGAGCACCGAGGCCACGACGCCGCGACCCTGCTCGACGCGCGCCTCGAGCACCACGCCCTTCGCGCGCCGGTCGGGGTCGGCCTTGAGCTCCAGGAGCTCCGACGTGAGCAGGATCATCTCCAGCAGCTTCTCGATGTTCGTGCCCTTCTTCGCCGAGATCTCCACCGCCACGTACTTGCCGCCGAATTGCTCGACGACCACGCCGTGGCCCGCGAGCTCGGTCTTGATGCGGTTCGGATCCGCGGTCGGCAGGTCGACCTTGTTGATCGCGACCACGATCGGCACGTTCGCCGCCTTGGCGTGGTCGATGGCCTCGATCGTCTGCGGCATGACGCGGTCGTCCGCCGCCACGACCAGCACGACGATGTCCGTGACCTGCGCGCCGCGCGCACGCATGGCGGTGAACGCCTCGTGGCCGGGCGTGTCGAGGAACGTGATGTGCTGGCCCGCGGGCAGCGTCACCTCGTAGGCGCCGATGTGCTGCGTGATGCCGCCGGACTCGCCGGCCACGACGTTCGTGCGCCGGACGTAGTCGAGCAGCGATGTCTTGCCGTGGTCGACGTGGCCCATCACGGTGACGACCGGCGCGCGGGACCTGAGCTTCTCCGCCGGCACGACCTCGGCCGCCTCGGCGACCTCCTCCTCGAACTCGGAGACGAACTCGACCTCGAACCCGAACTCGTCGGCCACCGCCGCGATCGAGTCCTTGTCGAGCCGCTTGTTGATCGTGGCCATGAGGCCCATGCGCATGCAGGCGGTGATCACCTCCTGCGGGCGCACCTCCATCATGTTCGCGAGCTCGGAGACGGTGATGAACTCGGGCGTCTTGAGGAGCTTCGCCGCTTCGATCGGCGCGCCGGTCTCGTCCTTCTCGCGATGGTGCTTGCGCCGCCCCTGGGTGGTGTCGAGGCTCGCGAGGGTCTTGCGGACGCTCTCGGCCGCGAGCTTCTCGTCGACCTGCTTCTTCTTCTTGCGGTCGCGACGGCCGCGGCCGGGGCCGCTCGTCGGCGCGCCGAACGAGGGCCGCGGGCCGCCGCCCGGTGCGCCGAAGCCACCGTGCGTGGGCCTGCCGCCCGGCGGGCCGCTGAAGCCGCCCGGACGCCCGCCCTGCGGGCCGCTGAAGCCACCCGGCCGACCGCCCGAGGGACCCCCGAAGCCACCCGGCCGGCCGCCGGAGCCGCCGCCCGGGCCACCGCCCGGACGCCCGCCGCCCATCCCGGGGCGCGGACCGCCGCCCGGGCGCGCGCCGCCGGGAGGACCCTGGCGCGGCGGGCTCGGCGGCGTGGTCGGATAGGTGCGGCCGGGAATCGTCGGGTTCGCGGGACGGAACACGACCGCGGCGCCCGCCGTGGGCGGGACCGACGCGTCGCGCGTGATGCGCGCCTGCTGCTGCGCCTGCTGGGCCGCCTGTGCGGCGGCCTGCTGCGCCTGCTGCGCGGCCTGCGCGCGCTGGCGCTCGTCACGGGCGCGTTGCGCTTCGTGTTCCTGCTGGCGCACCACCACCTCGCGCGCCGCCGCCTTCTCCTTGCCGAGCTCCGCCCGGACCTTCTCGACGATGTCGGGGCCCAGCGTGCTCATGTGGTTCTTCACCTCGACGCCGAGCTTCTTGGCGATCTGCTGGATCACCTCGCTCGACATACCGAGTTCCTTGGCGACTTCGTAAATGCGCTGCTTCTTCGCCGCGGGCGGGCTAGACATTCTGCTCTCCTTCCGTGGCGTCGCTCGCGGCCCCCGGCGGGGCGGCGTCCGCCGGGCCGCCGGCCGGAGCACCGGCCGGGTCCGCATCCGGCTCCGTGGTTCCGCCGGCATCGGCTTCCATCTCGGGCGTGAACGCCATCTCGGCGCTCGCGGCCCCCGCCGGCTCGGCGGGGTGGGCGGCGACGTACTCCTGCGCGGTCGCGAGCACCTTCTCCGCCGTCTTCTCGCCGATCCCGGGGATCTCGACGAGCTTGGCGAGCGGTGTCCCGACCAGTTCCTGCACGGTCTCGATGCCGGCGCTGATGAGTTTCTCGGTCGTCGCCTCGCCGAGGCCGAGCTGTTCCACCTCGACGCGGCTCGCGCGCTCGACCTCCTGGCGCTTCTTCTCGTCGGTCTTGGAGACGAGGTCGATCTTCCAGCCGGTGAGCCGCGCGGCGAGGCGCGCGTTCTGTCCGCCCTTGCCGATGGCGAGCGAGAGCTGGTCGTCGGCGACCACCACGAGCATGCGATTCTCCGCCTCGTTCACGCGCACGTCGCCCACGCGCGCCGGCGCGAGCGCGCGCGACACGAACACGGCCGGGTCCGCGGACCACGGCACGATGTCGATGCGCTCGCCGCCCAGCTCGCGGACGATGCTCTGCACGCGCGAGCCCTTGAGGCCCACGCACGATCCGACCGCGTCCACGCGCGGGTCGGTGGAGAACACGGAGATCTTCGACCGGGCGCCCGCTTCGCGGGCCACGGCCTTCACCTCGACGATGCTCTCCGCGATCTCCGGCACCTCGCTCTCGAACAGCCGGCGCAGGAAGTCGGGGTGCGTGCGCGACAGGATGACCTGGGGGCCCTTGGCGCTGCGGTCCACGTTCAGCACCACCGCGCGCACGTAGTCGTTCTGGCGGTGGTAGCTGCGCGGGATCTGCTCGCGCGCCGGCAGCAGCCCCTCGGAGAAGTCCAGCTTCACGATGACGTTGCCGCGGTCCACCTGCTGCACGACGCCGCGCACGAGCGTGCCGACCTTGTCGGAGTATTCCTTGAAGACCTTGTCGCGCTCGGCTTCGCGCACGCGCTGGATGAGCACCTGCTTCGCGGTCTGGATGGCGTTGCGGCCGAACTCGGCGATGCCGAGCGGGATGCGGATGACGTCACCGACTTGCGCGTCCGGCTTGTGGGCGCGCGCGCGCTCCACGGTCCACTGGAACGCCGGATCCTCGACCGTCTCGACGACGCTGTAGCGCAGCGCGCACTCGAGCCCGCCGGTCTTGTCGTTGAAACGGACCTCGACGTCCGCCGTGGCGCCGTGCTTCTTGCGCACGGCGCTGGCCAGCCCGGCTTCGAGCGTCTCGATCAGCATCTGCCGATCGACGCTCTTCTCGCGGGTGATCTGGCTCAGCGCGTCCAGGATCTCGTTGCTCATCGTGCCACCCCCTACCGTTCCGCTCCCCTGCCGTCCACGCTCCCACCGTCGCCGCTGCGGGCGGCCTTCCCGTGCGGACGCGCCTTCGCCTGGCGCAGCTTCGCCCACGGATCGACCACCAGCCGGGCCGATCTCACCTCGGCCCACTCGAACCACTGCTCGTCGCCTTCGTCGGTGCGCACCCCGGCACGCCCGTCCACGGGGCCGAGCAGCACGCCTTCCCAGCGGCGCCGGCCGTCCCGCGCATCGTGCGTCTGGAGGGTGATCCTTTGTCCCGCGAAGCGTTGAACGTGCTCCAGCGTCCGGATCGGACGCTCGAGCCCGGGCGAGCTCACCTCGAGGTGATAACGCCCCGGAACGATCTGGTTCATGTCCATGGCGTCGGCGAGGCGCCTGCTGAACCTCGCGCAATCGTCCACGGTGACACCGCCAGGCTTGTCGAGAAACACCCGGATCACCCGGTGATGACCGAGCGAAGCCTGTTCGATGTCCACCAGCTCGTAGCCATGCTCCTCCGCAAGGGGTTCGGCGAGCTGGCGAACTTCTTCCCGGACTTCCACTTTCGCTCCCGCGCAGACAAAAAACGGAGTGGTCGCACCTGCCCCACTCCTGCCCGGCAAACTACTCCAAATCCCCTCCTTCCGGCAAGCCGGGGGCGGCCCCCCGATCGATGCCGTGCCGTCAGGCGGAGGCGGGGTTCCGGTGGGGTCCAGTCGAGGGCAGTCGCGCGCAGGCCGGAGCCATGGATGGCGGAGGCCGTTAAGCGCGCGACAGGGAGGTGAGGCCAGGGACTGGCCGAACCGAGCGATGCCCTCGAATGGACCCCACCGGAACCCCGCCGGCTCCCCGGAACGTTGCACACGCCGAGCAGCAACCTCGGAAGCGAACGATGGCGCGGGCTACGGTCGCGCCAGCGCGCTCCGGTAGACGATCCAGGTCGCGACGCGCGCGACCTCGGCGAGGCTCTCGGCCGACACCTGGTCGGGGAGGTCGCGCGACGTGTGCCAGGCGTCGTAGTCGAAATCGATGATGTCCACGGCGGGCAGCCCGGCATCGAGCAGCGGCACGTGGTCGTCGATCAGCGTGTAGCGGACGCCGCGCTTGAAGTGCCTGGCACCGGTGGCCGCCGCCGCCTCGTGCACGAGCGCGACCAGGTTCGTCGCCCGCTGCGCCGAGTTGGCCTCGTCCCAGATCTCGAGATCCCTGTCGCCGACCAGGTCGAACAGGAACCCCGCCGAGGGCCGCGCCGGATCGCCCGGCGGCGGCAGGCGCTTCGCGTAGCCGCGACTGCCGCGGCAGTACTCGGCCGGCGCGCTCGGCCGGCCGAAGTCCTCGCCGTCCAGGAACACGAGGTCCACGCCCACGGCCGGGGCGCGCGTGTGCATCTGCTCCGCGACCTCGAGCAGCACCGCCACGCCGGAACCCGCATCGTTGGCGCCGGGGCAGTACTGGCGCTGCTTCGCCGGGTCGGGATCCTGGTCGCACCAGGGCCGGGTATCGAAGTGCGCGTAGAGCGCGATCCGGCGGCCGGCCGCAGGCCCGAAGCGCCCGATCACGTTCGTGAGCGGCCATGCCTGGCCGGCCACCGTGTCCACGAATGCCTGGCGCTCGACGCGGCCGCCGAGCCGCGTCAGCTCGCCGGCGATCCAGTCGCGCACCGCCGCGTTCCCGGGCGTGCCCGAGACGCGCGAGCCGGCCTGCACCTGGTGCTTCACCCGCTCCAGTGCGCGGGTGCCGTCGGGCCCCGCCGCATCGCTGCACGAGGCGGCCAGGCTCAGCGGCAGCAGCGCCGTGAGCACCCACCAAGCGCGCATCATTCTAGAACCGGAACTGCCCGCGCATCTCCACCCGGATGCTGCGCCGGATGATGCCGCTCGTCTCGCGGAAGTGGCTGAAGCCCAGCGACAGGTCGCCGGTGACGTTCGAACTGAAGCCGTAGCTGCCGGTGCCGTTCACGGACAACCGCGTACGATCGATCGGGTTCGCGAGCTGGTCGAAGCCCGGCAACTTCACGCCGCCCTTCTGCCGCGAGTACACCGTGGTCAGCGACAGGTTCACGCTCGTCTTCACGGTCGAGGAGCGGCCGAGGATGTTCACCTTCTGGCCCTGCGAGTACGAGCGCGTGAGGCTGAAGTTGATGTCGGTGGTCTGGTCGGTCTGCGTCGACTTGCCGAGCTGGAACGACTCGCTCACCGTCGAGCGCCGCTCGAACCGGAAGTCGGCGTCGGTGCCGTTGCGCAGCCGCCCGCGGATCGAGAACAGCGGCCGGAAGTCGTCGCTGCGCGAGGTGCGACTGACCAGGCTGCGGGAGTTCTGGTAGTCCACCGAGTTGCTGCGCGCGTAGGCCGTGCGCAGCTGCGGACTGTCGAGGATCTTCGTGAGCCCGAGCAGGTTCGCCACCTGTCCATACTGGACCTCGAAGTCGGGGAAGCGCCAGTCGCGGTTGCGCGTCTTGACCCCGTTGTAGTTGTTCGTGCGGTCGCCGAGCGAGGCCCGCGCCATCAGCGAGGCGCTGAACGCGAGCGGGATCGTGGTGCGTGCGTTGCCGCGCCAGTCGACGCCGCTGGCGGAGACGTTGCCCGGCTCGGCGAACACGTTGCCCTCGCCGAAGCCCGGGTTCTCCCCGAGCCCGACCAGGTAGAGCGGGTTCGCGGTGCCGGAGACGCTCGAGTAGCTCGACGTCCGCCCGATGCGTCCGTCCGTGGAGATCATCCCCAGCCGCGAGAACATGTTGCGAATCGGCCGGAACGGTCGTCTCGGGCCGCGCGGCTTCTTGCCCGTGGAGTCGGGCGGCGCCGCCGCGCGCGGCGGCGCGTTGACGCCGGTCGCGGCGAGGCGATCGAACGGCAGGTCGAGGTTCATCGTCAGGTCGGTGCCGTTCCCGATCAGGCGCTTCGACAGGTCGTCCGACTGGATATCGTTCGTCTGGTTGTAGTTCGACGACCAGCCGAACGACGGCTTGAACCACGCCGGGCCCACGGCGGCATGCGAGCCGAACGACTGCCGCCAGCCGGTCAGGCGGCCGAAGTTGACGAAGCCCAGCTTGTCCAGGCGCACGCCGCCGAGCGCCAGGTTGCGCTGGCCCTCGACGTGGTACGTGAGCATGTCCACGGGCCGGGCGTCGGCGCCGAAGCTCACGTTCGCCGCCCGACCGCGCTGGCTGACCGATGGCACGATGCTGTCGGTCGCCGCCAGGCGCGTGTACGCATCCGCCTGCGTCGTGCTCACGCTGTAGTTCCAGTAGAACCGCTCCGGCAGCGGGTAGAAGCGCGCCTTCGTGAGCGGCATCGCGATCGAGGCGAGCTGGCGCAACGCCACCTGGTAGGTCACCCCCGCGGACGTGCTCGCGCTGGTCGCGAACGACGTCCCGAGCCCGGTCGGCGCGTGCCCGTCGGTGGTGGTGCGGTTGATGTTCGCGCCGATGCCGCCGAGCGTGTAGCGCAGGAACGGGTTCGAGCGGTCGCTCCAGACGCGCGAGTAACTTGCCGAGAGCGCACGCGTGACGTTGCGGTTCTCGCTGTTGCTCGACAGCGACCCCGAGCGCACGATGTCGTCGCCCGCGGTGAAGCGCGGCTGGGACACGTTCTGGTTCTGCGTGAACGTGATCGGGAGCTGGATGCCAGTGCCCTCGAAGAACCGTTGCGGCTCGAAGTGCGTGGCGATGCTCAGCGACGTGATCTTGCTGCCGGTGCCGCGCGATTCGCCGACCGAGAGGAAGTTGGCGTCGCGCGAGTTCCAGGCGACGTTGTAATCGAACAGGTTCGCCACGCGCCCGTTCACGAACACGCGGTTCGCGAGCCCCACGTCACGCGACACGTCGGTGGCGCGCAGCTCGTCGAACCACAGTTGTCCGGTGAAACGCCGTACCGCGCTCTGGTTCACCACGCCCATGGAGATGCGCAGCAGGCGGGTGAAGCTGGGCCGGCCCTTGAGGATCAGCGAGTCGCCGTTCGCGAGGGCGGTGTGGAACAGGATCGGGTCACGCGTCGGGAATCCGGGGTCGAGCTTCGCCTGCGACAGCTCCGCGACCTCGGCGAGCACCTCCTGCCAGGCGATGTGCAGCCCCACCGAGCTCGGCGGCATCTTGCGCTTGATCTCGTAGTAGCTCAGGCCCTTGTCGTCCGAGGCGAAGCGCACGAAGTAGAACAACGAGTCGACCGCGGGGTCGTACGTGCCCTGCGGCGTGCCGTTCAGGTCCGTCTTGCTCACCTCGAACGCCGCGCTGAACCAGTTGAGCTTGCCGTAGCGGCTGTAGTCCTCGGGGATCGAGAACGTGCGGAACGCCTCGAGCGTGTCGTCGGGGAACAGGTCGGCGAACTCGAGCGCGATCGACTGCTCGCGACGCTGGTAGCCCTGGTTGCCGGAGCCGCGCGTGTCGCCCGGATCGAACGGGAGCGGGGCGTAGATATCGGCGTTGTCGACCGAGTTGACCGCGTCCAGCGTCACCGTGGTCTTGAGCACGTCGCGCTGTCGCGGGGTCAGGTCGGCGGCGCGCCAGCGACTGCCCACGATGTCCAGGCCGCCGATCATGAGCAGCGGCCGCTCGGCGACCTCCTGCGGGGTGCCCGGATCGGCTTCGGGCTCGCGCAGGCCCTCGAGCCACACGCGCACGTGCTGGGCGATGGCCAGGTCGGGCGCGCCGAAGCGCACGCGCAGGCTGTCGGTGAGCGGGATCCGGTAGCGGCGCCAGCCGTTCTTCGTCGGGTCGATCGGCGTGACGTTGTCGTGGTCAGCGCCGAACTTCTTGAGCACGTCGGTGACCAGGTAGGGGCTGGACGAGTCCGCGAGATCGACCGTGTACTCGAAATATGACTCGGTCGTGTCCACGGTCCCTTTCAGGTTCAGGTCCTCCGTGTCCGGGATCGGGAACACGTCCTTGTTCTTCTCGGTGCCGTTCGTGTACAGGTACCGGCGGGGATCCATCGCCGACGTGTAGTTCTGGATCAGGCCGCCCCAGTCGTCACCCTCGGGATCCACCCCGGGACGCTCGGTGAGGAGCCCCGGGCGAACGAAGCCGACCGCCGTGAGCTCGCCCGTGTCGTCGACGCCGTCGGTGCCGGTGTCCTCCGAATCGCCGCCGATCACCGTGAGCTGGTTGTCGCGGGGCAGGCGGTCCTCGGTGTTGAGCGCCTGGTCCGGCGGCCGATTCGGCGCGCGCATCTGGTCCTCGCTCACGCGCCCGAGGTCGATGTGGAGCTTGACGCCCGAGTTCGCGGTCAGGTTGCCGCGCACGCGCGGGCGCGGGTCGGCGGGATCGTGGTGGTCGTTCCAGTCGCTCACCCACAGCTCGATGAACTGCGAGCGCGAGAGGTCGAGCCCGACCGCATCGAGGTTGTACGTGAGCCCGGTCCACATCGAGTCGGTGCCGGCCACGAACCCGGGCGGGATCGTCGGGACCGAGACCGCCAGCACCGTGCGCAGGTTCTTGGCGCCCTGGCCTTCGGGGAGCTTCGGGCGCAGGTCGCCCTCCTTCACCAGCTCGCCGTCGTTCGAGCTGCCCTGCGAGTTCACCGGCACGTACCAGTGGACCTCGGCGTACTTCTGGCCCGTCAGGTTGCGGAAGCTCGTGCTCGTGACCGCGGTCCCGAGCACGATGTCCTGGGGTCGGGCCCGGCGCGGCACGCTCGACCACCGCCAGCGGTCGGGCGTGAGCGAGAGCGAAACGGCGTCGCGCACGCCCTCCATGTCGTCCACGAACACCTCGTTGCGCGTGTTCGGGTTCGGGAACGACATGCCGGCCTCGGCCTGGATGTTGAACTCCGACGGCGTCGTCGTGCGCACGCCCGGCAGCCGGTCGGCGAAGCGGGTGAGGAACGCCGGCTTGAACCGCAACTCCGTGTTCAGGTCGGTGATCAGCGTCTGCGACGGCTCCTCGCCGAGGCGCGGCCGGATGTCCTGCGCGCCCTTGCTCTCGTAGAGGAACGCGCCGCCGAGGCTCCGGTCGCGGCCCTGCAGGCTGAACGCGCTGCCGATGAGCGTCTTGCTCGCCTGCGCGAACAGCGGGGCATACGAGTAGTCGATCGAGAGCTGGTCGGTGGGCCCGAGCTGGCGCTTGAGCGTGATGCGGCCGAGGTCGTAGTCGATCGTGTAGTCGCGGTCGCGCGTCCAGCGCTCACCGTTCACCACCACGGCCTCGGAGTTGTCGAGCACGTTGCCGCGACCCAGCGTGATGTCGCCGCCGCCGGAGCGCGCCGCGGCGAACTCGGCGTTGAAGTAGTAGTTCGCCTGGTTGGACTGCGGGTTGTAGAGCTCGTAGACCCCTGGATCGGGCGCGTTCACCGTGGTGGGGGCGCCGTTCAGCTTCTCGCGCCGGTTCAGTCGCTGGTTCACGAGGACGTCGAACGGCCGCGCTTTCGCCCCCTCGATGCGGGGCGCGAACGGCAGCAGGTCGGGCAGGAACAGCGTGCCGTTCTCGTAGTCCACCCAGCTGCGCGTCTGCGTGTTGAACCCGGTGCCGTCCACGACGCCGTCATGGTCCCTGACCGGCTGGTTCGTGGTCTCACTCCAGTTGTCGAGGCCCAGCATCTCGATCAGCGGCACCCCGCCCAGGTCCACGAGCGGAGGGTCGTTCTGCCCCGACTGGACCATGAGCTTGAACGACTTGGGATCGATCTGGAACCCGCCCAGGTTGTAGATGTTCTTGAGCTCCAGCTCGCGCACCGGTGACAGCGTGGCGGTGGTGTCGTACAGGCCTTCCGTGGTCTGCGTGAGCAGGCCCGGCCCGCGTGGCACGCGGAGCAGCTTCATCACGATCGCGCCCGAGTCGGCCCCCGGCGTGGTGATGATCTTGCCGCCGACGTCGAACGGCGTGCCCCGCACGCCCCCGGCCAGGATCGGCGTCGCCTTGTAGGTCACCGCCAGGACCTGGTTCGAGTTCAGGATGATCGGCGTCTTGAGGCGGATGACCTTGAACGTGGTGTCGCTGAACTTGTAGAGCTTGGTCAGCACCTCGTACTGCTGGTCGGGCCCGGCGTTCAGGATGTCGAAGTTGCCGGTCACGACGGTGTCCTTCACCCCCATGCCCATGACGCCGCCCGGATCGATCGACGCCAGGCCGCGCTTCGTCTCGTGGTCGTTGCCGGAGTTGTCGTCGTCCAGGTAGAGACGGATGCTGCCGTCGTCGATGTCGTAATAGGTGCCGAAGTTGGCGTCGTAGAGGAAGAAGTACTGCCCCTTCACCCATTCGAGGTCGCTGAACGGCGGCGGCCGGTTCACCGACGAGCCGCCGGTATAGACCGCGCGCTCGCTGCGGCCTTCCTGCTTGCTCGCGAGGCCGGTGAAGTCCAGCGCGCCGATGCGCGAGGCGAACTTGACGCCGAACAGGCCCTCGTTCTTGCCGCTGTACGACACGTACTGCGTGCCCGGCAGCGACAGGTTCGTGTTGCCGAGGTCCAGGGCCTGAACGAAGTCGTCCTCGTCCCCGCGATAGTTGATGGCGATGCGGTTCGCGAGCGGCACCTGGTTCGCCGAGTTCTGGAGCAGGTTCACCTTCACGCGGTCCGAGAGCTGGCCCTCGAGCCGGATGTCGAGGTCCTGCTGCATGTCGAGCGACGGGAAGAGGCTCTGGCGCTGGCCGATCACGCCCAGCTGCTGGTTGGTCCAGTTGCTCGTGCCCGAGAGCCGGATGCTCTCCGAGCCGCTCACGTTGAGCGCCGGGCTGCCGGGGCCGAGGAACCCCGCGATCCTGCTCGGCAGCCGCACCGGGATCGGCAGCGAGAGCCCCGTGCGCTGCATCGGGGTGGCCGAGCCGAGGTTGTTCACGTTCTGCCGCGAGCTCGCGAGCCAGCGGTCGTGGAACGACCGGGTGGCGAAATCGCGCGCAAACTGTGACAGCGGCAGGCGATAGCCGGCTCCGAGCGCGATGTCCCCCACCTCGACGCTGCTCCGGAACGTGCCCGCCGCGGGGTCCACCTCGACCCGGAGCTTGCGCGGGTCGAACGCGAGGTTGAGCTTGACCGGGCCCTGCGGCTCGCCGATCGGGCGTAACCCGGCCTGTACGAACGAGTTCTCGAGCGTCAGGCGCCAGGAGGGGCGCCACGGGGGCGGAAGCGTGTCCGCGGCGGCGGCCGCGGCCTTGGCCCTGGCGTACTCCTTGGTTGCAGGCGCGAGGGTGTTGAGCCCGGGCAGGCCGGAGACTGTCGCGAGGAATGCGATGGCGGACAGCGTCGACGTGCCGATCATGGATCCCTAAGGCCGCGCGTCCAGTGGGCCCACGCCTGGAGGGCGACCGTATCAGCCGACCGGGGAACGGTCAAAGCGTTGTGCGGCCTCGAGGTACCGGGCCCGACATGGCTAGGGTAGGCTGCGAGCCCGTGCGCATCCTCCCTAATTACATCCTTAGGCAGCACCTGGTTCCCTTCCTGCTCGGTTTTGGTGTCGTGACGTTCGTCTTCGAGATGGACGTCCTGTTCGACTATCTCGACCTGGTCATCAACCGGGGCGTCCCCGCCCCCGCCGTGCTGCAGCTCTTCGGCCTCTCCCTGGGCTTCGTGGTGGCGCTGAGCGTGCCCTGCGCGGTGCTCATCGCGACGCTGATGACGTACGGCCGCCTGAGCCAGGACAACGAGATCACGGCGCTGCGGGCGAGCGGCGTCCACCTGTTCCGGGCCATGCTGCCGCCGCTCTTCGCCGCTGGCGGGCTCGCGGTGGCCCTCACGCTCTTCAACAACTATGTCTACCCGGACGCGAACCACGCGTTCGCCAGCCTGCTCGTGGATATCGGCCGGATGAGGCCCACGGTGAAGCTACAGGAAGGCGTCTTCATCACCGACTTCCCCGGCTACAACATGCTCGTCAAGTCCGTGAACGGGATGACGAACGAGATGCGGGGCATCACCATCTACCAGATGCACGCCGGTGGGCCGCCGACCACGATCTTCGCCGAGAAGGGCTACCTCACGTACACGCCCGACGGGCACACCGCCGTTCTGGAGCTGGAGGACGGCGAGATCCACGAGATCCCGTCCGACGAGCAGGGCGTGTCACGCTACCACCGTCTCCACTTCAAGAAGCACACGATCAACATCCAGGGCGCGGGCGGCATGCTCGAGCGCACCGTGAGGAACGCGCGCGGCGACCGCGAGAAGAGCGCGGCGCAGCTGCTCGTCGAGCGACACGACGTGCTCAGGGACTACGACCGCTCGTACCAGAGCCACCACCAGCGCTTCGCCGCCATGGGTGTGCCCGAGATGGAGATCGAGGCGCTGGCGCCCGAGCGTGCGCCGCTCACGCTGCGCCTCGGGCTCATGTGGTCGTCGCTGCTCCGCCGCGCGGATCCCCTGGACGACCTCGTCCGCAGGTACCCGAGGCTCGAGATGGACGCGAACCTGTGGCGCATGGAGCGACTGGCGCTGCTGCGCCGCGCCGCGGGGCTGTCGGTGGAGATCCACAAGAAGTTCGCGCTGCCCGTGGCGTGCATCGTGTTCGTGCTGATCGGGGCGCCGATCGGCATGCGCGTGCGCCGCGCGGGGCCGGCGGTGGCGTTCCTCTCGATCGGGTTCTTCCTCTTCTATTACGTGTGCCTGATCGGCGGCGAGGAGCTGGCGAACCGGCTGCTGCTGCCCGCGTGGCTGGCGATGTGGCTCGCGAACCTGGTGCTGGGCGCCGTCGGGCTCGACCTCACGGCGCGAGCGTGCGACATCCGTCTCCCGTGGCATCGGCGCAGCCACGGGCGCTTCGCGACCACCGTGGCCGAAGGGTCGCGATGAGGATCCTCGACCGCTACCTGCTCCGCGAATTCGTCCTCTTCCTCGCGCTCGGCTTGATCGGGTTCATCGTCATCTTCGTGGTCGTGGACCTGATCGAGAAGATGGACGTGTTCCTGGACCACAAGGCGCCGTGGTTCCTGGTCGCCCAGTACTTCGTGAACCTGACCCCCGACGTGGTGGTGAAGATGCTGCCGGTGGCGCTGCTGCTGGCGACGTTCCTGGCGCTGGGCCAGCTCAACAAGTTCGGCGAGCTGACCGCGATGCGCGCCGGCGGGCTGTCGCTGGTGCGGATCCTGATGCCCGTGTTCGCGGTGGCCGCGGGCTGCGTGGCGATGTCGCTCGTGCTCGGCGAGTACGTGGTGCCGGCGGCGACGCGCGCGCGCGACGCCATCTTCGAGGAGCGCATCCAGCACCTGCAGCGCACCACGCCGAGCGAGCGCGCCGACGTCACCTACCTCGGCCGCGGCGGCCGCGTGTGGCTGGTGGGGCTCTACCTCGTGCACGAGCAGCGCATGCACGAGGTCTCGCTCCAGGAGTTCCGCGCCGGCGTGCTGACGCGCCGGATCGACGCCGCCGAGGCGTCGTGGGACGGCCGGCGCTGGGTGTTCTCGGCCGGCTACGTGCGCCGGTTCGAAGGCGGCCACGAGGAGGCGGAGGCGTTCCAGCGCATGGCGGTGGATGGCCTGGGCGAGCGCCCGGACGACTTCGCGAAGCCCGGCCACAAGCCCGAGGAGATGAACTACTTCGAGCTCCGGAGCTACGTCGAGCGGCTGCGCGCGAGCGGGGCCCGGGTCGAGAACTACCTCGTGGACCTGCACTTGAAGCTCGCGTTCCCGCTGATCTGCCTGATCGTGGTGATGATCGGCGGCGCCATGGTGACGCGGCTGCGCATGCAGAGCGCGGCGCTGGGCTTCGGCCTCGCGGTGGCGATCTCGTTCCTGTACTACGGCATCATGCGCGCGGGCCAGGCGCTGGGCCACAACGGCGCGCTGCCGCCCTACGTGGCGGCGTGGTCGGCGGACGTGGTCTTCGGCTCGATCGGGCTCTGGATGATGGCGCAGGCGCAGCGGCGGTGACGCCGCCGTGCCCGGCTCACCATTCAGGACAGGCGGCCAGCGTGTCCACGGTCGCGCAGTAGTCGACGTCGGCGGCGAACGCGTCGCCGAGGCTCGCGAGCCAGCGGCCGTGATCGCAGCCGGTGACGACGGAACGCACCGCGACGGCGTCGTCACAGGCGAGACTCCTGCAGAACATCGCCTCGTCGTTCGCGAGCGTCCCGCCCGAGGCCGCGAGGCGCGCGGCGATCGTGCCGGCGCAGGCGGCGTCCTCGAGCGCGAAGCGCCCGAGCTTGCCGGCGCAGACGAGCCACACGTCGCGCTCGGTCGCGAGCGCCTCGACCGTGGCGGTGAGCGCGGCGAAGCTCCCGAGCAGCTTCCGCCGGCAGCGGCTCGCGGCCAGCAGCGCGCGCGAGCCGTTCGTGCTCGCGAACGCGAGCGACCTTCCGTTCACGCGCTCGCGCGTGTACTCGCGTGGCGAGTTCCCGAGGTCGAACCCCTCCACGATCCGGCCCTCGCGCTCGCCGCACGCCAGCGTGGCCGGCGTGCGGGAGCGGTACGCCAGCGCCTCGGCCGGCGTCGCGAACGGCACCACGCGCGCGGCGCCGTTCATGCGCGCCACGGCGAGCGTGGTGGTGGCGCGCAGCACGTCGATGGCCACGGCGCACGCATCGGCCGGCAGGGCACCCGGCGCGGGTGGCACGAGCGCCACGCGCACGCGGGCGGAGGTCACGACGACGTGACCGGCGGGTGCTCCTTGAGCAGCTCCTCGACGAAGCGCGTGCTCAGGTCGCCGTTGCGGAACTTCTCGCTGGCGAGTGCCAGGCGGTGGAACGGGATCGTGGTCTTGATGCCCTCGACGATCATCTCCTCGAGGGCGATCTCCATGCGGCGGATCGCCTCGGCGCGGTCCTTCCCGTGCGCGATCAGCTTGCCGATCATCGAGTCGTAGTAGGGCGGGATCGTGTAGCCGGCATAGACGTGGCTGTCGACGCGCAGGCCGGGCCCGCCCGGGCGGTACCAGTACGTCACCTTACCGGGGCTCGGCCGGAAGTTGTGCTCGAAGTCCTCGGCGTTGATGCGGCACTCGATCGCGTGCCCGGAGAGCTTCACGTCCTCCTGGCGGAACGTCATCGGCTCCCCGGCCGCGACCAGGATCTGCTCCTTCACGAGGTCGATGCCGGTGACCTCTTCGGTCACCGGGTGCTCGACCTGGATGCGCGTGTTCATCTCCATGAAGTAGAACGAGCCGTCCTGGTCGTAGAGGAACTCCATCGTGCCGGCGTTGCGGTAGCCGATCGTCGCGGCGCCGTTCGCCGCCAGCTCGCCCATCTTGAGCCGCTGCTCCGGGGTCAGCACCGCGCTCGGAGCCTCCTCGATCAGCTTCTGGTGGTTGCGCTGCACCGAGCACTCGCGCTCGCCGAGGTGGACGACGTTCCCCTTGCCGTCCCCGAACAGCTGGATCTCGATGTGGCGCGGCTTGACGATGTACTTCTCGAGGTAGACGGCGCTGCTGTTGAACGCCGCGCCGGCTTCCGCCTGCGCGATGCCGAAGCCCTGGCGCAGGATCTTCTCGTCCCACGCGATGCGCATGCCGCGCCCGCCGCCGCCGGCGGCGGCCTTCACGATCACCGGGAAGCCGATCTCGCGCGCGATGCCGATCGCCTCGTCCACGTCGGCCAGGATGCCGTCGCTGCCCGGCACCATGGGCAGGCCCGCGGCCTTCATCGTGCGCTTGGCCTCGGCCTTGTCGCCCATGCGGCGGATCATTTCCGGGTTCGGGCCGATGAACGTGAAGTTGCACGACTCGCACACCTCGACGAAGTGCGCGTTCTCCGAGAGGAAGCCGTAGCCCGGGTGGATCGCGTCGGCGCCGGTCACCTCGGCGGCCGAGATCAGCCGCGCGATGTAGTTGTAGGACTGCGCCGGCGCGGGCGGCCCGATGCACACCGACTCGTCCGCGAGCCGTACGTGCAGGCTCTCGCGGTCGGCTTCGCTGAACACGGCCACGGTGGCGATGTCCAACTCACGGCAGGCGCGGATGACGCGCAGCGCGATCTCGCCGCGGTTGGCGATCAGGACTTTCTTGAACAAGGGTGCCCCGGCTACTCGCGAGACATCCAGTCAGCCCCGGCCGACGCGCCCCCCGGCCTCGCTCCCGCCCCGGCCGCGCCCGCGTTCGTCGGACCCTCGCCGGCCTCGATCGGCTGCCAGGTGCGGTCCGAGGTCGCGGCGATGCCCTTGAGCTTGAGCGCCAGCTCGTTCGGGTTGTTGCAGTTCCGGAGCGCCTCTTCCTCGGTGATCAGGCCCTCCCGAAGCAGCGCGAGGACGGACTGATCGAACGTCTGCATGCCGTACTGCGTCACGCCCTCGGCGATCAGCTGGTGGAGCAGCGTCACCTTCTCCGGGTCGAGGATGTACTCGCGCACGGTCGGCGTGGTGATCATCACCTCGACGGCCGGGATGCGGCCTGCGCCGTCGCGGCGCGGGATCAGGCGCTGCGAGATGACCGCGCGCAGGTTCGCCGCGAGCCCCATGCGCACCTCGTCGTGCTGGTGCGGCGGGTAGAACGAGATGACGCGCTGGATGCTCTGCACGACGTCGGTCGTGTGCAGCGTGCTCATCACGACGTGCCCGGTATCCGCGGCCATGAGCGCCGTGGACATGGTCTCGAGGTTGCGGATCTCGCCCACCAGGATGATGTCGGGATCCTGCCGCAGCACGTAGCGCAGGCCGTCCTGGAACGACGCGGTGTCGAGCCCGACCTCGCGCTGGTGGATGAACGACAGCCGGTCGCGGTGCAGGAACTCGATCGGGTCCTCGACCGTGATGACGTTGCGCGTCGTGGTGCGGTTGATGGTGTCGATCATCGCCGCGAGCGACGTGGATTTTCCGGAGCCGGTCCTGCCGGTCACGAGGATCAGGCCGCGCGGCGAGAACGCCAGGTCGCGGATCACCGGGGGCAGCCCGAGGTCCTCGATCGAGGGCACCTCGACCGGCACGTGCCGCAGCGCCAGCGCCGGTGTGCCGCGCTGCATGAAGATGTTGGCGCGGAAGCGCGCGAGACCCGAGACGCCGAACGCGAAGTCGATCTCGTGATGCGAGGCGAAGTGCGCGCGCTGCTCCTCGTTGAGCATCTGCTGGTAGACCTCGCGCAGCTCCTGCGAGGTCGGCGCCGGCTCGTCGAGCGTATAGAGCACGCCGTCCACGCGCACGACCGGCGGCGTGCCGGCTTTCAGGTGCAAATCGCTCGCACGCGCCGCGATCATCTTTTCCAGTACGGTCCGGATGTTCATGTCGCCCTCTCTCGGCGGAGCCCTCGCGCCACCGGTGTCATCGGCCGCGGAGCGCCCCGACTCGACGTCCGTGTCACAGCGGGTCGATCAAGAAAAGCCTCTGCCCGAATTCCACCGGTTGCGCGTTCTCAACGAGGATCTGCGCCACGCGGCCCTTGGTCTCCGCCTGGATCTCGTTCATCAGCTTCATGGCCTCGATGATGCACACCGTCTGGCCCACCTCCACCACGTCGCCCACCTCGATGAACGGGTCGGCGTCCGGCGCGGGCGCGCGGTAGAACGTGCCCACCATGGGCGATACGACGGCTTTCTGGTTGGACACCGGGGGCGCGGCGTCCGCCGGGGGCGCCGCCGCGGCCGGGGCGGCGGGCGTCGCCGGGCGCCCGGCGCCCGGCCCCGACACGACCAGGTGCCCGGTGCCGCCCTCGGAGGGCGTCGCGGAGATCCGCACCGAGCGCCCGCCCGAGTTCAGCTCCAGCTCGCCGATGCCGGTGCGCTGGACGAGCCGGATGAGCCGCTTGAGCTCGTGGAGCGGGAAGCCCACCACCATCTCGTTCTTGGGCGCGGCGCTCTTCGTATCCGGCCCGGACGCAGCGGGGCCCGCGGTGGGTTTCCGGGCGCTGGTGCCGGCCCGCGCGCGCTTCTTGCGCTCAGCGCCGCGCGGCATGCGCCCCCAGGCGTTCGACGAGGCCGCGCAAGGCCAGCCGGTAGCTGTCCGGTCCGAATCCCGAGACGCTCGCCATCACCACCCCCGAGACCAGCGAGTCGTGACGGAACGGCTCCCGCGCGTGCGGATTCGACACGTGCACCTCGACCGTCGGGAGGCCCGCGCCCGCGATCGCATCGCGAATCGCGACGCTCGTGTGCGTGAGGCCGCCCGGGTTGAAGACCACACCGTGACAGCGGCCGCGAGCCTGGTACAACGCGTCGATGAGAACGCCCTCGTGCGCGCTCTGGAGCGTCTCGATCTCGCAACCGAGTTCGCCGGCGAGTGCTGCGAGGCTCGCGTTCACTTCGTCCAGCGTCACGCGGCCGTAGACTTCCGGCTCGCGTGTTCCGAGCGCCTGGAGGTTGGGTCCGTGCAGGATGAGGATGCGGAGCATCGGGGCCACCTTCAGGCACGCGACGCGCTCGCCCCGGCCAAGGCCAGTGCGGCACGCACGAGTCGGGACTCCACAGCGCGCGGCACGCTAGCATCGCCTATCCGGGGCGTCAACACCCAGCGCACCTCTCCGCGCGCGCGCTTCTTGTCCTGCGCCATGGCTTTGAGCAGGCGGTCGACCCCCACGCGAGGCATGCGGACCGGGAGCCCGAGATGGTCGAGCGCCGCCTCGAGCCGCACGTGCGACTCCGGAGCGAGGCCCGCCGCGCGCACCGAAAGCCACGCGGCGGCGCGCATGCCGATCGCCACCGCCTCGCCGTGGAGCAACCGGCGGTAGCCGAGGCAGGCCTCGATCGCATGCCCGAGCGTGTGGCCGAAGTTGAGCGCGGTGCGTGCTCCCCCCGGCCGTTCGCGCTCGTCGGCCAGCACGACGCGCGCCTTGGCGCGGATCGAGCGCTCGACCGCGCCTGCCAGAATGGCGGGCTCGCCCGCGGCGAGCCCGTCCAACCGTTCCTCGAGCCAGTCCCAGAGCGCGCGATCTAAGGCAAACCCGGTCTTCACCACCTCGGCGAGCCCGCTCCGGCGCTGCCGCGGGGGCAGCGTCGCGAGCGTGGCCGGATCCACGAGCACGCCGGCCGGCTGGTGGAACGCGCCGACCAGGTTCTTCCCCGCGGCGAGGTCGATCGCGGTCTTGCCGCCGACGCTGGCGTCGACCTGGGCGAGCACGGTGGTGGGCACCGCGACCCACGGCACGCCGCGAAGCCAGGTCGCGGCGGCGAAGCCGGCGAGATCGCCGACCACGCCGCCGCCCAGCGCGACCACGGCACCGCCGCGATCGAGGCCCGACGCGGCGAACGCCTCCCACAGTCTCGTGAGCACGGCGGCGCGTTTCGCCCCTTCGCCGCGCGGCACGCGCACGGTGCGCACCGCGACACCGGCGCTCCGGAGTGACCGCTCCGCCCGGCCGCCATGCAGCGCGCCGACGCGCGCATCGGTGACGAGCACCACCTGCTCGGCGCCGGTCGTCTCGCGCACGAACGCCCCAAGCCGCTCGATCCCGCCGCGGGCGATGCGAATACGCGACGTCGACCGATCCCGCGCGAATTCCAGCACCAGCTCCTGCGAGTCCCGAGCCATTCGGAGCAGCATACACGACCGCTGCCGCGACACGGTTTCGCCGCGGGCAGTGCCTGGGCGGGCCGCAGTGCGTGGGCGGGGCGCAGCTGCAGCTACACGGTTTCGAATGCAAGCACCGGGTAGTGCGTGGGCGGGGCGCAGGGGTCTTCGCCGGAGGCGAAGATACCTGCCCCTGCGCCCCGCGTGAGTCGCAGGTGATCGCAGACGGGACAGACAGTCTGACCGGTGGCGGCGAGTCGCACCTCAGCTACACGGTTTCGAATGCACGCACCGGGCGGTGCGTGGGCGGGGCGCAGGGGTCTTCGCCGAAGGCGAAGATACCTGCCCCTGCGCCCCGCGTGAGTGGCAGGTGATCGCAGAAGGGACAGACGGTCCAACCGGTGGCGGCGGGGCGCTGCCTCAGCTACACGGTTTCGAATGCACGCACCGGGCGGTGCGTGGGCGGGGCGCAGGGGTCTTCGCCGAAGGCGAAGATACCTGCCCCTGCGCCCCGCGTGAGTGGCAGGTGATCGCAGAAGGGACAG
>Ga0207670_10000367_pt1 | contig 26184 bp, 22 predicted proteins | sample KBSS23HmetaG_FD_184339 | JGI IMG/M metagenome (GOLD analysis project Ga0207670, IMG submission 184339) | Switchgrass rhizosphere microbial communities from Kellogg Biological Station, Michigan, USA - KBS S2-3H metaG (SPAdes) (version 2) | ecosystem: Host-associated > Plants > Roots >... | reverse complement strand
TTATCTTTTTACGAAGCACTTTCGCAAGGTCAAACCATAGGCGAAGCCTCGCGCAGAGCGCGGATTCACAGCCGCAACTTAAAGAATCCAAACGATCTTACTTGGTCATCCGCTTTGTTGTACGGAGATCCTGCCGCGCGAGTAATAGTAGCGGCGACTACTCATTGAGCAGGGCTTCGATCCACAGTTCGCTAAGCCATTGTCTAGTCTCATTCTCAAACTCAGCTAGGCTCCACCCTTCCTTTGACTCTGAAGCAAGGAAATCCAGATTTGGCCCACATTGCGCGGGAAGCAGTGTAGCCTCTCCTGTCAGCGGTTCCGGATAAAAAGGGAAAAGCTTACATACCAAAGGCCTTGATTCATAGACCTGGCACTGACCAGTGGAGGGGTCTAAGAATCTGCAAGGGAGATTGAGCGTCCTAAAAACGTGGCCGGTGTTCGCATTTCTGCGATGCGACACAAATTCACTTGTTGGGAGATTCGAAACTCCGCTAAGCAGATTGATCTCGCGGGACGTCAGATACACCCAGTCGTACGGTTGGCTACAACACTTGTTTACGCAAGAGCCACAGTCCGTTTTCAGACGCAAGTTACGGAGAGCTTCCATGATTCCAATCCGGGACGACTGCGAATAATTCTTAGTTATTCAAACTGAATGCGAGGCTGAGCAAAGGCCAGAAGCAAGGACGCAAGGCTCGTGGAGGTCAGCCTCAGTTAGAGCAGCAGCAACATAGTTCTAGACCCTGCAAAAGTCAATGGTTTTGCGCTTTGGCTGGGTAAGGTGGCGACCTAGTCGATTTTAGTATTTGGCTTCGCACTTGCGTATGGCCGTATCGCCAGCGCCAGGCTCAACGATGGTGTGACCGTACTCTGTTGGCGTATCGCGCAGGCAACTGCAAGATCGACGTCCCCCAGGGAGGCATGCTGGTTACCCTATGCTAGAATTCCAAATCGGAGTGCATACATGAACTTAAGTGAACGCATCACGATGAATCCGGAGATTTGCCACGGTAAGCCAACGATTCGCGGTCTCCGATATACCGTTGAATCTATTCTCGAATTATTAAGTTCCGGAATGGCCGTTAATGAGATCCTGGCTGACTACGAAGATCTGGAGCGAGAGGATATCCTCGCCACATTAGACTTCGCCAGGCAACTCAGCCAAATAAAGCGTATTGAGCCAATCGTGGCATGAAGCTTCTAATTGACGCTCAACTTGCACGACGTCTCGCTCACCCAGTTACGGGCGGCAGGATTTTGAGACAATCCACACGCTCGATCTCCCTGACGGCAATCGGACAACGGATCAAACACTAATCACGTTCTCGTTAACAGAACAGTGCGTTGTCGTTACCAAGGACTCTGACTTTGTTGAGTCATTTTTGCTGAGGCACGAACCGTGGAAGTTGTTGCTTGTGTCCACGGGTAACATCGGAAACGATGAACTGTTAAGATTGTTTCAGCTGAACATTGGCAGTTACCGAATCGTTCAAGTCCTTCGACTTTATTGAACTGAATCAACAAGTATGATTCGCCACTTGTGATGGATTCCTCTTGAAGGGCTTTGAATGTCATCATACTCCTCACAAACCTCCATCGCGCCAATATGAATTGTTGTTCCGTCTTGAAAACCCAGGCGCGCCGCTTCAGCGCTTGTGACAGTCTACGGTGGTCATTTGCGTGGTCAAGCTTTCTTAAAACACTCGTCCTGCGGACTCGTTGAAAGCTTGACCACGCAAATGACCACCGATGAAACCGTCGACAAGCGCTGAAGCGAGGGATTCTGAAGCGCGGGAAACAGGCTAACGAGTTCTGACGTGGCCTTTCAGTTTTCTGAATGAGATGGAAATTCGAGCCAACGTGGAATTCCTCAAAAGACTTGCCGATCTTCGCTTGCATAATCGTGAGGTCACGCTCCATCAAGGGCTACGAAATAGACCTAAGCATCAACGAAGGATGACGCTCTCGCAGAACTTGGATCAGATGGTCCTTCGTTATATGGGTATATCGTTGTGTTGTTGCGATTGACGCATGTCCCAGGAATTCTTGGACCACTCTAATGTCTACGCCGTTGCGTAACAGGAGAGTTGCGACAGTGTGTCGCAGCATATGCGGGGTGATATGCCTTTCGATTCCGGCGTCTTTCCGAAATTGAGCAATGATATTCGCAATGCCCTGCGTTGACAGCCGTGCACCCGACGCATTCAAAAATAAAGCATGACTGCTCGAAGCAATACCAGAACGCAATTCGAGATGCTCTTGTTGTATGCGGCGACTCTGTTCATCCACTAAAAACGCCAAGCGGTCCCGTCCACCCTTGCCTTTGACTCGAAAGACCGATTCAGCGACACCAAAGTCTTCTAAATTAAGCCCCGAAACTTCACCGACGCGCATGCCTGTTGCGAAAAGCAAGTCTATAAGTGCCAGGTTGCGTAACGGACGGTAGTGATTTATGAGGTCTCTCTGCGTATTTCCTCTAGCCAATACTGCTCGTTTGCGTGGAACACTTTCCGCGGAATGCCTTTCTTTTGCTTGAACAAGCAAGCCACGGATCTCCGCCTCGCTTAACGATCGTGGAAGTTGAGCAATTCTTCCAAAACTTAGCTTTACTCGCCAGAAAGGAGATTCGTTAAGCACACCCTTCCTAACCCAATAGGAGCAAAAGACCTTTAGAACAACCATTTTTCGTCGCATCGAAGCCGGCGAATAATTTCGCCGACGCAAGTCTGCTGCCCAGTTCTCTATGAACGACGCGTTCAAGGAGATAAGGGCAAAGTCCTTTCCCGCGTGAGCAGCCATTTGGTCGAGATCAGAGCGATAGGCAATTCTCGTTTTCGCGCTACGCTCATGGGTTGAAAAATATCCATTGAAGAACTCGTCGATCGCTTGTACTAGTAGCACCGGCAAACACCTCCGCAAACAGTACTTTCCGCACTGTTCGAGATATTTTGCAAAGCTTTTAGGTAGCGTCTTGGTGGGTGGGAAGCCACTCAGAGTGTAATTAGACCAGAAGGCAGATTCAAGCGATGGTTCGTAAGATCGAAGTTCACATGACGGGAAAAGAGCTCCAGTCAGGCAGAGAGCAAAAAGGTTGACTCATTCTTTGTGTAATAGTCTTGCCAGATTTTCATAAATGGCTATACTTTTACACATGCCTGACGCAACTACTAAAGAAGAGGAGGTTCTCGACCTGGCGCGCAAGGCGAAAATTCTGCGGGTCCAGGATCTGAGCGAAAAAGGTATCCATCCGGAATATCTAAGACGCCTTTATCAAAGAGGCCTGCTGGTGCGAATGGGCCGTGGCGTTTACATGCTTCCGAACGCGAGCATCTCCGCCAACTTCTCTCTGGCCGAAGTGGCTAAAAAGGTACCACGAGGAATTATCTGTCTACTCTCGGCACTTCGTTTCCACGAAATTGGAACTCAGAATCCTTCCGAAGTTTGGATCGCGCTTGAACGAAAAGCCGCTCGACCGCGTGTTGATACGCCCCGACTTCGGGTAATGAGATTCTCCGAAGCAACTTTCTCTGCAGGTGTGGAGACCCACAAGATCGACGGCGTGACCGTGCGACTGTATTGTCTTGCGAAGACCGTCGCCGACTGCTTCAAGTACCGCAACAAGATCGGTCTAGATGTTGCAATTGAGGCACTCCGCGAATGTCGTCGTAGCCGCAAGTGCAAAATTGATGACCTCTGGAAATACGCAAAAATCTGCCGGGTTGCCAATGTAATGCGACCGTACCTTGAGTCAATCGCATGACTCGACCGCCGCGAAATCTCAGCGCATCAGTCAGCCAGCGCTTGCTGAACCTCACACGGCAATCAGGCGAAGATTATCAATACGTTTTGATGCGTTATGGTTTGGAACGGATGATGTTTCGGTTTAGCCAGTCAAATTATGCCAGGCAATTTGTTGTCAAAGGCGCAATGTTACTTCGTGTTTGGACCAGTGAACAGTACCGGCCCACGAAGGACCTGGACTTACTCGCGATATTGGACCTATCTCCCGAAAAGCTAACCGAGATATTTCAGGAGGTTTGCACTCTCTCGGTGCAAGATGACGGACTTGAATTTCTCCTAAACACGATCCGGGTTAGTGAAATTCGAGAAGACAATGCTTACGGAGGTCTTCGCGTTACGCTGCAGGCTCGACTGGGAAAAATAAGAATACCTTTGCAGGTCGACGTTGGATTCGGCGATGCCGTTACTCCGGAAGCTCAGCCGGAAGAGTTTCCGACCCTGCTCGATCTTCCTGCTCCAATTCTTCTTGCGTATCCACGCGAAACTTCCATCGCGGAGAAATTCGAAGCGATGGTAAGTCTAGGCCTTACCAACAGCCGAATGAAAGATTACTACGACATCTGGTTGTTGTCGGAGCAGTTTAGCTTCGACGGTGAGACTCTGAAGGCGGCAATCATAGCGACCTTTAAGCGCCGCAAGACTGCTTTACCGCGGGAAGCACCTGTTGGTTTGTCAAACGAGTTTGTGTCAGACGCGGGTAAACGTGCGCAATGGCATGCCTTCGTTCTCCGGAGTAGACTCGATTCGAAAGAACTCAGCCTTGATAGAGTCATTGAGAGGGTCACGGCTTTTGTTATGCTACCGTCGATCGCTGCAGCGGAACGAAGCTCATTTGAGCTGACATGGGCCAAGGGAGGACCGTGGGAAGCTCCCCTTACAGGCTGATGGCGCGTTTAGCAGGTTAGATTGAACGGGCTCAGTCCTCTCGCATTCAGATTTGCTCATGGGCGCACAAAGCACTCGGAAACATGCATCACTTCGAAGTCGACGTGGTACTGGTACATAGGAGCTCTTGGTTCTGTGACCTGTCAGGCAACTGGCCAAACGATTACTTTCCTAACCGCGAAAGACCTCTTGCGCGTGGTAACCAAGACTGTCGATCGAAGGGCGTGCCGAAATGTTCCGTGGTTCGATCAGTGGTTGACCATTAAGTTTGTAGTAGTCGCGACCGTTCTCGAATTCCTCACGAATCCGGTTGCTCACAATTATCCTTTTCTCATCAGGGTCAACTGTTATGTAACCCAAATCAAAAAGTGTGTGGAGATCGCTGCGGAGCAGGAGACCGTTAGATAGTGTGTGCTCGCCGCCGACGGCGTAGGGGCGGATGTGCGCAGCTTGTAAAACCGGAAGCGTGCGTTCGGATGACATCGCACATCGATAGCCATAAGCATCTGTCACTAATGCTCTGAACGAACCTTGTCCCAGCCGTGGCGCAACAAGCATAGGCTTGCCGAAACGAGCTTGGTTTTGTGTTGCTTCCGTCGCTGGGCCCAAGATCTTCATCCTGGTGCGTGGCAGGCGCTCAGCGACTTCGTTCCATAGATGAAGACCTGTCCCCATGTTCATGTCATAGGTTTTTCCCTGCTGAATGCCGGGTTTGAAGTCGTCAGGTAGAGGTATCCAGTCCGACTCAGCGAAGAAGAATGGCTCTTCAAGCAGGATGCAGCCGATGTATGGGTTCTCTGTTGGACTTATCGGTTCGTGACGGTTTCGGGCGATCAGCCGGCGAAGCTCGTCAAGTGTGTTTGCGCCGTTGCCCTCACCGAAAGCATCCCAGGCCAGACTCAAAGGAAGTGGTAAATACTTTGCGAAGAAGCCGCCACCCCCAATGAACTTTCGGGATCGAAGCTTAAAGAGGAACAGGCCGCCAGGTTGGAGCGCGCGAAAGCCTTGCCGGGCGGATGGCCGCCAAAAGTTGACTTCCTCCACAGAGTATTTTGAGGCGTGAAGGGTGTACCAGTCGTAATCGGTTATGCCAACCCAAAGGTTCACGGCCGGAATGGTAATGCGTTAGTCTTGATTGGTAAATGGGAAACATCTATCGATGGCGGCCAGTTCCGAACAGTTAAATGACGTTCAATGGTCCATACTTCTTATTTACGCGGACGTGAATTTGCAAGGAGGAGGCCACTTAGTCGCATTGGAGTGTTCCTTAGAAAAGATGTCGTCAAATAGCCACCGGCATCCAATACTCAACTGGCGACACGGGAACAAATGTCTCATGTTCCTCAAGAAACAAATCTTGCCAACCTGGTCGAGCTACAACCATGGCCCACGCAGCAATACTTCCTAAAACGGCATCTCGCTCATGCTCGCAGTTCGATTTCCCGTGCGCGGCAATTAGCTCTGTCAGATGCGATATTTGAATCTCAGACACTGGAAGGTCTCTCCTCGCAACTTCAATCAGCCACAACAACGCTTTCGGGTGAGTTTCGGTGATACGAATCGACGGAATTCTGCGCCGTAATAGGTGTGCCGCAATCATGCCTTGCGCGATGCACGCACCTCTCAACGAATTGAGCGATTGAACTGATCCTCCTACGTTTCGGGCGCCCAGTTTTCGCATTCTGTGACGGATTAAAACATCCGCCTTGCGACTTCCCTGTGTTGGCCAATAGAGCGGGCTATCGATTCCTGCGCCGCATACATCTTGGAAATCCTTTATGCTAGCGAGAGCAGCGTTCACCGCTCCATTTGCATCATCTGCAACGCCGGCTTCTAAAAGTTGCAATCCAACATCGGACTTTGCTTCAGAAACACACCAGCCGAATTGATGGATGCCACCGGGATCGAAGCCAAGCAAAATCATCAGATGCCTCTGCAGCCTTGAAATAGAACAGCGCCGCTCGATAACCTGCAAAACGAAACTTTGCAAGATACTCCAATCGCCATATAATGCGACATGCTCTCGCCTGTCGGCTTTGTTTTACTCGATCTTCATGAACGCCGATAGCGGTTCCTAGCTCGTTCCCAACAAATCTTGTTAGACCGAGGGCCTTTCGTTGGAGGTCGCAAATCACCATCCCATGCAAACTGCTAATTGGAGGCAATCAGGATTGCCTTGCCTTAGTCAGGGAATGTTAACTGAATGAGTCGCCGAACGAGACACATATTTTCTCGTCATCATTGGTGGTTGGTTCCGACAGTTGGCACGGCTTTAGCGTTTATCATTTTCAGGAGCAATCTGCCCGATAAGGGAACTGTCTTCGCAGGCGTCGTTGCCGCTGTGCTTAGCGTCAGCTTTTTGTGCAGCAGCAACGGTTGGCCGAAATGAATCTGTTTCGGGAGCTGATCTCCTCCTTCAACCTCCGGTACGACAAGCTCAATGAGCGGCTCATGCGGATGCGATGTGAAGAAGACTGCACCGATTATCAGGTAGTTTGGGATTACTTTAATCTGTGTACTGAAGAGTTCTTGTTCTTCTCAGAAGGGTACATTGACGATCGCGTTTGGCGAGCGTGGTGTATTGGTATGTTGTATTACTTCGAGGTGGAGCCTTTCCTTACTATGTGGAGAGACATAGGAGCTAGCGATTCATATTACGGATTAACAATCGAGGAAATCCGAAGGGGAGCCGCCCTACGACGCTGATATGTCTCTGTTCTTGAGAAGTCTCTATGCCTATTGAAGTTGGAATCTGGCGCCTTGGCGTGAAACCTGAACGAGTGCACATGTCATCGCTCGATTCGGAGCTGATGCTTGAAGATGCTCTTGTCGCAGACCTTTCGATTCTTTCGGCTCAGTTGATGCTAATTGGCAGACAGATACCAACTGCGTATGGAAAATTCATCGACATTCTCGCCATGGACAGCTCCGGTGACCTTTCCATTATTGAACTGAAACGCAGTCTTACGGATCGACAGATCGTCGGTCAACTATTGGATTACGCATCCTGGGTGCAGGCACTCTCCTATGAGGAGATCGCTTCAATTTATTCCGACAAGAATGCTGGCAAGAAACTTGAAGAGGGTTTTGCTGAATCATTTGGAACCAACCTACCTGAAGAGATCAACAAGAATCATCAACTGATGGTTGTAGCCTCTGAACTCGACGCTAGCACCGAGCGAATTATCAACTACTTATCAGACAATTATGGTGTACCCATTAATGCGGTATTCTTTCGTTTCTTCCGCGAGAACGGCCAAGACTACTTAACGCGAACCTGGTTGCTCGATCCAGAGCAGGTTGAACAGAAGGCTAGCAAATCGAAAGCAAAGAAGGGAAGTGAGCCCTGGAATGGTCGCGACTTCTATGTGAGTTTGGGAGAGAGCGAACATCGCAATTGGGAAGATTGTCGCAAGTACGGATTCGTCTCAGGTGGTGGGGGCAAGTGGTACAGCCAAACCTTGAAGTTACTTTTCCCTGGTTCGCGCGTTTTCGTGAATATTCCAAAGACTGGGTATGTTGGGATAGGAACAGTGAAAGAGTCAGCCGTACCGGTCAAGGATTTCAACATTGAAACTCCTAACGGCGAGATTCCCATTCTCCAGGCACCCTTGAAGGCTACTAAGATGGGTGAATATGTGGCCAACGCCGACTTGTCTGAGTATTTGGTTAGAGTGGAATGGATCAAGGCAGTGCCGAAAACGGAGGCTTACTGGGAGAAGGGTCTCTTCGCACTTCAACACACCGCATGTCGAATGACGAGCAGTTTTACAATCGAAAGGTTATCGCAGCACTTCGGCATAGACAATTAGGGCATTTCTTGACTTCGCGTCCATCGCTTCTCTTTCAACTAAAAGGCATGAAACAAACCAAGATCACGCTTACTCAGTTAGAAAGTTTTCTTCTGAAAGCCGCTGACATCCTACGCGGAAAAATGGATGCGTCTGAATTCAAGGAATTCATATTCGGACTGTTGTTTATTAAACGGATGTCGGATCAGTTCGATCAGGAGCGAGCTCGGCTTCGAAAAATTTATGGACACTTGGACCCTGATGAGCTAGCGGACGTTTTGAATGATAAAGCCTCCTACGGCGAGACGTTCTTCGTTCCTCCGATCGCCAGATGGGATGATGACTACGTTAATGAAAACAGTGAGCTGGTTCCCGCTTTGAAAGATGTAAAGCAGAACATTGGTGAACGGCTCAACAAAGCTATCGCACAGCTGGAACAAGAGAACTCCCCACTGCTTGATGGAGTTCTGAAAAACAATATCAACTTTAACGCGGAGAAGGGCAAAACAAAAATATCTGATAGTCGATGGAAAGCACTCCTCGATCACTTTAATCAACCGGATTTCGTGCTTGTTAATGAAAACTTTGAATTCCCAGATCTCCTTGGTGCTGCTTACGAGTACTTGATCAAATACTTCGCGGATAGCGCAGGCAAGAAGGGAGGTGAGTTTTATACACCCTTTGAAGTGGTCCAACTGCTAGTCAGGATACTCAAGCCGCGAACGAGGATGTCGGTATACGATCCGACTGTTGGTTCGGGCGGCATGCTCATTCAATCAATCCAGTACGCAGAAGAACAAGGAGACAATCCGCGATCAGTCGAGTTATATGGTCAGGAGTCGAGCGGCACGGTTTGGGCCATCTGCAAGATGAACATGATCTTGCACAACATTCCCGGCGCGCACTTGGAAAACGACGACACACTTCAGAACCCTTTACACGTTCATCTCGGCGCGCTGCGGAAGTTCGACCGCGTGCTGGCAAACCCGCCGTTTTCGCAGAACTACTCCAAGCAGGACATGAAGTTTTCGAGCCGTTTCCGGTACGGCTTTGCGCCTGAGACTGGTAAGAAGGCTGATCTAATGTTCGTGCAGCATATGATCGCGAGCCTTAATCAATGTGGGATGATGGCGACAATTATGCCGCACGGGGTGCTCTTTCGCGGTGGCCAAGAAAAGGTCATACGCGCCGGCATCGTCAACGACAATTTGATTGAAGCCATCATCAGCCTTCCACCTTCTCTGTTTTACGGCACGGCTATTCCAGCTTGTGTGTTGGTCATCAACAAAGACAAACCAGACTCGCTTCGAGACAAGATTCTATTCATCAACGCCGATCGCGAGTATGCAGAAGGGAAGAATCAAAACAAGCTGCGTCCAGAAGACATACAGAAGATTGATTATGTCTTCACCAACAAGCTTGAGATTCCAAAATACTCGAGACTTGTTCCGAAGGATGAAATCGTCGGTGTCAAGAACGACTACAACTTAAATATTCGTCGATATGTGGATAACACGCCCGAGCCTGAGCCGGAAGATGTTCGTGCGCATCTGACGGGTGGCGTACCCGAACGCGAAGTCAACAGCCACGCGGCGACGTTCGAGCGGTTTAAGGTCAATCCCTTCGTACTCTTTAAGCCGCGAGGGGAAGGCTATTTCGATTTCGCCGACGACGTGAAAGACGAGACCGCTATCAAACCGATCATTGAAGTGAATGCAGGTGTGGTTGAGACGTATGCTCGGATGAACGCGTCGATCGCTGAATGGTGGGAAGTGGCGCGAAATGATTTCGCAAGGCTGGAAGGCAGTAATCATCTGGCAGCGGTGCGTGCCGAACTGCTGACTACGATAAAGCGAAAACTGGTTCCAATAAGAGCCCTGGATGAGTTTCAGACGGCGGGCGTGTTTGTGAACTGGTGGCAGACGATTCGTTACGACTTGAAGACCATTACCAACGCCGGCTGGAGTCCGAGCCTGATACCGGACAGCTATTTAGTTCAGGCTTACTTTCAGGCGGAAGTGAACGCCATCAAGGAACTGGAAAGGCGGCAGGGCGAGGCCGAGGCGCAGTTGAGCGAGGCCGTCGAGGCGGTCGAGTATGAACCGGGCGAGGATGAAGAGGTCACAACGAAGGCGGTCAAGGATTATCTGAAGGCGCAGATTAGAGAGTTGAAGGAGGTTGCGCAAGCGGAGGCCATTGCTGAGCGCAAAAAGATGGAGGGGCAGGTCGACGTTATCAAGAAGGCGGAAGACCGCATCGGCCAAATCAAGAAGGAATTGAAGCGTCAGCAGGCGGAACTTGAGCGCAAGCTGCGTTTCAAGCGCGAAGGTGTTGAGGATGAGCGCGAAAAGCTTAATAAGCTCGCCGACCAGAACGAACGCGAGATGGTGCAAGTCAAAGACGCCAACGTAAACGTCGGCGCGGAAACCACACGCGCGGAGAAGAAAGCTCCGAAGGAACGAGCGAAACGCCTCGCCGCGTTGGAGCGCGACGGCGAGACGTTGAGGCGGAAGCTTGCCGACTTGGACGCGGAGCTTGAGGCGATCGGCGGCGTGATAACGGTAGAAGAGGCGAAGCGGCTGATTCTGAAAAAGCTTTATGATCTCATCAACGACGAGCTGACGCGCTACTTGAACGCGGAGAAGCGAGGCACCATCGCCGTCTTTGAAAGGCTCTGGAACAAGTATGCCGTCCCAGCGCGTGCAATCGAGCGCGAGCGAGACGCAATAATGCGAGAACTCGACGGCTATCTGACAAAGCTCGGTTATTTGATGGAAGAGTTTGTGGCAGCCCAAGCGTGAACATTGATTCGATGTATTGATGAATAAACTAAGAAACAAAACACTTGAAGAAGTTGCGACGCTTATCATGGGGCAATCGCCTAATTCGGCTTACTACAGTGAAGAGCAGGTTGGTTACAAGTTTCTTCAAGGCTGCGCCGAGTTCGGCAAGAAGTATCCAAGGGCAGTCCTCTATTGCACTCATCCGAACAAGATTTCTCCGCCAAATTCAATTCTGTTCAGCGTTCGCGCGCCTGTTGGAAGAATCAACCTTGCAGATGATGAATATTGTATCGGTCGTGGTTTAGCGGCCATTGTGGCCCAGAAAATCGAGCTTGATTATCTTTATCAATATATGCTTTTCAAGGGCGAACAGCTTCGGAATGTATCTCAAGGCTCAACTTTTGAGGCAATCAACTCAAAAGACTTGCGACAAGTCTCGTTAAGGATTACTCCATCGCGCGCGGAACAAACCCGCATCGCCTCAGTTTTGTCGTGCACAGACCGCGCGATTGAACAAACCGAAGCCATCATTGCCAAGCAGCAACTTATCAAGAGCGGTTTGATGCAAGACCTCTTGTCCAAAGGCATTGATGAGCATGGCAACATCCGTTTCGAGGCGACCCATGAGTTCAAAGATTCGCCACTAGGTAGGATCCCGAAAGAATGGGATGTTGTACGACTAGGAGCCATTAAGAATTTGATTACGAGCGGGCCTCGCGGGTGGGCTAAATATTACTCAACCGAAGGCGCGTTGTTCCTAAGAATAGGAAACTTAACACGCGAACACATAAACCTGCGTCTAGACAATTTAATTTACGTCAACCCGCCAGAAACAAGCGAAGGCATCAGGACTGCACTGGAAGAAGATGACGTACTCATCTCGATAACTGCTGACTTAGGCATCATCGGTGTGGTACCTCCCGATTTTGGAGAAGCTTTTATTAACCAGCACCTCGCATTAGTTAGATTAGACAAGGGGAAAATACTTCCGCGTTGGGTTGCTCATTATCTTTCGGGTTATGCGGGGCAATGCCAATTTCAAAAACTCAATGAATCAGGGGCAAAGGCTGGCCTTAACCTGCCCACGATTAATCAGTTGTGCGTTGCTCAACCCAAGGATAAAAATGAGCAGCAATTTATCACAGACGCAATTGATCGTTGCGTAGAGTCTATAGATGGCGAAAAGAAAACACTTACCAAGTACCAAAGTCTAAAGCGTGGCTTAATGCGCGATTTACTCACAGGCAAGGTAAGCACCGAGAGCTTGCTTTCAGATAAGACTACGGCCAGCGTGTGAATGAGTGAAGCTATGACAGGCGGAAAGCCTCAATACATCACTGAAAAGAAGCACGTCGAAGATTCCTTCCTCGCCCAGCTCAAAGGCCTAGGATGGGAAGTCTTCACGCTCGACATGCACCAGCAGAAGCCCGCCGAAAGCTGGCGCGATTCGTTCGATGATGTGGTCCTGCTCCCTAAACTGCGCGAAGCTCTTATCAGGATAAACCATTGGTTGGACGACGATCAGATTGAAGAAGCTGTTAACAAGATTCTCAATCTTTCCGGAACTGACCTGGTCGCCAACAATCAGCACGTGCTAAATCTGCTACTCGAGGGAACAACCACTGACCGTAATCGGAAAACACAGGAAATCAGCCCAACGGTAAATTACATCGACATTAAGAGTCCCGAGAACAACTCCTTTGTTGCTATCTGCCAATTTAAGGTTCGTATCCCCGGCACAGATCGTCACTTTGTTCCCGACATCACCTTGTTTCTGAATGGTCTACCCATTGCGATTGCTGAATGTAAATCGCCTAAGGTTCGCGAGGAGATTGCGGAAGCAATTGACCAAATGCTGCGTTACAGCGAACAACGCGGTGAGTCGGGTGAGGGCAATAAGAGACTCTTCTACTACAATCAATTCCTGATAGCGACGTCGCGGCAAGTCTCTAAGGTCAGCACGATCACGGCACAAAACGAAAAGCATTTTAACAACTGGTCGGATCCCTATCCCCTCACATTGAATAATCTTGAACACGGTGAATCTACGCCAAATCAGCAGCAGCGGCTTGTTGCCGGCATGTTCACCAAAGCGAGTCTTCTAAGTTTGATTAAGACGTTCACGGTCTTTACGACAACTGACGAGGGGCAGACCATCAAAGTCATCGCTCGTTATCAGCAGTTTCGAGCTGTAAAGAAATCAGTCAAGCGTTTGCTGAATGGAAAAACGAAGCACGAACGAGGTGGCATCATTTGGCATACGCAGGGTTCAGGCAAGTCGCTCACAATGATGTTCCTGGTGCGGGAGATGTACACCTATCCAGAGCTGACGAAATGGAAAATCATTTACATCACAGATCGTACGCAGCTCGAAAACCAACTTAGCGGAACAACTCAAAAGGTTGGATTAAATGTCAAAGTTGCGAGCAGCATTAAAGAGTTGAAGGCTCTCTTAACGAACACCTCCAGCGATCTCGTCATGGGCATGATTCACAAATTTCAGGAACGTGATTTAGAGATCTCCTTTCCTGAACTGGATACAAGCGATCACATTTTGGTCATGACCGATGAAGCTCATCGGACACAATATAAGTTGTTGGGCGCAAATCTTGATAAGGCGCTGCCAAATGCTACTTACATCGGTTTTACGGGCACCCCGACCGATAAGACTGAACGGCGCTTCGGTGATTACATTGATAAGTACACCATGCGAGAGGCTATCGACGATGAGGTCACCGTCGAAATCGTCTATGAGGGACGAACACATAACGCCGAAGTCGCTGATAAGCCTAAGATGGATAAAGAATTTGCTGATGTATTTAGTGACTACAACTTGGCAGAACGATTACAAATCTTGGGCTTTGGCACGCGCGACGCCTATCTCGACGCAGAAAAGACGATTGAAGCGAAGGCTAAAGACATGGTGGAACATTACATTAGCCATGTGTTTCCAAATGGGTTTAAAGCTCAGGTCGTCGGCAACTCGAGGGAAGCTGCTGTAAGGTATCGCACCGCTATTGAAAAGGCACTCACAAGCGAGATAGAGAGACTCGAAAAAGATCCAACAATCAACGGCGAATTGAAACTAACACCAACACAGCTAGGCACACTTCGGTCTCTAAAAGCGGCGGTCGTGATTTCAGGTGGCAGTCACAACGATGGACCTCATCTTAAGGCAAACTCAGATCCGAATCAGCACAAGAGAGACATCGCTAGTTTTCGTTTGCCATATGGTAAAGAGAAGGATGGGATCAATGGAGACATCGGATTCATCATTGTCAACAACATGCTCCTCACTGGCTTTGATGCCCCGCTTGAGCAAGTCATGTATCTGGACCAGGTGATGAAAGCCCATAATTTGCTGCAGGCGATCGCTCGTGTTAATCGAGTGTATGACGAAAATAAGACGTGCGGTTTCGTTGTCGATTATGTCGGAGTAGGCCATCATCTAAAGGATGCTTTGGCTGACTACGACGAACGGGAACAGAAAGAGATCGTAAACGCCCTTGAGAATAGCTCGGAATTAATTGGTGAAGTCATTTCTGCCCATGGCAAACTCAAGGAATTTCTTAAGCGCCTCGGCATAGTCGACCAGTATGACTACGACGCTTACTTTGACTATTTTTATGACGAGGAGGTTAGGTTTGAATTCCTAACCCTCTTCAAGGCATTTTCTCAGGCTTTGGACAAGTTGTATCCGAGCAAGGCGGCCTTAGATTTCCTGCCAGATTTCAAACAATATTCGGAAATCAATGTTATGGCTTCAAAGCACTTCATCGACTCTCGTCTAAGCATGAAGGGCATCCCTGAAAAGTTGCGAAAGATCGCCGACCATCATCTTGTTTCTAAAGGAATCGACCAGTCCGTCGAGCCGATCCCAATCTTTGACAAAGCCTTCCAAGAGCAAGTTCAGAAACGAACACGGGAGAAGACCAAAGCCGCCGAAATAGAACACGCTATTCGACACCATCTAGATGTCAGTTTCGATATCGATCCGGAATTGTACGCCTCGTTTGCGGAAGCTCTTGAAGAGATACTCAAGGAGTTTAAGAACAATTGGCGCCTGGTGCGTGAAAAATTGGAAGAGCTGCGTCGGCAAATTGGTCGCGCTGAGAAAGCTGAAAATACATACGGCTTGAACCGTCGAACGCAGATGCCCTTCTTTCGAATATTTCGTCGGGAACTATTTGGTGAGCGTGAATTGAGCGACGAAGAGATCAGTCTGCTGGTCAGTTTAACTAAGGACATTACCGCAATGCTATCGCTGGAGCTACAGTTTAAAGGGTTTTGGGAAAACATTCCCGCAAGAAATAGACTTCGCGCTTCGCTCCAACAGCTAATACTTTCTCAATCGTTTGTTAAGCTGCCAGAGATAGTTAAGAAGCGCGGTGTTATCATTTCTCGTATTCTCGAAACAGCCGAAAAGAATAACGATACTCTTGTAGCCGCCGCGTAACATGGACATAGACTATAGTATTGTTTATTCAAGACGGAAGACGGTGCGAATCACCGTTGAGCGCGATAGATCTGTTGTCGTGAGAGCACCACTAGGAATGCCCCCTGACAAGATCCAAGAGGTGATTGATCGAAAGAGTTTTTGGCTGTTTGAAAAGACCAGGCACTCACAGAAATATGAACGAGTTTTACCCTCCAAAGAGTTTGTTTCAGGCGCCACGATTCCATATCTCGGCGAAGCGTACCAGCTGGATCTCATCGCCGAAAATTTCGATGGAGTACTCTTTGATAATAAATTTTTGATTTCAAGTTCCTCGCAGTCACAAGCCCCGCAGCTCTTAATCGATTGGTATATCGAAGAAGCCAAGCGAATAATCATTCCGAGAGTGCAGCGCTTTGCGTCGTTGATGGGCGCTGTGTACAACTCAGCGAATGTTATCGACCTTAAATACCGTTGGGGCTCATGCACTCCGAAGAATAATCTGCACTTTAATTGGAGATTGATAAAGGCTCCATTGAGAGTGATTGAATACGTGATTGTTCATGAGCTCGCGCATCTGCTTGAGCCGAACCATACTCAACTGTTTTGGCAGATCGTTAAGACTCAAGTTCCGGATTACGAGCGCTCGAAGGCTTGGTTGAAAGAAAACGGCACCTTACTCGAAGAAGCGCCGTGACAAGCGTGATTGCCCTAGTTATTTGATCTAATAACGACAGAAACAATCATAATTCCTCATGCCTACCATTGCGCTGCACGCCGGTGAACAATAATGCGACTAGATCTCAAACGGTTGAAGAATGCTGAGCTGCCAACTCGTTGGGACTTAGGAAATGAAGTGCTTTACCGCCTCTGTGAACAGCATCCCCATCATACAAATGAGGACGAAATCTTAGCTAAGATCTGGCTAGTTGGAAGATCGTATTCGGCGGCCATCGAGCGACGAAGAGAGTCACGCGAAATCGGCGGAGAAGCATTCTATACCTCCGTTGTTGGACCAAAAATGCGGCGGGCTAAGATCGATAATTGGCTTGCTCCGCTATTGCGGTATTCGCGTCCGACAATTGAAAACTGCGTAGAGCTTATTGACACACATAAGAGACTCACAGATCTGTTTCGCGACATAACCGGTTTGGAGAAGCGTTCACTGGCTTCAAAGTACCTTCATTTCCACTTTCGCAATCTGTTTTACATTTACGATTCACGTGCAGTGCAGAGTCTTGCGACTCTAGCTCCCCGATTGAAGGACTTGCCGGTTTTAAGGAACTATGATCGGGTTTACGCCACTCACTTTGTGAAATCGCTTACGTTCGTCGAAACTATTGAACGCGATCATGGGATTTATCTAAATCCGCGAAAACTTGACGACTACCTTCTCGGTCTAATCTAGATTCAACTATTCAAATACTCGAGGTACTCCCCCATGAAAGACAAACTCACCGAATTCTTTCGGCAAGCCGCTTTCTACCGATATCACCCTAACTTTCAGCGCCGCGAACGAGAGTACAAACTTCGGCTCGCTAGTCGCTTTTCACATAGCCGAGATCTATTGAATTCGAAACCTCGCGTTGCACTGGAACTCTTGCGAAAGGCCTTTACAGGCAAAGATAACAACATCGTAGACTGGCGGAATAAAGCTGATGTTGTAACTTGGATTAGAGAACGGCCAACGGACGCAGCACTTAGTTTTAGGAAATTGTGGAAATCTACTACCGCGCTTGAGAAAAGATTCAGTTCATTCAGTGAAGATCTAGCTGAAGCAGGGGTGACTGCGAGTGGCTCTCAGTTGGCGATCATCTCAACGCTTCTGATGGCTCACTCTGCCGGTGAGTTTCCTCCGGTGAAAGTCCAAGCCTTCAGACCTGCATTAAAGATGATTGGCTGGGATGACTTGGGGACAAAGGACAGTGCTCTTGAACGATATCTTTACGCTCAGATGTTTTTGGACTATCTCATCGACCAAGGTGAAAAGTTCGACGTCGAGTTAAGAGATCGGCTAGATGCTCAGGGAACCGTTTGGTGTATCGGCGGAGGTTGGTCAGATACCTCGGTGCCGCGATCTTGGAAAAATAATCCAGAGCAACGGGCCAAGGCAGAGTTGGCCTTTTATCATGGGGATTTGATCGAACTTGATGCAGAACCCGGTGCAAACAAAAGGACACCTACAGAAAAGCTGGCACTCGTGAAGGCGAGACGCGGCCAGGGTAGATTCAGAGATGGTTTAATTGAGTTGTGGGGCTGTTGTGCAGCAAGCGATTGCAAAGAATTAAATCTTCTACGAGCGTCTCATATCATCCCTTGGAGAATTGCTAATGACAGCCAACGGCTCGACAAATTCAACGGACTCCTACTCGCGCCCAATCTGGACGCAGCATTCGACGCCGGTCTAATCACGTTTGCAGAAAATGGGAAGATTATCATTTCGAAATCACTGCGGAATGATGATCGCCGGGCTCTTGGTATTCGAAATGATCTTCGTTTGCGCAGGATAGCTCGAAAGCACTTGCCTTATCTTGCTTATCACCGAAGAAATGTTTATGAACAGAAGATTGGGATGGAATGGCCATCAGGCGAGTTTTAACGGATTACCATGATGTTGAGTTCCTATCGTCAGTGGCAACCATTTAGAAACTGCAAGATATAGCTATCTGCTTTCGTTCAAATTTAGTGGGCAACATGACAACATTCCTCGATACCACGGAACCTCAATTCGTTACTCGAGCCGATTGGATCCCTGATTTTTGGAACTTTCTTCTTGGTCTCAATAAGGATGACTTGATCGCAGAACTGGTTCAGAACGATTTGGACCAGCAAGCTTCACGAACCGTAATAACATTTGAGCAAGAAAGGCTCATATCTGAGGGAAATGGTAAACCGGTTGATGCAAACGGGTGGTGGCGGCTGCAGATGATCCGCGGAGCGGGCGACCAAGTCCCAGCTAAGAAGGGAAAGATAGGAGTCAAGAATCACGGGCTCAAAACTGCATTCACCATCGGTGATCAGATCCATCTATTCTCAGCAGGAAAGACGATAACTCAGACGCTCTACGCGACTGGGCAAAACAATCCTCCACGTCCCGGTGCCTCTGCCAAACCACGTCCTTCGCCCGATGCTCCGGTAGAGGGATGTCGCGTAGTTATCGATTTTAGGAAACGTGATCTTGAACCTCGTGAAGGTGAGGCGGTTACGATTCGTTCTGTGGATTCGAATCTGATCGATGAATTGTTTACATCAGCATGTACGACAATACCTGAGCAGTTTGCAGGTGTGGTTTCGCCAGAAGTCGCGCCACGATACGAAATCATCCTGCGACATTGGCGATTGGGCGAAGTCCATTATTTATTCTCATGCTCACGCCCTCGTAAAGTTGGTAAGAAGATGGAAATGTTCCGCAGGAAGTGCGCAGTCAGTGGGACAATTGATCCCTTGCCCGCTAGCCTGGAAGAAGAGGCCACGCGCAGACTGGCGGTACTTACAGGGAGACTCAGGGAGCGGGTACCTGATTTTTTCCGGCGAGGGAACCGCTTTTTTGTCGAGGTTTCCTGGCGCGTGAACCGGCGCGGGACACCTCTGCAAGGAACTGGCCGTTTCCGGTACCCAATCGGATATCCACCTTCCGATGAATCTTTGACCGGACACGGTGTCTTCTTCAATGCGCCTTTTGTATCGGACCCGGAGCGGCATGGTCCGACGGCGAATGATCCAACCAATGATGATCTTCGACAAGCATGCGAAAAGGTGCTACTCGATCTGATCGCTGGCGTCAGTGTCGGCAAATGGGGACCCGACGCTTTAAAGCCCCTGTTACCGATTTCAAACTCGGACAACGGACTCCAAGCTGTAAAGCCTCTTTTGGCTGAATTGGCTCAGCGGGGAGCCATACCAACAATCTCGTGGAAAAACGTTTGTCGTTTTCTGACGAAGACTAAGAGACTTACGAAAGTTCGTCACGCACCTATAAAGCACGCCGCGCCGCGATATAAATTCGTTGCGCCAGTAGCAACATGGAATGACGAGTCAATTCATTCTTCGTTGGCATTACTTTGTCCCCCTCAAGAGAAGCAGCTCGATCCGCGAGTTGACCCACTAATTATCTCGATTCTTTGCGATCGTGAGTTGCCCGGCTTTTACAAGTCCTTCATCACGTTTGATGAATACGATGCTCTAAGTATCTTGAGTGGCGAAGGTAGTACGCACTTTGAATTAGTTGACGATGTAAAGCACTATTTTGCTGACCCAGTTTTAGCACGCGCATGTCTTGATGTCATAAAAGACGCATTGGATCATGAGTCGGAAGCGGTTGTGGAAGATAAACTTCTAACCTCGCTCTATCTGCCAAATACGAGATCTCTTGCAACGAGGTTGGCCGATCTACACTCGAACGTTTCTGTGCCTTCTGACATTCCGGGTTTACAGCTACCGCTACTTCTTCATCCCTTTCTCGTATCACATCCGCTGTTTCGTCGTAAAAAATGGCGACGTCCTGTTTTCAGCATGGCGAAGTTCCTTGATGAGAACGCATTGGATGATTCTGACGAAGATACACGACGGAAGTTCTGGGAATGGCTGAGGGCCAACGAGCGACTTATCAAGTCAAAGGAACGTAAACGGCTCGTCAATAAGAAGATCTGGCCAGATGAGGAATTTAGGCTATACAAATTACCCGAACTCTGTGAACCGCGCAATCGATATCTCACGAATCTTCTTAGGTCGCATATTCACTTGCCACACCAGCAGGTGCGCCGCTCACGCCTCACATTAAGAGGTAACACACGACGAAGCCAGATTCGTCGAGTTCCTTTGGCCGAAGAACTCAAAAGCTGGTTTGATGATCAAATCCGTATATTTCCGCTAAACGAATTTGCTGATGCCGAACGTGCAAAGCGTTTGGAAAAATTCGAATCTGATCTGGTCACTCTTGTAAGGGACCGGGCAATCGCCCGTATGTTAAATACCATCGATGGGACACTCCCTGCGCTTGCTGAAGGTGGTTCGGTCCAGTTGCGAGCTGAATTGGTTGTGGTCGACAGCATAACTAAGAGACTTGCCTTGCCTTCGCGTTACGTACTTCACCGAACGCCGCATCACCACGTTCTGCAAAAATTTGCGCCAGCGTTACCAAAGCCGACTGCCTCGATGCTGATCGCGGCTTTTAAAGAGGATAGTGTGAACTTCGCGCCTTTACAGGCTCGACTTAGTTACTTTTTGAACCTGACGAGGCCTGGTGATCCAGACCGCATGACAGTTGCAGCGTTGCCGATATTACCCGTCAACAATCAAGGCCAAGCGCCAGCGAGCCTGGCATTTATGAGCGCTAGAGGCGATTACTGGGGTAACTGGAAGACTCGCATTTCAGCAAAAGGACTGTCACAAGATGATCAGGTGCGGTACTTACATATTGGGGTAACCTCTGGAATTCCAACTGTAGAGAATTCGCAGGCGTTCTTTTTATGGCTTTGTAAGCAGTCCGTAGATGTGTTGCAGTCTCACATCCCGTGCGTGCTCCGTCAGGTATTACACTCTAATGGTCCACAAGCATGGGCAGAGGCCTACACAGATACTCCATTCATTCCAACGCGCAGCCGCAGTGGCGTTCGACTGGTCTCGTTACAGAGGGCTCAACACGGACCGGTATATATCTCGGACATCCCCGAACTAGCCGATGTAATCCTCACGACCGACTCTCGTGTGTCGTTTGTGATCGACAAGATCAAGGAAGTCACTGAACCCATTTCTGAATACGTTCGCCGTTTGGGAGTGCGTTCACTCCGTGAATCAATTAAAGAACCTAAAAGGGTGGTGGGCCTCGGAGAAATTAAAGAAGCGGCCGGCAGAATTGTGGCAACGCTTGGTCAGTTACGATCTCCGAAGGTTCGCAAGACGCTACTTAAACGACTGGATGCGCTTGGTGTCGAATCCGAGCTGGTTTGGCATGATTGGTTTGATCGGGTGTCCGCCATACGTGCGATCAGATTCGCGCCAGAAGTTGAAGCCACATACCTTTTCCATGGAAAGAAATATCGCTGGTCAGTTGATGCTGGGTTTGATCAAGAATCCGGCACATTTTGGATAACGAATGTCTCCCAAGACGCGCTGACCAGCTTTTGCGAGTCATTAGCTGCCCAGCTAATACTGAAGCCAAACGCGCGGCCCGTGCACCGGCTCGCTTTGCATCGTGCCTTAGAAACTGAGATCAGCGAACTGACTTTCGGGCGAGTTAAGCAGTCGTCGGAAGAATCCGGCACGTCAGGAGAAGTGGATCCTGACCAGGCATATGTTGAAGCTGACGTTGAGGAAGGAGAGACTGGTGAGGCAGTATTTGGTCACGAGCCTTTTGAGCCCAACCCATTAAGAAACTTACCAACTCCAGCACCCCTTCCATCAACGCCGCAAGTGCAAACAGCCGGAACCGAATCGCGTATGGTTTGGCAGAGGGAAATTCCGGCTATAGAGAAAGAACATAGAGATAGCTTGAAGGCCGAGCATTATGCCAGTCATTGCCAGATGTGCCTCTGTGAACGGCCGCCTGCTGAGCTAGCGCCCCGCGGCAGCTATGTTGAATGGGAAGAGGTACGTCGCCGTGTACTCGACGCCCATCACGTTGACCCGAAATCAGGAGGTGGCGCACGACACGCAGGCAATCTCATCTTGCTTTGCAAATTTCATCACGATAATTATGGTCGCCGCCTTACACGGCAGGCCTTGACAATGGCCTTACAACAGTCTGCTCACAAGCGGACAATTCGTTTCACCGCCGATGGCTCCCATGAAAGGTCAGTCATCGGACGTGTAGCTCGAGTAACTATTCCGGACACAGGCGAGATCGTTTCGATATTCTTTACAATTCAGCACGCAAATTACTGGTTATCGGCGGCGAACCTCCAGCGGCGAAAGTAACAGGCTATTTGCCGAATCGAGTTCAAAAGATACATCTGGTAACCCTCCTTAAAACACACCATTAAAAATGAGTTCTGAAGTCGAAGTACGGCGGCATGCGCCTGTCAGACATTCGGCGGTTGTGCGAACTAAAGGGTGAGGACCGACGATTAAAGCATATACGGATCTATTGCCAAGAAAATCCTTCGCTGAAGCTGTGATCGCAAAAAGCTCTGAAGCGGCAGATTACATGCGTACCTTCGAATGACGGTAACTGCATGTAAGACTAATCTCCTGTTAGCGCGTCTACTCCGAGCGTAAAGGCGTAGGTGCCCCCGCCGCATGGTCATCTCAAAGAGCGTGTCAATGCAGCCTTGAAACGTATTTGTCAAACACGGAAAGCTGATTTCAGCACTCGCCGACCACTCCAAAATCGGCGCCCGCGTCGTGCCTTCCTCCGAAGCGAAAGCGCGACGCGAGTCAGACCACAACGGCAGTTCGCGTGCTTCTCTGCGCCATATGATCGAGGGTAGCCAACCGGCAATAAAGACGATCGAAAACTCTGGCTGAGGTTAAATGGAACAACTCTTAAAGTGAGCCAAATGACTATTCAAACCACCGAAGATAATCCAAATTCGAGATTCCGTCGCGAGACTTTGGAATCGGTACGAGGTGCTGCGCACCTGATTAAGAGAGACACGTCACCCCTTCAGGTGCACACGCACGCAAACATTTTGCATGCATACGTAGACATCAGAAACGAACGAACTTACGAGGACGCGCATGCAAGCGCAAACAATTGTTTGCACCTGCTGGCATCAGATTTGTAATGCCGAAGGCAGAAATCAAAGCTGAAGGCAGTCATGATGCGACCCGAAAAAGAAAGAACAATCTCGTATCGGATTACCGAAGAAGAGTGGATTGAGATCGAAAAACGAATTACAAACGCCGCCGAGAGTCCGCATCAGTGGGCTCGTTCTGCGCTTCTCGAAAGACTCAACCGCAATGATGAATTGACTCGTGCCGACCGCTTTTTGTTCCATCATTTGGTACGCGCGCAATATCTCATTACCCAGGGATTTCAAATGCTCGCCGACCAGAGTTTGACGAGCGAAGACTGGAAAAAGCTCCGACTCAATGCGAAGCTCCGAGTGCCCGAGTTGGTCGAGTCTGCGCTTGCAAGCTATGCGAAAAAAGGTGCTCATCAGAGTGTCACTTTGTGATTTCATCGGACGTAAACAGCAGCAAAGGGATAGGCAATATGTGAGCCATAAGCCCCCATTAGAACGAAGAACATCGAGCGTCCAATTAGGAACATTCAGTGAGGCGTTTCAGCTGCCTTCGATCATCGAATTCCTCTTGGTTACATGGGCAATACGGAGCCATTTGTCTCGATTAATTATAACGACTCTCGCCCATTTTCACCTGCCTATCAGGTCGCGTTGAAGGCGTCCAGTCAACCGGGTTTGCCGGGTGGGACGACCATGACAAGCGGAACTACTGACACCAATAAAGGTAGCTCAATTAGCTGTTGTTAGCGGCCCGATGTGTCGGATCTCAAGAGTGACTGAGAGCCTCGGGCTGTTGCCCGAGGCTCTCAGTTTGAGGGTGGTGACAGGCGTTGAGAGAGCTTCTGTTAAACTCGGAAAACGCGTTAATACACCAGCGTATTGCTCGCTAACAACTCGTCCTCAACCACCGCAAGCTGAGCGTTAACCACGCCATAAAGGTTGAATTCTCCACAGCGATTGAAGGCAAAATGCTTGGCTGAATTCGCGAGTAGTTTGGGATGGTTTGAGTGTTCAATGACGCCCATCAGCACGAACAAAGCGGCCGATTTGGTTTCAAGTTTGTCGCCTGGCCGACAGATTATTTCTGCCAGTGCTTTGACCTTTTCTTCGCTCAAATCTTCTTCGTTGCTTTCCGATATTTCAGACCGTGATAACGCATCGACAAGCCTTTCCCCGGCATCGGTGCGGCGCACCAGTTCAGCCAAAATCGGATCGTTTATTTCGAGACCGTAGCGGATCAGCGCCCGGTTATCAGCATCGATGGACCTATCATTTATGAGTGACTGAGCACGACGTCTAAGCGCGTCGCTGATGGTTGTGTTTCTGGTTGTTGTGGTTAGGTGAGGTGCTTCTTCGCGCGCTGGTGCGCTACTATGACTAGTCATAATCGTCATCCTTTCTATCGAAGGTTGATGGTTTAGGGTCGACTTCGTGTCCTACCACAAGTCGGCCCGCTTCTTTGGAGGCGTGACCGCACTATAGCACAATTCTTTTCGCTCGAGTCCACCAAAAGAGAGGGTGTGCGGGTTCAAAATAAACGGCCCACGAGTCCTTCGTTAGCTCGCCTGTCATGCAAAATCTAAGTGCAATCTTCGTTCAAGACATCCCTCTTAGGCGACGTGCGAACGCCGTTCTCATCGCAGCAGCTGTTGCTTTCTGTGCGTTCATTTTCGTCTCGTGCGGCAGTCCCGGTCCGATCACTGAACGGCGTACGGCGCCGCTCGTCGACGACCCCATCGGTCGCGCGTTTGCGAGTAGAGCCAGCGACGTACAGGTCGAAGGCGAGGGCAAGGTGATTCGCGTTCTGGCGGACGATTTAGACGGTTCGCGACACCAACGATTCATCATTCAGCTTGCGTCGGGACAGACATTGCTCATCACACACAACATCGATATCGCCCCTCGAATCGCTGGACTTAAGGCAGGCGACAGCGTCAGCTTCAACGGCGAGTATGTCTGGAACGAAAAAGGCGGGGTCATCCATTGGACGCATCATGACCCGCAAGGTCGTCATGTCGCAGGTTGGGTAATACATAACGGCAAGACGTATAAGTAATTGATGACGCGTAGTAGGAAGTAGAACGAGTGGAGATATCATTAGGTGGCCAGCACAGCCTACCCATCGCTACCGGCCGTACTACGCGTTGCTGAAGGGGTGTTGTGAGTTACACACACCTGTTGTGAATTATGTACACAAACCATTGCTAGGCTTGAAAACTGCACTGCCGCTTACCTCTATCACGCTTGAAAAGCGCCTAATATTGATCCAGGAAAATGAAGACAAAGACCTTAAGCGGGATTTTGAGGTTCGCGTGCTTACGCGCCGCCCGCGTGTAACCGAGCCGCGCTTGCACTCTTGATCAAGTTTGAGCTCGTTGATGGTTTTCTGTGCACCCACAAGAACGCCATCAAGGATGGATTGGTCGGAACTCACTGACCGTTTTGTCCGTCTAACGCTATCCATTATCACGTAAGCCGACCAAGGTTCCTTTCGCTGCGGCATAAATCTTGAGTAGTCGTTCATCCCGATCCAGGTTGGATGGTCCTATAGCTATGACGTCTTAGGCTCTGAGGTTTTAGCAATGAGTACAAATCGAGCAAGCACTAATGAGGTACGCCCGAAGTTTCTGAATGTAAAGGAACTCGCTGAGTTGCTGAGGATTAAGACAAGAACTGTTTACGAAATGGTCAGCCAGGGACGAATCCCATATCGCAAAGCAGGCGATAGGACCATCTTCTTGCTTGACGAAATTTTGGAATGGACACGACCCAATGCGAAGCGATAGGATGCCGCCATTCCTCAA
>Ga0207670_10000363_pt1 | contig 26417 bp, 25 predicted proteins | sample KBSS23HmetaG_FD_184339 | JGI IMG/M metagenome (GOLD analysis project Ga0207670, IMG submission 184339) | Switchgrass rhizosphere microbial communities from Kellogg Biological Station, Michigan, USA - KBS S2-3H metaG (SPAdes) (version 2) | ecosystem: Host-associated > Plants > Roots >... | reverse complement strand
CACTAAAGGTTGGGCTAAGCCCATGGTTCGGCCTTTGGCCGAAAACCTTTAGGGGCAGAGCCCGAACCAGGGGCTTAGCCCATTCGGAGTTTTTAAGGGGAACGGCGAGGCGGAGCCTCGCCTCACATCGGGCGGCGAAGCCGGAGTGAATGGAGTCAAGTTCGGGAGCGGCTCTTAATCTTCAAGAAGCCGGAGTGAATGGAGTCAAGTTCGGGAGCGGCTCTTAATCTTCAAGAAGCAACAGACGCTTCCTAAATCACCTTTTTACCTATTGCCTCAATTCAAAATCTTCTCGAAAGCTATTTATTGACAGGCGCACTGCACGAGAGTAGATTTTGCCGGTTTCAAGTCCTGGTACCTCGATCTCAATGTCAGTCCTGCATCTCAAACGCCTGCCGTTAAAATGAAACGGGGTCAACAGAGGCATAAGGATCAGTAGCATTCCGTCCGCCCGAAACTGAAGAAAAAGAAAACTATTGTCGAATCAAAGGAGAACGTGAGATGACACCGCCGCCTGTCAATTTCGGATCCAGCACCTCCGGTACGTTTACGTTGCCGCTGCAAATTACCGTAAGCCTTGGTGCTCCAACTCAGGCCACCCAACCCTGAGTTTCAACCCGTGAATGGACGCTCGGTGAGAGCTTTCTCGAGTCGATAGGCGGTGAAGACGAATTCCCCAGCTCTTTGTTGGAGCGGATCATCAACGGTGAGAATTTTCTGGGCGTCAGGTTCTTCGCCCTGGGCCAACGCGCCGGACGCGCAATAGCTCGCATCGATATTCGCACTCCCGACGGCAGAAGTGGATCCGGCACCGGCTCGCTCGTATCGAGTCGACTACTGCTGACCAATAATCATGTTCTCGAGAGTGCCGATTGGGCCAGGGGCTCGAGCGCCGTCTTCGATTTTGAAGATGACCTGGAAAATAAACCGCGTCCGACTGTCGCCTTTCAACTCGATCCCGATACGTTCTTTTTTACTAACAAGACATTTGACTTCACGTTAGTCGCCGTAAAGACCACTGCGCTTCATACTGGAACTAGTCTCAGTGACTATGGCTTCAATCCTCTCGACGATTCGCAAGGGAAGGTAACGATCGGTGAGCCGATCAATATCATTCAGCATCCGAGTGGCTTACTGAAGCAGGTGGTACTACAGGAAAATCGTTTGCTCGACCTGCCGGAGGACCCGCCGGGCTGGCTACACTACGAGTCAGATACGATGCCGGGATCTTCAGGCGCTCCGCTTTTTAATAATCGCTGGGAAATGGTTGGGTTGCATCATTCAGGTTGGCCCAAGCGGAACGAGCAAGGCCAAATTCTAACGGTAAATGATCAGATTTGGACGCGCGACATGGGCGAGCTTGCAATTAAATGGATCGGCAATGAAGGCGCGCGGGTCAGTCAAATTCTTCAGATAGTAAAAGCAGAGCAGGCAGCGATGGATGCCGGACGTCAGGCGCTGGTCACTGAATTGTTGACTCCACCCAAGACGGGAACTGTGGTTGCTCCGCCGGTGGTAGAAATCTCTACGCCTCCGTCAGAGCGTACGCCCGTCGAAAGGACGACGACCTTGGGCGTGCAGTCAGCGGTGATGCAGGGCTGTGGGCGCAAAGAGGAAAACAAATTCGAGCCTAAGAATGGTAAAGGAGCGGTGTCCCGCGCGGTGATGTATTTCCTGTTACGTTATCCGGGCTTCATAGATGACAAGCCGGCTGAATTACAAGCGGCGCGTCTCCAAACTCTTTTGCAGTGGCACCAGGCCGAGCCGGTCTCAGACTACGAGCGCCACCGCAACGCCGCCATCCATGAGAAACAAGGCAACCGCAACCCCCTGATAGACTTCCCCGACCTGGCCACCCGCATCAACTTTGGTTTGGGCCTGGGCGCTTAGCCTGCGAATGCGGGCGTCGCAAATGCGTGGGCGCCGAGCCCGCGAAGCAGATCGGTATCGCAATGCGTGGGCGCCGAGCCCGCGAAGCAGATCGGTATCGCAAATGCGTGGGCGCCGAGCCCGTGAAACGGGCGGCAGAATAAAGCCTGGGGCGCAAGCCCCAGGATCAAATCAAAAAAAAGGCGCGCGAGCCCGCGTAGCGGGCGGCAGCGCCCAAACCTCCCACGCTGTCGCCCGCTTCGCGGGCTCGACGCGCATTTTTTGCATCGCTAACCTGGGGCTTGCGCCCCAGGCTTTACTCTGCCGCCCGCTTCGCGGGCTCGGCGCCCACGTATTTGCGATGCCGATGTGCTTCATGGGCTCGGCGCCCACGCATTTCGATGCCGATGTGCTTCACGGGCTCGGTGCCCACGCATTTCGATGCCGATGTGCTTCATGGGCTCGGCGTCCACGCATTTGCGGATCTGTTTCGCAGGCTATCAATGCGCAAATTCAATCTGGAAGCGTGCTGCCATGCGGTAGAGCGTCTTGCGATTGATGCCGAGGACCTCGGCGGTGCGCTTTCGATTGTTGCCGGTGGCGTCGAGCACGTGGAGGATGTAGCGGCGCTCTATCTCGTCGAGATTGGGGAGGCCTGTAAAGAGCCCGGCGAGATCGTCCGCGGAGAGCGGCGGCGTGTCGTTTGATTGTTGCAGGCGTAAGCGTTGCGGCAGATCTTCAGTCGTCACAACGCCGCCCTGGCTCAGCGTAACAGCACGTTCGATCACGTTTTCCAGTTCACGCACGTTGCCGGGCCACGAGTATGCGGTAAGGCTGTGCATTGTGTCTTTATCGAGCGTGATCGTGGCGGTTGGACCAGGCGCATGCTTCCGCAGAAAATGCGCGACGAGCAGATGGATATCTTCACGACGCTGTCGCAACGGCGGCAGATGCAGTTGAATGACGTTCAGACGATAGAGTAAATCTCCGCGAAAGGCGCCCGAAGCCGAAAGCTTCTCCAGGTCTGAATTACTCGCGGCGATGACACGTGCTCTGACTTTGATCGGGTCCGTGCTACCGACCGGAACCACCTCGCGTTCCTGCAACACCCGCAACAACTTAACCTGCAAACCGGCGCTGGTCTCGCTTATCTCGTCGAGAAACACAGTGCCTTCACCCGCTTGCTCAAAGATGCCACGCTTGTTCGCAATCGCGCCGGTGAACGAGCCTTTAACGTGTCCGAACAATTCCGACTCGAGCAGTGTCTCTGTAAGAGCGCCACAATTGACTGCCACAAACGGTTCAGTCGCTCGTGCGCCATGGTTGTGAATCGCGCGCGCGACCAGCTCTTTGCCCGTCCCGGATTCGCCAGTGATCAGCACCGCGGCCGGCGAGTCTGAAACGCGAGCAATCATCTTGTAGATTTCGAGCATTGAAGGAGTGCGTCCAATCAGTCCCGAGCTGCGCTCTTCGTCATCGAGATCGGACGCGAGATGTTTGCCGTTTCCGTTCGAGAGCGCACGTCGCACTATCGCGACCAGTTCGTCGATGTTGAAGGGCTTGCTTATGTAATCGAAGGCACCTTCCTTGACTGCTCTCACCGCAGTCTCAATCGATCCAAAAGCCGTCATGAGCACGACCGGAACCGACGGATACTCGCGACGAACGATCTCCAGCAGTGACAGGCCGTCGAGACGCGTCTTCATCCTAATGTCGCTGAGTAGAATATCGGGAGGTTGCCGGGCCACCACAGCGAGTGCGGCTTCGCCGCTATTCGCGAAAGTGGCGCTAAAGCCCTCGCGAGTGAAAACTTCGCAGAGAAGTTCACACGTTACCGAATCGTCGTCGACAGTCAGGATTTGCGGGATCTTACGCGGCATCTGCACTCACCTCATTGGCTTCGACTACCGGCAGCACGACTCGAAATTCAGCCCCCTTCTCGACTTCCGTGATGCATCCGATTTCGCCGCCATGTTCGAGCACGATCTCACGCGCGATGGCGAGACCGAGACCGCTGCCGGACTTCTTGGTGGTCCACATTGGCTCGAACAGGTGATCCTGTGCGTCGTCGCAAATGCCCATGCCGGAATCGATAAGTCGCACTTCGATCAGTTCTGCGTGCTCGATGTACCTCGTTACAAATTGCATCTCACCACCTTCGGGCATCGCATCAATACTGTTGTTGACGAGATTCAGAAACACCTGGTGCAGGCTCTCGTGGTCAGCCATGACACAAGGCAGTTCCGGATCGAGATTCTGCGAAACACGGATATTGTGTGATTCAAAAAGGGGAGCGACGAGCAGTAATAGCTCTTCGATGATGGTGTTGATGTCCGTGGGCTGCGGACTGATCGGACGCCGGTGCGTTCGTTCGAGCAGGCTCTTTACTGTTTGCACGATCGAAGCGAGCTGGGCGTTGATGATCTTCAGCCGGCGTTGCGTGTCGACGCAGGTCGGATGATTTCGATCGAGTAGTTGCAGGTGTCCGGCGATCGCGTTCAGCGGTGTCCCGATCTCGTGGGCGAGGGAAGCAGTCACCTGACCGATGGCTGCCAGTCGTTCGGCATGTGATAGACGCTGCTGCGTGCGGATCAGATTTCCGTTGGCGGCCCGCAGCTCGGTCGTGGCAAGCATTACTTTCTTCACCAGTTCGTTGTTCAAACTGCTGATCTCGTCCATCATCTGATTGAAGCCAACGGCGATTTCCCCTAGCTCGTCGTCCCGGTAGACAGGCGCTCGCGCCGTGAGATCGCCCTTGCGAGCATGGACCATGGTTTGGACGATGTCTTTCAGCGGTTTGCGAAAGAAGTAGGTGAAGAGCAGATACAACAGGAGCACCGACGCGACCACGGCGCCCATCAACACGAGGTTGTACTCGCGATGAAGATTGCTGACTAACTTTCGGTGATAGCTTTTGAGTACCAGCGCTTTGATGACACCGCTGTGTTGGCCGTTTGTGATCGGCGTGGTGATCAGCCAGAAGTCGTCATTGTTTTGATCCGTGGCGCCCGTGGTGGCTATTAGCTGTTGATCCTCGTAAACATCGATCTGCTTGAAGTCCGGACGTGAGCTGACGACCAGTTGCATCTCCTGCTGAAGATCGTCGAGGTTTGAGAAATAGTTGTACTTTGCGATCCGGTTGCTAAGCGCAACTGTTTGGTTGACGGCGTTGTCGTAGTGATCCTTTTCTATTATCGATCGGATTCTGCCACTGTGGAGGTACGACGAAGCGAGCAGGATCAGCGACATCGAACCCGCCACAAGTAGCAGAATTTTTTGCTGTAGATTCAGCCGCAAACGCATCACAACTCAAATTACGGCAATTCCTGTGTCAGTACCTTTGCCTCAAAAGTCGAAACTATTCTTAACTGTAGGGGCGGCACTCCGTGGCCGCCCCAGTCTGCGCATTCAAACACTTGGGGCGGCCACGGAGTGCCGCCCCTACAGTTACATCTCACGATACTGACCCGATCCAAGAATGGTGTCAGTACCACCTGCGGTCGCGGGTGGGTCAGCGAAGTCGCATGCGAGCCCTGTTTTAGCATGCGAAAGGGTTGCTCACTGACCCACCCGCTACCGCAGGCGGTACTGACTTCCGGACTGTGGCTCTTTGTGCCGTCAGGCAAAATAGCCACAGTGGCATTAGGCGCCGTTGGTATCGATCCCATAGCGTTCGATCATCCGGTAGAGCGTGCGTCGATCGATGCCGAGGATCTCGGCGGCGCGTGTACGGTTCCCGCCAGCGACTTCGAGCACATACAGCAGGTAACGTCGTTCAAGCTCGTCGAGCACCGGCAGATCTTCAAACAGAGCAGACAGCGGTGAACGTGCCGCGGTGCGGACTTGCGCTGACTGAAGTTTCTCCGGCAGATCTTCCGGCGCGATATCGTGCCCGCGCGCGTGCAACACCGCGTATTCGATCGCTGATTCGAGCTCGCGCACGTTGCCCGGCCAGTCGTAAGCCACAAGCGTTCTGACCGCTTCTTCCGAGAGAGTCAGTTGCCTGTGTCTTTCCCGGTCGGCCACTACTGCAAGAAAACGTTCTGCCAGCAGCGGGATGTCCGTGCGCCGTTCTTTCAATGCCGGCACGCGCAGCGTCACAACGCTGAGCCGGTAGAAAAGATCCTCGCGAAACTTTCCCGCTTTGACGTCCTGGTCCAGGTTTCTGTTTGTTGCCGCAAGAATGCGCGCATCGACTTGTGTTGCTCGCGATGCGCCCACTCGCCTGATTTCTCCTTCCTGCAGCGCGCGCAGTAGTTTTACCTGGAACGCGGGACTGGTCTCGCCGATCTCGTCGAGAAAGAGTGTTCCTCCCGCAGCTTCTTCCCAGAGCCCTTTGCGATCGCTGACAGCGCCCGTAAATGCGCCACGCACGTGGCCGAAGAGCTCCGCTTCCAAAAGTGTTTCGGTAAGCGCGCCGCAGTTCACGGCAACGAAGGTGCCGGTGGAACGTGTGCTGTGTTGGTGAATCGATCGCGCCACCAGCTCCTTTCCTGCTCCCGACTCGCCGGCGATGAGAATGGTCGAGCGCGTCGGCGCCACGCGCGCGATCTCCTTGTAGAGCCCGATCATCACGGGCGAACGTCCGAGCAGTCCGCCTTGTTCGTAACGTGCTGAAAGTTGCTCAGCTCCGCGATCGGTGCTCGCGCCGTTTCGATCGTGATCGAGCGCGCGACGCGCAATCGCTACCACTTCCTGGACCTTGAAAGGCTTGGAAATAAAATCCCACGCGCCTTCGCGCGCTGCTTCGACAGCTGAGTCGAGCGTGCCGAATCCGGTTACCAAAATCACCGGACACTGCGTGCGCAAGTCTTTCAACAGATCCAGTCCCGATTGGTTTGCTTCGAGATTTACGTCGCTGACGACGAGATCAACTTTCTCTTTCTCAGCGACGCTGAATGCCTGCGAGGGGCTCAGCGCTGTGTCGACGTGCCAGCCTTCCGCGGAGAAGATCTCGCGCAGCAGCTCGCATGACTCCTGATCGTCGTCGACTACAAGAATACGTTTCATCGCTAAACACCTGGCTGCATCGCATGTTCCTGTTGCTCGACGACGAGCGGCACATCATTCGGTATCGCCGGAAAAGTTAAACGAAAGCGCGTGCCCCTTCCCAGGTTGCTCTCGACTTCAACTGTGCCGCCGAGCTCAGTTACGACTTGATTGACGATCACCAGTCCCAGGCCGGTGCCCTGTCCTCGATCTTTCGTCGTGTAGAGTGGATCGAAGATGTGACTCATGACCTGTGGAGTCATTCCCGAACCGGTGTCAGTGAAATCGACGACGATGCGTTGTGCTTTGCCGTTCCGGCCTTCGAGCGCCGTGCGAATCCGAATCTCGCCACCTTCCGACATGGCGTCGAGGCTGTTGTTGATGAGGTTCAAAAAGAGTTGCTGCAAACGATCCGATGAACCGGCCATGAGCGGGAGTCTGCCGGCAAACGATTCGACTAGGTGGATGTTGCGCTTATCGAATGCGGGCGACATCGCGTCACAGAGCTTGCGCAACACCGTGTTCAAATCGAGTGGCGCGAGCTCTGTTTCAAACCTGGTTTTATCGAGCATGCGGCGCACGATTCGTTCAATGCGCTCGATCTGTGCGCTGATTGTTTTTATGCGCGATTCGGCGTCGCGCGGGTCGCGATCCAGGTCCGATTTGAGTAGTTGCACGTGACCGCTGATTAAGTTGAGTGGCGTGCCTACTTCGTGTGCGAAGTGAGCGGCCGTTTGACCGGCGGCGGCGAGACGTCCCAACTCGTTCATGCGGCGGTTTGTGTGCCAGAGTTCGAGATTCGTTTCCTGGAGTTGTTGATTTCGTTTCTGTAGCTCGTTGGTGGCGTCGCGTACCCGTTGTTGCAGTGTGCTCTGCTCGGTCTCGAGTTTTGTTGTCAACTGTAGTTGGCGGAGGAGGAAATACGTGCCAAGCAGCACGAGTGTGATCGCGATCAGCGACATCCAGATCACGCTTCGCAGGTAGCGAAACGCCACCGGCCAGATATTGTCGAAGTGTTGCACAATTTCGACAGCACCATTCACGTGGCCGTTCTCAGACGTAATTGCGAAGACACGGTATGTCGAGGGGACAACGCTGGCGATCGTTAATCCATTACCACGAATCAGCGCGTTCTTGCTGTTTTCAGGTATCGGCGTCGCGGGTATGCTCCCGTTTGCGGCAGCCATTTCGATGAAGTCTCCGTGCGAGAGCTCCCAAACGCGCACGCCGAGTATGTTGGGCCGCGATCCTTTGATCAGGTTAGTGGCGCGCGCGAGTGTTTCGGGATCGTGCGAGCCGATGTCAGTGATATGTTGGGCCAGGTCACGCGCCTGAATCTCGGCCAGTGTCTGGTCGTCGTTGCGCTCGATGTTGGCGATCGCGGCGCTGGTGATTACCAGTGCCGCGACCAGCATGGCCACGATAATCACTGAGCTCAGCAGCGTTGTTTTTGTGTGGAGCTTAAATGTTTGCATCGCGCGGCCTGAGCAAGTAAAAAGCAAAACACGCAACGCAGACGAGCAAGATGAATTCCACTCGCCTCACGTTAACGAGAACCAGGGAGACGCTGGCGCTGAGCGCGAAGCCCAGGACGAAGAGCAGTGTTGTTAATGCCAAACATGACACTCCATCAACCAACACAAATCTGCTAATCGCCGAGCCTCGCGCTCCCAGGAAAGTCATCGTGGCAACGCGCGTTCCGTAGACGACGTGTGACGCGGGTATTTGCCAGTGTCCGACGCGATGAAAGAGAGTTTCTCCTTTCGATCTGAGTCGCCGCATCAGCTTGCTGTTCCTGATCGCGTCGTGGCGCCCAATGTAGAACCAAATACAATCGCCGGTGAGTGCGCCAAAACTGGCTGTGACAACCGCTACAACCGGATCGAAGTAACCGTGATGCGCCGCCACTCCCGCCAGCACCGGTATCACATCGGCCTCCAACATCGCCGCCAGAAAAACTGCGACAAGCCCGTATTTGATCAGCAGCAGTTCCATACAAACACACAATGCACAAACGGCTCCGCTGAATCTTTCAGAATTTTGCGGTGTGGCGGTTTTGTCATTTCAGCAAAGCGGCCCCGCTCTATACCAGGAAGATCTCGCGCAAAGGCGCAAAGGCGCAAAGCGCTGCCGCGTTTCTAAACGGGCTTTCTTTGCGCCTTTGCGCCTTTGCGCGAGAAATATCTCTTCGGCATGACCGTTGCGAATTGCGGGGTGGAGTTCGATATCTGAAAGGAAGGCTTAATCATGAAGAGACTGGTTTCATTTTTACTCGGAAGCGCGTTGCTATTCGGCGCCGCTACACTCGGTTTGCAATCAGGCACTGCCAGCGCGCACGACAAGCACGACAAGAACTACTGGCGTCACCATAAACACCATCGTCATCACCGTCATAACAAGTTGAGTTACTGATGGTCTATAGCGATGCAACTACCGCAAGCGAAACTCGATTCCTGGGTCCGGCGTTACGGCACAAGCTCAAACTCGTATGTGTTACTCGAAGGACCCAAATCCTATTTCACGTCGCCTGGCGTGGACGGATTTCTCGCTTATCAGGTTAGCGCCGGAGTAGCTCTGATTGCCGGCGATCCGGTATGCGCGCCACACCAGGCGCGCCGGCTCATCCACGATTTCACGAGTGCCATGATGAGACCGGTGGGCGCGTACCAGGTGTCGCCGCCGATGCTGAACGCATTTCGCCAGGAAGGCTTTGGCGACGTGCAGATCGGGAAAGAAGCAATCTTCGATCTGGACCACTTCACACTTGCCGGCGGCAAGATGGAGCTGGTCCGCGCTGCGACAAACAAAGCGAGACGCCATGGAGTTGTAGTAAGTGAGCATCATCCGTTTGCAAAAGACGCGGAAGCAATTAACGACGAGCTGCGGGAGATCTCCGCCGAATGGCTGAAAGGTCGAGGCAATCACGAGCTGGGATTTGTGCTCGGCTCGTTGGGCCTGGACCACCCATCGGCGAAGCGATATTTCATCGGACGAACCGAAAAGCGGATCGAGGGCTTTATTGTCTGCGAGCCAATTTATGGCCGCGGTGGTTACTACCTTGACGTAACGCGGCGCAGGCCCGATGCCGTGCGTGGCACGATGGAACTCTTAACCACGGAGATCCTTCGTTTGCTGCACGACGAGGGATGTCACATGGCATCAATGGGGCTTGCGCCGCTGGCACTGCTCGACGATCCGGACCTTGATAATCATCCGGTACTGACGCGCGTCATGCGTTTCGTCTACGAGCGTGTCAATCTCAACTACGATTTCAAACTTCTGTATCGCTACAAAGCCAAGTATCACCCACACATCTGGGAACCGCGATACTTCTGTTTCAATCAACGCCGGCTGTCGCTGAGCATGCTCTACGCAGTGATTCAGGTGCGCAACGCGATCACGTTCGAGACGCTGTTCGGGCACAGAGATTTTCACGAAAAGATCAGAACATGGAAACACGCAGCCTCATTCATCGTTGGCTTCTTCTGGGCTTTGCTTTCCTCGTCGTCGTAACGCGTGTCGTAGCGCAGGAGCCTCCCGATCACTACGACCCGGACGATGTGAAAACGTGGCCTGACGTAGTCACGGAAGATCGCGACGTCAGCGTCAGAGGACAACAGTTCAGAGTTCACTTTTATCGCCCGCGAGGTGATAAGCCCGCGCTGCCTGCGATCTATGCGTGTGGAGATGGTGGCTGGCGCGGACTGGCGCCACGCACTGCGCAACAGTTGGCCCACCTGGGCTTCGCCGTTGCCGGGATTGATTCGAAGGTGTATTTGCGTGAGTTTTCGTCTTTGAAAAGTCCGTTGACTATCAATCAGCTTGCGCGCGATTACACAGACTTTGCTCGACCGCTTCGTGTTTATGCGAGAGTTGGTCCTGCAACGCCGGTATATGTTTATGGCTGGTCGCTCGGGGCCGGCTTTGCGATTGCGGTTGGCTCAGATGCCCAGACCCGAGCGAACTGGGCCGGGATCATTTCCATCGGCTTGCCGAAACAGAACCAGCTTGTCAGTGGTATCGGCGCAAACCATGCGAACCTCAACGTGGAAGGGAATACGTTTTACGGATTTCGGAGTGAAGCCGTGCTGGCTGAGATTGCGCCAGTGCCGCTGGTGATGATCCAAAGCACGTCTGATACGGCGAGTCCGCAGAAGGTCGGCACCGCCTTGTTTGCTGCTGCCAGGGATCCGAAGAAGTACGTGCTGATCAAAGCAAGTAATCACCGGTTTAGTGGGGCGCGTGAGGAGTTTTATACAGCGCTTGGCGATGCAGTCACGTGGATGCGGGGTCGCGGATGACACGGATTAAATACGGATTACTGGCATTGGTTCTCATTACCTGCGCCGCTTCTGTATACGCAGTGAGGTGGTATCACGGTTTTTATCATCACGTCACTCCCGAAGAGCTGTCGCACGAAGTCAAACATTCTACGTTTCAAGCGAGCATTCGCAGTGGTCCACCACTCAATCTACAGCTTTACCAACAGGAGAATGCACGGAATCAACCACTCGTTCTTTTTACGAGCGGTGATGGAGGTTGGAGCCCGTTTTGCGCAGACATTGCGGCGCACATTGCCGCGACCGGCATTACGGTTGTCGGCATTGATGCGAAGGAATACTTGGTGAACTTTGCGACTCCACAGAAACCGATCTCGAGCGAGCAACTAACGCGTGACTACGACGCGATCGCACGGCTATCGCTTGCGCAACCAGGCATCGACAGCAAAACACCGCTGGTCCTCGCGGGCTGGTCACTCGGCGCCGGCTACAGCGTGATCGTTGCGTCGCAACCGGAGTTCAGCTTGCCGGTAAACAGGGTTGTCGCCATTAGTCTGCCGTTGTATGGCGAGCTCGCGTGGAAGCCATCTGATGCGGTCATCTATCTCACGCACGGAACGCCGCACGAGAAGGTCTTCGATGCGCGTCAGTACCTGAAGAAACTCAAGCAGACCCCGATCGTTTTTGTGAATGCAATTAGCGACGATAACGCGCCTTTCAGTGAAGCGAAGTCGTTGTACGAAGCGACGCCAGGCGCCAAACGTTTGTACGCGGTGAAAGCCCGTGGTCATCACTTTGAAGGTGGTGAAAAGGAGTTCTACCAGTATCTGGATCTCGGTCTAACCGCAAATAGCTGATAAATGCGACAAGAAACTGTAAGAACTAAATCCGGCGGTGCGCTAGTATCTCCGCGTTGTAGTCAGAGACGTTCTTCTCCGATAGAACACAGGGCATAAGTCAAGCGAGAGGGGGAAGGTCCCTGTGTTTTGAATGTGGGTGGACCAACGAAACGGGCTCACGGGGGGTTCACCCACATTTCTTTCCTTCGCTGATCCGCCAAAACAACTTAGCCACTGATTACACGGATTTCTTCTTCGTGTCGAAATTGGATGTCGTAGAGGTGTGAATACAAACCGCCGGTGGTGAGGAGTGCTTCGTGGGTGCCGCGCTCGATGATTGTGCCGTTGTCGATCACGAAGATTACGTCCGCTCGACGCACTGTGGCCAGCCGGTGGGCGATGACGATAGTTGTTCGACCTACCATTAATCTGCTCAAGGCTTCAAAAACCAGTTCTTCCGATTCAGCATCAAGCGCCGAAGTGGGCTCGTCAAGTATCAGGATGGGTGCGTTACGAATGATGGCGCGGGCAATGGCGATGCGTTGGCGCTGGCCACCGGATAAGTTCACGCCCTTCTCGCCAATCATCGTGTCGTACTGCTGCGGCATGTGACTGATGAATTCATCGGCATTTGCTAACTGCGCCGCGTGCAGGATCTCCTCGCGTGAAGCTTCCGGTCTCCCGTAGGCAATGTTTTGCCATACTGGCGCTCGGAAGAGAATCGTGTCCTGCAACACGTAGCTGATCTGCCGTCGCAGCGATTTGAGTTTGTAGGTTCGCACGTCCTGGCCGTCGATCTTCACGACACCTTTTTGCGGATCGTAGGAACGACCAATCAGATTCACGATCGTCGTCTTTCCCGCGCCTGTTGGACCGACAAGAGCAGCGAGCTGACCAGGCTCGATGCGCAGATTGATGTCAGTAAGAGTGCCGTAACCTTTGTCATAAGCGAAATCAACGTGATCGAATTCAATCTCACCTCTTAAATTCGGCGCCGGTTTTGCGCCTGGCAGATTGCGTATTCTGTCCTCTGTCTCGATCACTTCGTGTATGCGCTCGTAGCCGACCGATGCTTTCGACATCGTGTCCGTCATCTTTGACAGGTCGCGCATCGGCTTGTACATCTTGCCGAGATACAGCAGGAAGACGAGCAGCGAGCCGGCCGTGATCTGTTCGGTCAGCACCAGATTCACGCCATACCAGAGCACCAGACACGTCCCGACAGCGACAATAATCTGCACCGCGGGCGCCAGCTTTGCCTTGAGGCTGCGTGCTCGAAGCGCTATCTCCACATTCTCGAGACTTTGCTGTGCGAGGCGTGCCTCTTCGTAATCCTCACGCGCAAACGCCTTGACCACGCGGATCGACGAGAGCACCTCTGCGACGACCGAAACCACCTCACCTTCTTTCTTCCGCAGCGCGCGTGAAGCTTGCTTGATACGACGTGTGTAGATGTAGACAACAGCAAACAGGAATGGTGTGACGGAAAGCGCAATCAGAGTGAAACGCCAGTTGAGATAAAACATCACGCCAAGCATGCCAACCAGCGTCAGCACATTGACTACGATGCCCAGCAGTGCCTGCGAAATGAAATCCTGAATCGCATCGATGTCGGCAGTGACTGTGCTAATAAGATCGCCGGTGGGTTTACGATCGTGGTAAGCGAGAGACAGGCGTTGAATGTGATGATAGAGAACGCGTCGCAGGTCGTGCATCACCCATTGACCGACGGAAGTGGTCAGATACTTTTCAGCGTAAGCACTGAGCGCCCCGACGAGTGCAATAACGATTACGGCGAGGACGGCGAAGTGAAGAATCGCGATCTTATTCGAGCCGAGGAATTCGGCCATCCACGCCGGCATGTGCTTCCCGCCGAAAACGTAGTCGAAGACGATTTTTAGCGGCCATGGTTCGAGTAGATCTGTGGCTGCTTCGCCCAACACAGCGACGAAGGCGAGCGCAAGCACAGCACGGTGAGGTCGCAGCAGGTAACCGAGCTTTATTTTCTTCTTATGCATTTACCATTAGCCACGGATCACACGGATAAACACGGATTTAATCTGTGTTCATCTGTGTAATCCGTAGCTAAAAATTACAACGCTGCTCGAAAAGCCTTCGGCGTGGCCCCGGCCAGCCTGCGGAATGCCGTTGTGAAGTGGCTTTGGCTCGAGAATCCGGAGCGCAGGGCAATCTCTGAGATTGGCAATTCCGTCTCCTCCAGCATCTTCTTCGCACGCTCGATCCGGCGTTCCGCTATGTAGTTTGTCGCTGTCATTCCCATCGCTTGCTTGAACGCGCGTGAAAAATGGAAGTAGCTCATGCACACGTCACGCGCGACCGCGCGGAGAGCAACACGTCCTTCCTCTTCGTCGGAAAGATGATGGTCTATCAACGCGATCGCTTTGCGTAATTTGTGTGGCGCCATTCCGCCGTGGCCCACGTGAATATCCTTCAGCGAGCTGTAGCGCCTGACGAGCTGGATTGCGAGACCTGTGGCAAGCGAGTCGGCGTAGAGACGGCCCACCACGTTGGCTTCATTCAACTCGTACAGCAGCGACATCGCCACGTGACAAATGTGCTTGTCTCGGAAACCGATTTCCGGAGTTAGACCAATCTCGTTATGAGGGAAGTTCAACTCGCGCGCAGCGGCACGCACAAACAACGGCCGCAAATAGAGAAGCAGCATGACCGGAGGATCCGGACCTTCAGACCGGCATGTCCATGATGAGCCCGCCGGAATGATTGCCACTTCGTTTGAGAGTAGATGTCCCTCAAACCGTCGCTTGCCGGGATAAACGTGTGTGAAAAACGGAGTGCCAAGATTTAGCACCATGCAGTGGTCATCCGAGGCGGGAATCAACGCCTCTTTTGAATTGTGACGAAAGTGAATTGCACGTACATCTTGCCAGCCAATGGCATCGCTTGATCTCAGCACTGATTGGGGATAGAGCAGTGACAGATCGTTAATCGATTGCTTCTCAAACTTGTTGCTTATGGGTAATGGCTTCACACACCTTGCAGCCAACGGTTGATAGTTCGAAGCAGTTGCAGTTTGTAACATCGCACGTTCCCCTTTTCGCTTAACTCTTATCCAGACCGGCGGAGATTGCTCCGAGCAAAGCGTCTTCGCTGAATGGTTTCTTCAGAAAGTCGACAGCTCCTGCTCGCAGGCCCCGAGCTCGCGCTTCGCCGTCGTCATGGGCCGAGATAAAAACAACTGGAATCGAGAGGTGGGCGGCATTCAACCGCTCTTGAAGTTCGAGGCCGCCCATCCCCGGCATGCGGACGTCTGCGATCAGGCAGTCCGTTTTGGAAATGTAAGGCGAATTCAGAAACTCCTCTCCCGAGCCAAAGACCTCAGCGCGAAATCCCACCGAGCCGATGAGACTCTTCAGCGCCACCCGCACCGACTCATCGTCATCAACAATTGAGATCAGAGGAATTCTGGAAGCGCCCGCCAGTGATCTCGTCGTATTGCTCGGTGCTGTGGTGGTGTTCATCGTGAGTGAAGATTACGAGGAAGTGAGGAGGGAAAACTATTATACGGAGGTATCCGCACCCTATACTTTGGTATAGGTGCGCCACCTTGCACAAGGTCGAAGATGCCACGGGCTTGTCCCGTGGAGTGTCACGCTGACCGCTACACCAATCCTTAACAGCAAAACTGGATGCCACGGCCTTGCGCCGTGGAGGGCTCACGTTCGCAGCTAAATAGCAGAGAGCGTGAGACTCCACGGGGCAAGCCCGTGGCATCCAAAGAGTTGGGTTTAGAGTTTGTATAGCTCCTAGCATGAGACTCCACGGGGCAAGCCCGTGGCATCTCTTTGTGCAAAGCTTAGGTGCGCGGCAAGGTTGTGTTCACGTATGTCAGTGAGTGAGGTGCTATACTCGAACCCGCCAGTGAATTCGACAGTTCGAACCAATAGAATCCACGCGCGGGCACACCGGATGCGGCGGCGCGTGCTTTTTGCCCGAAGGAAAATAGAACGAATCTCTCGTACTGCTACTCTCGGTGGACTCTTCTTATCTTTTCTCAAGATTGGCTTAGTTGGCTTTGGAGGCGGCGTCGCCGTATTAGCGCAGATCCGGAACCTCACTGTCCGTAAGCGTCGTTGGCTAACGGATTCCGAATTTGCCGAGGCCGTGGCACTCGCTCAAAGTTTGCCCGGAACCAGCGCAGGTAATTCAGTTACTTACGTCGGAGTACGCTTGCGCGGGTGGCGTGGCGCCGCTGCGGCGATGAGCGGCTTTATTCTGCCCTCAATGCTGATCATGGTTGCGCTCGCAATCATGTACAAGCATGTACACAACCTTTCAGGATCGGAGCGGTTCTTCCACGGGTTAAACGGCGCCGTCGTTGCGTTGATTCTGGTAACGGCCTGGCGCATGGGAAAAAACATATTGACTCAGCGCTGGCAGTGGCTACTGCCGTGCTCGCCTTTCTGGCCGTAGCGATACTCGAAGCCACTGTGCTCGAAGTCGTGTTTGCCGCGGGCCTGATTGGAATCTATATCGACTCATTCGGTAAAAAGCAGTTGGAGCGATGGCGTAATCTGCGTTCGATTGTTCGGCGACGTGGGCGGATTCGCACGCGATTAGCGAAACAACGGAGACAGAAAGTTTTTCGTACGGCTCCAGAGGAAGAACGCAAGGAATCCACGACCTTTAGATCGCTGAGCTTGTTTGCTCTCGGTATGCCACTCGTTGCAAAACTCGGCCTGTTGCTTACCCTCTCAGCTATCTTCCTGCGAATGGGCAGTGTCACGTTCGGCGGAGGTTTGGTGATGGTTCCGCTAATTGAATCGGAAGTAGTGAACACTCACCATTGGTTGACGCACCAGGAGTTCGCAGATGCTTTTGCTCTGGGACAGATTACACCTGGTCCTGTACTAATTACTGCTACCTTCGTCGGCTACCGCGTGGCCGGCACACTGGGAGCTCTTGTCGCCACTGTCAGTATCTTTCTTCCGGCTTTTCTGATAACGATTGCTGCCGCATCTTCCCTGCGGAGATTTCGCAACAACGAACAGGTCCAGTCGTTCCTGCGAGGCGTCGCGCCGGCGGTAATCGGCCTTTTGGTCGCAGCCGCGTTGAGTATTGGCCGAGCCGGAATTCACTCGTGGGTTGGCGTGTCGATCATGCTCCTGGCGATTTTCACATTGGTCCGATTTCGTCCGAATCCGTTTTGGGTAATATTCGGAGCCGGCGTGATCCGATTCGCGGTTGGCTTACTGTTGGCCTAAGTCTCTATATTGTCGCGAGTTTTTCGGCCATTCGGACGAGGTCTGCAAGGGAGTCGGCGTGCATTTTCTCCATGACCTGGCGGCGGTGGAGTTTGATGGTGATTTCGCTCGTACCTAGCTGGAGAGCGATCTGTTTGTTGAGCATTCCTTTGACGACAAGGCCGAAGACTTCTGTTTCTCGTGGTGTCAGTGAGTGATAGCGATTGAGAAGTTCGGCGTTGTCGGCGCGCTGCGAACGCACGAAACGATCGCGCTCCAGAGCCTGCTGAATTGCATCGAGCAGATCCTGATCGCGAAACGGCTTGGTGAGAAACTCGACAGCGCCGGCTTTCATCGCACGTACAGACATTGGAATGTCGCCATGTCCCGTGATGAAGATGATCGGAATGTGAATATTCGCTTCGGTCAGATCGCGTTGAAGATCGAGACCGCTAAGTCCCGGCATGCGTACGTCGAGTATCAGACAAGCAGGAATGTCCGGACGCCGGCTCTGTAGAAACTCGTGCGCCGACGCGAACGTCTCGACACTGAGTCCCACCGATCTAATCAGACTCTTCAGCGCCTCACGCATTGATTCATCGTCGTCGATGACGAATACGATCTGCTCCGGATTGTTCATCACAGATTGTTGGACACAAGTGCGATCATTGTACTCACTCAGAATCAGTAACTACCGGCAACGTGAACTGGAAGACAGCTCCTCGCGGCGAGTTTGAAGTGGCCCAAAGGCGCCCGCCGTGCGACTCGATGATCGTCCGGCTTATCGCCAGTCCCATCCCCATACCGTCAGGCTTTGTCGTAAAGAACGCATCAAAGACTCGCTCGAGATTTGCCGGGTCGAGACCCGGTCCGGAATCGCGCACCGCGACGATCAGATTATTCGATCCATCCTTCGCGGAGCTAATCGACAACTCTCTTTCACCATTCTTGTTGTTCACAATTGCTTCCATGCCGTTTACAACGAGATTCAGTATCACCTGTTGCAACTGAACTCGATCTCCAAGCACCGGAGGCAAGTCGTCCGCGAGCTCTCGTTTCACCTGAACACCTTTTCGTCGTGCCTGATTTTGCGCGAGGGCCAACACCTCGATAATCACTTCGTTGAGATCGACTCGATCATTCTGCGGCGGAGCTTTTTTCACGAGGGTGCGAATTCGCGAGATGACTTCGCTCGCCCGGTAACTGTCCTTGATAATTCGTTCGACGGCGCTCTTAGCCTCGCCAAAATTTGGTTGCTGGCCGCCGAGCCACCGCAGGCAAGCGTTACCGTTTGTTACGATCGCAGCCAGCGGTTGGTTAACTTCATGAGCGATGGAAGCCGTCAGTTCTCCGAGTGTCATCACACGAGTGACGTGCGCCAATTCTGTCTCGCGTTCCCGAAGACTTTCGTTTGCTTGTCTGAGTTCCTTTGTGCGTTCCTGGACTCTCATATCCAGTTCATCACGAGCTTCTCGCAGACTTTCCTCAGCCTGCTTGCGTTTGGTGCTCAACCAACTTGTCAGAACAGCCAGAAACCCGAACACAATCAGCGAGCTAATGTGCTTTGTCCCGAGGCCCAGCGTGTAAAGCGGCGGAGTAAAGTAATAATCGATTGCTACTGTGGCGAGGGCGGTAGCCAGAAGACCTGGTCCCATTCCGCCGAACCACGCGGTGACGACGATGGCAGCGTAGAAGAGTGGCGCGATCTCAGTATATTGCTCAAATGATCTGGTAATGATCAGCGCAGCTGCGACAGTAATGACAGCTAAGCCATATCGCCACAGTGTCCTCAACATTTAGACCTCCACGTCACAGATTACACAGATCACAACAGAGCAACAAACGTCTAATTTCAGCAAACAGCGTAAGACCTGTCTCTCAACTGAAGTGCACGATCCACCAAAAGGATGGAATTCATATGCCATTGAGACTACTCGAGATCCCAACACCAACCTGACGACGAGTCTTGCTGACATCCAGGCGCGATCAAATATTTGCCGCAGTATCTTGCCGCAGGATTCACGGTTCGATTTCTAATTTAAGCTGAGGCTTTCTTTCTCCGGCAAGAAAAAAGGCCACAGATTTACGCGGATGATTCGCGTGATCTGTGGCCAAATTTGTTGGCATGACAATGGCTAGTTAACAGGCCTGGTCGAGAAACTGGATTTGATTAGAGGAGAAATCATGAAAAAGCTGTTCAGCATTATCGCGACAGGAAGTCTGTTAACTTTGATGGCAGTGGCTGCTCAGGCGCAGCTGCCGGGAACTGCAATTCGTGCGTCGATTCCGTTTGACTTTAATGTGCGGGGCAGAACGCTTCCGGCAGGCAAGTACGAGATCAGGAGAATCAGCGACGAGCCGGGTGGTCTAATGATTCGCAACGTCGATCTCAAACGCGACGAGGCGTTGTTTGAGACGGAGCCGGTTTATGTTGCCAAGTCGCCACGGAAGGATGAGCTTGTGTTTCATCGTTATGGCGAAAGCTATTTTCTTTCGGAAGTAGTAACCGGCGGCGAGCAGACAGCTCAGGAGTTGAAGCTTTCACATGCGGAGCGTGAAATGCGACGCGAGATGGCAAAAACCCAGGAGCAGCCGGAGACAGTAATGGTGGCATTGAATTAGGTAGAGCGGGGGCAAGCCCCTCTTCCTGACCTGTTCTTTCTTTAGATACTTGAAATAGAACAAGTCAGGAAGGGTGGCTTGCCCCCGCTGTTGTGAGATCACAACACCCAGCGCAGTCAGCGAGCGCCGCTGACTGCGCTTGCGTTCCTGCGACTCTGCGATCCAGCTTTTTGACAGTGTTAACAATCTTGCTGGTACTCGGTTCATCCGGTTTCTGTGTTTCGGTAGTGTTCGCATCTCTATCCGCACTCCGCTTGACGATTCTTATTGGCTTCATAATCGTCAAAATAGAAGCCAACAACTTTTCTGTCTTGCTCGTAGTTGCTTTGAGTTGCCCGGTTTTGCGGGAGGCAAATAAAGTCATTAATACTTGATAACTTTGAACGGGAACTCCGCAACTTTGACAAATGAACCGTCAGGCTCTTTTCCCATTAGCAAGAGCAAATAATCGCCGGAAGATAGATCGCTTGTTGATATGAAAGGAGTGTCGATGATGCTTTGATTCGGCGTGAGTAGCTCGCTCCAATCGACAGATGTTACAAGGCGACCGCCTGCTGTTTTTATGGTAACGCGATAGTCTTCATGAATTGGTGTTGTTTCGAGTGGTAGCTGGAATCTAATCCAGCGAAGGAAACTTGGTATGCGAATAGTAGAGTCAACACCGTCCAGCGTGATGTTAGATTGGTCAGCACGTCCGCCATTTATGAAATCTGTGCGATTGACATGAGGTTGAAGGGACAGCAGACCCACAATGTTATTTACATCTAGCGGCAATTCAGTAATGCGCTTTGGTTCAAACGAATTTCCGAGAGTGGCATCGCTGGCATTAATGGCAGCTTCGGCCGCTGAAGTCACAGTGACTGTTTCGGAAACAGCGCCAATTTCGAGTTGCACGTCGCAGACTATTGGAGTGTCGACGAGTGCAGCTAGACCTAAAACTGAAGCAGTTTTGAAGCCTCGCGCACTTACCTCCATAGAATAAGTGCCTGGCGGAATTGCGTTGAAGACGTAAGCGCCATCTTTGTCGGCGGATTGAGTTCTGGTGAAGTTTCTGACGGAGTCAGTTAGCGTAACGGTTGCGCCGCTCACAACGTTACCGCTCGGATCTTTCACTGTCCCACTGACAGTATTGTCACCGCTGCGGCGCCCCTCCGCTATGTGAATGTCGCGAGTTGTCGCGGGTTGCAGATTTAACAGACTGCCAGTCTTCAAGCTTTCAACCGAAGGTTGAATTATTTTTCTTCTCACAGAAGCGTTGCCGACTGTAGCATCTTGCGTATTGATAGGTATACCTGACGGTTTAGGTTTACGCACTGCAAAATTCTCGCGATCATTCTTTACCTCCGGCAAAATTCCCGTTTGCCGAGTAACACTTAGCCTGCGTGTTTGTTCGGTATCAGTGCTTCGCTGTAACACCTCAGTCCGTTTGCTTAGCTCCGCAGATTCTGCATGTAGCTCGCGAAATTCATTAGTCATTCTCCTACGATCATTAACTAGCCAAGCAAGCACCGCTACAAAAAAAATCACCGCCCCGATCGTTGCAGCCCTTAACAGGCCAGGCGATTGAAAGGTCTTAAAGATGTCGAGCAATGTACTGGAGAGTTTGGTTTCAAGCGACCGGGTAGAAGATACGGCGCGCTCGAAAGCACGTGCAAAATGAACTCGATCTCTCCCGCTCAACGAGCTCACGAACCTTGTTTCAAATCTCCACCGCTCCTCACCCGTGAGTTCACCGCGAGCGTATGCATCGATAAGATCATCTTCGGCCGTTAGCATCTCCTCAAAAGCATCTTCATCTTCAAAGTATTCCGACTCAATATGCTCGCGCTCAGCAGGGGAGGACTGGCCCAGCAAGTATCGGACTCGTTTCGCTTCCGAAATTGATCTAGCTGCCAAAATGAACCGTTCCTTTCACGCGCCGAAAACTATGGTTAACAGTCAGTCGGTGTATTTGCATCGAGCAAGGCACTTCTCCACGCATGACTCAAGATTCATACGTTGCCGATGCATCTTTACTCGAAGCGTGTTCAAAGTGATGCCGAGCCTTGCCGCCAGTCGTTTGCGGCATTCGATTTTCTCGATCTTTTTATACCGATAGTACTCGGTGATAGCCTCACGATCTTCGATACTGAGACGTCCGAGACAGCGCTCCAGGCACTCCTGATAGTTTGCTCCCTCAACGTCAACTCCTGTCGACGATAGCTCAATCAGCGAGTCTTCATCGAGCGTCTGCGTCAGATTCCGTCGTTTCAGAGACTCTGCATGGACCAGCCTGGCAACACCATAGATATAGCCAGTGAGGTTGTAGATGTCCTCGCCTTCGTAGATTCTCCGCGTGACCCGGTTTATCGTTTCGTCAGCATCGATATCAGGCACATCGGATCTGCACCATTGAAAGTATTTCAACAGCTTAAGCCGGATGTACTCATACTTCTCCCCCGCCTTGTCTCGATCTCTATCGAGTGTGGCGAGAAAGCCGTCGAACGCGGCTTGAGTGAGAACCCATTCGCTTTTGGGTAGGACTTTGCGAAGACTCACGTTCTGAATACTCGAAGACAGCAACTTTTAGGATTAACTCTCTGGAACTGCGCACACCTTTCCTGATCGAAGTGGTGAAATCTTCAAAACATTACAAACTATCTGCGCTGAAGTGTCATTGCCAACAACTTTATGTCTTGCTGTACTTGCTGTGAGTTACCTGGTTTTGCTGAAGGGGGAATTACTATCGAACGGAAATCACCTTCGGTGGTCTCAGGTTATTTCTCGCTTGAGCCATGACTTTGCGAGCCGCCACTCGCGCTCAACTGTTGTGAGCGGGATATCTAAAATCTCCGCGACTTCTTTCTGAGTGAATCCGCCGAAGTAACAATGCTCGACAATTTTTGCCTTAAGCTCATCAACCTTGGCGAGCTTGGTCAATGCTTCATCGAGCATGATCAGCTCCTCGGACGTTTCCGATGACATCAATACAGCTTCGTTAACATCAATGTGTTCGGCCCGGTTGCCCCTCTTTGCGGCTGATTGCTTTCTGGCATAGTCAACGAGCACTTGACGCATTCGTTTCGCTACAATGCCGTAAAAGTGAGTTCGGCTCTCCCAATCGATCCGCTCCGTTGCAATCAGCCGCATTAAAGCTTCATTAATTAAAGCCGCGGTTTGCAGGATATGTCCGGACCTTTCCCCCGCCATCTTTGCACGTGCGAGCTTCTTTAGCTCGTCGTCGATGAGCGGGATAAGCTTCGAGAGGGCGTGGGAATCACCTTTATTCCAGGCTTGCAATAGCTCAGTAATTTCATGTGTTCCGTTCATGTTGTTATTTAGACCTCCACTATAAAAGGCGCAATTTTATCGGTAACGCCGGGTCATTTTTGAAAAAATCGTTGCGCGGGGTCATCTACAAAGTAATGAACTGAGGCCTGGAATCATTACCTTCGAGGCTATTGGCAAGAGTGCCCCGGGTGTATAGAATGCTGCCGCAACTGAGACTCAAACGCTCTATCGAATCTCTGCGCCACATACACTTCGCCACCGATCTCCCCACCTCGTAGGAGAAATTTGAATGGAGCGCCCCCTGTGGGACCGCATTCAAGAGATTTATTACGCGGCCGTATCGATGGCTCCCTCTGAGCGGAGTGCGTTCGTCGAGCGGGTTTGTGCCCAGGATCCGCAGCTGCTGCGCGAGGTTAAATCGCTCCTGGACGCCGATGAGTCGTCTGGGAGTTTTCTCCATTCACCCGTCTTCGAAATAGGGCTCAAGTTATTTAGCAGCGGCAATTCGAATAGTGCAGACAAGGACTCGGACTCCTCAACGGATGACCTTATCGGCACGACCATTGGGGAGCGTTATCTCGTCAAGGAGAAACTCGGCCAGGGTGGTATGGGCAAGGTCTATCTGGCGCTCGATCTAAAGCTTCACAACCAGCCGGTTGTCATAAAGCTCCTGACGGAGGCCTCGCTGCAAAACTCCTATTTAGTGCAGAAGTTTAAACATGAAGTAGAAGCCCTTGCACGCCTCGCTCATCCCAAGGTAGTCCGTGTACTGGACTTCGGAGATTTGAATGGCAAGCCTTATATCGTAATGCAGTACGTTGACGGTCTGACGTTGCGGTCGCAAATTAAACCAAACGAGCGCATGGATTTGGAACGAGCCGCATTGATTCTGAAGCAGATAGGCGCGGCACTCGATTACGTTCACGGGAAAGGGATTTTCCATCGCGATCTGAAGCCTGACAACATCATGCTTCAGCAGCTTAACGGTGACCCAGAGTTCGTTACTATAGTTGATTTCGGACTTGCAAAAGTGAAGGACTCGGTGGTTGGCCCAAGCACGGTGGATGATATAGCTATCGGGACCGCCCAATACATGTCGCCCGAGCAGCTTCGCGTGGGCGACAAAATCACTGCGGCGAGCGATGTTTACTCAATGGCCGTAATCGCATATGAAATGGTTACGGGCCGGCGGCCATTTCATACTGCCCCTGCGTCTCAACTGCTGGAGCTGCAGCGCAAAGGTGTGCGTGTAAAGCCGGTGGACCTTCGAGCCGATCTGTCGACAGAGGCCCAAGCGATTATTCTTAAGGGCCTATCATTCAAGCAGTCCGCGCGTTATCAAAACGCAGCCAAATTTGGGGACAGCCTGGAGCGCGCTCTGGTAAGCGAAACGATTCAACCACCCGGTCCAACCTGGTTGAGCAAAAAGTTTACGCTGATCGGCAGTTTAGCCCTCGTAGTGGTCCTTGCGGTGCTGATCGGCGTAGCCATACGTAAAGGACCGGGCGAAAGAGAAAACGTGGTACCGACTTCCACGCCGATTCCTACGCCGACTCCCAGTCCCTCGCTTCCCACACGTTCACTAGTTTATTGGCTCACTGTTCGGACGCGGAACGGCCGGGACTCTTATCCATCAAACGGTCAGGATATATTCGAAAGCGGTGACAAGTTCCGGCTTAACATCTCCTGCCCTGAGCCTGGTTATGTTTACTTATTTAATGAAGGAACACCCGGACCCGGAGGGACCAGCTTCACAATAATTTACCCAACTCCGGCTATAAACGACGGCTCTGCGTCTGTCGGTAAGAATCAACCACTCAAAACCAACTGGAACACCTTCAGCGGTCAGCCAGGCACTGAGAACTTTTGGATTGTTTGGTCACCTTCGCCTGTCAATGAGCTTGAGTCCGCGAAGACTGAGGCTTTCAAACATGATGGAGGACTGACTGGTGAGACTCTCGATGCGATCAAAAAGTTTCTGACAACCAAGGACGCCGAAGTCAACGCGAAAACTTCGAGAGACAAGGAAACACAAAAGACTACTCTTCGCGGCTCGGGCGACGTGCTGGTTAAGCTTGTCGAGTTTCAACACAGATAGTCGTTTAACTAACCATCAGAGGTCACTAAATGTCTTCACACCGCTCCCGGCTATTTCTCATCGCGATATCAGTAGTTTCGCTTCAACTAATCGCGCCTCAACTAATTACTCTGGCCGGCTTGCAGGAAGACATACCCAGATCGATTAAATCCGACGACTTCACTAAGAATCGCCCAAGATCCAAACGTAGAGGTCCACCGGTAGGCCCGCGTATTTATCGACTTACTTCAACACCACGAACAAGGCCGGCGGGCGAATCAAGCTCTGACATATTGCAGGTAGGCTTAACGATCTGGAAGCTGCAACCGGATCCGAGCAGGCAATTGGAACGGGTAGCTAAGCGCGTCGAAGCCGACAATAAATTTCGCGAGGGGGATTTGCTTCGCCTAAGCATTGAATCGCCACGAGCGGGTTACCTCTACGTCATTGATCGTGACTGGTTTACGGATGGCAGTGGCGGCGAAACAAACTTGATATTTCCCGTTCGCGGTGAGGACAATCGCCTTGCAGCTGGAAAACTAATCGACATTCCCACGGAAAAGGAAACGCCCTTCAAAGCAGCTCCTAAATCCAATCAAACAGGCGAGATGCTCACGATCATTGTGACCAAAGTACCACTCAGACTGCCGCTTTCTAAAGATCCGTTGCCGATTACAAGCACGCAACTCTCGGATTGGGAAAGAATGTGGAGCGCAATGACGGACCGGTATGAGATGGAGAACGGAGCCGGCCTGACTCGAACCATACAAGAACAACAAGCCGCGGAGCCCAGGGGAACGCGACAACTTACCCGAGACGATCCTGGACCACAGACGATCTACCGCCTTAGTCCCAAAAGTCGTGACGCGTTTCTGTTCAACGTGCTGATTTCGTACGTCCGGTGAAAAACATGCATCTGCGATTCCACTCAACGTTTCAGCGCATCCTCTCTTTACTACTAACTATCCTCCTGCTCGGCGGGACTATTACCGCACAAGACACCGCACAAGACCCCAGGAAGGTACAGGAAGACGCGGCTCTAAGACTGATGTCCGAAGGGCTTCAACTAGTTACCGAAGGATCACCCGCATCCCTTAGGAAAGCCATTGACAAGTTTGAATTGGCCAGGGAACCGCTTCAGTCACTTAACCTACCGGCGGGCGAGGGAGTGGTCCTTTGTGCTCTCGGAATTATTCACAACCTGCTTGAGGAAAATCAAAAGGCTATAGAAAACCTGGAGCAGTCGCTG
>Ga0207670_10000361_pt1 | contig 26435 bp, 19 predicted proteins | sample KBSS23HmetaG_FD_184339 | JGI IMG/M metagenome (GOLD analysis project Ga0207670, IMG submission 184339) | Switchgrass rhizosphere microbial communities from Kellogg Biological Station, Michigan, USA - KBS S2-3H metaG (SPAdes) (version 2) | ecosystem: Host-associated > Plants > Roots >... | reverse complement strand
ACGTACTGCTGGAGTCGTACGAGGACACGATCACCGAGGAGCCGTGGATGAGGCTTGTGGAATACCGAAGGGGCTGAGCGCGCATCGGACGATGGGGAGGATGGGATGGGTCTCGTGATCCGCGGTGGCACGGTCGTGAATGCGGGCGAGCGGTTCGACGCCGACGTGAAGGTGGAGGGGCGTACGATCACCGCGATCGGCAGCGACCTCGCGAAGGGCACCAGCGACACGGTGATCGACGCGGCCGGCAGGTTCGTGCTGCCCGGCTTCATCGACCCGCACGTGCACATGGAGCTGCCGTTCATGGGCACGGTGAGCGCCGACGACTTCGAGGCCGGGACGGCGAGCGGCATCGCCGGCGGCACCACGAGCATCATCGATTTCTGCATCCCGGCGCCGGGCACGTCGCTGCTGGACGGGCTCAAGACGTGGAAGGAGCGCGCGGCCAAGGCGACGTCCGACTACTCGTTCCACATGGCGATCACCGGCTGGGGCGAGAACACCGCGAACGAGATGCGCGCCGTGGTGCGTGACCACGGCATCACCAGCTTCAAGGTGTTCATGGCCTACAAAGGCGCGATCATGGTCGACGACCACGCGCTCTACCAGGTCATGAAGGTGGCCGCCGAGACGGGCGCCGTGGTCACCGTGCACGCCGAGAACGGCGACGTGGTGTGGAACCTGCAGCGCGAGCTGGTGGCGAAGGGCCTCACCGGGCCCGAGTACCATCCCGTCTCGCGCCCGAGCGCGGTGGAGGGCGAGGCCACGGAGCGCGCGCTCACCATGGCGCGGCTGCACGACGCGGCGGCGTACATCGTGCACATGACCTGCCGCGAGTCGGTGCGGGCGCTCGAGCGCGCCAAGATCAACGGCCAGCGCTGCTACGGCGAGACCTGCCCGCAGTACCTGCTGCTCGACGACAAGGTGTTCGACGCGCCCGACTTCGGCGGCTCGGCCTACGTGATGAGCCCGCCGATCCGGGCACGTCACCTCGGCCACCACGAGGCGCTGTGGAGCGGACTCTCGAACGGCATGCTCGATTCGGTCGGCACCGACCACTGCCCGTTCACGCACGAACAGAAGAAGATGGGCGCGAACGACTTCACGAAGATCCCGAACGGCGCCGCGGGCATCGAGGACCGGCTCGCGATCCTCTACACGCACGGCGTCGCGAGCGGGCGGTTCTCGCTCGAGAAGCTCGTGGACCTGGGCTCGACCGCGCCGGCGCGGATCTTCGGGCTGACGAAGAAAGGCACGGTGGCCGTGGGCATGGACGCCGACCTGGTGATCTTCGATCCGAACGGCAAGGGCGTGAGGAGCGCGCGGACGCACTTCAGCAAGGCCGACCGCAGCATCTTCGAGGGCTTCGACGTCAAGGGGAAGGTGGAGCGCACCGTCGTCGGCGGGCGCATCGCGTTCGAGAACGGGAAGCTCATGGCCGAGCGCGGGAGCGGCCGCTTCATCGCCCGGAAGCCCACGCACTTCGCCCGCCAGCCGGAGGTGAAGGCGTGAGCACGCTTCCGGATGGCCGTCTCGAGACCAAGCTCGTCGACCTGAAGCCCCTCTACACCGACGGCGAGGCGATCGCCGAGGCGAATCGCTGCCTCTATTGCCAGGACGCGCCGTGCATCGCCGCCTGCCCGACCGGCATCGACATCCCGACGTTCATCCGCAAGATCGGCACCGAGAACGTGCGCGGGTCGGCGCGAACGATCCTCAGCGCGAACATCCTCGGCTACTCGTGTGCCCGCGTCTGCCCGGTCGAGGTGCTGTGCGCCGGCGCGTGCGTGTACAACGCCTGGCACCGCACGCCGATCGCGATCGGCCGGCTGCAGCGCTATGCGACCGAGAAGGTGATGTCGGGCGGCGCGGCCGCGACGCTGCTGCCCAAGGCGCCCGCGAACGGCAGGAAGATCGCGTGCGTCGGCGCGGGTCCGGCTTCGCTCGCCTGCGCCGGCTACCTGGCGCTCGAGGGCTGCAACGTGACCGTGTACGAGAAGCGCGCCGTCGCCGGCGGGCTCAACTCGACCGGCGTCGCGCCCTACAAGATGCACGCCGACGGCGCGCTCGCCGAGGTGGACTTCATCCGCTCGCTCGGCGTGACGATCCAGACCGGCGTCGAGGTGGGGAAGGGCATCGCGCCGGAGAAGCTGCTCGAGGATCACGACGCCGTGTTCCTGGGCTGCGGCCTGGGCGCGGACTCGCTGCTCGATATCCCCGGTGCGCAGGGTGCCGGCGTCACGGGCGCGGTGGCGTGGATCGAGCGCATGAAGCTCGAACCCGGCTTCGGGCTCAAGGCCGTCACGCACGCGGTGGTGATCGGCGGCGGCAACACGGCGATCGACGCCGCGCGCGAGCTGGCGCGGCTGGGCGTGCCCGAGGTGGCGCTGCTCTACCGCCGCACCGAGGCGGACATGAGCGGCTACAAGCACGAGCTGCACCATGCCCGCGAGGAGGGCGTGCGCCTGATCGAGCGCGCGACGCCGGAGTCGTTCGTGCGCGACGGCGGGGCGTTGACGGCGATCCGGCTCGCCGACAGCCGCGAGTTCCCGTGCGAGCTGGCGGTGCTGGCGATCGGCCAGGGTTCACTCGGTTCGCTCGCGGCGTCGTTCCCCGGCGTCAAGACCGACGCCCAGGGTCGCGTCCAGGCCGAGGAAGGCAGCGGACGCACCGCGAACCCGAAGCTCTGGGTGGGCGGAGATGCCACCGGGGGAGAGCTGGTCGTGACCGCCGTGCAGGACGGCAAGCGCGCGGCGAAGTCGATGGCGAACGCGCTGGGGCTCGCCGATCGGAACGACGCGCCGATGAAGGCGGGTCACCGGTAACGGCGCACACGCTCCACGCCAGAGAGCATCCGCGCCAGGCGCCGAGTTCACCGCCGCGAGCGGGAGTCCTGGTTACTCGGGCCCGGCCCCGGATTCCACGAGCCCGGCGCCATCCCCGCGCTCGAGCAGCAGCCGCGCCGCCTCGACGGCGGCGCTCGTTCCGGCCAGCGCCAGCATGTCGCCTGCCTGCAGCACCTCGTGGCCGTTGGGAACGAGCACGACATCCTCACCGCGCGAGATCGCGATGACGGTGGCGCCGGTCCGGCCGCGCAGCGCGATCTCGGACAGCGTCCGTCCGGCGAACGGCGACTGGGCGCCGATCCCCACCGGCACCGGCTCGCCGAGGCCCGGCAGCAGATGGTACGCCCTCTGCAGCACCTGTTCGGCGCCTCCGGGTCCAGCGGCGCGGTTGTGCTGCCCGATCGCCGACACGATCGCTTCCGCCGCCGCGTGCACGTGCCCCTGGAGGTCCGCGGCGTTCCGCCACACGTGCACGCCCACGGCCACGACCATCACCAGGAGCAGCACCACGCCCGTGAATGCCGGCAGGAACGGCTGGGTCACCGCGACGAGCGGCGCGCCCACCATGAGCACCGTGGCGAACTGGATGGCGACGATGAGCGCGCGACGCGGCGCGGCGGCCAAGTCGAGCCGGCCTGGCTCGGGCTCGGGGAACGCGCGCCGCGAGAGCGCGTCGCCCAGCGCGCGGCCCGTGCGCACGATGCCGCCCAGGAACGGCAGTGAGAGCGCCATGGCCGCGCCCACGACGAGGCCACGCGCGAGCGGCGGCTGGAGCGGGGTGCGTTCCGAGACGATGCGGACCAGCGGCTGCATCGCGATCGATACGCCGACGCACAGCACGACGATGGCGGCGGCATCCAGCGCCAGCGCGCGGACCGCGCGGCCGAGCCTGCGCCGGTCCTCGGTCGTCTCCGGCCGCTCGCGCGCGCTCTCGATCCACGTACCGTAGAGCGCGGCGAACGTCTGCAGCGGCCGCGGGAGGCTCTTGTCCACCCACGCCGCGAACGGGTCGGCGAAGCGGATGAGCCAGGGCGTGGACAGCGTCGTGAGCGCGGAGACGGCGACCACGATCGGGTAGAGCGGCGCCGGCGTCGCGCCACTGGCGATGCCCGCGGCCGCGATGATGAACGAGAACTCGCCGATCTGGGCCAGGCTCATGCCGGACTGGACGGCGGTGCGGATGCCGGTGCCGGTCAAGAACGACGCCACGCTCACCGCGCCGATCTTGCCCACGATCACGAGCAGCGTGAGCGAGGCCACGGCCGCCCAGTGCTTCACCACCGTGTCCGGCACGATCATCATCCCGACCGAGACGAAGAAGATGGCGCCGAACATCGCGCGCACCGGCTCGACGAGGTGTTCGATGCGCTTTTCCTCGCCCGACTCCGCCACCAGCGAGCCCGCGAGGAACGCGCCCAGCGCCACGGAGTAGCCGAACGACCTCACCAGCAGCGCGATCGAGAAGCACAGTCCCACGCTCACGACGAGCGTGATCTCGTTACGGCGCAGCCCGACGACGAAGCGCACGAACCTCGGCACCACGAACAGGCCGGCGACGAGGATCGCGGCCAGCACCGCGAACAGTCGCAGGAGCACCCAGCCCAGCACCGTGACGGAGCTGGTGCCGGACGCGCCGGCGGGCGTGAGCATCGCCAGCAGCAGGACGGCGATGAGGTCCTCGACGATGAGCACGCCGAACACGAGGTTGGTGAAGGCGCCGCGCGCGCCCTGGTCCTGGAGCGCCTTGACCACGATCGTCGTGCTCGAGATGGCCACGGCGGCGCCGGCGTAGAGGCTCGCGAGCGGCGACCAGCCGAGGATGCGGCCGGCCTCGAAGCCCAGCCAGCCCACGAAGCTGTTCTTCAGCACGGCCACGATCACCACGCCCCAGCCGGTACTCATGAGGCGACGCAGGTTGAACTCGAGCCCGAGCGAGAACATGAGCAGGATGACGCCCAGCTCGGAGAGCGTGAGCACCATGTCGGCGTCGGCGACGAGCGGGATCGGGACGTGCGGACCGATGATGAGCCCGGCCAGCATGTAGCCGAACACGACGGGCAGGCGCAGCCGCTCGCAGACGACGGTCGTGACCGCGGCCACGCCGAGAACCACCGCGAGGTTGCGCAGGAAGTCGGGGCTGTCGTGCACGGGCGGACGTCCTCCGCGGGACCGGGGCAGGGCGGCGCCGCAGACTAACCGAACCGCCCGCGGGCGCCGAAGCGGTCCGCTCCGCGTCGAGCTTCCATCGTGCCCCGGCGCCGTGGCACCATGCGCGACCTCCGCCGCACACACTCATCAGGAGGCCGTCCCGTGCGCTCCCTCGTCGCGTTCGCATCGTCCGTCCTGCTCGCCCTCGCCACCTCGACCGCCGCCGCCGCCATCCCCACCCCGAAAGAGTTCTTGAAGCTCGACATCGGCGCCGACCGTGTGCTCGCCGACTACCGGCAGATCCGCAGCTACTTCAACGAGCTCGATCGCCAATCGCCGCGCGTGCAGGTGGTGAGCCTCGGCAAGACCACGCTCGGCGAGGACATGTTCATGGCCGTCATCTCGTCCGAGGCGAACATGAACCATCTCAAGCGCCTGAAGGAGATCTCGCAGAAGCTCTCCGACCCGCGCGGGCTCTCGAGCGCCGACGTCGACGCGCTGGTCACGGAGGGGAAGGCGTTCGTGCTGGTGACGTGCAACATCCACTCCACCGAGATCGGCGCCTCGCAGATGGCGATGGAGTGGGCGCACGGGCTGGCCACGGCGACGGACGCGAACACGCTGCGCGCGCTCGACAATGCGGTGCTGCTGCTGCTGCCGTCGCTCAACCCCGACGGCCAGATCATGGAGACGGAGTGGTACCGGAAGTACCTCGGCACCAAGTACGAGGGCGGGCGCATGCCGTGGCTCTACCACCACTACGTGGGCCACGACGACAACCGCGACTGGTTCATGCTCACGCAGAAGGAGTCGCTGGCGCTGTCGCACGCCGTCTACCACGAGTGGTACCCGCAGGTGTGGCTGGACGAGCACCAGATGGGGAACAACGGCCCGCGCATCTTCACGCCGCCCTACTCCGAGCCGGTGGACGCCGACATCCATCCGCTGGTGTGGCGCGAGGTCAACCTGATTGGCTGCGACATGTCGTTGCGGCTCGAGCAGGCCGGCAAATCGGGCGTCATCTACGGCTACTCGTTCGACGCCTACTGGCCCGGCGGCACGAAGAACACCGCGTGGTTCAAGAACATCAGCGGGCTCTTGACCGAGGTGGCGTCGTGCCGGCTGGCGTCGCCGCTCTACGTGGACCCGAGCGAGCTGGCGGGCGGCCGGAAGGGGCTCGTCGAGTACGAGCGGCAGGTGAACTTCCCCAATCCCTGGCCGGGCGGCTGGTGGCGACTGCGCGACATCATGGACTACGAGCGGATCGCCTCCGACGCGCTGTTGGAGACGTGCGCGAGCGAGCGCGAGACCATCCTGCGCGACATGGCCACGCGCGCGCAGGCGGCGATCGGCCGCGCCGCGCCGGGCGAGGCCTATCGCATCCCGAAGGCGCAGCGCGACTGGCCGACGGCGCTCCGGCTCGCGGCGTTGCTCGACGAGCACCACGTCGAGATCGTGAGCAGCAGCGACGGCGACCTGTGGATCCCGCTCGCACAATCGTACGGCGTGTTCGTGCGTGAGATGCTCGAGCCGCAGCGCTACCCGGAGGTGAAGCTCGTCGCCGGGCCGGACATCGTGCGGCCGTACGACGTGGCCGCGTGGTCGCTGCCGCTCATGATGGGCGTGACCGTGGAGAAGGGAACGCTGCCGTCGGGCACGCAGCCGTGGGGTCCGCCGGCCGCCGGCGGGACCGCGCCCGGGGGGCTCGCGGCGCTCGCACCGGGCGTCGAATCGGCGCGCGCGCTCAACGCCGCGCTCCGCAGCGGCGGCAAGGTGTCGATGCTCGTGGGCGGTGGTACCAAGACCACGTGGCCCGCGGGCACGGCGTTCCTCGATGCCACGGCCGCGGCCGCGGCGGCTAAGGCGCTGCCTCCGGGCGTGGCGCTGGCGCCCGGCGCGACGGCGCCGGCCGGCGTGCAGCCGCTCACGGCGCCGCGCGTGGGGCTCTACAAGCCGTGGGCCGCGTCGATGGACGAGGGCTGGACGCGCTTCCTGCTCGAGCAGTACGGCTTCAAGCCCGCCTCGCTCGACAACGCAACGATCAAGAAGGGTGCGCTCCGCGGCAAGTTCGACGCCATCATCCTCCCGGACGTGAGCAAGGAGGTCATCGCCACCGGCAAGCCGAAGCGCGAGGACGGTCAGATGGGCTACTTCGTCGAGCTGCCGCCCGAATATCAGGGCGGACTCGACAAGGAGGGCGCGAAGGCGCTCAAGGACTTCGTCGTCGCCGGCGGCACGCTGATCGCGTTCTCCGCTGCCACGGACTACGTGATCGAGCAGTTCAACATCCCGGTGATGAACACGCTCGCGAAAGCGGGGAACGACTTCGGTTGCCCGGGCTCGATCCTGCGCGTGGCGGTGTCGCCCACGAACCCGGTCACGTTCGGGTTGCCGGCGGAGATGGGCGTCTTCGTGGACAAGCCGATCGCATTCCAGACCGCGCCGCCGGCGAGCGAGCTGAACCGCTGGGTGCTGGCGACCTATCCCGAGGACGCGCACGACGTGCTGCTGTCGGGCTGGATCAAGGGCGAGGAGAAGCTCACCCGCAAAGCGGCCGCGGTGGCGACGACGTTCGGCCAGGGCCGGATCGTGCTGCTCGGCTTCCGCGCCCAGCATCGCGCGCAGACGAACGCCACGTTCCCGTTCGTGTTCAACTCGCTGTACTGGTCGGTGCTGAAGTAGTCGATCGTCAGGCGCCCGGCGGCGGCGGCATGCCGACGTTGAGCGTGAGCGCCAGCGCGATCACGAGGGTGGCGTAGGCGAGCCCCATGCCCAGGCGCTGGCCGCGCGGCACGTCGTGGTAGCCCGGCACGGGGTGGCGGGCGCTCTGCCACATGGTGTAGAGCCCCACCACCATGACGAGCACGAGGATCGGCGAGCGCGTGACGATGGTGACGGCGATCCCGACAGCGTAGCCCACGATCCAGAACGAGCGCGTGAACACGCCGGCGATGCGGCCCCCGTCCAGCGGAGAGACGGGGATCAGGTTGAAGAGGTTCAGGAACACGGCGGCGTGGCCCAATCCCACCAGCAGGGGCTGTCCGAACGCGACGCCCGCCGCGAGCGTGGCCCACGCCGCGATCGACCCGGCGAGCGGGCCGCCGAGCGCGACCTTCGCCTCGACGTAGGCGTTCCGGGGCCGCCCGCGCATGGCGATGAACGCGCCCACGAACGGGATGAACACGGGCGCCGAGGCCGGGATGCCCTCGCGCCGCATGGCCACGGCGTGACCGGCCTCGTGGATGAGGATCAGGATCACGAACCCGGTGGCGAACCCCCAGCCCCACTGCGTGGCGTAGACGCCGATCGAGAGCAGCATGGTCGCGAGCGTCTTGAGCTTCAGCACGCTGCCGAGGATCGCCAGGAACTTGAGCTTCGAGAGCAGAAGCGTCCGCCGCCCGGTCGAGGAACGCGGCGCCTCCGCACGCGGTGGCGCGGCCGGCGCGGCCGGCTCGGGGTTCGTCGTCGGCCGCTCGCCGCGCATCCCCGCGAGAACCGCGCGCAGGTTCTCCGCGCGCCGGCGTGCTTCGTCGTCCGGCGGCGTGCTCATCCCACCGGCGGGGGAGCGAGGCGGATCGGGCGCGGCCACTTCCATGCTTCCCAGACCATGATCGCGAGGAACACCACGTCCATGAGACCGAAGCCGGCCCCGAGCACGGTCCCCGCCATCTCCAGGGACGTGGGCGGGACCGGCACGCGCCCCGCGCCGCCCTCCTTCGCCATCGCCCGGTTGATGAACGTCATGTTGACGAGGTAGCTCGCCACGACCCAGCTCGCGCAGGCCACGGCGGCCGAGAGGATCTGCAGGCCCTGCGATCGCTTGCCCCCGGAGAGGCGGACCGTCCCCGCGCCCACCGCCCAGCCGAGCCCCACGGCGATGAGGCCGACCGACCAGCCCGTGGCCACGGTGAAGCCCCACCACGCGAGCACGCCCACCGCGCCACCGAGCACCGCACCCAGCGCGGCATTCGCGTAGTTGATGTCCTCCGACATCGCCTGGACCGCACCCTCGATCTCAAGTCGCAGCATGGCGTGGCAGCTCGTACAGAACACGCGATCGCCGGCAGCGACGCGGTCGACCGCACTCAACGCCTTCCCGCACTCGGCGCAGTGCTCTTGGGGCGCGCCCGGCGCGAGCGGCGTGGGGACTTCGTCAGGAGCCATGCGATCCTCCCGTTCAGTCGTCGTCGTCGTCCCCGTCGCCGCCCGCGCGGCGCACGCCGAGCGCGAACCCGCTGCGCACCGGCGGCGGGGGCGGGGCCAGCGTGCCGCGCGACGCCACCCACAGGATGCGATTCAGCACGTCGTAGGGCACGACGTCGGCGATCTTGAAGTTCATCGCGTCGCTCTCGGCCTGGCCGAACGCGCCCGCCAGGTTCTTCTCGTTGACGTCGATGCGCGCATCGAGATGGCGATAGGGCTTCAAGTCCGGCTTCTTCGCGAAGATGCCGCTCATGCCGTCGGCGCGCGCGTCGTACTGCGACATCGGCGGCATGCCGAAGACGTCCTCGATGCAGCGGAGCACGCTGCAGCTCGTGTAGAGCCTGCTGTCCACGGCGCCGCGCTTCACGTACGGGCCGGCGGCCAGCGCCACGGTGCGGTGGCCGTCGATGTGGTCCAGCCCGTTCGCGGCGTCGTCCTCGATGACGAGGATCAACGCGCCCTTCCAGTAACGGCTGTGCGAGATGCGCTCGACCATCATCCCCAGCGCGAGGTCGTTCTCGGCCATGTGCGCGCGAGGGGTGGGCCGGTCCGTGCACGTGCCCTCGGTGTGGTCGTTCGGCAGGCGGATGATCGAGAGCTGCGGCAGCCCGCCGTCGCGGTCGTAGCGGTCGAACTCGTCGAGCCACGCCTTGTAGCGGTCGAGGTCGGAGACCTGGAAGTCGTAGCCCTGGTAGCGCGGCGCGACGTGGCCCACCAGTCCCTCGATGCCCGCCCGCACGGTGTCCTGCGGCGTGGCGCCGTTGAACACGAACTCGCCGTAGCTGCGGTACGTGACGCCGTGGCGCGCGCACAGGTCCCAGAGGTAGCCCGACGCCGGGTAGGCGAGCGGGTTGCCGCCCTCGTAGTCGTAGATCTGGTTGTTGGGCTCGCCCTTGATGACGTAGTCGGTGGCGATGGCGCCCATGCCCCAGTTGTGGCCGTCGGCGCTGCCGTCGGAGTCGCAGTACGTGTTGTCGAGCAGCACGAACTGGCGCGCGAGCGCGTGGTGGTTGGGCGAGACCGAGTCGCCGAAGATGCACAGCGAGGAGTCGCCGAGCCCCTGCGGCAGGTCGCCGAACACCTGGTCGTACGAGCGGTTCTCCTTGATGATGTAGAACACGTGCGTGATCGGCGGCAGCTTCCTGCGCCGGGGCGCGTCGCGCATGTCCGGCATGTTCTCCCACGCCTGGAGCGTGAGCCGCGACAGCGTGGACTCGTCGGGCTCGGGGATGAGCGAGAGCGTGCCGCGCGAGTTCGGGCTGTAGGACACGTACTGGCAGTAGGAGCTGGTGTCGCTCTCGCCGCCGACACTCGGCGCGGAGCCCGCGCCCTTGCCGTTCGCCACCACGAGCATCTTCTGCCCGGGCCGGATGCGGGCCGCCGTCGGGTACCAGCCCACGGGGATGAACCCGATCGCGCGCGAGCGGCCGGGCCGCGAGACGTCGAACACGGTGACATGGTTCGCGCCGGCGTTCGCCACGTAGAGCCGCGCGCCGGACTCGTCGAGCGCGAGCCCGTTCGGCGTGTCCCCGGCGGGCTCGCGCGGGTCACGCGACGTGCGCAGCAGCTCGCCGACCTTCGCGGAGACGAGATCCACGACCGAGACACTGTTCTCGTTCGCGTTCGCCACGAACACGCGCTGGCCGTCCAGCGACTCGGCGAGATCCGTCGGATGCTGCCCGACCGGGACGCGCTTCACGACCTCGTACGTGGTCGCGTCCACCACGGCGAGTTCGGCGCGGCTCCAGAGCGAGACGAAGATGAGCGAACCGTCGCGCGAGGCGAGGCAGGTGTAGGGCACCGCCCCGAGCGGGATGCGCTTCACAAGCTTGCGCCCGCGCGTGTCGAGCACGTTGAGCGCCGAATCCAGCCGGGACACCACGTAGAGCCGGTGCGTGGGCTCGTCGGCGTCGAGCCCCGTGACCCAGATCGCGCCCGGGCCGTAGTCGATCTTCTTCCCCTGCGGGTACTGCCCGCCCGCCGACCACGGCGGCCCGACGACGATCGTGTCGGCATTGCCGGCGCGCCCGTCGCGGATGGGGAAGAGCAGCACGCGGTTCGTGTGGCCCGCAGCCACCGCGAGCGTGCGACCGCTGTCGATGAACGTCACGCCCAGCCAGGTCTCCTGGAGCTTCACGTTCTGGACGTGCGTGCCGTGCTCCAAGTCCACGAGGTCCAGGCCCTTCGCGTGCCAGCCGCTGTGCGTGACCGCCGCGGTGCGACCGTCGGGGCTGATCGCCAGCCCGAGCGGGAAGTCGCCCACCTTCACCTGCTTGCCCGCGGGCGAGAGGAACCAGCCGTTCGGGAGGCGCACGCGACCGTCGGAGGTCGCGCCGGGGACGTCGCGGGGCGCGGGCTTCGTGGCAGCGGGCGCACCCTGAGGTGTGGTGATCGACCCACACAGCGCGAGCGTGGCGACGATTGTCGAGAGCGAGCGGCGCATCGGGGCCTCCGCCCGGCAGGCTACAGCCCCTTCACTGCCTCGACCAGCTTCGACACAGCGCCTTTTGCGTCCCCGAACAGCATCGACGTGCGCGGCTCGTAGTAGAGCTGGTTGTCGATGCCGGCGAAGCCGGGGTTCATGCTGCGCTTGATCACGATCACGTGCTGCGCCTTGTCGGCGTCGAGGATCGGCATGCCGTAGATGGGGCTCGCCTTGTCGCTCCGGGCGGCCGGGTTCACCACGTCGTTCGCGCCGATCACCAGCGCCACGTCGGCGCGCTCGAAGTCGGGGTTGATCTGGTCCAGGTCGAAGAGCTGGTCGTAGGGCACGTTCGCCTCGGCCAGGAGCACGTTCATGTGTCCGGGCATGCGGCCGGCGACGGGGTGGATGGCGTACTTCACGTCCACGCCCTTCTTCGCCAGCAGGTCGGCCAGCTCGCGCACCGTGTGCTGGGCTTGCGCCACGGCCATCCCGTAGCCGGGGACGATGATGAGGCTCTGGACATTCGCGAGCAGCACCGCGGCATCATCCACGCTCACCTCGCGGAAGGGCTTCGCCGATCCGCCCGCGGCAGCACCCGCCGCGGCGGTCGTGGTGCCGCCGAAGCCCGCGAACAGCACGTTCGCGAGCGAGCGATTCATCGCCTTGCACATCAGCATGGTGAGCAACGTGCCCGAAGCGCCCACGAGCGTGCCGCTGATGATGAGCGCGTTGTTGTGGAGCACGAACCCGGTCGCGGCTACGGCGAGGCCGGTGAACGAGTTCAGGAGCGAGATCACCACCGGCATGTCGGCGCCGCCGATCGGCATCACCATCAGCACGCCGAACGCGAGCGAGACGCCGAGCAGCGCGTAGAACGCCGGCGCGCCGCCACCCGAGAAGCCGAGCATGCCGACGAGCCCCAGGAGCCCCAAGAACAGCAGCGCGTTGACCGCCTTCTGCACCGGCGAGTTGATCGCCTTCTCGGACACCAGCCCCTGGAGCTTGGCGAACGCCACCACGCTGCCCGAGAACGAGATCGAGCCGATGATCGTGCCGAACATCGTGTCGGCGCCGGCGCGCGCGGTGCTCAGGTGCAGGAACTCGGCCGTCGAGATGAGCGCCGCCGAGCCGCCGCCGCAGCCGTTCAGGAGCGCCACCATCTGTGGCATGTCGGTCATCGCCACGCGCCGCGCACCCACGGCGCCGGCGATCGCGCCGATGGCGATGGCCGCGACGATCAGGCCGAGGTTGTGCGGCGGGCCGGCTTCCGGCTCGAGCACCAGGCCGGCGAGCAGCGTCACCGTGGCCACGACCATGCCGAACGCGGCCAGCGAGTTGCCCTGCCGGGCGCGCGCGGGCGAGGACAGGAACTTGAGCCCGACGATGAACAGCACCGCGGCCAGCAGGTAGAGGAACTCGAACGCGAACCTCACGGCTTGCCGGTCCCCGCGGGCTGCTTCTGCTTCTTCGCCTTGAACATCTCCAGCATGCGGTCGGTGACGACGAAGCCGCCGAACAGGTTCATCGCCCCCAGCACCACGGCGAGGAAGCCGAGCGTGGTGAGCGCCGGGCCGTGGGCGTTCGCCAGCACCAGGACGCCACCCAGCATGACGATGCCGTGGATGGCGTTCGTGCCCGACATGAGCGGCGTGTGCAGCACCACCGGCACCTTGGAGATGACCTCGAAGCCCACGAACACCGCGAGCGCGAACACCCAGATCTCCGCCATCAGCGCGGCGCTCATGCCACCCTCCCCGCGGTCGCCAGCTCGCTCGTGGCGCGGCCCTCGTACGTGAGGCAGCAGCCGCGCGTGATCTCGTCGGCGAAATCCACGTTCAGCTTGGCGTCCTTGGCGAGGTGGACGATCAGCTCGTAGAGGTTGCGCGAGTACATCTGGCTCGCGTCCTTGGCGAGTGTCGCCGCCAGGTCGAGCGGGCCGTGGATGGTGACGTTGTGGTCCACGACGGAAACACCGGGTTTCGTGAGCGCGCAGTTGCCGCCGCCCTCCGCGGCCAGGTCCACGATCACCGAGCCGGGCTTCATCAGCGCCACCGACGAGGCCGGCAGCAGCAGCGGCGCGCGCTTGCCGGGGATCGAGGCGGTGGAGATGACCACGTCGACGTTCGGTAGCCGGCTGGCGATGGTCTGGCGGATCAGCTCGTTCTTCTGCTCGTCCATCTCCTTCGCGTAGCCGCCCGCGCCGACGCCGGCGTCGCCGATCGCCATGTCCACGAACGTGGCGCCGAGGCTCTGCACTTCTTCCTTCACCGCCGGACGCACGTCGAACGCCTCGACCACGGCGCCGAGCCGGCGCGCGGTGGCGATCGCCTGCAACCCGGCCACGCCGGCGCCGAGCACGAACACGCGCGACGGCGCCACGGTGCCGGCCGCGGTCATGAGCAGCGGGAAGAACTTGCCCGAGCTGCCGGCCGCCAGCAGCACCGCCTTGTAGCCCGCGCACGCGGCCATCGACGACAGCGCGTCCATCTTCTGGGCGCGCGAGATGCGGGGCAGGGCGTTGAGCGAGAACACCCCCAGCCGCCGCGCGCGGTAGCGCGCCATCTGCTCGGCGTCCTCGCCGCGGCCGAGCAGGCCGAGCAGCAGCGCCCCCTCGGGGATGGCGGAGATCTCCTCGGGCGAGGGTTCGCGCACCTTGAACACCGCGTTCGCGCCGGCGACACAGGCAGCGAAATCGGAGGCGGGCGTGGCGCCGGCCTTCTGGTAGGCCTCGTCGAGATGGCCCGCGGCGAGGCCCGCTCCGGCCTCGACCACGGCCTGGAATCCGGCCTTCACGAGCTTTGCGACGGTCTCGGGGATCAGTGAGACGCGCTGCTCACGCGGCGCGGTCTCACGCGGTATGGCTAGGCGCACAGCGCGGGAATCTAGTGGAGTGGCCGCGTCGTGGCAATGGGACCGATGGGGTAGAGTGCACGCCTCGCTGCGTCCGCGGTGCGCGGTCGCCGCTCGCCCCCGCTGCCGAGGAGCCCTGTGAGGAGGAACCCACGCCTCGATGAAGATCCTGGTGCTCGGTGGTGGCCAGAAGGGACGGGTGATCGCGACGGACCTGGCGTACAAGGTGAGCAACACGCACGTGGACGTGGCCGACGTGCGCCAGCCGCTGCTGCCGGAGCGCGGCAACCTGCGCTGGCTGGAGGCGGACCTCGCGGACGTCAACGAACTGGCGCGCCGCATCCGCGAGTACGATCTCGCCGTGGGTGCGCTGCCCTCGCAGCTGGGCTTCGGCGCGATGCAGGCCGCGATCGAGGCGAAGCGCCCGCTCGTGGACGTGAGCTTCACCGCCGCGGACCCGCTGGAGCTGGACCAGGACGCGCGTAACGCCGGCGTGGCGATCATCCCCGACTGCGGCCTGGCCCCCGGCCTCACGCACCTGTGCGTGGGGCACGCCGCCGTGGACGGCATGCCGGACGAGATCACGATCTACGTCGGCGGCGTGTCGCTGGACCGCACCCGGCCGTACGGCTACGTCGTGACCTGGTCGCTCGAGGATCTCTTGGAGGAGTACGTGCGGCCCGCACGCGTCGTCCGGGACGGGCGACCGACCGTGCTGCCGGCCTTTGCGGACCTGGACCGCGTGCAGGTGCCCGGCGTCGGCGAGATGGAGTCGTTCCTCTCGAACGGACTGCGCACGATCATCGCCACCATGCCCGAGGTGCCGACGATGAGCGAGCGCACGCTGCGCTGGCCGGGGCATGCCGAGGCGGTGCGGCCGCTCGTCGAGTCCGGCCGCTTCCTGGACGAGTTCCGCGCCAAGTGCATGGTGCAGCCGGCGCGCGACCTGGTGGTGATGATGACCGTGGTGAAGCGCGGCATGAAGGTGCAGCGCGCAACGCTGATCGACCGCTACGACGAGGCGTCACAGCTCACGGCCATGGCGCGCACCACCGCGCTCACGACGTCGGCGGTGGCGCAGTGGGTGGCGGGCGGCGGTGGCGTCAAGCCCGGCGTGCAGCCGCTCGAGCGCGTGGGCCCCGACCAGCGTGCCTACACGGCGATCACCAGCGCGCTCGAGAAACACGGCGTGCGCGTGCAGTGGGACTGGGGCGCCTAGACGCGCAGCTCGCGGTCGCGGCCGAACAGCAGCCGGTTCCGGCGCAGGTGACGCTCGAGCATCACTTCGCTGCTCGCGAGCTGCTCGGGACGGATCTTCTCCCAGGTGTTGAGCACGTGCTGCAGGAGGTAGAGCGTCTCCCAGAGCTGGACGCGCACGCGCGCGACCGGGGCGAGGCGTTCGTACTCGTCGAGGAAGCAGTCGCCGAGCGCGTCGAGCTCGTCCAGCACGGCGCTTCGCCACGCCGGTGAGGCCGCGGCCCGCTCCTCGCCGTCGCCGGAACCGATGATGTTCGTCCGCATGCTCGTGAGGAAGAGCGCCAGGTCCATCGCCGGTTCGACCGCGCAGCAGCCATCGGTGTCGATGAACGCGATGCGGTCGCCGTCCAGCATGACCTGGCCCGGCCGGAAGCTGCCGTGGCAGGTCACCGCGTCTCCGGGCGGGTGCTCGCTCGCCAGGCCATCGATGCCGTCGAGCGCGGCGGAGAGCACGGCGTCGAGTCCCGGCACCCACTCCGAGAGCCGCCTCACGCGCGTGCGCACCTCGGCGAGCTCGTTCGCCCAGCCGTAGGCCGGCAGGCTCGCGCCGCTGGCGTGGAACGCGGCCAGCCCGCGCGCCGTGGCCGTCAGCCGGGTCTCGAGCTGCTCGAGATCATCGCGCGAGAACGTGTCGCGGAACAGCGCCGACTCCAGCGAATCGAGGAACGTGGAGTCCCCGGGCACCGCGCGCTGGATCATCACCTCGGGATCCGGCACCAACCCGAGCGGCTCCGCGATGGTGACCGCGGCGCTCGCCCGCAGCGGTGACCCCCACAGCGCGCTCATGCGCTCGTACGCGGGGCGGCAGCCTTCGCCCGTGCGCGTCTTGGCCACGACGCGCTCGGGCCGGCCGTGACCGTTGGCGCCGGGCCCGTACTCGAGCCGATAGACGACGGTGCAGCGGCTGCCGGGCTTGAACCGGGCGACCTTGAGCTTGCAACGCTCGATGCGGAGATCCGCATAGCCCGGCGCGCTCGAGCGGATCGCCGCCTCGAGCAGCACGCGCGCGCGCACGGCGTCGGTGAGGATGGGCTCCGCGGGGAGCGCGGCGTCCTGCGGCGGGGACCCGAGCACGAGCCCCAGCCCGGGGACGGCGCACTTCCAATCCGGGTCGCCGATCCCGATGCCGGCGCGCGCGGCCCGCGCGTCGGCGGCATTCGCGGGACGCAGCACGCCGACCAGCTGCACCTCACTCCTGGCGCCGGCGGGGCTCTCCACCACGAGCTTGAACGTCACCGCGCGCGAGCCGGCCTCGTGGTGGAGCCGCTTCGGCCGCACCTTGCGAAGTGAGATCAGCCCGGAGGCGACATCTGGGATGCAGGCCTCGAACGCGCTCTTCAGCGAGTCGGACTGGAGCCAGCCCGGCAGCGCCCCGAGCAGTCGGAGGGCATCCAACAGCCATTCTGATTCCAAAGCCGAAGCCGCACGCCCCAAGGCAGTGCGGCGCCTCGTGGGGAGAGGGCCGGAGAGTCCTCGGAATCGAGTATGAACCGCGGCGAGAATGGGTGCTTCCCGCGGAACAGACTCCACACCATCCCCCGAGACGTGGCAAGGGGATTCTCACGAGACCGCTGCAAGGATCACCGCTCGTGACGCGCGTTGTATGCGGGGCATGTTCCCGGCGCGCGTGACACTGAACTCGGCATGCGCGACCGGCGCCGCGCGCGAGATCCGGACGCGCGCTCGACGTCCCGGATCGCGGTGGGTGAGCCGCGAAAGCACGCCGTGGCGCCCCCTCGTGCCCGCGGCTATGCTGCCCCGATACGCCACCGCGGGCCCGCGAGCCCCTGACCCGATCCTTCGGGGAAACGCCCATGGCCGACCTGTCGATCTCGTTCGCCGGCATCAAGAGCCCCAACCCGTTCTGGCTGGCGAGCGCGCCGCCCACGAACACCGGCGAGCAGATCATGCGCGCGTTCGACATGGGCTGGGGCGGCGCGGTGTGGAAGACGCTCGGCGACCCGATCGTGGACACGTCGAGCCGGTTCGGTGCGCTGCACGTGAACGGCACGCGCATGGTGGGCTTCAACAACATCGAGCTGATCACCGACCGGCCGCTCGAGGTGAACCTGCGCGAGGTGCGCGAGGTGAAGCGGCGCTACCCCGATCGCGCCGTGATCGTGTCGCTGATGGTCGAGTCCGAGGACGACTGGCGCGACATCATCAAGCGCACGGTGGATACCGGCGCCGATGGCCTCGAGCTCAACTTCGGCTGCCCTCACGGCATGTGCGAGCGCGGCATGGGCTCGGCGGTCGGCCAGGAGCCGGAGGTGCTCAAGATCGTGGCGGGCTGGGCGGTCAGGTACTCGACCATCCCCGTGCTCATCAAGCTCACGCCCAACATCGGCGACATCCTGGAGCCCGGCGTGGCCGCGGTGGAAGCCGGCGTCCACGGCCTCTCGCTCATCAACACCATCAAGAGCATCACCGCCGTGGACCTCGACAAGATGGTACCCGAGCCGGTGGTGGGCAGGCGCTCCACGAACGGCGGCTACTGCGGCCCCGCGGTGAAGCCGATCGCGCTCCACATGGTCGCGGCGCTGGGCCGCGACCCGCGGGTCACGGTGCCGATCTCCGGCATCGGCGGCATCGCCACCTGGCGCGACGCCGCCGAGTTCATCGCCCTCGGCTCCACCAGCGTGCAGGTGTGCACGGCCGCCATGCACTACGGCTTCCGCATCGTCGAGGACATGATCGACGGGCTCTCCAACTTCCTCGACTCGAAGGGCATGAAATCGGTGAACGAGCTGCGCGGCGCGGCACTCGGCGCCTACAGCGAGTGGGGCGACCTGGACTTGAACTACAAGGTCGCCGCCCACATCGACCCCGAGAAGTGCATCGGCTGCGACCTCTGCTACGTGGCCTGCCGGGACACGTCCGTCCACTGCATCCACACCGGCGAGCACCCGCTGCCCGCAGGCCATCGCGCGCCCACGCGCGACGCGGCGATCGCGCGCGCGAAGGAGACCGGCATCCACGTCACCTGGGCCGACTGGGACGAGTGCACCGGCTGCAACCTGTGCTCTCACGTCTGCCCGGTGCCCGGCTGCATCACGATGGTGGACGACACGCGCGGCAAGCCATTCGAGTCATGGAACGACCGCATCGCCAAGGGCACCGCCAAGGTGCCCGGCGGCCTGCGTGACTGAGTACGAGTCCCCTCCCGGGTCACGCCACGGACAGGCGCCGGAGGCGCCGGAAAAGCCAACGTCGCGGTGGGGGCGGCGAGCCCAACGCACCTACCTGATCGTGTGCGCGCTGGCGTTGCTCGCGATGGCGATCGAGACCGTGCTCGGCCATCCCGGCACCGGCAGCATGATCGCCGCCATCCTCGCGGCCCCGTGGTCGATGCTCGTCGCCGGCGTCGCGCCGCCGCTGCCGCGCAACTGGCCGCTCGCGGCGGGGCTCGCGGTGCGCATGGTGCCGCTCGCGCTGTTCATGCTCTTGAACGCGGCCATCATCCGGGGCATCGCCGCGCGTTCGGAGCGCGACCTCGCGCGCACGGTCACGCGCGTGAGCGCTGTGCTCCTGGTGTCCGCGCTGCTCGGGTCCGGCTGCAAGCTGTCGTCGCGGCAGGAGGTGTTCCTGGCGGCTCCGGCGGACGAGTTCGTCTTCTACACCGGCGGCAAGCAGGAGATGGTGTTCACGTTCGATCTCTCCACCTCGCCGCAGTGGGTCGACCAGCACGCGGACATCGCCGGCGTCACGGACCTCGCGATCCTCGGTGACTTCCGCAACGCGACCGGCGGCATGGGCGGGATCCGGGTGCCGATCGACGTGAAGGTGGCCGCGTCGGCGGACCGGCTGCCGACGTTCACCGCGATCGAGGACGTCTGGGGACCGGTCCACCTCGACACGCTCGCCGTGAAGCGCATCGACTGGCCGGAAGGCGAGCGCCTGATGCTCGCCCACGCCCCGATCCTGAGCGACGAGCTTCGCGGCGACGGCAAGTTCACGCTGATCACGGCCACCGCGCCGCAGATCACGCTCAACGGTGGCGTCCAGATCGAGCACCTCCGCCTCGCGGCCGTGCTCGAGCTGAAGTGACGCCCGGCAGCGCCGCCGAAGCCGCCGCGCCATCCGCCGCGCGCTGGCGCGCGCTCGTGTGGCTCGCGCTCACGTCGCTGCTCGGCATGAGCACGTGGTTCTCGGGCACGGCCGTGATCGGCCCGCTGCGCGAGGCGTGGGCGTTGACGCCCGCACAGTCCTCGTGGCTCACGATCGCGGTGCAGCTCGGCTTCGTCGCCGGCGCGTTGTTGTCGGCGATCACGAACCTCGTCGACCTGGTGCCGGCGAGGCTCCTGATCGTGCTCGCCGCGATCGCCGCGGCGGCCGCGAACGCGGCGTTCGGCATGGCGAACGGCCCCGCGCTCGGGCTGCCGCTGCGATTCCTCACCGGTGTGTGTCTCGCCGGCGTCTACCCGACCGGCTTGAAGCTCATGGCGACGTGGTTCCGCGCCGACCGCGGCCGCGCGCTCGGCATCATGGTGGGCTCGCTGACGCTCGGCTCGGCGGCCCCCCACCTCGTGCGCGGGCTCGGGGCGGCGTTCCCGTGGCGCGACGTGGTGCTCGCCACCTCGTGGCTCACGCTCGCGGGCGCGCTCATCGGCGGGCTCGCGCTGCGCGAGGGGCCGTTCCCGTTCCCGCGGGCGCGTTTCGATCCCTCGCAGGCCGGCCGCGTGCTCCACGACCGCGGCGTGCGGCTCGCGTGCATCGGCTACTTCGGCCACATGTGGGAGCTCTACGCGATGTGGGGCTGGGTGGCGGTGTTCCTTTCTGATGTGCTTGGTCCCAGGGGCGCCATCGCGCAGGCGCCGCTGTGGGCGTTCGCCGCCATCGCCGCCGGTTTCGCAGGCTCGTGGTGGGCGGGCATCTACAGCGACCGCGTCGGCCGCACGGCGAGCGCGGCGCTGGCCATGGCGGTCTCGTGCGCGTGCGCGCTGGGCATCGGCTTCGCGGAACACGGGCCCGCATGGCTGCTGCTCGCGATCGCGCTCGTCTGGGGCGCATCGGTGGTGGCGGACTCGGCGCAGTTCTCGACCATGGTCACCGAGCTCGCCGATCCCGCCTACGTGGGCACGGCGCTCACGCTGCAGCTCGCGCTGGGCTTCACGCTCACGGTGGCGACGCTGTGGCTGGTACCGCTGCTGCACGCGCACTGGGGCTGGACCGCGGCGTTCGCGCTGCTCGCGCCGGGCCCGGCCATCGGCATCGTCGCGATGCTGCGGCTGCAAGCACTCCCCGAGGCGCGGAACCTGGCCGGCGGGCGAGGCTGATCGGGCCCTTGCCCGTGGCCGCCGGACGGCGGAGAGTCCCGGACTTCACGGTTCGTCCCGCCCCGATGAGGACCCAGGGAGCCCAAGCCATGCCGCGCCGCCGCCCGACCCGCCGCCCCGTCGCCTCGCTGCTCGCGCTGTCGCTCGCCGCCACCGCCTCCGCACAACCGCGCGCCGCGGGCGAGCCCGCGCCGCCGATCGTGCTCGCGCCCGATGCCGTCTGGGACGGCGTCGCCGACGCGCCCAAGAAGGGCTGGGTCGTCGTCGTGCGCGGGAACCGCATCGAGAGCGTCGGCCGCGCGGACTCGACGCGCACGCCCGCCGGCGCCACCCGCATCTCGCTCCCGGGCACGACGCTCGTCCCGGGCATGATCGAGGGCCACTCGCACCTCTTCCTCCACCCGTACAACGAGACGCTGTGGGACGACCAGGTACTGAGAGAGCCGTACGGCTACCGCATGGTGGAGGCCGTTGCGCACGCGCGGGCCACGCTCGCGGCCGGCATCACCACCACGCGCGACCTCGGCACCGAGGGCGCGTGGGCGGGCGACGTGGAGCTCAAGCACGCGATCGAGAAGGGCATCGTCCCGGGTCCGCGCATCATCACCACGACGCGCGCCATCGTCGCGACCGGCAGCTACGGCCCGCAGCGGTCGCGTTACGCGTTCGATCCGCCGCAGGGCGCCGAGGAGGCGAGCGGCGTCGAGGAGGTGGCGCGCGTGGTGCGCAACCAGATCGGCCACGGGGCGGATTGGATCAAGGTCTACGCCGACTACCGCTGGGGCCCGCGCGGCGAGGCGCTGCCGACGTTCAGCCAGGAGGAGCTGAACGTGCTCGTGGCCACGGCGCGCGGCAGCGGGCGCCCTGTCTGCGCGCACGCGCAGACCCCGGAGGGCATGAAGCGCGCGGTGCTCGCCGGCGTGGAGACGATCGAGCACGGCAGCGACGGCACGCCTGAGGTGTTCAAGCTCATGAAGCAGCGAGGCGTGGCGCTCTGTCCCACGCTCGCGGCCTCGGAGGCGTACGCCACCTACTTCGATGGCTGGGTGAAGGGGCAGAAGCCGCCCACGCCCGACCTGGTCGCCAAGCGCACGAGCTTCAAGGCGGCGCTGGCCGCCGGCGTCACCATCTGCTTCGGCGGTGACGTGGGGGTGTTCTCGCACGGCGACAACGTGCGCGAGCTCGAGGACATGGTGGAGTACGGGATGAGCCCGCTCGCGGCGCTGCGCTCGGCCACGAGTGTCAACGCCCGGGTGTTCCACCTCGACCAGCTGGGTCGGATCGCTCCCGGCCTGCTGGCGGACCTGGTGGCCGTGCAGGGCGACCCGACGCGGGACATCGGGGCTTTGCGCAACGTTCGCTTCGTCATGAAGGACGGCCAGCGGTTTGGTGGGACAGAAAGTCCTTGACCCAGACTTAACGCGTGGCAGACTCGAAAGCCGTGCCCGCGTTTACGGCCGCCGGCACCCGAGGTCCCCAGATTCCCCCCCAATCCCGGAGGGCTCCATGTCCCTGTTCACTGCCCACCGCAGGACCTTCACCGTCGCGGCGATCCTCGCCACCGCGGCACTCATCGTCGCGGGCTGCAGCAAGAAGAGCACGAGCGTGCTCGCACCCGACAGCCCTGATGTCGCCGGCATCAAGAACGGTGGCGAGCTATCCATGGCGAACGCTGCCGTGCGCGCCGTGGCCACCGTGCAGGAACGTCACACCGCTGACCTGATGGGCATTCCTGGTGTCGTGGGGACCGCCACCAGCGTGGATGCCGATGGGAATCTCGCCGTGATGGTGATGACCGAGCATGCGCTCGGCGCCGGCCGGTTGCCGGCGAGCGTCGAAGGCATCCCGGTGTTCGAGGAAGTGACCGGCAAGATCCGCGCGATGGCCGTGGCGGATCACCAGGTGAAGCAGACGCCGCCGGTCCAGATGGGCACGTCGGGCGGCTGGCGGTTCGACCTCGCGAACGGCTTCTGCTGCGGCGGCACGCTCGGGTCGTTGGTGCTGAAGGGCGGCACGCAGTACGTGCTCAGCAACTACCACGTGCTCGAGGCGGACATCGTCAACGGCGGCAACGGTCGCACGGCCGTGGCCGGCGACCCGGTCGTCCAGCCGGGCCTGATCGACGTCTCGTGCAACGCGAACAACGCCCAGAACGTTGCGAGCCTCTCCGGCATCAAGAGCCTCCCGGGCTCGAACGTCGACTGCGCCATCGCCTCGGTCATCTCCGGCCAGGTGCGCACCGACGGCTCGATCCTCGAGATCGGCACGATCGCGAACACCACGGTGGGCGCCTCGGTAGGGCAGGCGGTCAAGAAGTCGGGCCGCACGACGGGCCTCTCGCGCAGCTCGGTGAGCGGCTTGAACGCCACCGTGAGCGTGGCCTACGAGAACGAGTGCGCCGGCGGCTCGGCGTTCACGAAGACGTTCACGGGCCAGATCGTGATCCGCAACCGCGGCTCGCGCTTCCTGAACAGCGGCGACTCGGGCTCGCTGATGGTCGAGGACGTCTCGACGCACGCGCGCGCGGTCGGCCTGCTGTTCGCGGGCAGCTCGCAGTCGGCGATCGCGAATCCGATCGGCCAGGTGCTGAGCTTCCTCGGCGCCACGATGGTCGGGAACTGATCTCGAACGTTCGACGCGGTATGATGACGCGCCCGCTTCGCCACAGGGCGAGGCGGGCGCGGTCTTTCCCGGGAGGAGCCCGATGAGGACATGGGACCCGCGCGCGCTCGTGGCGGTGGCGCTCGCGCTGCTCGCGTCAGGCTGCCAGCAGCGCGCCGCCGAACAGCCCCCGGCCTCCGCGCCGGCGAGCGAGCCGGCGGCCCCTGCCGAGCAGTCGCTGTCGCTCGTGATCGCGCGCAACGCCACGATGCTGATGGGCATCCCCGGCGTGGTCGGGGTCTACGAGGGAGAGACCTCCGGCAAGCCCGTGCTCCGGGTGATGGTGGTCGCCCGCGAGGACTCGATCCTCAACAAGATCCCGCGGACGCTCGAGGGCTACGACGTGGAGATCGAGGTGGGCGGGCCGGTGCGGCCCATGAACCACTGACGACCTACCAGCTCCCGCCGTAGGGCCCGAAGAACCCGTGCAGCTCGGCGCGCTCGGCGCGGTTCAGCCGGTCGCTCCACACCTCGATCATGTTGCGGTCGTCGGTGAGGACCGGAGCGTTCGCGGGCTGGGGTTCGAACCGGTTGAGCCAGGCGTGCGTCTGCTGCTGCGCGACCCAGAGCGCATCGGGGTTCTGGAAGAACTGGGTCGGGTCCGGCAGGTCTTCGTCGGCGAACCGGACCGGCTGCAGCGTGGCGAGGAGCAGGATCGTGCCGATCGCGTTCGGCGGCTCGCTCGTGGGCAGCGCGACCACGTGCGGGAACCTCGTGCGCAGCGTGGCGGCGAGCGAGGCGAGCATGGGATCGTCCCAGCCCAGCGTTTCCACGCTCACCACCAGCATGCCGTCGTCGATCAGCCGCGGCGCCACCAGGTCCACGAACTCGCGCGTGCAGAGCGGGAACGGCATGTAGCTGTCGGCGAACGCATCGAGCACGATCACCGAGTGCCGGCCGCGGTCGTTGCGCAGGAAGCGACGGACGTCGGCGACCTCGAGCGGCACCTCCCCGGGCCGGTACGACACGCGCCTGGACACGCGCACGCGCTCGGCATCGGGCTCAACCACGCGCACGCGCCATCCCGAGCGCGAGAACGCCAGCGGCAGCGTGCCGCCGCGCAGGCCGAGCACGAGCATCGAGTCGCGGCCCGGGCGCATGAGCCGGAGGAGCCCCAGCGCCGCCGGCCCGCGCTGCACGCAGTCGCCGGACAGCGTGTCCATGACGGCGTGGATGGTGCCGTCGGCGACCAGGTAGCGGGCGCCGTTGCGGTCGAAGACGCGCAGCTCGCCCTCGCGCCCGCGGCGGAGCTCGAGCATCGGCGGCCCGAGGCGCGAGGCGACGGCCGGGCGCACGCCCACGAACAGCGCGACCGCGAGCACGAGCAGCGCGCCGGCCGAGATCGTCGCCGGCGAACGCCGGAAGCCGAGCGCGAACGCCAGCGCCCCCTCGCCCGCGGCGAGGATCGCCAGCGTGATCTTGAGCCCCAGCTGCGGCACGAGCCCGTAGCCCGCGAGCGGCGCGGCGATCGCGGCACCCGCGATCAGCCACGCGCCCTGGCCGAGCGCCTCGGACGCCGCGGCCTGCGAAGCGCCCGCGCCGAACGCGAAGCCGAGGCAGAGGATCGGGAGACCGGCGAACACGACCGAGGCGACCGCGATCGTCAACCGGAGATCGACGCCCCAGAGCGCGACGAGCAGCGTGCGATGGAACAGCGCGGTGAGCAGCGTGATCGCAGCCGCGGCCAGCAGCGCGCGCGCCGCGACCAGCCCGGCGCGCTCGGTGGGGGCGGTGCGGGCGCCGAACGCGCAGCCGATCGCGAAGCCGAGCAGCGTCGTGAACGCGATGCCGCAGTAGAGCGCGAGGCTCAGGCCCGCATACGGGGCGATGAGGCGCTGGGCGGCGTATGCCGTGCCGAACACGCACACGCCAAAGGCCATCGCGGACAGGGTGCGCAGCATCGCCGCGCACCCTGCCAGTCCGCCGAACGCGCTGTCAACGACGCGGCGCGCGTCAGGGAGTGACGATGAAACGTGTCGACTTGTCCGCGTCCACCGTGACCAGCCGCGCGAAGTAGACGCCCGGCCACACCGCCGAGCCGTTGCGCGCGCGGCCATCCCAGCGGATGGCCTGCGGGCCCGACGGCAGCGGCCCGTCGGCGAGCGTGGCGATGCGCCGCCCGAGCAGGTCGTAAATCGCCAGCTCGGCGCGGCCGGCCGTGGCGAGCGAGAACGAGATCGTGGCGCCGTGTTGTGCCGGGCTCGGCGAGACGCGCGGGCCCTGGAGCACGCCCGGCTGCTGGAGCTGCTGCTCCGAGGTGACCGGCACGGCGCTCGAGGCGTTGGGGTCGAACGGCTTGGTCGAAGCGTCGATCGACTCGACGAAGCGCGCGAGCGCCTCGCGATCGCCCCCGTCGCCGAGCAGGTCCACGCCGCCCGTGCCCGCGCTCCGGTGCGGCACCAGGTCGAGCACGGCGAGCACGGTGGGCGCCGAGCCGTTGTGCAGGTAGGGCGGGAACGCGTGCGCGCCGAGCAGCGACGGCGGCACGTAGCCGTCCGCGCCCAGCGCCGCCGGCGACAGCACGTCGCGCACCTCGTTCGCGGCGTTGGGGTTGAACGTGCCCACGCTCCGGAGAGCGCCGATCACCTGAGGTCCCTTGAGGATCGCGGGGTCCGGCGGCGGCGTGAACGTGCGGCGGCCGACCGACCAGCCGGCGCCGCCGTGACAGCTGGCGCAGCGGGCGGACGCGAACAGCTTCTTGCCCTTCTTGATGAGCTTCTCGTTGTGATCGCCGTCGTCATTCGCGAACGGCGAGATCGGCGTGCGGAC
>Ga0207670_10000359_pt1 | contig 26532 bp, 23 predicted proteins | sample KBSS23HmetaG_FD_184339 | JGI IMG/M metagenome (GOLD analysis project Ga0207670, IMG submission 184339) | Switchgrass rhizosphere microbial communities from Kellogg Biological Station, Michigan, USA - KBS S2-3H metaG (SPAdes) (version 2) | ecosystem: Host-associated > Plants > Roots >... | reverse complement strand
CCATCACCAGAGCTGAACCATACTCGGACCAGTCGCGCAGGATGTTCATGTAGAACGTGGCTGACTTTCCCGAGCCTGATGGTCCAAAGATGCCGGTGTGCGTTAGCAATCTCTCAAGGGGCAGGATCAAGTCATATGGTCTGGCGCTGAGGGCCGAGCTGAGACGCCCCACTCGGACCGCGCCGCGAGGCAGACGTTTGCCGGCACGATGAGCGAGACCCTTGGCTTTCAGTTCCGCGATCGTGGCCCAACGAGCAGAGCCATGTGTCAGGCGCTGATTGAGACTGTAGTACGGGTAGACTCGGTTGATGGATTCAATGACGCCGACGAAGGCAACGAGGAGAGCGCCAAGCAGTATAAAGACCATCCACTTCAGATCGAGGGCCAGCATCGCACCGGATCGGAAAAAGAGATAACCGGCGACGGAGCTGCTAAACAGCAGAGTCCCGCAGCTCGACAAATCCTGAAAGAAGCGCCTCGCCGCCTGAAATGAATCGAGCTCCGGTTCATCCGCCGGCCGCGGAATGAAAAAGTCGGCATCAATCTTTTCGAGTGTGGTGCGAAAGCTCATGAGTCAAACCTTTCTGACTATTTGGGTGAGACGGTGTTGGCCCACTGTTCGAGCTGAGCACGCTGATCGTCGGGAATCTGATTCTGTGTGAAGAGTCGAGGCTGCCAACCGGAAGCAATGATCTCGGCGATCGGCGCAAAGGGCGCGGGATAGACTATGCCGTCGAGTTGTATTGATTCGAAGTAGCGCGCTCCCACACGAGTGTTCTCCAGGTCTGGCAGGCGGATGAGAATGGCCGGCCCGTCCCTGCGATCGTGGGGCACCGAGATCACTTCGACCGTTAAGTCTGTGGGTGAATAACGAACGTGAATCGTGCCGCGAAGCGTTTGCAGAACGCCGGGTTCCGACGTCAGCCATTCAGTGGGAATCAGTTGACGTTGGGCAATGTATGCAACGAGCTCCGCCGAGTCTCGCGGAATTCTTCCACGTAGTGAGCCTTCGATGACACTGGTGCTGGCGGCAATCGCAACGGCCGTGACGTCTCTCAGTCTCTCTGCCGTACGTGGGACTTCGCTGTCGGGCCAACGGTATAACGAACCCCTTTCAACAATCGATGAGCCGCTGCCGGTGTCACCTATAGTGACCCGGGCGTCGACAGTTGCCATGCGACCGCCCCCCGATCGCTGTATGGCAAGTGGAACGACGACGAGCACCAGTAAGGCGCCACCGGCAACGGCGACGAGAGGCCAGATGTGTCCCTGCTCACGCATCATGCAACCTCTCGTAACTGAATTTTTTGTTCGCTGAATACGCCATCTATCATTTGGTCTATAAAGGCGTCGGCGGTGTGGGCAGCCCTTTCCAATCTCATCAATCCCAATTCAAGGTTGGCGAGATCGTCCGCGTTGCGTGCGATGAAGCCCAGGTGATCGTCGATGACTTCGGCTGAGATTTCAGCGACGTCTGCCGAAGTCAGCGAACGCAATAAGGCAATCGATTCACGCAGCCCGGGTTTATCTTTTACGGTCGGCATCATGATCCGGATGTACCTGATCACCTTCACGACCTGAGTCAATAAATCAGGCGACGCTTCGGATACGCGCGAATGGAGAATGCGTGCTTCTTCCAGGTCCGTTGGCAGTCTCACTTTCGTATAGACACAGCGCGATCGCAGGGGCGGATGGACCACATGCTGGTTGTTGGAAGTGAGAATGACTATAGGCTTCTCATCGTGCTTACCAACGCCGATATGACCGCGGTTCTCCATTAGTCTCGGCACTGATGCATGCCCGTCAGTGAACAATTGATAGAAGAATGCCTGGCAGACTGGTGGCAGCTTTTCGAATTCGTCGAGCTTCACAATTGGGACTATCCCCGTGGTGGCGAGATAGTCGTAAGCCTTCAGGATTTCGCCAAGATTTAGAAACTCACGGCGCCATTGCCGGCTTCGAGCTTCCGCGAGACTCAGGTCATTTGTACTGACTGCCTGCACGACAAAGTTGTTCTGTGCCGGCTGGTCCCATTCGAACAGGATGTCCTTGAGAGTCAGATCGTCCATTCCCTGCAGCTCGAAGTAAGGGCGGTTGCAGGAGTAGGCGAGCGCGTCGACCATCTCGGTCTTACCTCCCCCACGCTCGCCTTCAGCCAGGAGCGGCATTCCTGACTTCAATGACAGGCAGAGATCTTTCAGCGGACGTAGTTGAAAGATGTAGCCCGATTCACGGGCCACGAGCTCCGCGAGCGCGTCACGGCCGTGGTCGCGCACCAGCCGCCGCGGATCTATTACTGGTCGAGATGGATCGGATGGAATCATGGTCTTTGCCTCGAAGGTGCCTCAAAAGTGTGAGCCACAAAAAGGCACAAAAAGCGCAAAATGGTTTTGCTTAAGCTTTTGCGCTTTATGTGGCCTTTTTGTGTCTAGTCATGGCCTGTCGTTCTCCTGCATTCTTATAGCTAGGCGCTTCTGTTCTTCGGTCATCAACGGTATGGCCGCACGAACGTCATCAGCCGTGCCGAAGAGAATCAATTCCATGACTTCGCGGTCTGTTAAAGAGACAAATTGGTGTTCTGTGCCGGGCGCATCCGCACCCTCAACTCTGCCCGGCAGATCGACGACCATTACATAGGCCTGTTGTCCGGCTTCGACCTTTACAAAGGTATTCTTGTCCGAATTACTGACCAGACCACGGGCTTGGTCGTTGAGGGGATCCAGCACTCGATAGCCTGCGCCATCGATCACTACAGTGCCCCGGCCGCTAAGCGCGCCGGCCATCGAGGTCGCGACCTGGAGTCCACCGGATGCGACCTTGCGCAAGGTCTGCTTGAGAGTGGTCCGATCGACGCTCATGCGCTTACCCGGTATACCGCTGGCGCCGTCACTGCCGAGAACGTCACCCGTCATCGTCACGAGTTTGTTCTCGCGCGGATCGATATAACCAATGACGTTCACAAAAGCGCGGTCTTGCTCGCTGCCGGTGGTTCGGCCGATCAGGACTGTGCCTTTAGATAAGGACCAGCCGTTGCCGGACGCGACTCGAGTCAGTTCCAGCCTTGCATATGAATTGTTTCGTAAGGTGAAGATGACGCCCTGAGTTCGCACCGGAAGCATCGTGCCGAAGGGCGGCACGGTTGGTGGCGCTTGTCTTATCCTCACAGGCACGGGCGCCGGCTTCTCATCGCGGCTGGTCTTAATCGCAACCGGCGCGGGCGTGGATTTCGGCACGACATCGTCGACGAAGAGACTCTGCGTAGGATTTGCATGTGACTGCGGCTCAACTGGTGATCGGTCTTTCTTTGCTTGTGCGTTGCCTTCCTTCGTCTGCGAGTCGGAATTCTCATCGCCGTTTTTACCCACATCTCCAAAAACCGGCGAGTGGCCAGTGAAATCAACTTTGCCATTCTGAGTTGGTCCAGGAGAGGGGGCAGGCGATGGAACCGGAGAAGCGGAATTGCGAGGCTGCGTATTCGCATCGACGCCCGCGGCCGACCGAACCATATCGATCGCTTCGGCGGTCACATGACTGTCGGAATTCGTCACTTCATTCTGTGGCTTAGTGCTCTGCGTGTTTCTGCGGGATTCGGCATTCACCGTCACATTAACTCGCTGCACGCGCATCAACAGATAGAAGGCACCTACACCGGCGCCAATCAGCAACAGAATTACTGACCAGCTGATCAGCTTGCGTTTCCAGGTGCTTTTTTTCTTCGTGTCCGGATCTTTTGGGGGCTGAAGGGCCGGATGGTTCGGGTCGATAACGTTGCCGCCGGGGCCGTTTTCTCCCGCGCCATGCTCGCCATCAACGATCATGGTCTTGCCGGGTTCTTTGTCTTGCTGACTCATGGCTCTTCCCTTTCTCTCTCGGTTGTTACTTCAGGAGCGCTATTGAGGCCGGTTCATCAGCCGCGTTGGATTGGGCCACGACAACTTTTAGCCGGTGCCGCACACCCATTAGCGGTGGCGTGTAGGCAACGGCGTAGTAGACTGTTTGCCCGGCGGCGAGTTCACCGCCCGAATCACTCATTTCGGTATGAAGCGGCTTGATCGACTGCACATTGATGACTTTGCCTTTGTCGTCGAGCATCTCCAGCGTGAGATCAGGAGTGCCGGGAATGAGTTTGAGTGGGCGTACCTGTGTTCCTGACTGCTAGTAACAACACCAGGACATCATCTTTCAGATCACCGTCCTGCAGCGCAGCCAAAGCAAGCCCGTGCAATGGTCTGGTCCAATTCTTAAATGTGCCCGGTTGCGCTGTCGCGCGTGCCAACTGCTTCCTGGCGGCACTGACGGCGCGTTCATTAAGGCTGGACGGTCCATTAACCAATGGAGGGATGCCATTTGAAACTGGAGCGGCGTTTGGCTTTCCCTCCTGTGGCTTCGACGCGCTCTCGACGTTCGGAATGATGCTGGAGTTGTTGGAAGGATCGTTGTTAGTTTTCTTAGCTTCTTCGATCGGCTCGACGGCGATCGAAGCGGGCGCGCCGGACTGCCCAGCCGGTTTATCACCTCCTTGCTCTTTCTGTTCCAGGTTCACTGGCAGCCCGGCGGCACGCCGTCGCGCCACGACTTCATCACGCTGGTAACTCAGCACACATCGATGAACGTTTTGTGCGAGGTCGGCTACGGGATAGAAAAGAAAAGTCACCACCAGGCCGCTGCGCATCTGCGCCGTCACAGTCGCCGCGGGCGTACGCTTTTTCTGATTAGGAACAGGTACGACAAACAGCGAGCCCGGCCGCACAATGATGGCGCGCTTGTTTCTTTCGAGTGCCCTCTCATCGACCGTGACCATTTCCGGATCGCCCGGAATGATGTAGCGTGGCCCGTCATTGGCAGGCAGCTCGATCAACACACTCGCGTGTTGGGCCATCGCCAGTCTCACCACTGTCTCATCTTTCGTTACTTCGACCATGGCTTCACCAACAAAGAAATCAGCGACGGGTTCAACGGGAGCGGGAGCAACTGTCTGCGCCACTGGCCGCCTGGGCCGTTTTGGCGTCTGGCGTGGAACGCACGGCGCACTGTTTGGTTTGTCTGGACTCGGTGCCGGTTTTTGTGCCTGGCTTTCAACGGTTAGCGACAGCAAAATGGCGATGAGCAAAAGCGTCGTTTTCATATTTCTATTCCTTTAGTTGGGAATGTTGGCGACTACGGGTGTGTCGGATTCGCTGGAACTAAGCTCTTTGTAATCGAGGGCGTTAATGCGAAAGCCTGAACGCAAGTTGCGGTCGAGCCGGAACGTACCATCTTCTGGCGCGTCCGGAAGGAGTTCGACCGTTAGCAGCACGTGTTTGGTAACGTGCTTGCTCTGGTTCTTGATTACCAGATCGATTTCCTGTGTACCGTAGACCTTGACGGTTAACGGCTTTCCCGGTGCGTGCTCCAGATATTCTGTTTTCCAGGTGGCATTCCATTGCTGCTCGCGTTGTGTTTGCAGCACTTTTTGGTCCGTCAGATACTGCGCAAACTTCTTGGCCTGGCCGGGGATCATCAGGCGCAGGGCGGCTTCAATGTCTTTGGCGCGCGAGCGCTGATCGACTCGGTAGAGGTAGTCGAGGTAAGTCCTTACCACGTAATCCATGTCCGCGATTTGCAGTTTGTCTTTTTCGAGCCGGACCGCTTCGGTTGCGCCTAGCTCGCGGTCGTTGATCATGACCGTGCGTCCGGAGGACATATCGACGACGATGCGATCGGGACGTTGAATGGATTTGTAGACCACGCCGACGACGGCTGTGGCGGTAATAAATAAAGCGAGCAGCAAGAGCCGAGATTGGCGTCTGATAGTGCGCACATCTGCCGGGTCGCGATAACAGATCACGGGCGGCAAGGAACTGTTCTTCTCAAGCACTTCCATTTGGTCCACGTCCTGCTCGTGGTCCACTGTTACTTTCAGATCCAAAACATCTGCCGACATAGTTCCCTCGCACATCGTTTCTGATTTCATGAGTGGCACTTGATCTACTGAAGTTCAGAATCAATGCCGCAAATGCAGGACGGTCCTCATCAAGAACTGTTCCGCTCGTATCGGCGACGAGGCTCATGCGCTGTAATTGCGTATGTTTGTTGGTGATTTAATCGTTGGAGAGTTCGAAGGCGTGAGTGCGAAAGCGTCGAGTGCCGGGATTCAGGGCAACGACTGCTCAAAAATCAGGGCAGGAGTCACCCAAAGTTGCCGCGTGAGACACTCAGGGTAATGCGCACGAGATTAGCATCCTTGAAGATAATAGATGGAGCGCGTGCGCAGTTTCGACCGCAGAGAAAGACCGTTCAATCCATTGAGAAGTTCGTGAGAACTTCTTGAAGATGATTCGCCAGAACATGATGTACTCCGCGGTTCACTTGGGTGAGAAACGAAGGCCGTCGAAACGCGACGAGAGGCATGGCCGTGACCTGCGCCAAAGTGGCAGCCTCACGGATTACAAGGAGGAAAGTCGTGTCCCGCGCAAACAATAGTCATGGGCAAGTAATCACGAGACGATCATTTCTCGGCAGCGCTGGTGCCCTAATCGGAGGACTGCCGCTACTCGGGTATTCTCAGAATCAGCGGAGAGCGCCCCAGCCACTTCGCGCAACCTACCTCGAGGCTCAGTACCTTCCTGTCCTGCGGCTGCATCCGGACGATCCCTACCGTCCTTCGACGGTATCCTGGCTGCTCCGAGGGCGGAGTTACGGTTTAAAGGTCATGCTGATCCCATTCTTAAGAAAGGTGAAGTGAGCCCGTACAACATCCACACGCGGGTCTTTGGCGGGCAGACGTCCGGGGGCGGTAACCGCGTGACAGACTTCTACCTGAACTACCCGGATGATAGTGACAGAGAGACGACGCGGCGTGGCAACCTGGACGAGTTCGCCTGCTACGTACACATCTCACGGCAGGAACCCTTTCGAGATACAATTGCGCAACAACAATCTCCGAGTACCGCGGTCCCAACTCCAGCTCCAACGATCTCAAAGGAGTATGTGTCAGCGGATGGCAGGTTCAAGATCCTCTTTCCCGCAGCGCCAAACGAGATCCATGAAACTGTTGAGACATCGATGGGCAAGCTTCCTTTTCACATGCTCATATGCCCATTTACCCCTACTGTCAGCTATCACGTAGTCTACATGGATTACCCGATCAATCTAGAGAGCGCTGATCTTGTCAAGAAAGCATTGGACAGTGCACGCGAAGGTAGTTTGAAGCGCATTGCAAAAGAAGATCCTCAGGTCACTAAAGAGTCTGATATTTCGATAGATGGTCACGCCGGGAGATATCTCGAGATTGAGCTTAAAGGTGACGCGAAAACGCGAATGAGATATTTCGTGGTTGAGAATCGTGTGTACGTGATCGGCCTTGGGAGCCCGAAGGAAAAGCCTAAGGTCCTGGACGCGACGAATGACTATGAAGCGATCGCGACCCGGTTCATGGATTCATTCAAAATCATCCCTGCATTGCAGGCTGACATGTCCACGACGTGGAAAGAATTTTCATCAACTGAGGGCGGCTTCAAGGTCCAGTTTCCCGGAACCCTCAACAATCCTCGATCCCGGCTGGATCTTCAGGGCTCATGCACATGACGTCATATCTATCGGCCGCCGCGTACACTGCCATGTTCTTTGATTATTCAGAAACCCCAAAAGATGTGATTGCCATACTCGAGCTACTGGACAATCTTCGTCTTGGTGAGATCGAATCGGGTCTGAAAGGATTAAATCCCAACCTTATAAGGAATGCACTACCTCAATCGAGGGTTATCCTGGAAGACTTCTTGTCCTGGAGCTCTCGAATAATCAGATTTATCGCAGGAAAATGGTGCTCGTCAAAAATCGTGTTTATATACTAACGGCCACAGCTCCCAGAGATAATCCCACCGCCGGTAACAGCTATGAAGCACTTTCGCTGAAATTCATAAATTCATTCATTTTCATGGCCCAACCGCTGAAGGAGTGAAAGGCCTGTTGTCTAAGCACACGAGTTGGGCCAGTTCGAGTTGCCGGCGAGCACGTTCATCGCTGATCATCATCCATCAACGTAGTACGGCATCCAAGGATGTCATCGCCGAAGCAGAATTAGTACGCCAGCCGCAATCGCAAGTACCGCGAGTGCAGTATTCACGGTTGCTGAGATTCGTACATTAAGCAACGGCAAGAGCCCGGTAAGAATTAACCAGATAGCGAGCAGAATCACCATTGTGGGGAGCACTATTCCATTATGAATCGAAGAGGCTACCTCCCGGTGGCCTCGAGTTCTTCTGCCAGTCGAAAGGCATGTAAATCCTTTCGGAGATGTGCCAGCGATGTAGTTCCCGTTAGAATAACGCCCCTGAAAGATTGTCTGAGTATGAAACGATAGGCATCCACCAAAGCGGAATGGCCTCGATGCAGGCCATTGTCGTTGTACAGATGTTTGCCCATTCCCAAAGGCCGGTTAACGACTGCCTGTTTGCCATAGCGATTCGCCAGTCGGAATGCCAGCTCGAACTGTGGGTTGGAACGATTAAAGGGAAACTGTAGATAAGAATACAGCTCTGATTCTGTAGCTATCGTCGCACAGGTTAAATCAGACACACTTACGCCGAACGCACGTACCTGGCACGATTTCGCGTACTCTAACACACGAAGCAGATCGGGGTGGTTCAAGACTTCCGGGGTGGGTTTATGGAGTTGAAGCAGATCGATTCGATGTACTAGCCGAAGACTTTGATCGATACTGCGACAAAGCGCATCGTATGAGTGATCCGTATATGGCTCATTCCGCTCCCGATCCCAATGCTCTCCAAACTTGGTCATGATTGTGAGTTGGTCCAGTGTTGAAGAATCAAGGGTCCGAAGAAATTGACCAAATAGATTCTCACTGCGCCCGTAGCTTGGTGCGGTGTCAAAGACAGATACGCCTGCCTCTATTGCATTCTGAAGAAAGTCATATGCCTGTTCGAGTGAAGGTAAGGGTTTCTCAACAAAGCCCCAGGTTCGTCCGAGGGATATGAGACCCAATCCGAATTGAACTTCTCCCATCATGCCGATCTCATTACATCCCGGTATATTTGCTCATGTTGAGCGGCAATAATATCGAGCGTGTAACATTGAACAATTCTTTGCCGGGCGTTCGCACCCAGGCGTTGGCGTAAAGAAACGTCCTGAAGCATTTTGATTAAGGCATTCGCTATTCCCTGGATATCTCCGGCTTCGATTCGGTAGCCTTCTCGGTCTGTCTGCACGAGAGCCTCAGTCCCGGCTATGTCGCTAACAATGCTCGGCAGACCCACTGACATGGCCTCCATAAGCGCAAGAGGAATGCCTTCGCTGGATGACACGAGCATGTAAACGTCAGTAAGACGTAGCAGCTCGGCTACTTGTTTCTTGCTCAGCGGTCCTACAAAACGCGTTACGTTTGTTAATCCCAAACGCTTAACCTGTGCCATTAGAGAATCGTATTCCGGCCCTGCTCCTCCCAGCATCAACAACGCCTTTGATTCTGATCGATGGGCCTGCGCAAAAGCATCAATGATAGTGTTAATCCTCTTTCCCGGCACGAATCGACATATAGTGGTTACGACCATGTCATCCAACGGCACGTCCCATTTTTGCCGCAGCATCGCACGCTCCGCCGGAGACGCGGGTGCTAGAGCCACTGGGTCGACGCCGCAAGTAAGATAAGCAAGCTTCGCTCCTGCAAACCCAAGCGACAGAAATTCTTCATACATAGCCGAATTGAGAATGAAAACTCGATCTGCCAATCTGCGAAAAAGTCGCAACTCAAACCTTCCCAGTAATGTCTGCTGTAAGCGCCGTGCGGCGCCTGTGCCGGCGAACATAACGATTACACGTTTACGAAATGCTGCCGCTACGAGCATTCCCACGAGCGTGTGGAGGCCTGCATGAAAGAATTGGACGATCGAATACTTGTGCCTGTCGCGCAACAGCTTCCAACCACAGTGCAGCGCGAACCAGCGCTGATGATCTTCCGAAGCGAGCTCACAGAGAATTGGACCAGCCAAACTCGAAGGAAGCGATCTCGTTCGGGCAACTAACGATGTGGTTAGTACCCTGACTTGATGTCCGCGGCGCGCAAGTACTGCCGAAAGCTGTGCCGCATGCATTTCCGCACCTCCTAATATAGGTGGGTATTGGGGAATAACAATCACTACCTGAAGCGATTGACTGTTATCAGCATTGTTGGTTTTCGCCATCTTTGCTAAGCCCCGGCCATTGTTGACTGGCTCATTGATTGGGTAGGTAGAACTCGGCCCATGGCAGCTTTGTAAACCCGAGGCATAGCTTCGCCGGCAGTCATTCGCACAAGGGAGTCTTGATCCTGAGGTGATTCGACCGCGTAAGGTATTGGTTTTCCGTTAGGCGCGATGTAACGTTCTGGGTCAATGTAAATAATTTTCAGACCTCGCTCACGCGCACGTAACTGCGCAAGACGCCGGTCGGCATGCACCCCAACCACCAGTAACGATCTCGCCCTTGGGTCAAAAGAAACTGACGGATACTCTCCCCCGTGGACCATCGGGAAATACGGCTCGGTATCATATCGGCGAAGTGAAACCTCTTCGAGCCCAACGTCTGCACAAAGACAGTCAAAGTTGTTCGTGATCACTGGTCCCACTAAATGCCCATGCTGCCAGAGTTCGCGCATGGCCCTGTAGAATGGCGTCGCTTCCGCCACCACGCATGCCCGGTAGATGTCACACATCTCGCGATACTTTTCTTCCGGAGAGGCAAAGAGTCTGAAGATCAAGTCATCTGCCGCTTCAAACACAAAAGAGAAGTCGCTCTTCGAGACGCTATAAATTCGGTGAAGCGAAGAAAGATGCGGTATACCAGCCTCGGTTGAAGGTCCACAGCCCAATTCAACCTGCGCGGGAAAATACTGAACGACTTCCTCAGGCTCGTTCAGTTGCGGGTTTCCGCGCGGAATGATTTTGCGCAATCCAACTTCGTAGAACCATCGCCACGGACGCTGATGAAGGGTTGCCGGAAAGTCGTAGCCTTCTGTCCATACGGCCACTTCCAAGTTCCGGTAATGGCCTGGGAAATGCACTCCCCTTCGCTCGTCTTCCGGGTGTAAACGGTGCACGCTGCACCTTGCTATCAGGGTACCCCTACGCCAGTACTCGGAAGCTGCGTTGGATATCGTTTGTTCCCATCCACCCGTGCGCAGATTCTGTAGTAGGAGCGTTTTATAGTCTGCGATGCTTTGGTCGGGAAGGGTCAAGTTGATCCATAGATAGGAGTTGCATAATACGAAGGAGTCGCCGTCAAGTCCGTATTCATCATAAAAGTGAATCAGACGCCGGCGCTTGTCTTCAGGTGAATTCCAGCCTGATTGCTGCGCGTTGCTGGGATGCTGATGGCGCCGCCAGATCGATTCGGTAAACCGGCGGTGCCAGCCCGTGCGATCTGAATCGATGTGTAGCAAGTAACGTTGCCTTTGCGCCTCAGTGAGGTGTGGAATGAGTATAAGAGGAAAATTCATGAGCTTCCCTTTGTGCGATGACGAACATGTCAGGTCCCCGACCAGAATCGTAGATCGTTTGCAGTTCTGCTCCGGAATAAAATCCTTGCAGGAGGTGAGCGCTGCAGTCAGTTTTCGTGTCGGTTACTGTAAAGCCCGCATCTCTCAGTAACAGGCCAATGGATTGACGAGAGAAAATGTGGCAGTGATCACTTCGAAACGAGCGGTATGAGCCTCCAAACACTTTGAGCTCCAAAGCATCCATACTAGGAATCGTAAGGACTAGTCGACAACCCGGTCCCAATATGCTTGCGATCTCTCGCAACTCAGCCGCAGGGTTGGTCAAATGCTCCAGCACAAATTGATATAGGACCAGATCGTAGTCGTGCCGGACAGCTCCACTTTGGCGCGCCTCGGTCAACGTACCAGTGAAAGTATCCATTCCATAGAGAGCGAGCGCCCGTTCAGCAGCATAGGGGTTCAGGTCAATGCCCGTTGTTACAAAACCACGGTCTTGCGCTGCCTTTCGACTAAAGCCCAAACTACTACCAACCTCCAGCAATCTGCCCGAACAAACACCGGTGGCTCGGTAAATCCAATCGAAAAGACGTCGTGCCTTTTCTTCGCGATAAATCTTTTCCTTTTCATACCCCTCGTAACCAACACCATCAGGGCGTCGTTCCGAGAAATAACTTAGCCCTTTATAAATAGGAGCGTCAGCCGGTTGAGAAAGTAACAGCCCGTGACCGCAAAAATTGCAACACCCATATTGTAGATCAGAAGACCCCACCCCAACCTTTCTCGCGAAAGCGGGAAATATGATCCCAGATCTACAAATCGGACAAGACACCAGCTCTGTCGAATTAGGCTTCGTGTTCATGGCCGCGCAGGCAGAGTAAGCCCAGCCCAGCAGTTCAGCGCGCACGTCAAGATCGCGACAATTCAACGTCCAAGTCGTTGCATACCTCTTTATCATGCAGCGCCAGGTCTTTTCTGAAATCCCTAGAACGCGCAAAACCAGGGCTACATGTTCTGCCGTATCTTGATGGACCACATGATCGGCATGGCGCATTATCCAAAATTGCGGATCATCTGACACCATTCTGCATTTGAAGAGATTCCGAGTTGATCGAGTTCCGAATGTAAAACTGGTTATGAGCAGTTAACGAGTCCCATCGACTTGCAACTCGCAAAACGGGAGATAATTTCACCCGTACACGAAGGTCGGAGGACGTGAGCGTATGGGTCAAAATTACCGACGAAACGATACTCCTGTTTTAAGTTGAGTGCAATGATTACCTTCCGGCGGTCTTGTTCGGAATCAGTGTGTACACGATTTCGGGGAAACCTGAACACACGAACCCTTGCAAACCTGAAATACACTCAGGGAAGTGCAGCGCATGGCCTAAGTGAAGCAGGGGAGATATATTGCTCGGAGCAATGACTCTGTTTTATGGGAACGCGTGTCAGAGCGCGGGACTTACTATGTTTGGGAGAAGCTAATGCCTCTCATGCTTCCAGGCACTCTTGAGTGCTCTGTTTATCTCTACCGTAGCCAGAAGGACGCGAAAGCGGGCGTCGGATCGGGCGGCAGCGGGTTTTTAGTAGAAATGCCGTCCGTTTCGTATCCCGACGACATAACGCACATCTACGCCGTGACCGCCAGCCACGTTATTGAACGGGGATATACGGTCGTTAGGTTCAACACTAAGGATGGCGCAACCGACTTCCACGATGTGGGTAAAAGCGCGTGGACCCCGCATCAAGACGGCGACGATGTGGCCGTTAGTAAAATCCTTACCACATACACAGACCAGTTTGATATAGCGCCAGTATCAATCGACAAGTTCTTACCCGCTCTCTGTTATGGCTTGGCGCGGGACGGCTTTTACAGCGTCACACCCGGTCGTGAGGTGTACATGGTGGGACGGTTCATAAACCATGATGGGACACAGCGCAATAGCCCATCAGTTCGGTTTGGTCACATTGCGATGATGGCCGACGCAAACGACAAGGTAAGACAGCCCCAACGTAAGATCAATGGGGAAGTGCGGGACTTTGACCAAGAGAGTTTCTTGGTTGATATTCTGTCTATCGGCGGGTACAGCGGCTCTCCAGTGTTTGTTTACTTTCCGCATGACAGCAAGACTGACGAAGGGTTTACCGAGTTTTTGTTGGGGGTGCTATGGGGGACGGTTCCAGAGTACAAACCGATCTTGGACCAAAACAACAAAGAGCTTCTTGCTGGCTGGCGCGTTGAGTCTGATACATCAATGGCGGGCGTAGTTCCTGCTTGGCGACTTCGGAATCTGCTAGAGAACCATGAGGATCTAAAATCTCAGCGCAAAGAAGAAGATCGGATCATCAACGAAAAGAGAAAGACACAGGCGCAGAGACCTGCGGGCATACTTCACCCCAAGTCGGAGTGACTGTTTAGTCGGCAAACAGATCGGCCCACGTCCAGACGCATTCAGCGAGGCCAGACGCTTGAGCGGGTGTTTGTTTGATAGTTGAGTGGACCGTTAAGAAGTCGTAAGCGAAGATATGCAACGCGAGCGCACAAGCAAGGTACGCTTTCTTCTTGGAAAAGCCGGACGCCAAGCGGGTAAATCTACGCATCCGAGTTCGCAGCGTCAAATTACCGCGTTCAATGTGCGCAGTCGTGATCATGTCGGGATCAGGATCTCCAGTAACGACTGTGCGTTTGACGCCCTTGAGCTTACTTGGACTATACCGCTCGCGCCCACTCTCAATCATTCCGTAGTCCTTAACCTCCTGCGCGAAGTGAATGTCGGCCCCGAATACATCCTCAATAAGCGGTACATAAACCGTCCATCCGTCTGCGGTCAACTGGAACGTTCCGGCGACACGTTCTCGCAGGCTGCTAATGAAATCAGACGCCGTTTCAGGGTCGCGTTTGCCAAGTGCATAGTTAGCAATGAGTTTGTTTTCGGTGATTGCCAAGAACGCCCACTGGTCGCCGTGGTCAGGATGATCCTCTGGAGTAATGGATCGCTGTTTCTTTTTAACAAACGTCCACACCTCGTCGATCTGCACAAAGCTAGCGCGCACGTTGCGCAGTTTGTCATCCAAGATCAGCGCCGCTTTTGTTCCCGCTATTCGCAAAACTTTCAAAACGGTTTCCGGGTGAACGCTGTTGAGTCTGGCAGTCGCGCGGATGCCGCAGCCTTCAGTGAGACAAGAGAGAATGCGATAAATAGTCTCGGTCGGAATGTTCAGAGTGGCGCAAGTCTTCTTGCTTTTAGAGAACGTGCGACCGCAGCGAGAGCATTTAAATCTCGGCGTGTTTTGTTTGCCGTGGCGTCCGTGAATGTATGGCTTGCTGTTGCATTTATTCGGGCATTGCATCTAAGTCCTGCGTCTTTCTTGACTCAGGACACCGTAGTAACTACCATGCGGTTGCGAGCCTTGTCTGGCATCTACGGTGTCAGTCAGGTTAAGAGTCTAGGGAGTGCTAGTAACACTTCCCTAGACTCGCGTTTGGTGCCCGTGGCGAGGCATGATCTCGCAACTTCCCGGTTAGTAACCGGGTACTCTGTCCAATTGAGTTACACGGGCAATTCAAAGAAAGCGGGGTCAGTAATGGCCCCGCTATTTACCGACCTTTTTCGGCCTACCGTTTTCATCTTCCATTGCGACAGGGTTGTAGGGTCTATTTGGCTTACTTTGTTCCGTCAGGTAAGTGCGCCAGTTCGACTTCCACTTGTAAGAGGCTTTGCCGTCTTTACCCGTTCCCGATTCTGCTTCACCAGAGGTCACGAGTCGCTTCAGAATTGTGTGAATGCTTGCCAGTGCATTCTCTTGTTCGCTGAGGTCATAACCAGAACCTTCCAGCCAGTCTCTAACCTCTCCGGCTGTGCGCGGAGACTTCGAGACTTTCAGAGCGTGGCGACAAGCATCAGTCAGGCCAACAACTGGCAAGGTTGCGATTGCCGCATCAGTGCCAGAAGCATTCTCATCTTCCATCAACGTTTCAAGGCTCAAGCTAGTCTGCTTCAACCTCGCATACCGTCGTTCCAGCAACTGGCGCTGTTCCTCAATCTCGGCCATTTCCAGTTGCACTGCTTGGTAGGCTTTTTTGTAGTCCTGATTCATAGCAAAGGGAGAGTACAGATGTCTAAGAAAATTGTCAAGGTAAAACGTGACATAAAACGTGACATCCCTAAAACATGGGACGGAGCAATTGCGGATGCGGAGCGGATGATAAGAGAGGCGAAGGCGAGAGTTCGCAAGTTAAGAGGGTCGATTCTGGTGTTCCGCGATAGGAGGGATAGCGGCGAGCCATTTCCCGGCGAGAGACAACCGACTAATTAGTCAGACTCTCCCGGCGTAGGTCTATACTCCGGCGCTTTCGCCACGTACTGATCGCCTTCGCTCGTGGCGAGTATGATCCGTCCTAACAACACCTCTATTGAGACTCCTAGATTGTCGGCCCACTCTTGCAGGAAGTCTATGTGATCTGGCGTGAAGTCTGAATCGTCTACTGTGAGCATGGTGCAATGAAGGGGCGCTACTGAACACCCACATTCAGCAGCGCCCTCCTTTTAGGGACGGTCCTCACTTGGCTCTCTCACCAAGGCCCCACAGTTGACCGTCCCCGGCCTCACGTCTGGGCATTACTCGTGAGGCTTGCCGCAAACTGAGGGCTTTATAGCTGGCGTCAAGGCGAGTAGCAACGCTTCGTGCGGAGGCGGCAGTCCCAGGATTTTCTGCAAAAACCTTTCGAGTACAAACACACTTCTGCCGGCGTCGCGGTGAGGCGACAATTCATCACTTGAATAGGCCGAACGACGAACTGCTACGGGTAGATCAAACCAAGAACCGTTATCAGGATAGATGTAGCAGTGCCTGTTGTTTGCGTCGTTGGACTTGTCGGCGTTGACGCTGGTGCCGGAGCGCCGGGAGTATCAACTTGTCCCGCCATCACAGAGACAGCAATCGTCAGGCTGAGGGCCATCACGGCGCATATTTGGCGTAAGGTCTTCACTTTTTGAGCCTCCTAGAGAGTTGCAAAAATTTTGCAATTTCAAACGAGGCTTAGCATGATCGGTCTGACAAGCTATTTGCAAGAGCCTGACAGTCTGCGTTAGATTTGCGCTCGGATTCGCTCTCTTTCCTTTCCATCAGTCGAAAAGCAGACTTTTGTTTATGTCCTTACGGGCCTCACTTCTGCGCGAACTGGAAAATCCGAGCCTCAGTGTGGATAGACGCGCGGAGTTGTCGTGCGAGACCGCGAAGGCGTTTGAGAACAGCGGCGAGTATGACCGCGCGTGTAAGGTGCTCAGAGATTACTGGCGACGGATAGGTGAAGATCCGAAACTGGACGGATTAGAGCCAAGCACTGCCGCCGAATTGCTATTACGCGCGGGAGTGCTCACTGGAATAATTGGCTGTCAGAGACAGATCCCCAATGCACAGGAAACCGCGAAAGACCTTATAACGCAGAGTCATTCCATTTTCGAATCGCGGCAGATGATAAAGAAGATAGCGGAAGCACGGACAGAATTAGCACTCTGTTACTGGCGCACGAATGAACTTAGTGAGGCGCGGGCCTGTCTCCAAGAAGCACTCACACTGTTAACGTATGACAATGAATTAAAAGCAAAGGCGATTCTGAGAACTGCAATAGTGGAACATGCCGCAGAACATGATCACAAAGCATTTCGGATTCTCGAAAAACACTCTCCGCTCTTTCTCAAATTGAATAACCACACGCTAAGAGGCAGTTACCACATTACTCTCGCAGATCGATTAGTGAATGTCGGAGAGTCACGCCGCCAAACTGATTACATTGATCGCGCTTTGATCGAATACGCTGCTGCTAGTTATCACTTCGATAAGGCAGAGCATCGTCCTTACCTTGCGAACGTCGAAACCAATCTCGGTTATCTGTACTTCAAGATCAATCGCTTCGATGAAGCGAACGAACATCTGAATCGCGCACGGCGGATTTACACAAGCATCAGAGATTCACGCTTAGCCGCTCAAGTTGATGAAACTCGCGCTCGCATACTTCTTTCGCAGGGGCGCACGTCGGATGCTGAGCGCGTCATACGTTCGGCAGTTCGCGTTCAAGAAAAGGCTGGCAACTCGTTTCTATTAACCGAGGCTCTGATCACTTATGGCAAAGTGTTGGCACGTAGCGAACGGTATGTCGCGTCACTTGCTCAGTTTCGCCGCGCTATTGAGTTGTCAGACAATGCGGGCCTTGAACATCGCGCGGCAGAAGCCGCCCTTACAGCGTTTCGGGAAATCGCGGAGCACCTTTTAGCATCGGAGCAGGGTAAGCTTCTTTCTGGTCTCGGATTGGGCCAAGACAGACTATCAAGAGAGCGCGACTTGATTAAACTTGCGCTGGAACGATCTAAGGGGAAAATCAGTCCTGCCGCTCGGAGTCTCGGAGTGTCTTGGCAGTGGCTAGGATATGCACTCAATCACAAACACAAAGACTTGCTCAAGTATCGGACGCCAGTGCGCCGACGACCACGGAAATGAGATCCGTGCTATGCTTGCCCGCAGATAAAGAAGGCGACAAGCTCATGGCCGAGCCTGCCGCCTCTCATACCTTAGAAACTTGCGTTGCTAGGTGGATTTTATGTCTAACAACGCCAAATCACAAAGAAAAGCCGCTCTCATTGTTCCCCTGGTACAGGTTCTGGGTCGAACTCGCGCAGCCCTTCTGGAACCAAGAACAAGGATAAGACCGCTTCTCCATCGGGACGCTTAAATAAGCAGCGTATAGCTCCTCCGGGATCGTCGCGTATCTCCTCCCAATCTTCGGAACCATCGAAACGAAACACAAGGTATTCGGCTGGCGGGAACCCCATATTTTCCGGTCGTAAGTCGAATCTTAAAAACTCCGGACCTCTCTCGACGAAGGGTGTCCCAACGATACGTGCCGTTACACCTAACGCCAACCGGCGATGTGTATTATCTTCAAAACTGACGGACACGATCGCACGTCTTGAAGCCCAGTTCTTAAGTAACTCCAAGGCGTATGAGCTGGGGTCGCTCACGTATGTTCACCTCTGGCGATGTTTTGGCAAGGCGCGAGCTGACAATTATGCACGACAATTTGGGATCACGATAGTCTCAGACGACTAGACAGCCAACCACTAAACTATGTCCACAAAGAAACCGAACACCACCAAATCTTCCCTGGCACACAACTCTTTCTTTAACCACTAAGACACAAAGACACAAAATCTATCTAAAATTTTGTGCCTTCGTGCCTTAGTGGTTAAGCCACCCTCCTTGAAAGCCGGCGCGGCGGAGGCCGTCGACGATGAAGGGGCAACGTCGCATTAGTCGCCAGATCAGACCTGTGCGGTAGTTCTCGATCATCATGATGATCGGTCCCTGGTCCAGACCGTAGTATCCCTTCGACACCCAACCTTTTCCCTTCGACTGAAAGGTCGGATTGTAACTGCACTTAAACCCGTATTGATTCGTGATCTCGGGATAGTCTTTGTTGAGGCGACTGAGTGACGGCAGTACTACTTCCGGAGCAAACGGCAGCGACGCCGCCACCGCCCACGGCGCGAGCGTACCATCATCAGGTCCGTAAGGAATCGATCGCGCTTTGTAATCGAAAAAACGCAGCCGCCGGCCGTTGATGCGTCGCTCCGCTGGTCCTGGTCCATCGGTGGCGGTGATGCCCCAACTAAAACGATCGTAACCAACAAACTTTTTCGGATTGCGCATCGCATACGCCTGCTGCACATAGATCGCGCGACGACTGTTCTCGAAATAATTGATCGCTTTGCCGCGCATGTATTCGTCCTGGATGCCGCGGAAGTCGATCCACATGTGCGATAAATGATGGATGAACAGCGGTCCGGCGTAAAGAAACTCGTGCCCGTACAGTTTTTTCCACTTGTAAGTCCTGGTCCAGGCGCGATAACTCTCTGGCGGCAACGGGAAAGCCGGCGACGCAAGACCGAGCACATAAAGAAGCAACGCTTCGCTGTAGCCGGTCCAACGATACTTGATGAAACCCGTCTCCGGTTTCCAACCGTGCGAAACTGTCAGCGCACCATTCTGTGCCCATTGCCAATCTGCGCGTTTGTAGAGTGATTCAGCGAGCCTCCGAATCTCGCGCTCATTTTTGTTATCACGATCGAAATAGCGCGCCGCTGTGAGACCGCCCGCGAGCAGGTAGGTGGTATCGATGGTTGAGAGCTCACACTTCCATGCGCGGCGCCCGGTCTTCATGTCGAGGAAGTGATAATAGAAACCTTTGTAGCCGGTCGCGTCCGGCTCTTTTCCGTGCGGCGCGTCATTAAAGAACCTGAGCGTCGTCAACGTCCGCTTTACCGCTTCGGCCCGGCTGAGATACTTGCGCTCGACCGCAATCGGATATGCGGTAAGCGCAAAACCGACGGCAGCGATCGAAGACGGCGAGCCTTGCTTTGTACTGTCCGGAACGAGCCCGTTCTCGGGGTTTATCTCTTCTGCAAAGTATTTAAAAGTGTCGCGTTCAACGCGTGACAGCTCTTCGTCTGACAGCGACGGTTCCAACACTTTCATCTCGGTTTGAACTCCACTGTTATCGCCGCGATTGCGTGCGCCGGCAAACTCGCCCTTAAAAACACTGAACCATCTCGATAACTGAACGGCTGCTTCTCACTTACAACTTGTGACGCCTCTTCTAATCGCTCCACATCTCTAAAAGCGAGATACTCCGGTTGGCCCATCTCCAGCCACACACGTTTCGGATTAGCGTGATCTTCATCAACTCTTTGAATACGCGCCGCAACGGGTTCACGAGCGTTGTCCAAACGAACGTGGACCTCTTCCGTTTCGATTGAATGACCCGGCGTCGTGTGATTCGTGAGCAACACAGTCACACTCGACTCTTTCTGAACCACCGAACAATCGACAGTTTCGTGCAACCCATCGACAAGCGAGTACCGATCGCCGAGCTGATGCAGCAGCTCAAACGCGCGATACGTTGGCTTTGGAATCCCGTGCAAGTTGAGCAGTCCGAAGCCGCCGTGAAACGGTACTGACGGAAAATAATTCTCTTCAAAAATATCGGAGAAGGTCCAGAAGCTGTAACCGTCGACCAGCCCGTGCGCTTCCATCACTGTCGACGCCGCGAACGCCGCTGCGTAAGGCTCGTCGTGCAACGGATCGAAGGGATTAGACGACGAGTTCCATTCAGTGAAATAAACCGGTCTGTCGCCCGCGTAGTAACGCGTGTTCTCCGCCACCTCGCGCATGATACCGCGCTGTGCTTTGAACAGTTGATGTTCGGTGTCGCCGTCGCGCTCGTATCCGTCGTTGGGATAGTAGTGCGTGCTGACGAAATCCGCGGGCACGTCGTTACGTTCGCAGAAGTTGACGAACTCTGCTATCCACTCACTCTTCGCTGTTGCCGGCCCTCCCACCTTGAACGACGGCGACACGTTCTTGATCGCTTCAGCAGTGTGACGATAAAGCTTGAAGTATTCGCGCTGAGTTCCGGTCCAGAACTGTTTGAGATTGGGTTCATTCCAAACTTCAAACAACCACTCGCCAACCTCACGTTCGCCGTATTGCTCGACGCAGTGAGAAACCAGACGCTCAATCAGCTCCGCCCATTTTTTGTAATCTTTCGGGGGCGTCACGTTGGCCTCATAGCCAAATACAGTCCTTGTGCCGGAAGCCAATGCGTCAGGCATGAAGCTCAACTCGACAAACGGTTTCATCCCGATCGAAAGCAGGAAGTCGAAGATTTGATCGGCATTGAAGAAGGAGTAAAAGATTCTGTTCTTCTCGCGAATTACCGTGCTGATGTCGTCAGACAGCAGGCCGTGAAAACGAACGCAGCCAAAGCCCAACTCTTCGTGAGCTCGTTTGAGTTGGCGCTGCCAATCGGCGCGCAAAGCCATGCGCGCATGGTCGCTGCCGACTGTGTGCTCCCAGAAGTGCGGGAACGGTGTCGTTGCTTCTGCCAGATCACAGAGGAAAGTCAGTCTACTCACAGAACTTGTCGTAATGCGCGCCGGCTCATTTCGGCTGTTACTCCGTAGACCAGATGTGACGCGAGCGCATAAGCATGAGTCGAGACCGGATACTCAGTTGCTCCCTTCGAGAGCCCGAGAAGCGGTACCGAGATCTCATCGGCGAGCAACCAAAACGCGGCGCCAAACGGAAGGCCCGCGCCGGTAGTTACCGTAGGAGTGACTTCTGCAAGCGCTCCATACAAACCACCAGTAACAGTACCGAAGGCGTAATGTACAGCAGCGCCCGCCGGTTTCTTTTCACTCTCCTGTAGCTCATGTCCGAAAACGTTTTTCGAGATCACTTTGGCAGTTTCGACAGTCGCGTCGTCCTGCTCTTTCATGTCTTGAGCTTCATCCCCTTTCGACCCATCGCTCGGCTGCATCGATTGTGCGCCGTGTGGTTTCTCGCCGTCTCCTGCCATGCGAGTCCACGCCGCTTGAAACTGGTTCATGGTCCAGGAAGCAACCAACCCGCCGGCAAGCCCCGCCACGAGGCCTTTCCAAACATTTCCATCGTCATGATGCATAACTTGAGCTCCTTCCATTTCTCTGCTCGGCGGAGAGTGAACGCCAGGCCATGAATGCGGCGAAGCCGAGCCCGGCAAGCAATGAACCGGTAATCAGCGGATGCACCGATGCTTTTGTATAAACACTCGATTCCGCCACGTGACCCGGATAACCACCACGCTCTCTTCCGTCCGCCAAAGGCTCGTACAGACTATCGCGGCGACCCGGCGCCTTTTCTCGATCAGACTGCTGAAGATCAAAGAACGCCGCTTCCAGCAATTTGTCAGTCATTCGCGGTGCATGATGGCCCGCCGCTGCCAGCACCCTACCGCCTCCGCCAACAATCACATCTCGCTCGGGACGTTCGGCGCAATGAAGAATCGCGTCAGCCACGGTCTCCGGCGCGTAAACCGGCGGCGGATTCAGCGGCTCCACAGGCATGAGATTCTTAGCATGTTGGACGTAAGGCGTATCGATCGCGCTCGGCTTGATTAGCGTTACTGAGATCGGCGCGTCGTCTTGTTCAAGCTCGAGGCGCAGCGCGTCGGTATAACCTTTCACGGCGTGTTTTGTTGCGCAATAAGTCCCCTGGATCGGAATGGCGATGTCTGAAAGAACGCTGCCAACGTTGATGAGCGCGCCGCCACGTAGGCGCAGGTGCGCGCAGGCGATCATGGAGCCGTGGACCACACCCCAGTAATTCGTGTCGAATAGACGGCGCTGGTCTTCGAGTGACTGGTCGAGCACTGGTCCATAGATCGAGACGCCGGCGTTGTTCACCCAGGTGTCAAACCCGCCGAAACGACGAACAGCTTCTTCGGCGATGTTCTGGACGTTGTCAAACTGGCCCACGTCGCCGGCGACATGATAAGCCTCACCGCCAGCCTCATTGATTTCATCGCACACGCGCTGGAGTGTCGCTTCGTTTCGCGAATTTAGAATGAGTCGCGCACCACGCTTCGCCGCCATGCGCGCAGTCACGAGGCCGATGCCCGACGACGCGCCCGTGATCACAATCACCTGCTCCGACAGTTTCTTGAGTTTGACGTTCATTGACAGATCTCTCCTGCGCCGGAATGTAGAACCCCTATCCCGTGCAAGTTGATTGCCACGAACATATCCACAGATTACGCAGATTATCTGTGCAATCTGTGGATGGTTCTAATACGGCCTGTTCACAATTTACATCAGGCGTTTGATGAGGGCGTTTCTGAATTTCTGTTGCGGATCGTGTTGCTGGACGACCTGCAGAAAGTCTGTGAAGTGCTGGCCGTGCACGTTCTGCAGGTCAGCCTTTGTAAGATCGCGACAGTATTTTCCCAGGTGAGGGCGCGCGCCGATTTGTTTTATGAGCGCCTCGGCCGCAGCATAGTAATCTTCAAAACGGTGCGAATCGCAAAGCACCAGATCGATCCACGTCGACTTATCGTCTCTACCGGCGCCGATAAAAGTGCGGGTGTGTCCCGCCGGTGTAAAGCGAACTTCAAACAACGCGTAAGGAAGACGTTTTTGGTGGTACATCGTTTCGTACAAGTCAACAAAATCTTTGCAGCGCTGGATCGTATCTTTGTACGGCACCGTAAACTCCAGTTCCTGGTGCAGGTGATAAATCGACCGGTTGAAGGCCTTGTTACTCTCCATGACCAGGTCGGTCCCGCGTTTTATACCGTAGGCCATCGACGACAACCTCTGCAGCAATCCCGTGTAAGCGATCAGATTCCCGAACCACGCCGCCAGCAGTGCGTCAAACGAGATCGCGATGAACTCCTGAACCGATCCGAGAAACGATCTCGACTTCGTCGTCTTATTCCAGGTGCTGATCTGACATTTGTCGCTAAACGGAAAAAGATAGAGGCTGAAATGATCGTTGTTATTCAGTAAGTAATCCAGGTTGTTCTCTACGTAAGCCAGATCGGAGATCTCAAACTTCTGCTCCACATTAAAACGTTCTACAGCCTGCACCGTAACTTCCGAGATGACCCCGGCAGCGCCGACACCTCCTACTACAGCCTTGAACAGATCGTCAGCAGGACCAACTGTGTGCGGAACTCCCTGGCCGTCGATGACTTTGAGCTCGTGGACCAAACCACTGACAAATCCCCAATTGCGTCCGGTGCCGTGAACGTCGGTCGATAGGATTCCGGCAATACTCTGCGCGTCATGCGACGGAAGTGCTTCAAAAGCCCAACCGCGATCGAGCAACAACTTCACGATCTTGCGCATGCGTGTGCCGGCCCTCACGGTGAGCCTTTTGTTCACCGGATCTTCAGCAACCACTCCGGTGTAATCATCCAACGAGACGAGCGTCGTGTCCGCCACTACGCCTTCATTGAAAGAATGACCCGAGCCAAAGAAGCGTAGATCCGTGGAGTTCTGAATCGCATAGATCAGTTCCGCTTCGGTTTTTGGCTTGTAGAAATTCTGTGGCCGGTAGCGAAAGCGCCGCAACCAGTTCCTGAAAACACCGCCGCGCACCCTTCCTTCCAGCCACAGGAAACGCCCGAGCGTAAGGCCGTTCAAAAGGATGTTAAGGTAGGTTGCGAAACCGCCATAAAAATAACCTCGAGACTCCATCATATTTTTCTCGAAAGAATAGCTAACCACTAAGGCACTAAGACACAAATTAATTGACTTTGTGCCCTGGTGCCTTTGTGGTTAGGTTATCTACTTACATCGCAGTTGAAAGATATCGATCAGCTTCGGTTGCAGATCGCTGCCGTCGCGCGTCCGGCCTTTCTCGTCCATCGTGTTGATCTGGCTGACGTCGTCGACCGCGATCACGTATCCGGTCAGGCTGTCGGGTGTCAGACGGAAGCGAATGAACTCTTTGTAGTTCTCGATTCGCGCTGCACCGCCAACCTCGTTGTTATGACCGTTGAAAGCGAAGCACACAGCGAAGTACCAGCCCGTCCAGAGACAACAAATGACCGCGCCGGCGAGACCCGCAAGAACCGCGGGAACGAGCGCATACAGGCTGGTCCAGTCATAGAAAACTGCCGGGTAGCCCGAAATGCGATACACGATCCAGGGCAACGCCAACATCACCGCGCCGTAAACGACCCACAAAATCGCGAGGCCGATACCGTTGTTTCGTTTCAGCAGCGCCCGCGCGAGTGGAATCGGAACCACGAGCATGATCGCCGCCACCGCCCACGCGAGATAGCTGCCGGTCTTGATCAGAATGTACGCAACAAAGAGTTGGAGTATGAGATGCCACAGTCCGATCAACAGCTTCCCGATGATTTGCACTGCCTTCGGTTTCGTGTACAGCAGATCACCCGCGATTTTGAACGGCAGAATCATGATGCCAACGATGGTGAGGAGTAGAACTGTCGTGAACACGATGTCTGAAATCAAATAAACCGCCAGATTATTCCGGCCAAAGAACCACAAACCGCACGCGAAAACCACTATGGCAATAAACCAGCAGCCCCATTGCAGGAGCCAATCACCGCGACGGCCACTGACGAAGCTCTTTTTGAACAAGTATTCACTGTAGCGAACGTTGAGAACGAGAGCGGTGAGCGCAGCAAAGAGCGAGTAGAGCACGAGCAAACTGCTCACGTACGGAGTGATGTGATGACGGTAAGGATTGATGCTCGAAAAACCTATGATTACTAAAACCGCCGTGCCGGTGACGATGGGCCACAATATGCGATGTGGATCGACTACCTGCTCGTACGGGTTCTTGTCATCAAAGATTTTCTTCGTGAACACACTCAACACGAACGTCACGACGATTACAATCGTGGAGGCCCAAAGAAAGATTTGCCCCATGATGAGGTCGAGCGGCCATTGCCTCGCGTTCGGGAAGAAGTAAGTCGGTTTCTCCAAGGTACAACCTGCGGGCGGGCGCCATTCGGGCTGGGCCAAACCCAGCGCCGTCCAAAGAGCGAAGGGTGTGACAGTGTCGCACGGCCGCGTGTCTCCTAATTTGACGATAGTCGGCTCGAGGGGTTCAGGCTTAACAAGTCCGAGGTCCTGTAGAACAGGCATGTTGCTGATGAATTGCCGGCTGCTTTTCGGACCGGTGGCGCCGAAGAAAAGTGTGAATGCAATGATGGCGCCGGCCAGCCAAACGTAACCGCCTCGCATCACGGTCCAAAACTTAAACAGTTGGTCGGCCACCGCGCCGCATGACGTCGTGGCCGGCGGGTAAAGCACCTGCTCGCAGATCTCGTGGTTGTAAGTTGCCGAAGGATGATGGAAGGCGCCGCCTGAACCCGAAACTACCGAAGCGTAGCTGTTGCTGCTCGGTCGAGGCGCGGTGCCGACCTTTCGAGGCGAGGGACCGTTTGCAGGTTGTGGTCCCCAATAGCGCGCGTAGTGATGCACGTCGCCCGATAGATCCAGACGACACTGCCCCGGCTTTAATTTTTCGTCACCGGTGATTGGTTTGCCGGCATTGTCCTTCGTAGGTAAGAACGGGCAATCAACTTGCAGAAATTGCAGCGATTTCGTGATCGTCTGATCTTTAGTGGCAACCTTACCAAAGACAGTGCTCGGGGCCGACGTCGCAACGATCAGTTTGTCGGGAGGCTGAAAGTTACTATCGTCAGCTTGCCC